>ERZ761602.4555-NODE-4555-length-17590-cov-4.912461_pt1 | contig 17590 bp, 13 predicted proteins | sample MGYA00512165_ERZ761602 | MGnify/ENA primary metagenome ERZ761602 (study PRJEB28899, sample SAMN02445085) | bioreactor sludge metagenome | biome: EBPR sludge; isolation source: Thorneside wastewater treatment plant | place: Australia: Brisbane, Thorneside... | reverse complement strand
GCCGCGCCTGCCGCTCGCCGGCCTGCTCTACTTCGCGGTGCTCCTGCCGCGGGCTCCGGCCGGCGCGGTGTTGCTCGTCAGCCTCGCCGGCTGCTACCTGGCGGTGGGCGTGTGCGGCGAGGCGGAAATCCGGCTCCGGCAAAAGGATCCCGGGGCGGTGGTGCTCGACGAGGTGATCGTGATGCCGCTTTGTTTTCTCGGTTGGCAGGCTCTGCCCTCCGCCGCGCCGTCGTGGGCCTATCTGATCGCCGGCTTCGCGCTGTTTCGTCTTTTCGACATCGTGAAGCCCTTCGGCATCGCGGGCCTGCAGCGACTGCCCGGCGGCTGGGGAGTCGTGGCCGACGACGTGGCCGCCGCCCTGGCGGCGTGCGCCACGCTGCATCTCGGGGCGTGGGTGTGGATGCGGTGGTAGCCGACGTCCGGGCCTCGGGCGCTGAGTCGGGCTCCGGCCGCGCCGGACTCAGGCCTTCAGGAGAAACCGCACGGCCGCGTGGTAGCCCTCGAAGCCCAGGCCGGTGATCACGGCGATGCAGGCGGGGGCGGACAGCGACCGGTGCCGGAACTCCTCCCGCTTGTAGATGTTCGAGATGTGCACCTCGATGGTGGGCAGGTGGGCGCCCATCAGCGCGTCGCGCAGCGCGACGCTCGTGTGCGTGTACGCGCCGAGGTTGATCACGAGTCCGTCGTATCGGGCATCCGCATACGACGCGATCCGCTCGACCAGCGCGCCCTCGTGGGCCGACTGGTGGAAGTCGAGCGCGGCGACCGTGCCGAATTCCGCGCGCAGGCCCGCCTCGAGGTCGGCCAGGGTGGCGCGGCCGTAGATCTCGGGCTCGCGTTTGCCGAGCCGGTCCAGGTTGGGGCCGTTGAGGATCGCGATCTTCTTCATGGGGAGCGGGCGAATCGTCGGCAAAAGCCGGGGAATGCCAAGCTGCTTTCGGGCGCCGTCAGAGCGGGTTGTCGGTCGCCAGAAACTCCCAGGGCAGCCGGAATTTCCGCGCCAGTTCCGCGGCCAGCGCCTGGACGCCGTGCACCTCGGTGGCGTAGTGGCCGCACAGGTAGAGGTTGAGCTTCGCCTCCTGCGCGTAGGAGAACCACTCCTCGCGCAGCTCGCCCGTGACGAGGGTGTCGACGCCCGCGGCGCGCAGTTCCGGCACCGCGCTGTTGCCGGACCCGCTGCAGAACGCAATGGCGGCGGGCGCCTCCGGGCCGCATTCGATCGCGACGACCCGGCGGTACTTCTGCTCGAGCTTGCGCCGCAGCGCCGCCCGGTCGCCCCGGGCGCGCGCGATGCAGCCGATGGCCTCGCCGTCGCGCACGAGGAAGGGACGGCCCGGCCGCAGGCCGAGCTGGCGGGCCAGGAGGGCGTTGTTGCCGAGCTGCGGATGACCGTCGAGCGGCAGGTGGCTGGAGTAGAGGGCGCAGTTGCCCTGGATCAGCGTGGCCACGCGCTGGTACATCGGCCCGACCAGCGGTCGTGGCATGTCCCAGTACAACCCGTGATGCACGACCAGGAAATCGACGCCGGCCGCCACCGCCGCCTGGAACGGCACCACCCCCGCATCGACCGCCGCGCCGATGCGCGTCACCTCGCCGCCGTTGGCCACCTGCAGGCCGTTCCAGGCGCCCGGGGCGTCCTGGTAGGCGGCGCGGCGGGTGCGGCGGTCACAGTAATCGACCAGGGTGGCGAGAGGGACGGGCATGGCGGAGCAGTCGGCGGTGATGCGGCGGGCGCTAAAGATGCGACGACAGTTGCCCGGCGGCACGAAGGTGTCCAGTGTTCGTCCGGTTCCATGAACCCCTCCGCGCCTTCCAACTCCATCCCGGATTCCCCGGCCGTGCCGCCGGTGCCGGTGCTGCCGGTCGACCTGATCGCCGATGCCGCGGCCAACTTCCCGCACCGGCCATCGTGGGACGAGTATTTCATGGCGACGGCGGTCCTGATCTCGTCGCGCTCCAACTGCGCGAGGCTGCGCGTCGGTTGCGTGATCGTGACCGGGGGCGAACGGCGCAACCGGATCGTCGCCGCCGGCTACAACGGGTTCCTGCCGGGCACGCCGCACGTCTCCCGCCTGCGCGACGGCCACGAGCAGGCGACCGTCCATGCGGAGCAGAACGCCGTCGCCGACGCGGCGCGGCGGGGCAGCTCGGTCGAGGGCTGCATCGCCTACGTGACCCATTATCCGTGCATCAACTGCGCGAAGATCCTGGCGGCCTCCGGTATCGCCGCGATCCGGTACCGGTCCGACTACAGCAACGATCCGCTGGTGGCGCCGCTGCTGGCTGAAGCCGGGATCACCGTCCTGAAACTCTGAGCCCGCGTCCCGGTCCCTCCCTCCATGCGCGAACCTCACCGAGCCTCCCGCGATACCCTCGCCGGATCCCTCCTGCTCGCGCACCCGGCCATGAAGGATCCCCATTTCAGGCGCAGCGTGGTCCTGATGTCGGCGCACAACGCGGAGGGCGCGATGGGCGTCGTGCTGAACCGGCCGGTCGGGCGCAAGCTCGGCGAGCTCAGTGGCGATTTCGCCCTCGGGCCGCTCGCCGGCGTCCCGCTCTTCACCGGCGGCCCGGTGCAGCCGGAGCAACTCATGCTGGCGGCATGGCAAACCCGCCCCGACGGCTTCCGGATGCACTTCGGCATCGAGCCCGACCGCGCGCAGCAGTTGATCGCCGAGGACGACACGCACGTGCGGGGTTTCCTCGGTTATTCCGGCTGGTCGGCCGGGCAGCTGGAGAACGAGATGCGCCTGCGCACCTGGGTGGTGGCCGACGTGCCCGAGGACCTGCTCACGCACGCCCAGGACGACAGCCTCTGGCGCACCGTGTTGGGGCGGGAAGGCGCGGAGTGGCGCCTGCTGGCGGACGAGCCCGAGGAGCCGGGCCGCAACTGAGCCCGGCGCGACGGCGGGTCGCTCAGCCGGCAGCCCAGGGCGTCGTCGTCTGCTTGTCGGGCCGGAGCACGCCGATGCACGGCAGGTTCCGGTAGCGCTCGGCGAAGTCGAGGCCGTAGCCGACGACGAACTTGTCCGGGATCTCGAAACCGACGAAGTCCGCCTCGAGCTCCACTTCGCGCCGCGCCTTTTTGTCCAGCAGCACGCACGTCCGGCAGCTCGCGGGCTGGAGTTCCTGCACGAGCTCCTTCACGAGCTTGAGGGTCTTGCCCGTGTCGAGGATGTCGTCGATCACGAGCACGTCGCGCGCCTTGATGTCGAGCGTGAGGCTGTAGATGACCTGCGGCGTCCCGATCGACTTCGTCTTCGCGCCGTAGCTCGAGACGCGGATGCAGTCGAGCCGGACGGGATTGTCGATCTCGCGCATCAGGTCCGCGGTGAACATCACGGCGCCGTTGATCAGCGAGATGATCGTGAACTCGCGATCGCCGTACACCGCCTTGATCTCGCGCGCGATGCCCTTGATCCGGGCCCGGATCTGCTCGTCGGTCAGCAGCACTTCGGCGAGATCCGGGTGGGGCAGGGCGGGCGGCGGCTTGGGCGTGGACATGGCGAATTCCGAGCCAGACAAAGCCGGCGTATGGACGCAACTTCTGTTCCGGCGCGATCCTTCCGCGGCTTCAAGGAAGCGCGTCCATTTTGACGGACTGCGTTCCGTCGCAGCCACGCCGCCGGCGCAGCGGCGCCCGGCGGAGGACGAGCTGCGGGATCATTTCAAACCTCTTGGTGGCCGGCGGCGGGGTGCAACGCCCGGTGCACGGCGTGCAGGAGTTCGTCGGTGGTGAACGGTTTTCCGAGCAGCTCGACCTGTCCCAGCGTGTCGAGCACCTGGGGCGAGATTTTCGAGAAGTAGCCGGACATGATCACGACGGGCAGCCCGGGGGTGCGTTCGCGCAGCGCGGCGGCGAGCTCGGTGCCCTGCATGCCGGGCATGGTCTGGTCGGTCACCAGCACGGTGCAGCGCCCCGGGTTGGAGCGGACGGCCTCGAGGCATTGTTCGCCGGAGGTGAACACCAGGGTGCGGTAGCCCTTGTTCTCCAGCACGAGCCGCGTGCAGTTGCCGACGACCTCCTCGTCATCGACGACGCAGACGTATTCCCCGCCGCCGAGCGGCCCGGAGCTCTTTTCCGCGCCGGCGACGGGCGTGGCCCGGCCCACGACCGGCAGGTAGATGTGGAAGGTCGCACCGCGGCCGGGTGCGCTCTCGACGTCGATCGCGCCGCGATGTCCGCGCACGATGCCGTGCACGACGGCCAGCCCGAGTCCCGTACCCTCGCGCGTGCTCTTCGTGGTGAAGAAGGGGTCGAAGATCCGGCGTCGCGTCGCCTCGTCCATCCCGTGGCCGGTGTCGCTGACGGAGAGCCGGACGTAACTGGCCGCGGGCGTGGAGCCGAGCGTGACGGCGAGATCCGGGCTCACCTCCCACGGCTCGAGGCTGATCCGCAGCGTGCCGCCGTGCTCGCGCATGGCGTGCGCAGCGTTGGAGCCGAGGTTCAGGATCAGCTGGTGGATCTGCGTGGCGTCGGCCGCGACCGTCCCGTAGTCGGGCGCGCATTGCACCTCGATCGAGATGTTGGCCGGGACCGTCGACCGCAGGAAACGGCGGGCCTCGTCGACCACCGGCGCGAGCTCGATCGGATCGTGCTGCGCGCCGCGCGTCTGCCGGCCGAAGGTGAGGATCTGCTCGACCAGCGAGCGGGCGCGCATGCTGGCCTTGCGGGCCTCGTCGAGGCAGAAGCGCGACGGGTGATCTTCCGGCAGCGTGTCCGCGGCGAGCTCCTGGTACCCGATGATGCCGGTGAGCAGGTTGTTGAAGTCATGCGCGATGCCGCCGGCCAGGGTGCCCAGGGTCTCCATCTTCTGCGCCTGGAAGAGCTGCATCTCGAGCTGGCGCCTCGCCTCCTCGCCTTCGTGGTGGGACGTCACGTCCTGGATCGCGCCGTGCACGCTCACCGCGACCCCCTGGCGGAACTCGCCGTGGCCCACGATCCGGACGCGCCGCCGCCGTCCGCGCGCGGTCAGGAGCGGCACCTCGAGCTCGAAGGTCGGCGCCGCCGGCGTGGCCTCGTTGAACGCCGCCTGCACCTTCGGCTGCACTTCCGGCGGAAAGAACTGCCACATGCTCTCCAGCGACGGCTGGAAATCGTCGTCGACTTCGTGGATCCGCCGCGTCCCGTCGGTCCAGATCACGCGCCGCCCCGCGAGATCGAGTTCCCACCCGCCGATGCGCGCGAGGCGGCTGACCTCGTTCGTGAGCTGCTCGGATTTGTGCAGCCGCGCCTCCAGCTCCGTCTGCGCCGTGATGTCGCGGCTGAGGCCGACGAGGCGCAGCGGCCGGCCGCGCGCGTCGCGCTGCAGGTAGCCCTGCGACTCGATGTGGCGCACCGTCCCGTCGGGGCGAACGATGCGGAAGACGATCCCGTACTCCTTCTGCTCGCCGTCCACGACGCGGCGCATGTTTTCCGCCGCCGGGGCGCGATCGTCGGGATGCACGCGTTCGAGCCACATCGGGCGGTCGGGATCAAACTCGTCCCGGGAGAGGCCGAAGAGATCGAGGATGGTGTCGTCCCAATGGCGCCGGCCGGTCGCGAGATCGACCTCCCACACGCCGTAGTTGGTGGAACGCAGGGCGAGGTGCAGGCGCTCCGTGAGGGCCGCCGCCCGGGCGGTGGCTTCGCGCTCGGCGGTGATGTCGCGCTCGGTGCCGATGATCCGCAGGACCCGGCCCGAGGCGTCCCGCTCCACGATGCCGCGCGTCTGCACGATGCGCTCCGCCCCGTCATTGGCGCGCAGGATCCGGAATTCGTGCTCGTAGTGGTCGCCGGTGGCCATCGCGGCCACGACCCGCGCCACCGCGTGCTGGCGCTCGTCGGGATGGAGCCGGAGCGTCCAGTCCTCGCGCGTGCCGCGAAACTCCTCGGGCCGCACGCCGTAGATCTCCCGCGTCCGCTCGTCCCAGAAGCTGCGCTGGGCGACGACGTCCCATTCCCACACCCCGATGCCGGCGGCGCGGGCCGCGCGCTCGAGCCGGTGGTTCAGGTGCTGCAGGCGCAGGCGGTCCGCACGCTGGCCGGTGATTTCTGTCAACTGGACGACATGGTGCGTCAGCCGGCCGGAGGGATCCCGGACCGGCTGGGCGTCGAGCAACTGCCAGTACGGCGTCTTTTGCCTCGTGTAGCCGAGGATCTCGACCCGGCACGGCCGGCCGAGCTTGGCCGCATCCTGCGCCTCCGCGAGGGCGGTCGGATCGGTGTCGGGACCCACGAGCAGGTCGCCGGCCGTGCGGCCCAGCACCTCCTCGACCGGAAAGCCCGTGAGCCGGGTGAAGGCGGCATTGATCCACACGAGCAGGCCGTCCGCGTCGGTGATGAAGACGGGATTGGCGGTGTTGCGCGACGCCAGCGCGACGAGCGCATGTTCCGCCGCGGTCGCGCGCAGTCGCGCATTCTCCTCCCGGAGGGCCCGCGTCTCCTGATCCGCGCCCGCCTGCAGCCGCGCGGCCTGCGCGTCGAGGCGCGTCGACAGCTCCCGCCGCGCGCGCTCCTCGGCTTCGCGCCGCGCGCCGAGCGCCCCCGCCGCGGAGGCGGCGAAGAGCGCGACGCCGAAGCCGGAGGCGATCGTCACGACCGCGAACAGGACCACGGCGTCAGGAAGCCCGATGTAGTTGCGCCGCGTCAGCCAGGCCGCCACGACGGCGCCGAGCGGCGGCACGAGGGTGACCCAAAGGAGGAGGCGGCGGGCCAGCGCGCCCTCCGCCGTCGGTTCGAAGACCACCATGACCGACCGGTCGTCCGGGCGCGCGAGCAGGATGCCGGTGGCCAGGATGATCAGGCTCAGCGACAGCGGGGCCGACTGGCGCAGTTGAAGGGAGATGGCGGTGCTCTCGGCGAAACCGGTCGCCACCAGCCCGGCCAGCCCGAAGCCGATCACGAACGTGGCCAGCCACGTGGACACCGGGCTGCACTCCCGCCTGACCCGCTGCGGCAGGAAGATCAGCGCGGCCGCGGACCCGGCCACCAGCAGCGCGGAAGGCAGCGACATGCGCAGCGCCCCGTCTTCACCCTCCTGGCCCAGGACCGCCGCGAGCGCCCGATGCAGGCCCAGGTCGAGTTGATACCACCGCACCAGCAGCACGAGCGCGGCGAGCACGAAGGCGACGCCCGCCAGGCCCACTCCCAGCCGGCGCAGTCCCGGTCCCGCCCGGACCTGGAACCACAGCGCCATCCCGCACAACGCGAGGCAGAGCGCCGCGTCGGGTTTCATCGGACCCGTGCTCAGGGGCAGGAGCGCCAGCGGGTCCGAGCGCAATCCCCAGCCGGCCAGCACGGTCGCGCCCAGCGCGGCCGCAAACGCGGCGGTCCATGCAGGTACGCGGTGCAGCTTGTTTGCCAACGACATGAGGGGCTGAAACGCGTAGGGGCGGAAACGGGGCAGCGCAATGTGGAATGCGTGACCGGCGGTGCGGCCCCGGCAGGGTCCCGCGCTCGGGGGAGGTTAGGCCTAAACTCGCGCCCCGAAGTGACGATCTTTTCACGGGCCTCCCTGCCCGGGCGGGGACGGCGGAGTCATTCATGTCACCTAAACGCGATCTCAGACCCTTCGGCATCCTGCTCGGGGTGGGAGCTGGCCTGACCGGGCTGGTCTGGGCGGCGCCTGTCGTCGCCCAGGCGTTTCTTCCCGCGATCGACACCGCCTCGCTGGTCCTCGGGACCGTCACCGCCGGCGTGGCGCTGGTCGCGCTGGCCTGGGCGCTGCCCCGGGTATTCCGGCCGGGGCAGGCGGCGCGGGATCACGTCGACCTCGGGTTCCTCGCGGGCTCCGGGCACTGCGTCATCTCGACCGACAGCCGGGGCGTGGTGGCGGCGTTCAGCCGGGGAGCCGAGCGCCTGCTCGGATACGCGGCCGCGGATGTGGTGGGCCAGGTGGGCTGCGAATCCTTCCACCTGCCGGACGAGCTGCGCGCCCGCGCCGCCGAACTCTCGCGTCAGCTCGGGCGGACCGTGCCGTCCGGCTTCGGGGCGCTGGTCGCCCGCGCCGAGTCCGGCGCCGAGGCCGAGGAGCGCGACTGGACCTACGTCCGGCGCGACGGCCGGCGCGTGCCGGTGCGCGTATCCGTGGCGCCGATGCGGGACCGCCGCGGACGGATCGCGGGTTATCTCGCGATCGCCAGCGATGTCACCGAACAGCGTCTCGCGGAGGAACGGCGGCGGGAGCTCGACTCGCGCCTGAGCAACATCGCGTCGCAGGTCCCGGGCATGGTATTCCAGTTCAAGCAGACTCCCGACGGCCGGCACAGCTTCCCCTTCGCCAGCGAGGGCATCCGGCAGATCTATCGCATGGAACCCAGCCAGGTCGCGGAGGATTCGTCCGCGATCTGGGACCTCATCCATCCGGAGGACGTGGAACGCGTGGCGCACTCGATCCAGCATTCCGCGGCGGCGCTCTCCCGCTGGGAATGCGAGTATCGCACGCGCTTCGCCGACGGCACGGTGCGGTGGGTGTCCGGCGCCGCGCTGCCCGAGCGCCAGGCCGACGGCGCCGTGCTCTGGCAGGGCTTCATCACCGATGTCACGGAGCGCAAGCGCGCCGAGCAGGCGCACGAGGAGAGCCGGGTGCTGCTGCAGAGTGTCTTCTCCAGCGTCGACCTGGGCGTCTTCGTGGTCGACGTCACCAACGGCGGCGACTTCCGCTTCGTCGAGATCAACCCGGCCTACGAGCGCCTGACGGGCATCAACAGTCCGCAGATCCGCGGCCGCACGCCGCGGGAGCTCATCCCGCTGATTCCGGCCGAGATGGCCGACAGCCTCAGCTCCAGCTTCCGCCGCGGGACGGAGTCCCCCGGCCCGATCGAATACGAGGAACCGTTCTTCGTGCATGGGCGCCTCGTCTGGTGGCTCACGCGCCTCACGCCGCTCCGCGACACGGTGGGGAACGTCGTGCGGCTCGTCGGCCGCTCGCTCGACATCACCGAGCGCAAGACGATCGAGCTCCGGTTCCAGTCGCTCACCGAGCGGCTCCAGCTCGCCACCGAGGCGGCGCAGGTCGGCATCTGGGATTTCGACATCGTCCAGAAACGCATCGTCTGGGACAACCGCATGCACGAGCTGCACGGCCTCACGCCCCACGAGTTCGACGGTTCCTACCAGGCCTGGCGCGACCGGCTCCATCCGGACGACATCCCGCGCGTCGAGCAGGAGTGGCGCGACGCCGTCGAGGGCGGCAAGCCGTTCAACTCGTCGTTCCGCATCATCCGCCCGGACGGCGACGAGCGCATCGTCCGCACGAGCGCCCACGTCCAGCGCAACCCCGCGGGCCGGCCCGTGCGCATGGTCGGAGTCAACTGGGACGTCACCGCCGAGCGCCGCGCCCAGCTCGAGATCGTGCGGGCGCGCGACGAAGCCGAGCGGCTCAACGGGCAGCTCGAGAACGCGCTCGGCCGCGCCAACCAGCTGGCGCAGGAGGCCGCGGCCGCCACCGTCGCCAAGTCCGAGTTCCTGGCCAACATGAGCCACGAGATCCGCACGCCGCTCAACGCCGTCATCGGCATGAGCGGGCTGCTGCTCGGCACCGAGCTCTCCAAGGAGCAGCGCGAGTACGCGGAGACGATCCGCACGAGCGGCGACGGATTGCTCGGGCTGCTCAACGACATCCTCGACTACTCCAAGATCGAGTCGGGTCGCCTCGACCTCGAGCGGCGCCCGTTCGACCTGCGCGAGTGCATCGAGTCTTCCCTCGACGTCATGGCAGGCCGCGCGACGGAGAAGGGGATCGACCTGCTGAGCTCGATGGATCCGGGGGTGCCCGAGTCGATCGAGAGCGACGATACCCGGCTGCGCCAGATCCTCGTCAACCTGCTGAGCAACGCGGTGAAGTTCACCACGCACGGCGAAGTCTATCTCGCGGTCTCGGTCGCGGCCCGCAGCGACGCCGGCGTGCGGCTGAAGTTTTCCGTCCACGACTCCGGCATCGGGATTCCCGCCGAGCGCATGGACCGGCTCTTCAAGACCTTCAGCCAGGTCGATGCGTCGACGACCCGGCAGTTCGGCGGCACCGGTCTCGGCCTTGCCATCTGCAAGCGCATCGTCGAATTGCTCGGCGGGCGGATCTGGGTCGAGAGCACGCAGGGCAGGGGAAGCACCTTTTCCTTCGAGATCCCGGTCACGCCGGTGGCCGAAGCCCGGTCCGTCGCCTCCTTCCGCTCTTCCACGCTGGCGGGCCGCCGCGTGCTGGTCGTCGACGACAACCCGACGAGCGGTCGCATCCTCAGCCAGCAGCTCGTCACGTGGGGCATGGTCCCGCGCTCGGCCGGCTCGGCCGTCGAGGCCCTCGCGGTGCTGGACCAGGAGCCGTCGTTCGACCTCGCGCTCGTCGACGCCGACATGCCGGAAGTCTCCGGGCCCGAGTTCGTCGCCGCCCTGCGCCGCGCCCGTCCTGACTCGCAGCTTCCGATCGTTCTCCTCACCCGGTGGGGCGGGCCGCGCCTGCCCGACGGGCTGAATCTCGCCGGCGTCATCAGCAAGCCGGTCAAGATGAGCGCGCTGCTCGAGCTCTGCTCCGAGGTGCTTCACGGCCGCACGCACCCGCGCGCCGCGGCGGCCTCCGATGTGGTGACCGTGGCCGCCGAGCACCCGCTGGCCATCCTGGTCGCGGAGGACAATCCCGTGAACCAGCGCGTCGCGCTGCTCATGCTCCAGCGCCTCGGCTATCGCGCCGATGTCGCCGCCAATGGCCGCGAGGCGGTCGAAGCCGTCGCGCGGCAGCGCTACGACCTTATCCTCATGGATGTGCAGATGCCGGAAATGGACGGACTCCAGGCCGCGCGGCAGATTCGCGCCGCCACCGCCCCGTCGAGCTGTCCGCGAATCGTCGCCATGACGGCCAACGCCTCCACCAGCGATCGCGACGAGTGTTACGCCGCGGGCATGGACGACTTCCTCACCAAGCCCGTGCGCAATGACGACCTGCGCAAGGCGATCCAGTCGACGCCGGTCCGCGTGCACGCCGCGCCCGCCGCGGCATGACCCCGGGCGCTGGCGTTTCGTCCGGGGCTCCGTACGGTCCTGCCCCATGATCGCCGCCGCCAAGGACCTGATGACCAGCCGCACGGCCCGCGCCTACCTGAACGACGCGATCAAGGCGTACGGCTCGGTCCGCGAACTGCGAGTCGATTCCCGCCGCGGGCGAATCGAGGTGGCCTGTGAGCTGCTGGGTGAAGCCGAGCCGATCGCGATCACGATCGAGCGCTATGTGATCGTCGCGGACGACCGCGGCCGCTCCGCGCTCGAGGTGCATGCGAGCACCGCGTCGCGTCCGTGGCTCGAGGCGGCCTTGCGCGTGCATCTCCATGGCCGCCGGATCGCGCTGCCGGGCTGGGCGGCCGCCGCCTTGGGCTGAACGGCGTCGTCCAGGCGAAAAAAAGCCCGCCGGGGCGACCGGCGGGCGGGGAAAATCGCTGGGCGGGAACTACGCGTAGGCTTTGGGAATCTCGGCCTGGAGCTCGACCGCGTGGGGGTGATTGCGCTTCACCCGATGCAACTGGTGGCGTCGCTGCAGCATCCGGTCGAGCTTGTCGACCAGCAGCGCGACCGCCTTGTGACACTCGTCCGACTGGACGGACGCATTCATATCCGGGCCCTGGATCTGGATGTGACCCTTGGCCGTGAACTGCACGCCGGCGGCCGGGCTCCGGTCGCACTCCAGCTCAATCCGGAGACGCACGATGCGCTCCGAGTGGCGAAAAAGTCGTGCGGCCTTTTCCCTGACGTACGTCTTGAGCGACGGGGTCAGTTCGAGATGAATGCCGGACACGATGAGTTCGCTTTGGTTTTGGCTGTTCATGTTTCTGCGTATGGTTTCGGGTGAAAAAGAGCCGGCAGTTGCCTGCCGGCTCCGTGGAAAAATCGACTGCTGAATCCTCCTCCGACCGTCGTGCCCTCGCTTCGCGAAGCGCTCCAAACATACACGGCCGTCATCGTGACGGGCGGATCTTCCGGTATTGGAAAATCGTTCATTCAGCTCGTCGGGAACCTGAAGCCGGACCTGCGGGTTTGCAACCTATCCCGGCGCGCTCCGGATGAAAATTTTTCGAGCCTATTGGGAAAAAATTTGAACCATTTCCCTTGTGATCTGACGCATCCGGCCGACGTCGCGCGCGCCTCCGGCGACGTGCGGGCGATGCTCGCCGCCGCGCCGGCCGGCAAGGTCCTGCTGGTCAACAACAGCGGCGGCGGCTCCTTCGGTGACTTCGCCTCGCTTCCCCTCGACGCCGAGCTTGGCCTCGTCGATCTCAACATCCGCGGACTCGTCCAGCTCACCGGCCTGCTGCTGCCCGACCTGCGCGCCCGCGGTGGCGGGATCATCAATGTCGCCTCGACCCTCGCGTATGTGCCCGCCCCGTACGCCGCGACCTACGCCGCCACCAAGGCGTTCGTGCTGCACTGGTCGCTGGCGTTGCGGACCGAGCTCAGGGCGGGTGGACTGACGGTGCTCGCGCTCTGTCCGGGCACGACCGCGACGGCGTTCTTCGCCCGCGCCGGCGCGAAGGGTGAACCGGCGGGCTCCCGCCTCACGCTCACGCCGGACCGCGTGGCAGCCGTGGCCCTGCGGGCGTTCTTCGCCGGCCGCGCCCAGGTCGTCCCCGGTTTCTGGAACAGCGTCTATGCCACCCTGGTCGCCCGGCTCCCGAAGGCCCTGGGCGCCCGCCTCGCCGCCGGTGTGATGGCCCGCCGCCGGCCGGGGGCGTCCGCGACGTGAGCGAACCGGAATCCAGCGCCGCCCAGCCGGCGGACGATTTTTCCCGGCGCGCCTGCGCCTGGCCGCGGCGGCCGCGCAGCGCGGGGCCGGTCCGGCTCGTCGCCCCGGAGGAAATCCCCGGCTGGATCGTGCACGAGGACGAGCGGCTGCTGGTCGTGAACAAGCCGGGCGACGTCGTGTGCCATCCGTCCAAGGCCGGCCCCTGGTCCAGCCTCGTGGGAGCGCTGCGGGAATACACCGGGCTGCCGACGGTCCACCTCGTGTTCCGGCTCGATCGCGAGACGAGCGGCATCGTCGTGCTCGCCAAGGATGCGCGCATGGCGAGCCGCCTCCAGGTCGCGATGCAGGACCGCCGCATCGGCAAGGCGTACCTCGCGATCCTCACGGGCACGCTCGCCGCACCGGTCACGGTGGAGCAGCCGCTTGGCGACGACGTGACGAGCCCGGTCTTCGTGAAGTCCGCGGTCGTCACCGACGGCACGGGGCAGGCCGCGCTCACCCGTTTCACGCCCGTCGCTTCCGGCGGCGGCTTCACGCTGGCGCGCGTCGCGACCACCACCGGTCGCAAGCACCAGATTCGCGCGCACGCCCAGTGGCTCGGGCACGCGCTCGTGGGTGACAAGATCTACGGGCCGGACGCGCGGCTCTACCTCGACTTCATCGACCGCGGCTGGACGGACGACCTCGCGACGAAACTGCTCCTGCCCCGACAGGCCCTGCACTGCGCCGAGATCGACCTGCGGCCCGCCGGACTGCCGCTGGTTTTCGCCGCGCCGCTGCCTGACGATCTGCAGTCGTTCCTGGCGCGCCACGGAATGACCACCGGGCCCGCAAGCCCGAATCCGCCCCGCACGCGGGATTGAAGCGCATGCCGCCCGGTGCGGCCCGGGGTTTCCCGCGCTTCCGCGCCCGCACACTTGGGCCGCCTTTCAGCGCGCCAGCGCGCGGCGGAGGACGGGCTCGAAGACGTCGGCCTGGCGCACGAATCCCAGGTCGCTCGGGTGCGAGCCGTCGGTCGCCCCCTCGGCATCGTGGCCGAGCAGGTCGTCGCCCGCGATATAGTGCAGGTTCTTCACGCCGTCGCGCTGGAGCGCCGCGTAGGCTTCGCGCAGGGCGGCGTGATTGTCGGTGTGGTGCTGGTTCCGGGCGGGCAGGATCCACGCGTTGGTGTTGCGCCGGTCCTCCACCAGGACGATCGGCGTATCCGGACGAGCCTGGCGCAGCTGGCGCACGAGCGGCACGCAGCGCTGGCGCACGAGGTCGGCGGACATGTTGGGCAGGCAGTCGATGACGAACACCGCCGCGTCGATCCGCACGAGCAGGTCGCCCACCGCCTCGTCCATCCGCCCGTTGCCGGAGAAACCCAGGTTGATCACGGGCCGGTCGAAGCGGCGGCCAAGGATCGCGGTGTGCACCATGCCGGGGCGGGAGGCGCTCGCGCCGTGCGTGATCGAAGTCCCGTAGAAAACGATCGGTTTGTCCGTCCGCGGCGGCAGCGGCTCGAAGCGCGCGCCGGGCGGCACGCCGAGCGAGAGGCGCTCGACGCCGTTGTAGAGCGGAAGGTACACCGCGAACTCCCGGAAGCCCGGCTTCAGTCCCGCGATGATCTGCTGCCGCACCGCCTTCCGGTCCGGCCGGGTGACGCCGACCCAGCGCCAGCGGCCCTGCTCGTCGCGCGCGTAGAGATCGAGCCCGCTCGCGCCGATCGCGGTCATGTTCGCGCCCGCCATCCGCTCCTTGCGCAGGGTGTAGTCGGCCCAGATCACGGTGGCGTCGGACTTGAACCGCACCATCATGCCCGCGCTGTCGCGGCTCAGGTTCCATACTGCATCCGTGACGCGACCCTCCGCTTGCGCGGGAAACCGGTCGAACCACGCCTGCCGCGGCAGGTCGTCGAACGCGCGGCCTTCGACGCCCCAAGCGGTGACGTCTTTCCACACCAGCGCAGGCTCCGCCTCCTGCTTCGCCGCGCCGGCCTTCTTCTTCCCGGTGTCGGCCGCCCCCGCTCCGGCGGGAAGGACGACAAGGAGGGCGAGGACGCAGGCGAGGGTGAGGCGGAGTGGGGTGAACATGCCGCGAGGCTGCCAGCGGCGTCGCGGCCGGGTCAAGGGCCCGGGTCGTTGCTCCGCGCCGCGACCGTGCCCGGCCGGCACACCCAACGCCGCGTTGTGCCGCGGGGCGAAACCCTTCACCGTGGTCGGATGGAATCCCTGCTTCAGGATGCGGCGGCCCGCGCGGTGCGCTACCTGCAAACGCTCGATGACCGTGCGGTGGCGCCCTCTCCCGGGGCGGTGGCCGCCCTGCGCGGGTTTGACGAGCCGCTGCCCGCCGGGCCCCGCGATCCGGCCGAAACGCTGCGGCAGCTCGACGAACTCGGCTCGCCGGCGACCACGGCGATGGCGGGACGGCGGTTCTTCGGCTTCGTGATCGGCGGCTCGCTGCCCGTGACCCTCGCGGCCAACTGGCTCGCGGGCGCATGGGACCAGAACACCGGGCTCTACCGGCCCACGCCCGGCACCGCCTTCCTCGAGCAGGTCGCGCTCGGCTGGCTGCTCGAACTGCTGCGCCTGCCGCATGGCGCGGGCGGCGCGTTCGTCACCGGCGCGACGGTCGCCAATTTCTGCGGGCTCGCCGCCGCGCGACACCGCGTGCTGCGCGATGCGGGCTGGAACGTCGAGGCCGACGGTCTCTTCGGCGCGCCACCCGTCACGGTGATCGTCAGTGCGGAGGCTCATCCCTCGGTCACCAAGTCGCTCGGCCTGCTCGGCCTCGGCCGCAGCCGCGTCGTGAAGGTCCCGGTCGACGGCCAGGGGCGGATGCGGATGGCGGATTTTCCCGTCCTCAGCGGTCCGACGATCGTCTGCGTGCAACTCGGAAACGTGAACACCGGAGCGTGCGACCCCGTCGCCGAGGTCTGCCGCCGCGCCCGCGACGCCGGGGCCTGGGTGCACGTCGACGGGGCGTTCGGCCTGTGGGCCGCGGCAGCACCGGCGCACGCGCACCTGACCGCGGGCGTCGGCGAGGCGGACTCGTGGGCCACCGATGCGCACAAGTGGCTCAACGTTCCCTACGACTGCGGCCTGGCCTTCGTCCGCGATCCCCACGCCCTGCGGGCGGCGATGGCGATCACCGCGGAGTACCTGCCCACCGACGCCGCCTTTCGCAACCCGGGCGATTTCACGCCGGAGCTCTCGCGCCGGGCCCGGGGCGTCGAGGTCTGGGCCGCGCTCCGCACCCTCGGCGCGACCGGTGTCGCCGCGATGATCGAGCGCAATTGCGCGCAGGCCCGGCAATTCGCCGCGCGCCTCGCCGCCGCCGGCTGCGAGATTCTCAACGAGGTGGTGCTCAACCAGGTCCTGGTCGCCTTCGGCGACGCCGAGCGGACGAAGCGCGTGATCCAGGGCGTGCAGGACGATGGCACCTGCTGGGCCGGGATCACCGTCTGGCAGGGGCGCACGGCGATGCGGATCAGCGTGTCGTCGTGGGCGACGACGGAGGCCGACGTCGAGCGCAGCGTGGAAGCGATCCTCCGGGTCGCCCGCCGCGCGGGTTGAGCCGGAGGCGCGGGCGATTTTCGGTTAGCTTTTCCCCCGCCGCTCCTCATGCTGCCGGCACCCCCCGCGCCGGTATCCCGCCGACGCCCCCAACTGCCCTATGTCGTCGGATTCCCTCTCCCGGACAGCCGTGCGCCCGCGCATGGCGTTTGCTCTCCTCGCGGCCGCCAGCGCCGCCGCCCTGGCCCAGGTTCCCGCCACCGACCCCGTCGCGCTCGCCCGCTACGACGCCAACCGCAACGGCCGGCTCGATCCCGCCGAGATCGAGAAGATGGAGGCGGACCGCAAAGTCGCGGCGCCGGTCGCAGTCACCAACCCGCCCGCCGGCGACGGCACCGTGCATCTCTCGCCCTTCGAGGTCGTGTCCGAGGGTCGCGGCTACTACGCGTCGACCACGATGTCCGGCACGCGGCTCAACTCGCGCGTCGAGGACCTCGCCTCGTCGATCTCGGTCGTGACCAAGGAGCAGATGTCCGACTTCGCGATGCTCGATATCAACGATATCTTCCTCTACGAGGCGAGCACCGAGGGCACCGGCACCTACACGCAGTTCGAGGTCGATCGCAACGCCAGTCCCACCGACAATTCGCTCAATCCCAATGGCGCCAACCGCGTGCGCGGCGTCGGCGCGGCCAACCTGTCGTTCGCCAACTTCGAGACCAGCGGCCGCGTGCCGATCGATCCGTCCATGATCGACGCCGTCGAAATCAGCCGCGGGCCCAACTCGACCGTCTTCGGGCTCGGCAACGCCGCCGGCACCGTGAACATGGCGCCGGCGTCCGCCAACCTCAGCCGCAACCGCTCCACGGTCGGGCTGCGCTGGGACAGCTTCGACGGCTACCGCGCCAACCTCGACCTGAACCGCGTGCTCCTCCGCCAGAAGCTCGCCGTCCGCGGCAGCGCCGTCTTCCAGCACGACGGGTTCGTGCGCAAGCCCTCGGGCACGGACACCAAGCGGCTGAATGCGATGATCCGCTACCAGCCGTTCAAGCGCACGTCGCTGACGGCGTCGCATTTCTACTATCACATCACCGGCAACCGGCCCAACACCACGCCGCCGCGGGACGCCATCACGGGCTGGATCAAGGCCGGCATGCCCACGTGGGATCCCGTGACCACCTCGGCCAAGCTCAACGGCGTGCGGGTGCCGGGCACCTTCACCGCGACGACGCTGCCCCCGTATTTCACCAGTGCGAGCCTGCGGGACCAGTCGGTGCTGTTCATCGACACCGACGGCGCGATCGGCTACTGGGGCCCCGGCCGTACCAGCAGCACGAATACCCCGGAGGGCCGCAACCAGAACATCGTCATCGTCAACACGACACCCGA
>ERZ761602.4552-NODE-4552-length-17593-cov-6.126354_pt1 | contig 17593 bp, 14 predicted proteins | sample MGYA00512165_ERZ761602 | MGnify/ENA primary metagenome ERZ761602 (study PRJEB28899, sample SAMN02445085) | bioreactor sludge metagenome | biome: EBPR sludge; isolation source: Thorneside wastewater treatment plant | place: Australia: Brisbane, Thorneside... | reverse complement strand
GACCAGCAGCGTGCTCGCTGGCGGCGGCTTCGTCTACAACAACGCGGCATCGTTGAACGACTTGTTCGTTGGGGGCTGGAGCACGGCTGGTGGAGTGGACCTGTTCTTCCGGGCCAGTTTCGCCGACGGAACGGGAACCCCGGTGGTGGAGCCCGCCTCGCTGGCGCTGCTCGGCGTGGGACTGCTTGGCTTGGCATGCCGGCGCCGCTGCTACCGCACCGGCTGATTCGCGCGCGAAGGACTGCGTCACGGTAGCGGGTCCACACCTCCAGGAGTCTGCACCGAGCGGGCCGGATCGCGGCCTGAAGGGTCTGCCGTAGCGGGCGTTGGCTGGCTGATGGCAACTTCGTGCAGCGCCGGTCGGCCGTTTCGATTCTTTCCTCTGCTCGAGCTCGCCGATCGCCCGTCCGAAGCTGGTGACACTGGCATTGGGGACGAACACACAGGACTTGCCGTTTCCCTTGCAGTGCTCCTGCACGCGCAAATGGGCGTTGTGGCTGATGCAGCCGGCCTTGCAGATGACGAGGTCGGCCGCTGCGACGATGTCGTCGATGCGCTGCAGGCCGTGTCCGAGACCGCCATCGTGGTGCAGGAACTGACCGCCGGACTGCTCGACCATGAGACGGTACGAATCGAGTGAAGCGGGACCGCCTCCGACGCAGAGCACGCGCTTGCCGGAAAGGTCGGGTTCGGCCAGCGTCGGTGGCAACGCGTCGGCTTCCTTCGCCAGCGCCTCGATCGTCTCCTCGGCGTAGAGGGTGAACTCGCGCAGACGGGCATTCTCCGCTTGCAGCCGATCGCTGCGCTGCCCGCAGGCAGCCGCATCCGCGACGGCGTCGGCGGTTCGCAGGCGCTCGCTCTCCTGGTGCTGGGCGCGCATCTGCGCGAGGTCGGGGCGCGTGCCGGAGCCGAGTTGGCGCTGCAGCATGGGGATGTCGCAGAAGATCTCCGGTCGAGTCTGGGCAACGTGACACCATTACCTCAACTTCGCGCAGGTTGTCGCCGCGAAGTTGCTCGTCAACGACGCTCAATCGAAGAAGCGCAGGGGTCGTGCGATCGACAGGGTCGGTCTCTGTGGCACCCGCCACGGTGCGTACGCGGACTTGCTGGTTTGCCACGCTTCGCGCACCGATACGCCGCGTCTGCGCCGTTCCCGGGAGCTCGCTCGCCTCCATGGTTTCCAGAAATCGCAGCGCAACCTGTGCCGCACGCACTTCAAGCGGTGCAGGCGGAGTTGGAGTCCTGCCGGTCATGCCCGGCCCACCACGTTCTTTTTGAGACGGTCGGGCCGCCAGTGGGTGCTGTCTGTTCATGACCGATCTGAGCGAACCGAACTTGTCGCCACGATGGACGAGAGCCCGTACACCCTCCGCTCCGGGAGATGCAGGGCGCCGCCCTGGGCGAAGGCGGACCGCCGGCTCGATCGGCGCCTGAGTACGAGTTGCGAGTTCGATCAGCGCGTAGCCTGGCGAGTGTTGGGCCGTCTGCAGGCGCACAAGCGCCAGGCTCGCAGCCAGACGAGCTGCCTTTGCCCGTCGTGAGAGTCCTTCTCAGTGGCTTCCGGGTCCAATTCGACGTTGACGCTGCTTGATGAAGGCCCATATACTCTCGCCGTTGCCGCTGGACTTCTTGTCCTTCCTTCTTGGTCGGGAACGGGGTTGTCATTGGCGACCGTTGCAACAGCCAGAGCAATGTTTCGGCCGGCGACAAGGTCACCCTTGAAGGGGGCGTTTTCTGTGGCCCGGGCATGGTGTTCACCAACGTCTACAACCCACGTTCGCTAATCGAGCGTACTCACGAACATCGCAAGACAGATATCAAGAGGGGCGCCACCGCAGGTTCCAGCGGCACCATTGTCGGTGATTGTGCTTTCGTGGGAGCGGAATCCGTGATCAACAAGGATGTGGCGTCATGGCCGCTTGATGGCCGCTTGATGGCCGCTTGATGGCGGGCTTGTCTGCGAGTCATTTCGGTTGGATGAGTGAGTTCGGAGAAAGCATCCCCATTTCACTCGAACGCCATGGTGAGTTCCCCTGTAGCCAAACGGGCATCGGTATCGACTGAGCAACGGCATTCTGGAACGTCTCGATTACCAACAACTAAACCAATCCTGTGCATTTGCTGATCGTACGCATACGTGTTCCGTGTATTATGCCGGGCATGAACAGTCGTTCAACACCCGAACGGCAGGTTTTCACGTCCCGCCGCATGGAACAGCAATGGATGCGCATGCAGGGCGTCCAGATGGTTCGGTCTGGCATGCCGGAGAGTGGCGTGGCGCGCTATTTCGATGTCTCGGTGCGCGGTTTTCAAATGGGTCGCTGCATTTTGCGCTGGTGGGCAGAATGCGTTGCTCGCCCCGAGAAGGCTGCAGCGGGTGATCAGTTTGCCAACGAGTCCTGACTTGGTTTGTGACGACCATCAGTCTATTGCGGGATGTTTGGTTCAAGCGATTGGACTGCAACATTGAGCACTCGTTGGTGACGTTTAAGGAACTATCAGGCCGCCACTCCAATGATCATCGTATTGCTTCCTGCCTTTAACGAAGAGGAGTCGCTGCCGCGGCTATTGCCAAAGCTCCAGAGGACCCTGTCGAACATGGGGGAAGATCATCGGATTGTTGTCTGCGACGATGGTAGCCGGGATCGAACTCGACCTATCCTTGAGGAACACTTGCACCAGATGCCGCTCGAGATCATCCATCACAGGATCAACAGAGGCTTGGGCGAGTCGTCCCGTGACCTGTTCGAGCGGGCAAGCGAAATCGCGAACCCTGGTGATGTGGTCATTCGACTGGACTGTGACGACACTCACGAACCGGAGTTCATCCCGTTGATCGTAGACAAGGTCCGCAGTGGCTACGATGTCGTCATCGCTTCGCGTTTCGCGCCGGGCGGTGGGCAAGTGGGGGTGAACGGTTATCGGGCGTTCATCAGCCGTGCTGCCAACCTCTTCATGAAGGTTTTCTTTCCGATCGCCGGGCTGAAAGAGTACTCCTGTGGCTTCCGGGGTTACCGGGCGGAAAAGATCAAGGAGGCAATCGCTTTCTATGGCAATAACTTCATTCAGCTCAAGGGCTTGGGATTCACCTGCACGCTCGAAAAACTGGTGAAGCTGAAGCTGATCAATGCCCGGTTCGGAGAAGTTCCGTTCACGCTGCGCTATGACCAGAAGCAAAGCGCGAGCAAGATGGTCAGCAGTGTCACCACCCTGGGATACCTCGTCATGACCCTGCTTTACCACTGGCCTTGGGGCGGGTGGCGCACATCGATACGAAGGAAGCACGGCAACTGGACCATTTCCAATGACGCGCCTTGATGCGGTTCGCGCTTTTTGGGCGAGTAACCCGCTGTGGACCGGGGAGTCTGAATTCGAGCCGGGCAGCATTGCTTTCTTCGAAGAACATCGCGCGGTCTATGTCGCGGACTGCTTTGCCGGCGCTTTTGATATACGGTTCATGCCCCCCCACCGCCCTAACCGATACCGAAGCAGCCGTGGCTGAAATCGCGCGTGTGCTCAAGCCGGGCGGGACTGCGAGCGTCTCGGTCTACTACCGGAACCCGATTCTGCGTCTCTGGCCTTATCTCCGATGGATCGGTTGGCCACTGGCCAAATTCGGTGCGGGTCTCAAGGGCAGGGGGCGCGAAGGAATTTTTCTGGAAGGCAATGTCGACGAGATCGTCCGCCTTTACGACGGCGCTGACAACCCCATCGGAAAGAGTTACACGCGTGACCAATTCGTCGCCATGCTGGGCAGGCATTTCGAGGTGCGGGAAACCTATCTGCACTTTTTCCCCGCGCGGGCATTGCCCTTCAGGATACCGGCGAAGCTGCATCGTTGGCTCGACAGGCACCTGGGGTTCATGATCTACGCAACGGTACGCAAACCGTGTGCGGTTTAGTTGCCATCCTCGGCTCGGGGGATCCGCGCGAGCAACGAGAGACCGTCCTGGATCGAATGCTCGCGCGCATTGCCCACCGCGGCCCCGATGGCGAGGGCGTCGTCCATGTGGCAGGGCAGGCTTTGCTGGGGCATCGACGGTTGGCCATCATCGATCTCGAACACGGTGCGCAACCGATGCGGGCCTGCAACGGCCGGTATTCGCTCGTTTTCAACGGCGAAATCTACAACTATCTGGAACTGCGCCAGTCTCTTATCCAGCACGGTGAACATTTCGAGACGTTCTCGGATACCGAGGTGTTGTTGAAGCTCTTGATCCGCGAAGGTGCAAGCGGGATCAGCCGGCTCAACGGTATGTTTGCTTTCGTCTTCCATGATTCCGAGGGCGGCCGCTGGATTGCCGCTCGCGATCACTTCGGCATCAAGCCGCTTTACTACGCCATCCCTGATCGCGACGAACTGATCTTTGCCTCCGAAATCAAGGCATTGTTGGCGCATCCCGGGGTGGCGGTGCGGCGCGACGAAGACGCGCTGCATCAGTATCTCGCGCTGCAGTTCTGCCTCGATGACCGGACGCTGTTTGCCGGGATTCTAAAAGTCAAACCCGGCTACTACCTGACCGGTAACGGGGCCAACATCGAGCAGGAAATTCGCTATTGGGATACCAATTACCAGATCGACCACGACCACACGGAGGCTTGGTTCAATGACCAGCTTCGTTCGCTGCTCGATGACAGCATGCGCCTGCAGATTCGCTCGGACGTTCCGGTGGGCGGCTATCTGTCTGGCGGCATCGATTCCAGTCTGGTCTGCACCCTCGCGTCGCGCCATCTCGACGGGCCGATGCCGATGTTTCATGGCCGCTTCGCCGAAGGCCCGGAGTATGACGAGTCGGAGTTCGCCAGGGCGGTCGTTGGCCAGGCGAACGGGCTCTATCACGAGATCGTTCCGTCTGCGGCGGATTTCGTGGCGTGCCTGCCCACGCTGATCGCCGCGCTAGATGAACCTCTGGCGGGCCCGGGGTTGTTCCCGCAGTATATGGTCAGCAAGCTGGCCCGACAGCAGGTCAAGGTGGTACTCGGGGGACAAGGCGGTGACGAAATATTCGGTGGCTACGCGCGCTATCTCGTCGGCTATCTCGAACAGGCCCTCAAAGGTGCCATCTTCGAAACCCAGGAAGAGGGCAAGCATCTCGTCACGCTCGAATCGATCGTTCCCCATCTGGCCTTGCTCAAGCAGTACAAACCATTGCTCGCGAACTTCTGGAGCAACGGACTCTTTGACGAAATGGATGCGCGCTACTTCCATCTGATCGACCGTAGCCAGGGGCTGAACGACTTGCTTCATCCCGATGCCTTGGCTACCTTCGATCGCGAGGCGCTTTTTGCCGAGTTCCAGAAGGTTTTCAATCATCCGGATACGCGTTCCTACATCAACAAGATGACCCACTTCGACCAGAAGACACTGCTGCCGGCGCTCCTGCAGATCGAAGACCGGGTCAGCATGTCGGTCTCACTGGAGTCACGGGTTCCGCTTCTCGACTACCGCATCGTCGACCTCATCACCAGCATGCCGCCCCCACTCAAGTTCAAGGGCGGGCGGACAAAGCACATTCTCAAGAAGGCCGTTCGCGACCTGCTGCCCGCCAGCGTGCTCGGACGCAAGGACAAGATGGGTTTCCCGGTGCCATTGGCGCAATGGATGCGTGGCGGCGTCGTGCGCGACTTCGTCGGGGATGTGCTGCTCTCCCAGCGCAGCCTGCAGCGCGGCGTCTTCAGGCCGCAGGCCCTGCATGACATGCTCGACCGTCAGGGGGTTGGCGGGCGGCAGCTTTGGGGGGCGCTATCGCTGGAGCTTTGGCATGGGGCCTACATCGATGCCTGAAGGCGGGTTGAGGCTCCCTTCGCCGGAAGCCGTGCGGGAACACGTGCTGTTTTCGCTCCAGCGCTACTGGCCGTCCGGACAGCAAGCTGTTGCGGATTTGCCGGTCCGCGTGCAATCCGGCGCAGGGGTCGATCTCCCCTTGCGGTTGGTGGCGGTGAGGCTGCCGGAGTGGGGTCGTGCCTGTGGCGTAGACGGCCATATCCTGGTTCCGCGCGAGGCTTGTCATGCCGAAGGAGAATGGCAGGAGGTCGACTGGTGGCTCGCTGCGTTCCTGTTGCTGGAGGGCTGGCATGAACGCATCTGGGAAGACAGGCACGGGCCCATTCACTCCTACAGCGTCCGGCTCAAAGGTTGGGACGAGCGTGTCTGGCAGCATGCCTGGGTGAACCGCATTGCCCTGTTCCTCCGACTCTGGGCCGCGCAAGCGGGCGGCAATGCTGCGGAACCGCTGTTCGGTCCCCTGCCGGTGCCGGAAGTTCTGATGACCCACGATGTGGATGCCATCGCCAAGACCGTGTCCATTCGCATCAAGCAGGGCGCATTCAATCTGGTCAATGCCCTGCGCGCGTTGGTCAGGCGCGACTTGGGCGCTGCCGGGGCCCGGGTCGCACAGTCTTGGCGGTTTCTGTTCGGCCGCGAGGACTGGTGGACCCTCGATGCACTCCTTGGTCTGGAGCGACGCCATCATCTGCGCGCGCGCTACCATTTCTATGCTGATCGTCGGCCCAAGACGCCGAAGCGCTGGCTCTTCGATCCGGACTACGATGTCGCCAGTCCCAGCGTCAGGGGGTTCCTGCAGCGGTTGGGGGTCTCGGGCGCGGAAATCGGATTGCACCCGAGCTTTGACAGCTGGCAGACTGCCACATCCATCGGCGAGCAAAAGGCCTATCTGGAGGCTGCCGCGGAGCGCTCCTGTACCGTTTGCCGGCAACACTGGCTTCGCTTCAGCTGGCATGAAACCTGGCGGGCGCAGGACGGGGCGGGTATCCGTGAGGACACCACACTGATGTTCAATGACCGCCCGGGCTTGCGGAACGCCTCGGCTGTTGCCTGGCGCCCATGGCGCGCAGAACTGGGGGCGACGCACCAACTGTTGGCGCTGCCCACCGTTATCATGGATTCGCACTATTACGACTATCGGCCCATGACGTCGGAAGCGCGTCGGGAAGCGATGGAGCACTGGGTGACGGAATGCCGTGCGGTCTGTGGGCAGGTCGCCGTACTGTGGCATCCCCATACCCTGACGATGGACTACGGTTGGAGAGAAGGTTTTGAAGAACTCGTTGCCATGATCGCCGAGGAGCGTTGATGCCTGGATTGACCATCAGGGACCTCATGCCCCGCTTCTTGCGCAACCCTCTGTGGGGTGATCGCGAGCGCTGGGGGCTGACTGTAACTTCAACTGACCAGGACTGGGTGGGGTACCAAGCGGCTCTCCGGGACTTCTATCAGGCGACGCAGCGCACCGGTATCGGAACGACTGTCAATGATGCGGGCTATCGCGTGATGACCGATATCGATCTCGCCGGGAAGACCGTTCTTGAGATCGGTGCGGGTGATATTCGGCATTTCAAGTATTGGCCTGGCATGCCGAAGGAGTACTTGCTTGCCGATATTTCACCGGAGATGATGGAGCTTGCCAAGCGTCGACTTCAGGAGCACGGCGTTCCGCATGAGGCGCTGCTGTTACAGCGCGGACAACCCCTGCCGCTGGCAGATGGATCCGCTGATGTCATCGTCAGTTTCTATTCCCTTGAACACCTCTATCCCTTGGCTCCCTATGTGGACGAAATGCTGAGGGTGCTCAAACCGGGCGGAACGCTGATCGGAGCGATTCCGGCTGAAGGCGGACTGGCGTGGGGTTTGGGCCGTTTGCTCACCTCGCGCCGCTGGTTCAAGAAGAACACCACGGTTGATCCAGACAAGATCATCTGCTGGGAGCACCCCAATTTTGCCGACGAAATCCTCGCGGTGCTCGATGCCCGCATGAAACGGCAGCATGCAGGCTACTGGCCGTTGCCCTGGCTGCCGCTGCTTGATCCCAACCTGATCATCCGCTTTCAGTATCGGAAGGCATAGGCAATGCCGGTCGATCCCTACCTGCAGGAGGTGCGCGCCAATTTGCCGCGTGTGTTGGCGCTGGTGGATCGCGATCCGACGAGCGAGAGCCATGGCATGGGGGATCGTTATCATTGGGCTTGGGGGCTCATCGATTTCGGCAACGGCACCTTTCAGGGCATGGCCCATGGCCTTGCCCGCCTTTGGTGTCATGGCCTTTGGCCTTATGCCACCCCAAGAAATCGATTCATGGAACGAATCGACAGCCTCTATCAAGGTGCGGCCAAACTGACACGCCCCGATGGCAGCCTCGAAGAGGCTTTCCCCAACGAGGGTTCCTTCTGCGTCACCGCACTGGTCGCTTTCGACCTGCTCGTAGCCATCGATCTGCTTGGCGACCAGATCGATCCAGCGAAGCGGAAGAGTTGGGAGAAGGTCATCCCGCCGATGATCGGCTACCTGATGCGCGCGGAGGAAACTCACGCCATCATTTCAAACCACCTGGCCACCGCGGTGGCAGCCTTGGTCCGTTGGCATCGAATGACCGGCGATGCCCGCGCCGAAACCCGCGGCCGCGAGCTGCTCAATCGCATTCTCCAGTACCAGTCAGCCGAGGGCTGGTTTCGCGAGTACCACGGGGCCGACCCTGGCTACCAGAGTCTTTGTACCTGTTACTTGGCTGACGTGCATCACCAGCGGCCGGATTGGCAGTTGCTTGACCCCTTGCGACGTTCTGTCAGGTTCCTGTGGCACTTCGCCCACCCGGATGGTTCTTTCGGCGGCCTCTACGGCAGCCGCTGCACACGCTTCTATTACCCGGCGGGCGTTCTGGCGCTGGCGGACGAAATTCCGGAAGCCGCAGCGCTTGCTGCCTTCATGGCCCGCAGCATCGGTAACCTGCGCGTGGTTACGCTCTCCAGCATCGACGAACCCAATCTGATCCCGACCTTCAATGCCTACTGTTGGGCGGCTGCTCTGGTCGGCCGACCGGAACAGCCTCACCCGGACTCCTCATTGCCGAGACTGCCGGCACTGATTCCGCAGGTTTTTCGGAAGCGCTTTGAAGAGGCCGGACTGCTGATCGATCGTGGCGAGGAGCACTACAGCATCGTCGCCTTGGACAAGGGAGGCGTTGTCTATCACTACGCTTCCGGCGAACCGCCACTCATCGAAGCCGGGGTGGTCGTGCGGAACGCCAAGGGCCACTTGGGAAGCACTCAGGGGCCGGGCCAGGTTGAAATGCACGAGGCGGATGGCACCCTGACAGTTGCCGCAAGCATCGTCCCGATGCCGAAGCAGCGCCCGGGGGTCTGGCAGTTCCTTCTCCTTCGCCTGCTTTGCGTCACCATCTTTCGCTTTCCGAAGTTGCGCGAGCGGGTCAAGCGTATCCTCGTCCGGATGCTGGTTACGGGTGGTGCGCCTTGGCCGTTGAAGAACCGGCGGACGATCCAGCTCGGAAAAGGGCTGGCGATCCACGACGAGACTGAACTGCGACCGGGGTACCAAGTCGTTGAGATGGTCCATGACTTCGTACCAATTCATATGGCGAGCCAAGGATACTGGCAGTTGCAGGACGAGGGTGCAGAGTGATTCCGAGATTCAAACCTGATCTTGGGTGGCCTGAGTTCAGCGCACTCTTCCGCCGCAAGCGAGGCGCCGTTGCCTGCTTCGAGCAGGATTTCGCCGCGGAAATGGGTCAGAAGCACGCCATTTCCTTCCCATACGGTCGCACGGGTCTGCTGCTGCTGCTGGAAGCTCTTGGGTTGAAGGACAGGGCTGTGATCTGCCCTGCCTATACGTGTGTGGTCGTCGCGCACGCGATCGTCCTGAGCGGCAACCGGCCGGTATTCGTGGACAGCCAGGCAAGCGACTGCAACATGGATTTGGAGCTTGCGGAGCGGGCCATCGGCCCTGAGACCGGTGCGTTGATCGCCACGTCGATCTTCGGGCATCCAGTGGACCTGGACCGGCTTGGGGAACTCTCAGCAAGGAATCCCGGCGTCATTGTCATTCAGGACTGCGCGCACAGTTTTTCGGCAGAGTGGCGGGGACGGCCCGTACAGCAGGCAGGCAAGGCCGCCATCTTCGGCCTCAACATCAGCAAGATCGCCACCTCCATTTTTGGCGGTATGGTCACCACGGACGACGATGCGCTGGCGGCGATGTTGCGCCAGCTTCGTGATCGGCGCCAATCACGGGCGCCTTGGTCAAAAAGCGTCCGGCGGGCTGCATACCTTCTCGCTTCGATCGCGGCCTTCAGTCCGCATGTGTATGGCACGGTACGATGGCTTGAGCGGAGAGGGCTGCTGGACCGTTTCTCCCGCTATTTCGACGAAGCTCTGATTGACATGCCTGCGGATGCCTTGGTGGCCATGAGTTCGGTGGAAGCGCGTGTGGGTAGTGCTCAGATTGCCAAGTACCGTACCATGATCGAGGCTCGTCGACGCTGGGCAGCGTACTACCGGGACAGTCTGGCGGACTTGCCCGGATTGAGATTTCCCCAACCAGGGCAGGGCGCCACGTGGTCGCATGTTGCCGCGTTGACCCCCCATCGTGACGCCTTGCTGGCCCATACCCAGGCGCGAGGCGTGCAACTTGGAACCATCATTGACTACAACATTCCCGAAATGTCCGCCTACCGTGCGTCGCAGAATCCAGAGGAGTTCTGGCCTGTTGCGGCACGTCTTGCCCGTACCGCCATCAACCTGCCGATCTCCGGCTCATTTTGCGAGCGGCGCGCCCGGCGGGTAGTCGACGCACTCCGAGCTGCCGTGAGGACATTGTGACCGGCAAGCCGCGCATCGTGATCCTCTCGGGCAGCGGGGCACCCGCCATAGCTGCCGCCAACCGCTATCACGTACGCTTGGGGGGGCGTTTCGAAATCCATGTCGTTGAGGAAAGAAACCTCACTCTGGCCAGAGTGATCACGACCCTGCGTCGCAGGTGGCGCAAGGCCGGACTGGAGGCGGTGCTGGATCTGCTGTTTCTTCGTCTGGCGCTGCACATTCTGGGCGATAGCAGCCATGCTCCGATGCGCTCCTATGTGCCGAAAATGCATTGCCGAGATATCAACTCCCCTGCCGTATTGTCCTTTCTGCAAAGCCAGCAGGCCGATTGGCTGATCACCAACGGCTGCTCCATCGCCGGGGAGGCATTGTTGAACTGCGCTCCCTCCCGCCGGCTGAACGTACATAACGGCATCACCCCCCGCTATCGGGGCACGGGGAATTTTTGGGCGATCCGAGAAGGCAACCCGGCGCTGGTCGGGGTTACCGTGCATCGACTCGATTCCGGCATCGACACGGGAGACAGGATATCGGTGGGCGCCATCAACATCCGAGACCCTCGTTGTTCCAGTCTGGCGGGCATGGATATCGCCGCCTTTGAAGAAGGCGCGGAAAGGGTCTCTGACTACATTCTGGAAGGCCGCCAAGGCGTTCCGGCCGAGTTCTCGCGGCTTCCGGACGGCTACTACTCCTATCCGGGCCTGTCGGACTGGCTCGTGGCGAACCGTAACCTCAAGCGCTGGCGAATGACGGGCGCGAAAGCAGAAGACACCTGGCGAGCCTCCTTCAACGACTACGCCAAGGATGAGTCCAAGGACGCCTTCCAACGCATGCATTGGGGACAGTCCGACAGCGTGGACGCACGGGATGCCCTGGTGACGGGACTTCTCAAGGACCGGCTTGTGCCAGGCGCGCAACTCCTGGACATAGGCGGTGGCGATGGTCGCCTTGCGCTGCACCTGCCTGGTCTGGGCAGCTATGTATGCGCCGATTACACTCACGCTTTCCTGCGTCATCTGCCCAACAACGGAATCAGTTCCGGCGTCCAGTGCGACGCCCGCCAGCTTCCTTTTGCAGCAGGAAGCTTCGATGCTGCAGTGGCCGTGGGCTTGTTCCAGCACATCGCCGAAGCGCGCCGAGTAGCCGATGAAATTCGCTCCGCCATGCGGCCCGACGGCTTGATTGTGATCAACACCCTTCGCCAGTTCACCGTGCCGGAACTGCTGGCGATTCTGGCCGGCTCCCTGTTTGCGCCCGAAAGACTGCGCTTGGCGTGGGCCATCCTGCGTCGGGACTATTTCTCCGGGCTCACCATTGACGGGACAATGGTAGCCCGCCGGTACAGCAGGCGGGAACTGCTGGATCTGTTCGGCAAGGCCCGTGAAGTGGAAGTCAGGTACGACGGAATTGGCGGGTCAGCCCTGTTTGCGCGGGAAATCACTCTGGTACTGAAATGCCAGTGATGATCTCGCCCCCCAGGTTTCAAGCTTACCGCACCAGCCAGTTTCTTGAACTCTTGGAGCAATTGTACGACCTGGAGCGGGTCGCCGTATTGCCCCATCATGGCTCGCGGGACGATGCCGTCTTCTTTCGTTCCCGGAAAGCGTTGCGCGGCAAGGACGCGTTCTTCCTACCCTTCCAATTTTACGCTTCCCTGCCCAAGGACCTGTCTGCGGAGGGCTTCTTCAATTGCATGAACGATTGGTCTGCCAGTACGGGATTCAACCTGACACTTTCCTGTCTGGAGGATTACCCTGCAGGCCGGCCCACGGTGGTGGCGAACAACCCCATCTTGCATCTGCCGGGTGACGAGGAAACACTCTACCGAGGTTTCAGCCGTAACCTGCGCAGCAGTCTTCGCCGCAACGCCAACAAGGCTGCCCGGCTGGGGATCGACTTCCGGCACAGCACCGACGAAAAGGATTTGCACGACTTCTATCACGGCGTTCTGGCCCCCCAGTACGTGCGGAAGCACCGCATGGTGTTCCACCCTTACGCTCTGTACCGGTCGCTGTTGCTTAACGGCATGGCGAGCCTGAGTGTTGCTCGCCATGGGGGGCGCGTGATCGGCGCCTTGGTGTTGATCAGGGATCAGGGGGGCTTGCACTACGCCTGGGGCGCCTCCGAAGCGCCCGGGCAGGTGGCCGTAGGTGCGCTGTTGCTGCATTTCTCGCTGCTGGATGCGCTGCGACTCGGAGTCGACTGGTTCGATTTTGGCTCCACGCCCCTGTCCGACAACGCCCTGCTCGAATTCAAGATGCGCTGGGGCTGCGTCGCCCACCCGGTACGCCGTTACCATACCTTGCACGCGCCCCGCGAGATCGACCTCAGTTCCAGTTTCGCCCTGCCGCGCCGCGTCTATGCGCTGTTGCCGCCCTCTTGGGCATGCAGACTGATGCCCCGTGTGATTCCCTGGCTTGTGTCATGACGCTCCCGCGCCCAGCCCCATCTTCGCCCACTCGCTGGAGGGCGCTTCTGGCCTTGGCCGTGGTCGGGTTGGTGGTCTGGAAACTCCTTCCGGCCGGCATGGAACGGTATTTCACGGGTGAACTCCTGTGGGCGGGTCTGGCCATCCAACCAGTTGCCCTGGCAGGACTGGCTGTACATGCCGCACGCTTGGGCATCCTTGCCGGTCTACCTCTGACCCGGCCAGGCCGCCCGCTCGCCGCCCTGTTGCTGTCCCAAGGCCTCAACCTCCTTCTTCCTGGCCGGGTGGCGGAATTCTTCAAGGCCAGCTATCTGCATACCCATGCCAATGTGCCGGTAAGCCGTGGGCTGGCGGCCGTCTTCCTGGAACGTTCAGTGGATGTGGTGATCGTGGCCGGCCTTTCCCTGGCCGGACTGACTCTCTTCGCCACGGGCGCGCCCCTGTGGTCCTATGCTGCCGCCGGCAGTCTGCTTGTTCTGCTGGCACTGGCGCCCCTGCTGGAGGAAAAGCTGGCCCGGCTGCTGGCGCGCTTGCCCTGGCCGGTTGCCGCGAACTTCCTAGAGCGCTTCTGCCGGCACGTATCCTCCATCGTGCGGGAGAAAGTCTTTCTCAGCGCGCTTGTGCTCGGAATCATCACTTGGTTGTTTTCACTGCTCAACGTCTATTTGTTCATCCGATTGGCGGGCGGCCACCCGGTGGACGCCAAGGGCGCCCTTGCCGTATTCGTGGCCACCACCATTGGCGGAGCCATTCCTGGCCTTCCTGGGGGGTTCGGTGCATATGAAGCCGCCGCGATTTTGGCATTGCGACCCTATGGTTATGAGGTAGGTGAAGCTTTCGCTCTCGGACTTGCCATGCATCTTGCACAGTTTGTAATCCCGCTTTCCGGGTGTGGATTTATTCTGGCAAGGGAACGCATTGGCGTGTCGCAACTGATCGACCGATGCCGGAACGAAATTCCCCTGAGAAGGAAATAGAGAGGCGACCGGCAAGTGAAAGGGAAGGGAATCGATGGTCAAGGTGCTGACGGTGCTGGGTGCGAGGCCGCAGTTCATCAAGGCGGCGACGGTTTCACGGGTGATCCGGGATGCTGCGAGCGTCGACGTTTCCGAGGTCATCGTTCATACGGGCCAGCACTACGACGAAGCGATGTCTCGGATCTTCTTCGAAGAACTCGACATTCCGTCGCCTCATTACAACCTGGGAATTTCAGGACTCTCACACGGTGCGATGACCGGGAGGATGCTGGAGGCGGTCGAAACGGTCGTTCAGCGCGAGAAGCCGGATTGGGTGCTGGTATACGGCGATACCAATTCAACGCTCGCCGGCGCGCTGGCCGCAGCAAAGCTGCGTGTTCCCGTTGCACACGTCGAGGCTGGCCTGCGCTCGTTCAACATGCGCATGCCGGAAGAGATCAATCGTATTGTGGCGGACCGGCTGTCGACGATTCTGTTTTGCCCGACCGACGTGGCTGTGGCGAATCTCGCGCGGGAGGGATTGACGGCCGGCGTTCAGAACGTTGGCGACGTCATGTACGACGCAGTCCTGTATTGTGGGGCAAAGGCAAGAAATACGAGCCGGATCCTGCGTGACCTTCGACTGACTGAATCCGGATTTGCTCTGGCGACTTGCCATCGCCAGGAGAATACGGAGGATCCCGCACGCATGGTCGGAATCGTTGGCGCTCTTGCCACGATCGCTGACGAACTGCCCGTCGTTTTCCCGGTTCATCCGCGAACGCGCAAACGGTTGTCGGAACTTGGTTTGGATGCCGGACTGAGCCGCTTGCGGATGGTCGAGCCGGTTTCATACCTGGAGATGATCGCACTTGAGCAGGGAGCTCGCGTCGTCATCACCGATTCCGGCGGTGTTCAAAAGGAAGCGTTTTTCTTTGGCGTTCCCTGCATCACCCTGAGGGAGGAGACCGAGTGGGTAGAAACGGTTAACTCCGGCTGGAACCGTCTCTCCGGGGCTGCGCCGGTGCAGATACTTGCGGCGTACGAGGTTCAGAAAGAGTTCGGGCGCCACGCCGGGCGGCCGAATTTTTTTGGTGATGGCAGGGCGGCAGAGCGAATTCTGTCGGCGCTGAGGCGGAATCGGGCGGAATGAGAAAAGGGGCTCGGATGGCGATCATTGGTCATATCCAGGATGCTGGACGGCAGCGTTGGCATGTGCTTGTCTGGATTGCTCTGGCTGCATGTTTCGTCTTCGTTGGGCTCAAGCACGGGGAGAATATCCTTTTGGTCCAGGCTTACGGTGGCTGGTCTCCGATGGATTGGGTTGCCCACCAGTTGTTTCCGGAGAATTTCAAGGCGGATTTCCCTAGCGGGATTGCCGCCTACCGTATGTCCTCGTTCATGCACTTGTACCTGTTGGTGGCGCGTCTTGGCGTAGACCTGGAGCCATTGATTCCGTGGGTCATCGTCTTTGAGGTGGTTTTCTTGGGGGTCTGCGCCGCAGCTATGTTCCGCGCATTGGTGCCAGAGTCGCCGTACGTGGCGATGGCAGTTTTTGCACTCCTCATCGTCGAAGGGGGCGCACGGGACATGGAACTTGCGCGTTTTGTAGGCGGCTTTTACCAAGGATTGTACTACAACGCCGCCGACGGGCTGCGGCTCCTCGGGCTGGCTCTTCTGTTCAGGGGACGGAAGGTATTGGCGGCAGCGCTCCTCGGTATCAGTTTTACCGTTCATCCGGTTATGGCGGGGATGGCCTGCCTGTTTGCGTTGCCGTATGTGCTTACCATCTGGCGTCAGGCGCCTGTTCGCCATTGGCTATTCGCCCTGGCAGGCTTTTTGATCATTTCGGGTAGCTGGCTGGCTTTCAACTTTCAGTCCGCCGAGGTGGCCTCGGGCGGGATCCCGGCCGATTCCTGGCGGGAATTGGTCCGCATGTTCACCTACCACTGGTATCCGGTGGATATCGGTGTCTTCACGCGATTCCATGAGCGGTACATCCTGCCCCTGCTTTGTCTGGTTGCCCTTGCGGTGTATCACCTGCCGCGCGTGATTCACGGGCGAGCCGAGCGGCTCGGGATCGCGTGGGGATTGTTGCTTCTCGCGGGATTGGCAGGTGCCGGAGTGCTCATTTCCGAGTTCGCCACCCAGCCCTTCCTGATCAAGCTCGCCCTGCATCGAGCGAGCGACATGCTGATTGTGGTCAGCCTGTTGATCGTTGTGGCGGGATTGACCAGCGACGTCCTTGAAGGGCGAACGTTGGAGGCGGCTTTGGCCGGGGCCTTGCTCCTGTCGCCATTGGCAAATGCTCCCGTGCCTTTTCCCGTTGCCCCGACGTTGGGCCTATTGGGTTTGCATGCGTGGAGGTCACGTTGCGCGGGCGACAGCCAGGGCTTCAATCGGTCGCTGCTTCTCTTGCTGATCCTGGCGATGGCGTTGTCGCTCTATTATGTTTTCGGAGTTCCGGATACGCCGGCCTACATCGGATCAACACTCTTCTGGCAGGCAGCCGCAGCATTCTTTGCTTTCCGGCTCCTCGGGAGCGTGGTCGGTCTGCCCAAGGCAATGCTGCGAACAGTTCTTCTCGCAGCCATGCTTGGGGCGACACTGGCGCTCAGCATCACCACTACCGATACGAAATCGGCGAAGTCCCCTGAATGGAAAAGGGAGGCAGCAGACTACCTTGCTGTCCAGCGCTGGGCGCGTTCCACAACTGCTTCCGGGGCGCTGTTCATGGTTGATCCTACCCTGTATTACGGATGGCGCGATTTTTCTCGGCGCAGTTCTTTCGGTAGTCTGCGGGAATGGCTGCATACCAGCTGGCTTTATGACTCCAGGGTTTCCACCTATGAAGAGGGGGTCAAGCGGTTCGGTGAGTTTGCCATTGACATTGCGCCATACAAGCAGGTGCGGCCATCAATTGAGGGTTATCATCGATTGACGGACGATCTAAGGCAGATTTTTTACGGAAAGGATGCAGATTGGTTTGTCGGGTTGCAGGAGAAGTACGGGATCGACTATCTCGTTGTACTTGCCAAGCACATGACGCAGGTCTACCCGTTTGACAAGGTCTTCGCGAACTCGACCTTCGAGGTCTATCAGTTGCCCCGGCGACCATCGATCGACGGGTCTCGCGGAGCCGCTGTGCCGGCGACGTTGGCACGCCGATGACGGGGACAAGGGGGGCGCAGCTCCTGCCGAAGCATCCGTCATCGTGGCGGGGGCGTGCAGGGCGGTCATCCCGCGCCTGCTGTCGTCACGCCGCGCCGTCGACGCTGGTTGCTGCTCGGCGAAAGGCCGATGCCGCTGACGATCTGCTGGGTCACCGCTGGCGGCAGCCGGCGTGCCATCAATCGCTGGTTGACGAAACGCCGCGGGGGCCGGAGGATCCGGAGCAGGCCGCCACGCGCGCCGCGGCGAGGACGGGGCGGAGGCTGAGACCTGCGCTGGCGGCGCCGCAGCGCCCCCTTTCGACAACGCCTCGCCCAACCCTTTGGAGGACATCGGCATGAACAAGGAAAACCCCGTCCGCTGGTTCGAAATCTACGTCCAGGACATGCAGCGCGCCAAGTCGTTCTAC
>ERZ761602.4551-NODE-4551-length-17596-cov-6.420786_pt1 | contig 17596 bp, 18 predicted proteins | sample MGYA00512165_ERZ761602 | MGnify/ENA primary metagenome ERZ761602 (study PRJEB28899, sample SAMN02445085) | bioreactor sludge metagenome | biome: EBPR sludge; isolation source: Thorneside wastewater treatment plant | place: Australia: Brisbane, Thorneside... | reverse complement strand
TCCGCGAAGGCGGCCTGACCGTCGGCGCCGGCGTCATTACCAAGGTGCTGGAATAAGATGGCGAAGAAGGATGTTCGACCGGTAATCACGTTCGCTTGCACCGAGTGCAAGGAGCGGAACTATACGTCGCAGAAGAACCGCCGGAACGACCCTAACCGGCTGGAGCTCAAGAAGTTCTGCGCGCGCTGCCGCAAGCACACGCTGCACCGCGAGGCGAAGTAACGGGGCCGATGGCTTAGCCGTCGGCCTGGGGTGAGGCGTTCGCCGCTTCACCCACTCAGGCCAGTAGCTCAATTTGGCAGAGCACCGCTCTCCAAAAGCGGGGGTTGGGGGTTCGAGTCCCTCCTGGCCTGCCTCAGCCGTAAGGCGCCCTGAAGAAACACCGCAGCAATTGGGCGGTGTTTCGATTGTCTGAAGAGAAGAGGCGGTATGTCTAAAGCTCAGCCTGTCGTGAAAGAGCCCAACGCCCTGGTGCGCTTCTACCGGGAGACGGTGGGAGAACTGCGCAAGGTCGTTTGGCCCACCTGGCCGGAGGCCCGCAACCTGACCGTGGTGGTTCTGAGCGTGATTACGGTCTGCGCTATCTTCCTCGGTTTCTTTGACTGGCTGTTCTCTGAGTTGTTCCGGCTGCTCATCAGCCTCCGCGGTTAAGGAACGCAGGATGAGTGATCAAGTCGTAGAACCGAGCGACGAGCGCGACGACGAGGACGCCGTGGAGCAACCAACCCGCGCCACCGATCCGACCTGGCCGATCGCTCTGCCGGAGGCCGCCGAGGCCGCGCCCGAAGCGGAGGCGCCGGCCGACGCTGCCGGGGAAGCGCCAGGGCCGTCTGGCGAAGACGGGCCGCAGTGGTACGTCATCCACTGCTATTCCGGCTACGAGAACAAAGTCCGCCACAATCTGGAGCAGCGCATCGCGTCGATGGGCATGAAGGGCCGCATCTTCGACGTGATCGTCCCGACCGAAGAGGAAATCGAAGTCAAGGACGGCAAGCGCCGGACGGTGGAGCGCCGGGTCTTCCCGGGGTATCTGCTGGTGCAGATGATCCTGAGCGAAGAGTCCTGGTACGTGGTCCGCAACACGCCCGGTGTCACCGGCTTCGTCGGCATGGGCAATACGCCCACGCCGCTGCGCCCGGAGGAGGTGTCCCAGATCCTCAAGCGCATGGAGGCCGAGGCGCCCAAGGTCAAGGTCACCTTCAAGCCGGGCCAGAAGGTGCGCATCGTCGACGGGCCGTTCAACGACTTCATCGGCACTGTATCCGAGATCGACATGGACCGCACAAAGGTGCGCGTCATGGTCTCGTTCTTCGGGCGCGAGACGCCGGTGGAGCTGGACTTCCTGCAGGTCGAGAAGGTGTAACCCGTCCGGGGGCCTGGCCGCCCGGACGTTCAGTGTGGGAGGGCGTTGCTCGCACCGCGAGCGGAGACGCCCGCCAGCACCACAAGGAGAAATGGCATGGCAAAGAAAGTTAAGGGCGTCGTTAAACTCACCCTGGAGGCGGGGAAGGCCAATCCGGCCCCGCCGGTCGGCCCGGCCCTGGCCGGCTACGGCATCAACATCATGGGCTTCTGCAAGGAGTACAACGCCCGCACCAACAATCGGATGGGAGAGCAGATCCCGGCCGAGATCACGGTGTATTCGGACGGCTCGTTCACCTTCATCCTCAAGACCCCGCCGACGGCCTTCCTGTTGCGCAAAGCGGCCAAGGTCGACAAGGGCTCCGGCCAGCCGAACCGCGTCAAGGTCGGCAAGGTCACGCGCGCCCAGATCCGCGAGATCGCCGAAACCAAGATGAAGGACCTGAACGCCATCGATCTGGAAGGCGCGATGCTCCAGGTGGAAGGCACCGCCCGTAACATGGGGATCGTCGTCGAAGGCTGATCAGATCGTGGGAGGGCGTTGCTCACCCCCTGAGCTTACGCGCCCGCTAGCACCACCAGGAGACACACATGCGCAAACACGGCAAGAAATACCGCGAGCAGGCGGCCAAGATCGATGCGGCCCTGAGCTATGCCCCGCAAGAGGCCGTCAAGCTGGCCAAGGCCACCTCGTATACCAAATTCAATGGCACGCTCGAGGCGCACATCCGCCTGGGCGTCGACCCCAAGTATGCCGATCAGAACGTCCGTGATGTGGTCGTTCTGCCGCACGGCCTGGGCAAGACCGTGCGGGTCCTGGTCTTCGCCGAAGGCGAAGGCGGGCGGCTGGCGCGCGAAAATGGCGCGGACTATGTCGCCGATGACGAGCTGATCAAGAAGATCCAGGAAGGCTGGGCCGAGTTCGACGTGGCCGTGGCGACGCCGGAATTGATGGGCAAGGTCGGCCGGCTGGGCCGCATCCTCGGCCCGCGCGGGTTGATGCCCAACCCCAAGACGGGCACAGTCGTGCCGGCCGCCGACCTGCCGCGCGTTATCAAAGAGTCCAAGGCCGGCCGCGTGGAGTTCCGCGTCGACAAGACGGGCAACCTGCATGTGCCGATCGGCAAGGTCGCGTTCAGCGAGCAGCAGCTGTATGAGAACTTCGCCGCCTTGATGCAGGCCGTGGTCAAGGCCAAGCCGGCCTCGGCCAAGGGCATCTATCTGCGCAAGATCGTGCTGACCGCGACCATGGGGCCGGGCGTCAAGGTGGACCCCGTGGCCGCCGCCGGAGCCACTACCGCAGTCGCCTAAAGCGCGGTATACTGCGCGTCTCATCCGCCTTCGCCGAAGACAGCAGGCGCGGCCGCCCCGGCGGCCCGGTAAGACCTGCCGAGGTAGAGGCCTTGTCTGAAAACGCCAGCGCATCGCTGCGGATTGACAGGTCTTTGCTTCGCTTCGGCGGGGTGAAGACCTTTTTCTTTTGTCGGCAACCATCCCTGTTAGGGAGGAGGTGAACCCAACTTGGCAATCACACGCGAACGCAAGGACGAGCTCGTCAAGACGTACGCCGAGCTTATCCAGAAGAGCCAGGGCATGATCCTGATCGAGTACCGCGGCCTGGGCATGAAAGGCATGGACCCGCTGCGCCGCAAGGTGCGCGAGGCCTCGGGCGAGCTGCACGTGGTCAAAAACACGCTGGCCCGCCTGGCCCTGCAGCAGGCCGGCTACTCGGCCCCGGAGACGCTGCTCACCCAGACGACGGCGGTCGCTTTCGCCTTCCAGGACGCACCGGCTGTGGCTAAGGTGCTGACCGGCATCGCGAAGGACTCCGAGTTCGTCAAGGTCAAGGGCGCGCTGCTCGGCAATAACGTGCTCGGGCCCAAGGACGTCGAAGCCTTGGCCGAACTGCCGCCGCTGCCCGTGGTGCGCGGCCAGCTGCTCGGCATGCTGTCCACTCCGGCCTCGCGGCTGGTGGGCGTGGTGGCGAGCGGTGTGCGGCAGGTCGTCAACGTCGTCAAGGCGTATGCCGACAAAGACAGCGCCGGCGCGGAAGCCCCGGCGGCCGCTTGAACGTAGTTTCGAACATTCACTCTGAACCTGAGGAGATTTACGACAATGGCTGATCTGAATAAATTGGCTGAGGACCTGAGCGGCCTGTCCGTCCTGGAAGCCTCGCAACTGGTCAAGATCCTGGAAGAGAAGTGGGGCGTCTCCGCGGCGGCCCCGGTGGCGATGGCGGCGATGCCGGCGGCGGTTGCTGCGGCGGCCGCCCCGGTCGAGGAGAAGACCGAGTTCACGGTGGTCCTGAAGAGCGTCGGCGACAAGAAGATCGACGTCATCAAGATCATCCGCCAGCTCACCAACCTGGGCCTCAAGGAGGCCAAGGACATGGCCGAGACCGCCAACGCCAAGGTCCTGGAGAGCGTGAGCAAGGAATCGGCCGAGGACGCCAAGAAGAAGCTGAGCGAAGTCGGCGCCACGGTCGAACTGGTCTAAACGCCTGGCTTGATCTGCGCGGGTGCCCGCTCCACCAACTGTGGACGGGCGCTGGAACAGGCCGCCGCACCCCGGCGGCCTGTTTGCTTTCTTCGGCCGGAACGCCCCAACGCCCGGGCCAGGCAGGCTGTTCACAATTCCATAAAGCTTGGGGTATGATACAGCCATGACCACCACACGCATACTTGTAATCGAAGATGAGGAACGGATCCGGCAGTTCCTGCAGCGGGGTCTCACCTACGAGAATTACCGCGTCGACGTGGCCGCCGACGGCCCGACCGGCCTGACGCTGGCCCGCGAGAACCCGCCGGATCTGGTGATCTTGGATTGGATGCTGCCCGGCCTGGATGGGTTGGAAGTCTGCCGCCGGCTGCGCGCCGCCGGCCCGATGCCGATCTTGATGCTGACAGCCAAAGATTCGGTCAGCGACCGGGTGCAGGGCCTGGATGCCGGCGCCGACGACTACCTGGTGAAGCCGTTCTCGTTCGACGAGCTGCTGGCGCGCCTGCGCGCCCTGCTGCGCCGTGCGGCGCCCGCCCAGCCGGAGGCGCTGCGCTTTGCCGACTTGGCCCTGGACACCGGCACCCGCCAAGCCTTCCGCAATGAGCGCCCGATCGAGCTGACGGCCAAGGAATACGAACTCCTGGAGCTGTTCATGCGCCACCCGCGCCAGGTGCTGACGCGCGAGGTGATCTACGACCGCGTCTGGGGTTACGACTTCGGCGGCGAGAGTAACATCATCGAAGTCTATGTGCGCTACCTGCGCCAGAAGACCGAGGCCAACGGCGAACCGCGCCTGCTGCATACCGTCCGCGGCGTGGGCTATGTCCTGCGGGAAGAATAGGCGCCTGGCCCGCGGCTCTCATGGCGCGCTTACGCCCGGCTCATCCGGACTTCAATTGCGCCGGCTAACCTGGCACCATGCCCGTCCGTGCCTGGTCGGCCGCGCCGCGCGCTGACGCCACCATGACCCTGCGCTTGCGCCTGACTCTGTGGTACTCGGCCGTGCTGACCGGCGTGCTGGCCTTGTTCGGTCTGTCCGTCTTCGGCCTGCAATCCTACAGCCTGCTGCGGCTCACCGATCAGAGCCTGAAGGCGGCCGCCCAGGAAATCGCTACGGCCAGCAGCATCAGCCCCGTCCTGGGCATCCGCTTCGTCAATCTGCCCGACCTCAAGAAAGAGGACCGCTTTGGCGGTTCTAACATCTACGCCCAGGTCTGGCGCCTGGACGGGACACTGGCCACCCAGACCGACAACCTCCCGACCGACGCCGGCCCTCTGGACCAGGCCGGGCTGGAGGCCGCCTCCCCGAGCTACCGCAACGTCTGGTTGGAGAACGCCCACCTGCGGGTCTACACCGTCCGCCTGGAAGTGGAAGGGGACCGCGAGCCGATCGGCTATGTGCAGACGGCCGTTTCACTGCGCCCGGTGGACGCCGCCCAGAGCGCGCTGGTCCTGATCCTGGTGGGCGGCGGCGTCTTCTCCGTGGCCCTGGCCGCGCTGATCGGCTATCTCTCGGCCAGCCGCGCCTTGAAACCGCTCAACGTCATCACGCAGACGGCCCTCCAGATTACGCGCGCCGACGACCTCTCGCGCCGGATCCCGGTCTCCACCACCGCGGATGAGGTCGGCCGGCTGAGCGCGGCTTTCAACGAGTCGTTGGAGCGGCTGGAGCGGCTGTTCAACGCCCAGCGGCGTTTTCTGGCGGACGTCTCGCACGAGCTGCGCACGCCCCTCACCGCCATCCGCGGCAACGTGGACTTGCTGGAGCGGATGGGCGGCGCGGACCGCGAGTCCTTGCGCGCTATCCGCTCCGAGGTCGAGCGCATGACCCGGCTGGTGGGCGATCTGCTGGTGCTGGCTCAGGCCGATTCCGGCAACCTGCCGCTGGCGCGCGGGCCGGTGGAGCTGGACACGCTCATGCTGGAAGTGGCCCGCGAGGTGCAGATCATCGCCGGCAGCGTCCACGTGCTTGTCGGCGATATCGACCAGTTGACCGTGATCGGCGACCGCGACCGGCTGAAGCAAGTGGTGCTCAACCTGGTGACCAACTCGATCAAGTTCACGCCGGAGGGCGGCCGGGTGACGCTGGGCCTGGCGCGGGTGAGCCAGTGGGCGCGCCTGACCGTCTCGGACACCGGCATCGGCTTGCCGGCGGATGAACTGCCGAAGATCTTCGACCGCTTCTATCGGGTCGACAAAGCCCGGTCGCGGGCGCAGGGCGGGGCGGGTCTGGGCTTGTCGATCGCCCAGCGCATCACCCAGATGCACGGCGGCCGGATCGAGGCGGCCTCAGAGGGCGAAAACAAAGGGACGACGTTCTCGGTGTGGCTGCCGCTGGCAGTGCTCCCGCCAGGACCGGCCGCCAAGGCGCTGTCGGCCGCCAAGGAGACCGAGGCCGCCAAGACCGCGCCGATGCGGCCCGTTTCCCGCTGAGCAGGCCGCTCGTCTAATAAAGAACGCCCCCGGCGCGCGCCGGGGGCGTTTGGCTTTTACTGTGGGCCGGCAGTCTGGGCAGCCTGCGCACACAAGCTGGCGCCGCCGGCTTGCAGCCACTCCTGCAGCCGCGGGCTGGTGGCCTGGCCGCTGATGGCATCCGCATAGATGCCCGTGCCCCAATACCAGTAGCGCTGCGTTTGCGTTGGCCACAGCGCCGGGTCCTTGCCGATCTGGCTGTGGCCGCCGTTGTAGCCCGCCAGGGCCCGCCCAACGTCGCCGCCGGCCCGTTCCAGGCCAAGCGCCAGGTAGGCCAGTCCGCGTTGGGCGTTGGTGGCCGGGTCCTGCATGTCTTCACCCGTCGCGAAGTGGAAGGGCATCACCTGGAACAACCCCTGCGCGCCGGAGCGTGACACGGCGCCGCGCCAACCGCACGACTCTATCTGCATCACGGTGGCGGCCAGATTGGGGTCCAGCCCGACAGTGCCGGCCCAGGCCGTGAGCTCGGCCGCCCAGCGCTGGACCTCCGGGGTGAAGACCGCCGAGAGCGCCGCCGGGCTGCTGGCCGAGGCGGCCGGCACGCTGGCTTCGGCGGCCAGGCCCGGCGCGGCCGCGTCCAGATGCAAGGCGCTCACCGGATCGAGCTGAAAGATGGTCCACCCCAGGATGACGGACCCGACGAACAGAACTTCCAGCGGCAGCAGACGGATCACCAGCCGTTGCACCAACACAGCAGCCTCCTTGCCAGACGATGGTCGATGACGGTCGCGGCTCAGCGCGGTTCAGAGTTGTTGTGGCCGTTGGTCTCAAAGCCCGGCTCGCCCACGCTGGGCATCGGCTTCGGCATGGGCTTGGGCGCTGGGCGCAGTGGTTGCGCCGGCACCGGCCGGACGGCCACACGCTGCGGGGGCGGCGCCCGGCGCGGCTCGGCTGAGCGCGTGTCCAGGTCCGTGCTCCAATCGAAATCATCCGGGGGCGGCGGGGTCGGGCGGGCGACTGGACGCGGTGCGGCCGGCCCGGCGGCGACAGCTTTGGCAGCCGGCGGGCGCGCCTCCGCCTGTGAGAACAGGCGGTCGCCGGCCATGGTGAACGAGCCGATGATCAGGATGCGGATGAGCATGACCAGCACGGCCACGAACACCGGCACGACGTCCAGCAGGGCTTCGCGGCTGAGAATCTCGTTGCCGAGATGGCCGTGGTTAAGCAGCGCCAGCGACACGCCCCACCAGGTCAGCAGCGAGTTCATGGCGGCCGCCAGCAGCCAAGCGCCCAGCAGATACCAGACTTCAATCTTGCTGGTCACGTTGCGCTCCGGCGTGAACAACCGGGCGATGCCGGCGAAGTCCATGCCGCAGAAGGCCACGGCCAGGATCATGGCCCAGCGCACGCCCGCGAAGCGCACATCGCCGAGCAGGTCCGTCAGCGCGAAATCCGTGGTCGTGAAGTTGAACAGTTCAAAGGCCAGGAGCGCCAGGACCAGGATGACGCCGAAGACCAGGCTGCGCTGCGCCTGCAGCGTCCGCCAGAGATGGGTAAGCCGCCACAGCAAAGAGTTGTGGCCCGAGTGATTCGCGTACATTGTGCACCTCCAACGCAAAGTGTCTCTTGGAGTGGAGACGTCGGGGAATCAAAATATAGTACAAATGTTCTAATTCGTCAATGACGCCAACCTTAAATTCGGGAGGTTTACGGCGGCGCTGCGTTGGAGGCGGGCCGGCCTACAGCCGTGGCCAGTCGAGGAGCAGCACTTCCAAGGTAAGCCGAGCGTTGATGTTGCGGCCGAGCAGTTCATGGGCGCGGCGCAGCCCGGTCAGGACGCTGTGCGCGCTGGCGGGGGTGAGGGCGCGGGCCAGGCGTTGGACGTCGTCGGCGCAGTCTGGGTTGGTGAGCGGCGCGGCTGCCTGGGCTGTGCTCAAGAGCACATCCCGCCAGAAGCTCATCCACAACTCGAGTATCTCCTGGAGGCGGTCAGAGCTGGAATCGCGCACCAGGCGGTCGGCGTAGGCGAAGCGCTCGACGCGCGTGGCGGTCAGCAGGCGCCGCAGATCATCCAAGCGCTGGCGGCGGGCCTCCAGGAGGTCGGGGTTGGCGTGGGCGCGCACGGCCCAGCCGAGCCGTCCGCCCGAGAGGTGCGCCAGGTGGTCGGCCTGCTCGGCGGACACCAGCCAGCGCGTGATGAGGGCCTCGCGGACCTCGGCCAGGGCCAGCGGGCGCAGGGCGAGCACTTCGCAGCGGGAGACGATGGTGGGCAGGAGGGCGTCGGCGCTTTCGGCGGTGAGCACGATGACGACGTTGGCCGGCGGCTCCTCGAGTGTCTTGAGGAAGGCGTTCATGGCTTCGACGTTGGCGGCGTCGAAGCGCAGCAGGCGCGCCACGCGCCGGCGGGCCTCCACCGGCTTGAGGGTCAAGTCATAGATCAGCTGGCGCACCGGGTCGATCTTGATCTTCTCGGAGCGCACCTTCTTGCCGCTGACCTCCGGGGTCACCAGGAGCAGGTCCGGGTGGCCGCCGCGGGCCGCCAGTTGGCAGGGCCGGCACTGGCCGCAGGGTGCCGCGGCGCCGCCGGCGGTGCAGACCAGGGCGCGGGCGAACTCCGCGGCCAGGGTGCGCTTGCCGATGCCGTCCGGGCCGGTGATCAGGTAGGCGTGGCGCGGGCGGTCATGGGCCAGGTCGCGTTGCAGCAGTTCGACGGCCCACGTGTGGCCGATCACATCCCAGGGCATGGCTCGTCTCAACTCGCGGAGTGGTCAGGGTTGGCCTGGCCGAGGTTAGTGGCTCCCGGCCCCGGCCGCGCGAAGCGATTGTAGCACGCCGTTGGCGCGGGACATAATTTACGAGAATTTCCGTCCCCGGCCCTGACCTTCCCCCTACAATTCTGAGAAGCCACGCACATCATGGGGGGCGGTCGAACCTGGCCGCCGCCGCCAAGGAGCAGACCTGCATGCCTTCGAAACCGACGATCAAGCTCGGCCACCTGAAAATCACCGATCATCTGATTCTCGGCGTCACCCTGGACAAACTCGAGAGCGGCCGGGAAACGCTGACGGCGCTCACTCTGGAAACGCAGGCCTACCGCGGCTGGAATCCGCTGGCCGAGGACCTGCGCAGCGGCGCCCTGGACGGGGCTTTCATCCTGGCGCCCCTGGCGATGGAGCTGTATCACGCCGGCGTCCCGATCAAGCTCATCCTGCAAGGCCACAAATCCGGCAGCACGCTGATCAAGAACAAGCGCGCCAACATCCAGACGTTGCAGGATTTCCGCGGCAAGGGCGTCCTGATCCCGCATTACCTGTCCGCCCATCATCTGCTGTTCGACAAGCTGTTGCGCGAGAACGGGCTGGAGATCGGCGCCGGCAAAGACATCGTCTTCGACGTGGTGGCGCCGTCCGACATCCCCGAGATTATCGAGTGGGATGAGAAGGGCTCGGTGGGCGGATTTATCGTGGCTGAGCCGTTCGGCTCGCAGGTGGTGAAAGCCGGCTACGGCGAGGAATTTGCGCTCTCCAAGGACATCTGGCCGCGCCACCCGTGCTGCGTGCTGGTGGTCAAGCAGAGCCTGATCGACGCCCATCCGGAGGCGGTGCAGGAGCTGACCAGCAGCCTGGTTGACTCCGGCCATTTCTGCGAAGAGCACCGCCACAACGGCGCGGCCGCCATCGGCGCCAAGTTCCTGGGCCAGGACGAGGCTGTGGTCAAGCGGGTGCTGACCGAACCGGTGGACCGGGTGACGATGGGCGAGCTGTTCCCGGTGATCGAAGACCTGGACTTCATGCAGACCTACATGACCACCAAGATCCAGGCCATGTCGGCGCGCATCGACCTGCACAAATTCGTGGACACCCGCTTCGCCGAGAAGGCCGGCGCGCACTAGCCCCCGGACTGGCGGGTCCAGCGGGCGACCGGGGCGCAGGGGCCGGCCGAACTCAAGGATAACGACGATGGACGCTTACACGATCGAAGCTGACGAACTGCACGCTTTGAACGAGCGCGGCGAAGTGTTCATCGTCGACACGCGCGACCCGCAGACGTATGCGGCCGGCCACCTCCCGAATGCCGTCAACGTGCACGACATCTTCACTTACCTGTGCACGCGCGGCAACGGCGGCCCGCCGGCCATGGTGCAGCACTTCGCGCGGGTCTTTGGCGCGGCCGGTCTGCATCGGTCGGATAAGGTCGTCGTTTATGAAGACGCCATGGACAACGGCTACGGCCAGTCGTGCCGCGGCTGGTTTATCCTGAAGTACCTGGGCCATCCGCAGGTCGCCGTTTTGCATGGCGGCCTGCGGGCCTGGGAAGCCAAGCACCTGCCCGTCACCGCTGAGGCGCCGGTTAACGAACGGACCCGCTATGAGCCGCAGGTGGACCCGGCCTGGCTGGTGACAGCCGAGGAGATGGTGCAGGCCATCGGCAACCCCGGGATCGCGATCGTGGATGTGCGCGACTACGCCGAGTGGCTGGGCGCGAACTCGTCGCCGTACGGTTACGACTACTGCCCGCGCAAAGGCCGCATCCCGGGCGGGCGCTGGCTGGAGTGGTACAAAGTGATGCGCCGCCGGGGCGGCATCCCGTGGTTCCGGTCCCCAGACGAGATCCGGTCCCTGGCCGCGCAGGTCGGCCTGACGCCGGCCGACACCATCTACGTCTACTGCTTCAAGGGCGCGCGGACCTCCAATGTCATGCTGGCGCTTAAGCGGGCGGGCTTCACGTCGGTGCGCAACTACTTCAACTCGTGGAACGAGTGGTCGCGCGATTACTCGCTCCCCATTGAAGAGGGCTACCCGGAAGAAGAGCCGGTCTGAAAATTCCTTGCCAGAATCGGACGCTCTGGCTATAATCTGGGTCTGCGGGCGGTTAGCCCAGTTGGTTAGAGCGCCGCGTTGACATCGCGGAGGTCATAGGTTCAAGTCCTATACCGCCCACTTGACAAGCGACCAGCCGGTCGCTTTATAGTCTGATCGCGACGACCGGGACGAGTACGCGCGCCGACGCTGCAGGGAGGCCAGGGCCATCGACTGCAAGCCGGGCCAGCTCAAGCGCGCTGAATACCACCCGTGAGCGTAAGCCTGAAGGGCGGCCCGGCCGCCTCTAGGGTGAACGGGGCCGGCCCGTTACAGCCGCCAGAGTGCGCGCCAAGAGGTTCGGGTGACTGAGTGGCCTGGGCTGCTGCGCGAAATTGGGTGGAACCGCGGAGATATCAACTCCCGCCCCAGGCTTGGGCGGGAGTTTGTCTTTAAACATGGCTGAGATCTACGTGAGCACGGACGTGGAGGTGGATGGCCCGATCCCGGGGCCGCATTCGCTGTTGAGCCTGGCCTCGGCCGCGTATCGGGCGGATAAGACGCTGATCGCCACCTTCACGGCCAACCTGACGACCCTGCCGGGGGCGGCCGGCCACCCGGAGACGATGGCCTGGTGGCAGACGCAGCCGGCCGCCTGGGCGGCCTGCCGCGAGAACCCGGAAGCGCCGGAGGCGGCCCTGCCGCGTTACCTGGCCTGGCTCAAAGCGCTGCCCGGCCGCCCGGTCTTTGTGGCTTATCCGGCCGCGTTTGACTTCATGTTCGTCTACTGGTACTTGCTGCGCTTCGCCGGCGAGAGCCCGTTCTCGTTCTCGGCGCTGGACATCAAGACGTATGCTATGGCACTGCTGAAGACCGAATATCGCGAAAGCGTCAAAGGCAACATGCCGGCCAGCTGGTTCGATCCGCTGCCGCACACGCACACGGCGCTGGACGACGCCCTGGAGCAGGGCGCGCTGTTCTGCAATATGCTGCGCGCGAACCAAGGAGGTGGCGCATGACCGCAAGCGACACTCCGCCGCGGCCCGGCCGGCGTGTCCGCCGCCGCTGGCCGGCAGCCGTTTGACGTCTCAGCGCGGCTAAAACCAGGCTGTTACCGCCGCCGGGCATCCGGCGGACGGTTAAAGGAGAGAATGACCATGTCGAACCCAGCTGAACGCTACGAAGACTCGGAGCTGTACAAGATCCGGCACTCGGCCGCACACATCATGGCCCAGGCCGTGCTGGAGATGTTCCCGGGCGAGGCCCGCATCGCCATCGGCCCGCCGATCGAGGACGGCTTCTACTACGACTTCGAACTGCCGCGCCAGCTCTCGCCCGAGGACTTCGAGGCGATCGAGAAGCGCATGCGCCAGATCATGAGCGCCCGGCACCCGTTCGTGCGCCAGGAGGTCAGCGCCGAGGCGGCCCGCGCGCAGTTCTCGGACCAGCCCTACAAGCTCGAGCTGATCGACGGGCTGGACAAGGGCGGCCAGGACGAGTACGGGAACCCGATCGGCGAGAAGCCCGTGATCTCGTTCTATCGCCACGACACGTTCACGGACCTGTGCCGCGGCCCGCACGTGGAGCACACGGGCAAGGTCAACCCGTCGGCCTTCAAGCTGATGAGCGTGGCCGGCGCCTACTGGCGCGGCGACGCCAACCGCCCGATGCTGCAGCGCGTCTACGGCACGGCCTGGAAGAACAAGGAGGAGCTCGAACAGTACCTGTGGAAGCTGGAGGAGGCCAAGAAGCGCGACCACCGCAAGCTGGGCAAAGAGCTGGGCTTGTTTCACTTCTCCGATGACGTCGGGCCGGGTCTGCCGCTCTTTACGCCCAAAGGCGAGATGCTGCGCTACGTGATGGAGTCCTACGTGCGCGAAACGCAGACGCGCTACGGCTACCAGCACGTGTGGACGGGCCACCTGGTGAAGGAAGACTTGTACCGCAAGTCCGGGCACTACGACAACTACCGCGACTCCATGTTCCCGCCGATGGAGGACGAGGGCGTCACGTTCCGGCTGAAGCCCATGAACTGCCCGAGCCACATGACGCTCTACAACGAGATGGGCGTCCACTCCTACAAGGAGCTGCCGCTGCGCTACGCCGAGTTCGCCACGCTCTACCGCTACGAGAAGACGGGCGAGCTGCACGGCCTGACGCGGGTGCGCGCCCTGACGCAGGACGACTGCCACATCTTCTGCCGGCCGGACCAGATCCAGGCCGAGTTTGGCTTGTGCCTGACGCTGATCCGCGAAGTCCTGGCGCGCTATCAGTTCACGGACTACAAAGTGCGCTTGTCCTTGCGCGGCGAGGGCGGCAAGTACGTGCAGGACGATGAGAAGTGGACGGCGGCCACGGCCGCGCTCAAGGCAGCCCTGGAGCAGAACGGCGTAGAGTACTACGCCGCCGAAGGCGAGGCCGCCTTCTACGGCCCCAAGGCCGACTTCATCGCCCGCGACGTGCTCGGCCGCGAGTGGCAGCTCTCCACGATCCAGGTGGACTTTATCCAGCCGGCGCGCCTGGGCTGCACGTACATCGGCGAGGACGGCAAGGAGCACACACCCGTGCTGCTGCACCGCGCCGTGACGGGCACGACGGAGCGCTTCCTGGGCGTGATCATCGAGCACTTCGCCGGCGCTTTCCCGCTCTGGCTGGCCCCGGTGCAAGTGATGCTGATCCCGGTGGCCGACCGGCACAATGAGTACGCGAACGGAGTCGCGCAGCAACTGCGTGCGCGCGGCTTCCGCGTGGACGTGGACGAGCGCGGCGAGCGCATGCAGGCCAAGATCCGCGACGCCCAGCTGCAGAAGATCCCGTTCATGCTGGTGGTGGGCGACAAAGACCAGGCCGCCGGCATGGTCTCCGTGCGCCGGCGCACGGGCGAGGACCTGAAGGCCAAGAGCCTGGACGAGTTCGTGGCGCTGGCGCAAGCGGAACTGTAGGTCGCTGAGGATGCGACGGGCGCGGCTGGCGGCCTGGCTGGCGGACGAGTTGGCGCGCGACCGGCTGGCGCGCAGCCTGGTCGCGGGCAGCCTGATCTTCCTGCTCGAGCTGGTCGTCGTCGTCTCGTTCACGGCCCTGATCCTGGGCGGGCCGCTCGCGGCGTACCTGCCGGCCGCCCTCGGGCTGACGCTGGTGGGCGACGCGGTGCTCTGCGCCGTCGTCGCCCTGACCAGCTCCTACGGCGGCAGCGTGGCTTTGCAGCAGGACGCGCCGGCCGCCATCCTGGCGGTGATGGTCACCGCGGTCCTGAGCGCGCTGCCCGCCGCCGTCAGCGCGGAGACGCGCTTTGCGACCGCGCTGGCCCTGGTCCTCGTGACCACGCTGGCCAGCGGCGTGTGCCTGGTTCTGCTGGGCTGGTTCCGGCTCGGCGGGCTGGTGCGCTTCCTGCCGCACCCGGTGGTGGCCGGCTTTCTGGCCGGAACGGGCTGGCTGCTCATCACGGGCGCGCTGGGCATGGCAACCGATCAAGCCCTGACCTGGGAGGTATGGCAGCCGGCCCAGTTGCAGCGCTGGCTGCCGGCCCTGGCCTTCGGGCTGATAGTGCTGGGGGCCTCCGGCCGCTGGAAACACCCGCTCACCCTGCCGATCTGTCTGCTGGCCGGGGTGGGCGTGTTCTACGGCGTCAGCGCGCTGTCCGGTGCGTCCGTGGAGTCGCTCCGCGCCCAGGGCTGGCTGCTGGGCGAGTTTCCAGCTCGGAGCCTGTGGCAGTTCCCGTTTACGAGTGCGTTCTTGGCCCAAGTGGATTGGGCGGCCCTGCTGGGCCAGTTGACCGGCCTTGGCCCGATCCTGCTCATCAGCGTGGTGGCGCTGCTGCTGAATGGCAGCGGCCTGGAACTGGTGACCCAGCGCGACCTCGACCTGAATCGTGAATTGGTGGCCGCCGGCCTGGGCAACCTGGCGGCCGGATTAACCGGCGGCTTGCCCGGCTACCACACGGTCAGCCTCTCCGCCCTCAACCACAGAGTGGCGGCTGGCCGCCGCCTGCCGGCGCTTTTGGCGGCCGGCCTGCTGCTGCTGGTGGTGGCCGCCGGCGCGGGCTTCATGGCTTACCTGCCGCGCCCGCTGCTGGCCGGCGTCGTCTTCTACGTTGGTCTGGCGCTGCTCTACGAGTGGACGCTACTGGCCCGGCGCCGCCTCCCACTCGTCGACTTTCTCATCATCCTGGTGATCTTGGCCGTCATCGCCCTGCGCGGCTTCCTGGAGGGCGTGGGCGTGGGCCTGGCGCTGGCGGTGGCCCTCTTTGTCGTCAATTACAGCCGCACCCGCGTCGTCCAACACACCCTGTCCGGCGCGACGTTCCACAGCCGCTTCAGCCGCGAGCCGGCCCAGCGTGCGGCCCTGCAGCGCCGCGGCGAAGAACTGTACATCCTGCAGTTGCAGGGCTTCATATTCTTCGGCACCGCCCACAGTCTCTACGAGCAGGTGCGGCAGCGCGCCAGCGCCAAGGCGCCGCCGGCCCGGTTCGTGATACTAGACTTCGCGCGCGTCACCGGGTTGGACTCCACCGGCCTGCTGAGCTTCGAAAAGCTGCTGGCCCTGGCTGACCAGCAGGCGCTGACGTTGGTCCTGACCGGCCTGGGCGTGGGCTTGCAGCGCATGTCTTTACGCGAGCAGTTGGCGCGCGGCGGCATCGTGGAAAAGCCCGGCCGCCTGCGCTTCTTCGACGACCTGGACCGGGGGGTGGGGTGGTGCGAGGACCAGTTACTGGCCGAGGCCGCGCTGCCCCCCGGCGAAGCCGGCCTGGCCGAGCACTTCGCTCGCTGGCTGCCATCAGAACAACTGGCGCGGTTGCTGAGCCACATGGAGCCGCGCCTGTTCGCGGCCGGCGACTACCTGATGCGTCAGGGCGACCCGGCCGATGATATCTTCCTGATCGAGATCGGCCAGGTGACCAGCCAGTTGGAAAAGCCGGGCGAACAGCCGGTGCGCCTGGAGACGATGCGCGGCGGGCGGATCGTGGGCGAGATCGGCTTCTACCTGGGCACGCCGCGCTCGGCCGCCGTAAAGGCCGACGAGCCGACGCGCGCCTTTCGCCTGACCCGGCAGGCCCTGGCGGCCATGGAGCAAACCGACCCCGAATCCGCCAGCGCCTTTCACCGCCTCATCGCGCAGTTGCTCAGCGCGCGCGCCCTGCATCTGATCCAGTCGGTGGAGGCCCTGCAGCGCTGAGGCAGCTGACCGGCCCACTGAGTGCACAGACGAAGCAGCGTCGTTGGCGCGGCTTGTGTGCGCGCCGGGCCAGGAATCAAGCCCTTTCAAACAAGATCGACAGAGGGCGCGGCCGGCAGGCAGTCCTTTCCCCGGTCCATCCGGAAAAGATGGGCCAAGGTCATCCTGCGCCACAGTAGACCGGTCGGTCAGGGTCCCTCCCAACCCGCGCGATCGAGCAGCCGAGTGCGCCGTGATTGAACCGCTGAATTGGTGCTAGGGGGTTGCCGCCACCCTAGCAGGCCGGCGTGTCCTGAGCGTGTATTGAGGCTGCGGTCGAGGTTTTTGGCTGGCGGCCGGCCGGTGTACACTGCCCGGCAGGAGGCCTTCCGCATGTCCGCAATCGACCTGTACGCCGCCGCCGACTTGTATGACCGCGTGCACCTCGGACCGTGGAAGGGCGAGCTGGAGTTCTACCAGCGCCAGGCTGCCCGCTGCGGGCCGCGGGTGTTGGAACTGGCCTGCGGCACGGGCCGGCTGACGGTGCCGCTCGCCGCTGGCGGCCTGACCCTGACCGGGTTGGACCTCTCGGCCGCGATGCTGGCGCGCGCCCAGTCCAAGGCCGCCGCGGCCGGCGTGCTGGTCCGCTTCGTCCAGGCTGACATGCGCGCCTTCGACCTGGGCGAGACTTTCGACCTGGTCTTCGTCCCGGTCAACTCGTTGTGCCACCTGCTCACGCGGCCGGACCTGGAGGCGTTTCTGCGCTGCGTGCGCGCCCACCTAGCGCCAGCCGGTCGCTTTGTGATCGACGTCTTCAACCCATCGCTGACGATCCTGAGCCGGGACCCGTCCCGCTGGTACACGATCGGCGAGTACCCGGACGACCAGGATGGGCACCTGCGCCTGACCGAGCAGAACCGTTACGACGCCGCCGCGCAGGTGAACCACATCGTCTGGCGCTTCGATTGGGAGGACGGCGGCCGCGCCCAGCACCGCCTGACCATGCGCCAGTTTTTCCCCCAGGAGCTGGACGCGCTGCTGATCTACAATGGCTTTGCGATTGAGGCCAAATACGGCCAGTATGGTGAGAGAGACTTCCACGCCGAGTCGCGGCAACAGCTCGTGGTGGCGCGGGCGGCTTAGGCCACGGTCCGGCCGCATTCTCGGCGGCCGCTCCGTAACTTTGCCGCGTGGGTTCTGGGCTATACTCCGGCTGCGAGTGGGACTGCGCGCAGCGCAGTCAGATCAGCGATGTTCGACCCTCACCCCTTCAACCCCACCGATCACCGGCTGGCGGCCCGGCCATGATCGGCACCACGTTATTGGAACGCTATCGGCTGGAGGCCGAGATCGGCCGCGGCGGCATGGGCGTG
>ERZ761602.4550-NODE-4550-length-17604-cov-225.524645_pt1 | contig 17604 bp, 14 predicted proteins | sample MGYA00512165_ERZ761602 | MGnify/ENA primary metagenome ERZ761602 (study PRJEB28899, sample SAMN02445085) | bioreactor sludge metagenome | biome: EBPR sludge; isolation source: Thorneside wastewater treatment plant | place: Australia: Brisbane, Thorneside... | reverse complement strand
TCATCGGCAGTCGGCCATACGAGTTCTTTGCCGCCGAGTACCGCAAGCCGGTGGTGATCGCCGGCTTCGAGCCGCTCGACGTGATGCAGGCGGTCCTGATGCTGATTGCGCAGGTCAATGCCGGCCGGGCGGTGGTCGAGAACGAGTTTGCCCGTGCCGTGACCCGCGAAGGCAACCGCAAGGCACAGCAGCTCGTTGCCGAGGTCTTCGAGTTGCGTCGCTCCTTCGCCTGGCGCGGCCTCGGCGAGCTGCCGTACAGCGCGCTGCGCATTCGCCGGGAATTCGCCGATTTCGACGCCGAGCGCCGCTTTCCGATCAGCTATGAGGCGGTGCCGGACCATCCCGCCTGCGAGTGCGGGGCGGTGCTGCGCGGTGCCCGGAGACCGCAGGACTGCCGCATCTTCGGCAGCGTGTGCACGCCGGAGAACCCGGTCGGCTCGTGCATGGTGTCGTCGGAAGGAGCCTGTGCCGCGCACTACTCCTTTGGCCGTTTCGCCGACGCGGCGGTGGCGCCGTGAGTCGGCTGCGCAGGGCTTATGGGCGGGCGCTCGACCTCCGCCACGGGCGCATCGAGATGATGCACGGCAGCGGCGGTCGGGCGATGGCGCAACTGATCGACGAGCTCTTCACCAGCCGTCTGGGCAACCCGCAGTCGGGGCAGGGCAACGACGCCGCCGTGCTGCCGGCGGCGCCGGGCAGGCTGGTCGTGTCCACCGACTCGCATGTCGTCTCGCCGTTGTTCTTCCCCGGCGGCGACATCGGTTGCCTGTCGGTGAACGGGACGATCAACGACGTCGCGGTGATGGGCGCGACGCCGCTCTATCTGGCTGCCGGCTTCATTCTCGAAGAGGGTTTCCCGCTTGCCGACCTGGCGCGCATCGTCGACTCGATGGCGCGCGCTGCGACTGCCGCCGGCGTGCCGGTGGTCACCGGCGACACCAAGGTCGTGCAGCGGGGCAGGGGCGACGGCGTCTACATCACCACCACCGGCGTCGGCGTCGTCGCCGACGGCGAGGACTGGTCCGGCGACCGGGCGCGACCGGGTGACCGCATCATCGTCTCGGGCGGCATTGGCGAGCACGGCATGGCGATCATGGCGCAGCGCGAGAGCATCGGCTTCGCCGCCGACATCGTTTCCGACACGGCAGCGCTGCACGGACTGATCGCCGTCATGCGCGCCAGCGGTGCCGACATTCACGTCCTGCGCGACCCGACGCGTGGCGGCGTCGCCACGACACTGAACGAGATTGCCCGCCAGTCGGGAGTCGGCATGATGCTGCAGGAGAGCGCCCTGCCGCTGCAGCCGCAGGTGGCGGCTGCCTGCGAGTTCCTGGGCCTCGACCCGCTCTATGTCGCCAACGAGGGCAAGCTGCTGGCGATCGTCGCCGGTGACGACGCCGATCGCCTGCTGGCGGCGATGCACCAGCATCCGCTCGGGCAGCGCGCGGCACTGATCGGCAGTGTGCACCGCGATGCGCAGTGCTTCGTACAGATGAGCACGTGCCTCGGCGGGCGGCGGATCGTCGACTGGCTGAGCAGTGACCAGTTGCCGCGCATCTGCTGAACGGCAACCGGCGATGCGCATCCTGCTGCTCTGCCATGCTTTCAACAGCCTCAGCCAGCGCCTCTACTGCGAGCTGGCCGGGCGTGGCCACGCGTTGTCGGTCGAGTACGACATCGCCGATTCGGTGGCCGAGGAGGCGGTGGCGCTCTTCCGTCCGGACCTGATCATCGCTCCTTACCTGCGGCGGGCGATTCCGGAAACCATCTGGCGCCAGCACTGCTGCCTCGTCGTCCATCCGGGAATCGTCGGCGACCGCGGGCCGTCGGCGCTCGACCGCGCGATCCAGGATGGCGAGCGCGAATGGGGCGTGACGGTGCTGCAGGCGACCGGCGACATGGATGCCGGTCCGGTCTGGGCGTCGGCGGTCTTCCCGATGCGTCTCGGCCGCAAGTCGAGCATCTATCGCCACGAGGTGAGCGAGGCGGCGACGCGGGCGGTGCTGTGCGCGGTCGAACGTTTCGCGGGCGGCGCTTTCGTGCCGGCGCCGCTGGCGCGGGGGGCGACGGCCGCCGGCAGTGGACTGCGACCGCTGCTGCGGCAGCCGGAGCGGGCGATCGACTGGCAGCGCGACGACAGTTCCCGCGTTCTCGCTCGTCTGCACGCTGCCGACGGCTTCCCGGGGGTTGCCGACGAGCTTCTCGGCGAGCCATGCCTGCTCTTCGATGGCTGGCCGGAAGACCTTCTGCGCGGCGGTCCTCCCGGTGCCGTGATCGCCTGGCGCGAGACGGCGATCCTGCGCGCCACCGTCGATGGCGCGGTGTGGATCGGCCACGTCCGCCGCCGCGCGCCGGCCGATTCGCTGAAGCTGCCGGCGGCCGAGGCCTTTGCCGCGCAACTGGCGGGCGTGCGCGAAGCACCGCTGGCCGGCTCGCCTGCCGCCTGCTGGGCGGCGCCACACCGCACCTGGCAGGACATCCGTTACGAGGAAGCCGATGCCGTCGGCTTCCTGCATTTCGAGTTCTACAACGGGGCGATGAGCAGCCGCCAGTGCCGGCGTCTGCTCGCCGCCTACGCCTGGGTGCGGCAGCGGCCGGTGCAGGTGATCGTCCTCATGGGCGGGCGCGATCACTGGTCGAACGGCATCCACCTGCAGCAGATCGAGGCCGCCGAATCGCCTGCCGACGAGTCATTGGCCAACATCAACGCCATCGATGATCTCGCCGAGGCGATCATCCGTACCGACGACCGGCTGACGATCGCCGCGTTGCAGGGCAACTGCGCCGCCGGCGGCTGTTTTTTGGCGCGTGCCGCCGACCTGGTCTGGGCGCGCGCGGGCGTGATCCTCAACCCGCATTATCGCAACATGGGCAATCTCTACGGCTCGGAGTACTGGACCTACCTGCTGCCGGCACGGGTTGGCGCCGCGGCGGCAGAAGCGATCATGCAGCAGCGGCTGCCGCTGAGCGCCAGTGCGGGGGTCACGATCGGTCTGCTCGACGCCTGCCTGGCCGGCGATCCCGAGGCCTTTCGCATCGACGTCGCGCGCCGCGCGCGCGAACTCGCGCAGGCGGCCGATCTCGCGAGCCGCCTGCGGGCCAAGCGCGCACGCCGCCAGGCCGACGAGCTGCAGCGGCCGCTGGCCAGTTACCGCGCCGCCGAGCTGGCGGAAATGGAGCGCAACTTCTACGGTTTCGACCCGAGTTACCACATCGCCCGTCACCATTTCGTACACAAGACGCCGCACTCCTGGACGCCGCGCCATCTGGCGATCCACCGCGAGCCCGGCTGGAGGGTTGCGCAATGACCGGCAACCCGAAACAGCGCCTGCCGACCGTGCTCGTCGTCGACGACGAGCTGCGCTCCCGCGAAGCGCTGCGGCGTACGCTCGACGAGGACTTCGAGGTCCTGACCGCGGCGAACGCCGAAGAGGCGCAGCGCATCATGGAAAGCGAGTGGGTACAGATCATCGTCTGCGACCAGCGCATGCCCGGGACGAGCGGCGTCGAGTTCCTGCGGCGGGTGCGCAGCCAGTGGCCGGACACCCTGCGCATCATCCTCTCCGGTTACACCGATGCCGAGGATATCATTGCCGGTGTCAATGAGGCCGGCATTTACCAGTATCTGCTCAAGCCCTGGCAGCCCGAACAACTGCTGCTGACGCTGCAGACCGCGGCCAGCGTTCACCGCCTGCAGCAGGAGAATCAGCGCCTGTCGCTCGAACTGCGGACGGCGGAGCCGGTCCTCGCGCGGCGGGTCGACAGCAAGCAGGAACGTGCCCGCCGCGAGTTTGCTCTCGACGGTCTGATCCGCAGCCCGCAGAGCCCGCTCAACGCCGTCTGCGAACTCGTCGAGCGCATCGCACCCTTCGACCTGTCGGTCCTGATCAGCGGCGAATCGGGAACCGGCAAGGAGATGCTGGCGCGCGCCATTCACTACTGCAGCCGGCGTTCCGACAAAGCCTTCGTCGTCGAGCACTGCGGTGCGCTGCCCGACCAGTTGCTCGAGGCTGAACTCTTCGGCTACAAGCGTGGCGCCTTCACCGGTGCCTACGAGGATCGCAGTGGTCGCTTCCAGCAGGCCGATGGCGGTACCATCTTCCTCGACGAGATCGGCGATACCAGCCCGGTGTTCCAGGTCAAGCTGCTGCGGGTGCTGCAGGAGGGCGAGTTCCGGCCGCTCGGCGCGGCGCGACCGCAGTCGGTCGATGTGCGCGTCGTCGCCGCGACGCACCATGATCTCGAGGCCGAGGTGCGTGCCGGCACCTTCCGCGAGGATCTCTACTACCGGCTGGCGACCGTGACGCTGCGTGTGCCGCCGCTGCGTGAGCGCGCGATGGACATTCCGCTGCTCGCCGGTCGCCTGCTCGATGCCAGTCAGAAATTCCTCGGCAAGAGTGTCGCCGGCTTCAGTACCGAAGCGCTGGCCTGTCTCGCCGCCTACCCGTGGCCAGGCAACGTGCGCGAACTGCAGAACGAGATCCTGCGCATGCTCGCCCTCGCCGACACGCCGCAACTCGGCGCCGACCTGCTGGCGCCGCGAATCCTGCGCACGCCGGCGGTGAACCAGCAGGAAGACCAGCTGCTCGAGCTGATTCCACTCGCCGGTGGCCTCAGGGAGCGCATGGATGCGCTCGAGGCGCGCGTCCTCAAGGAGACGTTGATTCGCCACCGCTGGAACAAGTCGCGGGCGGCGAGCGAACTTGGCCTGTCGCGGGTCGGCCTGCGCAGCAAGCTCGTGCGTTACGGGCTCGAGCGCGGATGAAGCTTGTCTGGCTGCAGGCGGCAGGCTGCGGTGGCTGCACGCAGTCGCTGCTCGGTGGCGAAGGCCGCGGTGGCGTCCTGGCGCAACTGGCAGACAGCGGCATCGAGCTGTGTTTTCACCCCGGGCTGTCGGAGGCGAGTGGCAACGAGACGCTGGCGCTGCTCGGCGCCGCCGTCGCTGGCGACCTGCCGTTCGACCTGCTGTGCATCGAAGGCGCGCTCCTGCGCGGTCCGAACGGCAGTGGCCGCTTCCAGACGCTGGCCGGCCGGCCGCTGATCGATTGGGTGCAGGCGCTCGCGCTGCGTGCCCGGCATGTGCTGGCGATCGGTACCTGCAGCGCCTACGGTGGCATCATCTCGGCCGGCGAGAACCGCAGCGAGGCTTGCGGCCTGCAATTTGACGGCGACCAGGAGGGGGGGCTGCTGGGCGTCGACTTCCGTTCGCGTTCGGGCTTGCCGGTGATCAACGTCGCCGGCTGCCCGACGCATCCCGGCTGGGTGGTCGACACGCTGCTCGCCCTGGCGCTCGATGCGCTGGCTGCCACCGACCTCGATGCCTGGCGGCGGCCGCGCTTCTACACCGAGCAGCTGGTGCACCATGGCTGTCCGCGCAACGAATACTACGAGTTCAAGGCCAGCGCCCAGAAGCCATCGGACCTCGGCTGCCTGATGGAGAACCTGGGTTGCCAAGGGACGCAGGCGAACGCGGACTGCAACCTGCGGCCGTGGCACGGAGTCGGCTCCTGCCTGCGCGGCGGTTTTGCCTGCATCTCATGCACCGAGCCGGGCTTCGAGGAACCCGGTCACCCGTTCATGGAGACCGCCAAGATTGCCGGCATCCCGACCGGGTTGCCGGTCGACATGCCGAAAGCGTGGTTCGTCGCGCTGGCAGCGCTCTCCAAGTCGGCGACGCCAAAGCGCGTGCGCGAGAATTCACGTTCCGATCACCCGCTGATCGCGCCGGCGGGGCGCAAGCGCGGTGGCAAGTGAGGCTGCTCAGCGCTCCGCCAGCCACAGCAGCAGGGCGTCGATCGCCGGCTTGCCGAGCCTTGCTTTCGGGTCGTTGATGAGGCAGACGACGATCCAGCGCCTGCCGCCCTGATCGAGAAGGTAGCCGGCAACTGCGCGTACGCCCTCGAGGTAGCCGGTCTTGAGATGCGCCCTGCCGCCGGCGGCACTGCCGTTGAGGCGTTTGCGCAGCGTGCCGTCCACTCCGGCAAGCGGCAGCGAGGCGATGAACTCGGGCATGACCGGGCTCTGCCAGGCGGCGCGCAGCAGTTGCGCCAGCCCCTCGGCCGAGATGCGCTCGCTGCGCGACAGCCCCGATCCGTTGTCGAGCACCAGTTCCGGCATCTTCAGTCCCTTCGCCTGCAGCCAGGAGCCGACCTGGCGGCGCGCACCGTCGGCGGTTGCCGGTCGCTCGCCATCGAGGCTGAGGAACAGCTGGCGAGCCATGACGTTGTTGCTGTACTTGTTGATCTCGCGGATGACCTCGGCGAGCGGCGGTGATTCCTGGGTGGCGACGACGCTGGCCGTCGCCGGTGTCCGCCCGCCGCGCACACGGCCGCTGAAGCTGCCGCCAAGCTCGTGCCAGAGCGCGCGGAAGAGTCCCTCGACCTGGGTATCGGCGGTCCACGGCATGAGATGCAGCGCCTTCTCGCCACAGGCTGCCGGAAAGCTGCCGCCAAGTTCGATCGTCTGGCCGTTGACCGTCGGCCGGATCTGTTCGCGCCAGTCGCCGCAGGCTTCGCGGCCGAGGCTGAGGCGATTGTTGACGCGCAGGCCATCGCTCGGCGTTTCGGCAATCACCCGGACCGCAGTGTGTGCCGGATCTGCCAGCAGCGTCAGCCGGATGCTCGCCAAGTTGACCAGCAGCGCGTCGGGACCGGCATTGTACGGGCGCAGCGGCTGGCCGTCGAAAGCACCCGGATCGTGGTCGGCGACGGCAAAGGCGCTGCGGTCAAGTACCACGTCGCCCCTGATCTCGCTGACACCGCGCAGACGAATCTGCCGCAGCAGCAGCCAGAACTGCTCGAGGCCGAGCCTGGGATCGCCGCTGCCGCGCAGGTACAGGTTGCCCTCCAGCCGGCCGTCGCGGGCCGCAGCCTCGGCGAGTGCCTCGGTGCGCCAGGTGTGGGCCGGTCCCAGCAGCTCGAGGCCGGCATAGGTCGTCAGCAGCTTCATCGCCGACGCCGGGTTGAGCGGCTGGCGCGCGTTGTGCGCGAGCAGCGGCGGCCCGCCGTCGACCCCCTGCACGACGATGCCGACCGAGCGGGCGGGGATTCCCGCCTGCTCGAGTGCGCGGCTGACGGTGGGCGGCAGTTCTGCGGCTCCCACCGCGGTTACCCAGCCGGCCAGCAGGAGCCAGCATGCGGCGCGGATCATGACCCTGCCTGTTCTGCCGGCGCGGATGGTGATCGCCGGTCGGCAGCCAGCGCCGCGAGCTGCAGGCTCATCGGTGCCGGCTCAGGGCCGGCCGCCGGCAACCCGGTCAGCCATGCTCCCAAGGTGCCGGGTGGCTGAGGAACTCGGCCAGCAGCGGCTCGAGTTGCGTCAGCATGAGGTCGTTGCGGCCCGCCAGCCAGGCGCGCACGAGGTCGCTGTGGTGCCCTGGAACGGCCTGTACGACGAGTTGTTCGGCGACGGTAGCGTCATTCATTCGCCCGAGGAGGTCGAGCAGGCCGGCGGCCCCTTGGTGGTAGCGCTGCAAGCGCTTCGCCGGGAACAGCGGTGCGAAGAACTCGAGCGCGTAGCGCAGGCGTTTCAGCGCGACCCGCAGGGCATGCCGGGCTTCCGGGTTCGAATCGCGGGTCTCGGCTGCCAGCGCGGCGACACGCTTCGCGCGCTTGTTCAGCGAGCGAGGCGCAAAGACAGTGACGGGGGGCTTCCTGCTTTCCGGCAGGGCCAGCGTCGCGGCGGTGAACTCGAGCAGCAGTCGCGAGTAGGTATCCGCCTTGATCGCCGCCTGCGCCGCCTTGCGGCAGGACACCAGGTGGTTTCGCGCCTGCGACGACAGTCGCTGGACGTCACCGTGATCCGGGAAGGCCTTGACGATCGGCGGCAGGATCTCGGTGATGAAGACGTCCCAGTTGCGTGTGTCGCCGAGCTGGTTTGCCAGTGTCCGCCAGCGCGGGTCGAAGTTGCTGACGTAGTCCTCGGGCAGCAGTGGTCGCCACAAGCGGATCGCCGACCGCAGGCGACGGATCGAGACGCGCGCCTGGTGGATGAACTCGGGCGCATCGGTCTCACGTACGCCGCGCTCATTGCCCTGCAGTTGCGACAGGCAGGAGAAGGCGGTGCTGCGGAAGACACCGACGCTGGTCATTCCCATGGTCAGCGGCACGGGTCCCGCCTTCGCTGGTGCCAGCTTGGCGTCGTTCGCCAGGCGATAGCCGCGCTCGGCCTTGCTGGCGCCTTCTGGGTGCAGTGGCAAGTCGGCCTGCAGGGCAAGAGCGGCGGTGAAGAGGTCGGCGGCGTCTCCCTCCAGGAGTTCGAGTTCGACCTCACAGATGTTTTCCTTGCGTTCCCCGGCATTGATCGTTCCGCGGTCGAGGGCGACCTCGATGCGGCTGCCCTCATGCGGCGTCAGCTGCCACAGGCTGCGCGTGAAGTCAGTGGTGAATACCGGCACCAGTTCGGGCGTGGCCTCTTCGAGGAAGCGCCGCAACTTGGGGTTGTCGACGTGGGCAAAGTCGAACGCCCCGGGCTCGCCGGGCACCTCCCATTCGCTGCGTTGCGCCAGACCACCCGGCGAGGGCGAGTCACTCTTGACGGTGAGCAGCCATTCCTGGCCCTTCTGCCGGTAGCGGACGGCGAGGCGCTTGCGCTGCAGGCGCCGGTCGGGGGTGTCGTAGTAGGTATTGACCAGTTTCTGTCGCAGCGGTTTGCTTGCGGCCAGCAGCGGGTGCGCCGGCAGCCGGCGCACGGCCGTTGCCGGCAGACTAAGCTTGATCTCGGTTTCCAGTGCCATTCTTCATTGTCTCCTCTTGGTTGGTATGGGTGCCGTCGGGCTCAGTGATCATGGAGGCGGAGCCTTTCGACTTCGGGGATGTGAATCTTTCGCCCTTCGACGACGATCAATCCTTTTTCCGAGAGTTCATGCAAGATGCGTGAAAAGTGTTCCTGGGTCAGGTTGAGACGGGAGGCGATGACGCCCTTGTTGGTCGGCAGCGTCACGGTGATCGACCGCTCACCTCCTTGTGGGTACTCGCGCAACAGGTAGCCGATGATGCGCTGCCGGCCCGAGTGCAGCGAATACGACTCGACATCGTTGATCAGGTGGTGCAGGCGCATCGACAGTCCGGCAATCATCTTGCGACCCAGTCTTGGATCCTTGTCCAGCTCGTCGAGGATCGCGGTCTTCGAGATGTGCAGCAGCAGCGAGTCGGCGAGTGCCTGGGCATAGACCATGAACGGCTTGTCCATGAACATCACCGCTTCGCCGAAGGTCTGCCCCTGACCGACGATATCGACGACCTTCTCGCCACCTTGCGGCGAGGTGAATGCCAGCTTGACCTGCCCGTAGACGATCAGGTAGAAGCCGGTGGGCGTGTCTCCCTTGTGGAACAGGATGTCGCCCCGGGTGGCAGTGATTTCACGCGAGCCGCGGGCGAGGCGGGCAATCTCGTCGGCTTCCAGTCCGTTGAACAGCGGTACGTGCGCCAGCAGCGCTTCGATATTGATGCCGTGTTGGTGTGAGTGCACGTGTTGTCTGATCAAGTCGGTCAGCGATGGATGGGTCGGTCGCTAATCTTCGCATGTGTCAACCCCCGCGGCAAGCTGCCGCTGGCACATCGACGTTGACGATCTGCTTCGTGACTGCAGTCGCTGGCGGGTGCGGATCAGGTGCTGCGGCGCGAGGTGCGATGCCCGCGGCTCAGGGGAAAAGGTCGGCCGCCGCCAGCGGCGGCGCGGCAGCGTCCTTGCGGGCGAGGATCGGCGGACCGTCGAGCGGCCAGTCGATGCCGATGTCCGGGTCGTTCCAGAGCAGGTTGCGCTCGTGCTCCGGCGAGTAGTAGTCGGTCGTCTTGTAGAGGAAGTCGGCGCTTTCCGACAGCACCAGGAAGCCATGGGCGAAGCCCGGTGGAATCCACAGTTGCTGCCTGTTTTCCGCACTCAGGTGATGGCCAACCCAGCGGCCAAAGCTTGCCGAGTGCTGGCGCAGGTCGACCGCGACGTCAAAGACGCTGCCCTGCACGACCAGCACCAGCTTGCCCTGAGCCTTTGGCGGCAGCTGGTAGTGCAGCCCGCGCAGGACGTTTTGCGCCGACCGGGAGTGGTTGTCCTGCACGAACGCCGGGTTGAGGCCCGTTGCATGGGCGAACGAGCGTGCATTGAAGCTCTCGAAGAAGTATCCGCGCTCGTCGCCGAACACCTTGGGTTCGATGAGCAGGACATCCGGGATGGCGGTGGCGGTGACGATCATCGGTGCTCCTGTTGCTGTCTTCTGGTTGGCGGGCATCTTTCAGGTGCCGAGGATCTGCTGCAGGACGTGCCGCATGCCGGTCTGCCAGTGCGGCAGTTCGAAGCCGAAGGCATGCTGCAGCTTGCGCGTGTCGAGACGGGAGTTGCGCGGGCGGCGAGCGGCGGTCGGGTATTCGGCAGTCGTGATCGCTCTGATCGCCGCCGGGTCTGCCCGCAGCTTTCTGCCTGAGCGGATGGCTTCGCCGACGACGAAGCGGGCATAGTCGCACCAGTTGGTCTCACCGCCGGCAACGCAATGGTAGATTCCGTAGGGGAAGGCTTCCGGGTTCCCCTGCTGCTGCTGGCGAACGAGGTGAGCGGTGATGTCGGCCAGCAGCGCGGCCGAAGTCGGCGTCCCCCACTGGTCAGCGACGACGCTGAGGCTGTCGCGCTCGCTCGCCAGCCGGAGCATGGTCTTGGCGAAGCTGCTGCCGTGTGCCCCGGCAACCCAGGCGGTACGCAGGATCAGGTGGTGCCGGGTGGCATCCTGCAGGGCGAGTTCGCCCTCGCGCTTGCTTTCGCCGTAGGCACTGCACGGCCGGGTCGCATCCGTTTCATCGTAGGGCCCGTTCTTCATGCCGTCGAAGACATAGTCGGTCGAGTAATGGACGACGAACGCGTCGAGTCGCGAAGCCTCCTCACCGAGGATTCGCGGCGCCGTCGCGTTGACCGCGAAAGCCCGCTCGCGCTCGGTTTCGGCCCGGTCTACGGTGGTATGGGCTGCCGGGTTGACGATGATCGTCGGGCGAACCGCACGGACCAGTCGGCGGATGGCTTCCGGCTCGGCAAGCTCGCATTCCGCGTGGCCGACCGCGACGATCTCGCCCAGCGGCGCCAGGGCGCGCTGCAGTTCGAAGCCGACCTGGCCGTTCTTGCCCGTGAGCAGGATTCTCAAGCCGGGCCTCCTCAGCCAGGGTCACGAGGCTGGCGGTGGCCCACGGCCTCGGTTTCAGACGACAGGGCAGTGCGGCCGCCCCGCTGTTCGCGATCGGGATACGCAGCCGCGGCGCGCGCCGCCGCCGGTGCAACGCTGGCCAGCAGGCCACTCGCTCGCAGCGCTGCGCCGGGTCTGGACAGCAGCGTATCGATGCGGAATCCCGCCTTGCGAAGTGGCGTGCAGTATCGCCGTGCAGTCGGTCTCATGCGTTCGGCTTGTCCGGTGGCTGGCAGCCGCGAGACGACAAAAAAGCCACCGCTACGGTGGCTTGAGTGCTTGCTGCTGTTGGCACGCCCGGAGCGATTCGAACGCCCGACCCCTTGGTTCGTAGCCAAGTACTCTATCCAGCTGAGCTACGGGCGCCTTGCCGTCTACGAGCGCCGGATTATAGCGGCAGCCTTTCGCGTGCTCAAGCACTATTTGCATGCGGCTGCCGGAGACGAGGCAGCGCGCGCATCGGGCGGCTTGCGGGAACGTGCTGCGGCCGTGCGGGACCAGGGGCCCGTGCCTGCATCACGGCGTCGCGGCGCCGCGGCGCGAAGCGCCCGCGGCTGCCTCCTCGGCTTCGGATTCTTCGAAGAGCATGAGCGACTCGCCATCGTCAATCGGCTCCGTCAGCTTGCCCTCCTTCACCCGGGGGACGATCTCGGACGGGTTGCCGCCGAGCAGGCGATACTGCTCGCGCAGAATCCTGGCGTCCGGATTGTATTCCAGGCCGGTCCGGACCAGTTGCTTCGCCTCTGCCTTCTGTCCCGAGCGCATCAGGAACTCGGCCCAGTGCGAATAGCCCGGCCAGTAATCGGGCTTCAGCGCCCTGGCTTCGGCGAAGACCTTGTTCGCCTCCTGCGGGCGTCCGCGACGCAGCTCGATTTCGCCCATGCCGACGTAGATCTCGGGGAGCAGGACGAAGTCGCGCGGGGCCCGTTGGGCGACATACCAGTAGTCGGCCACCACGCTGCCGAGAAGGTGTGCTCGTTCCTGTTCCGTGGCGCTGCTGCGCATTGCCCGCAGCAGGTTCAGCTTCCCCCAGCAATAATGGTGCATGTGCCAGAATGTCGGGCCCATGATCCCTACCCAGGGTTTGGCTTCGGCGGAAGGGTTGTCAGGTGTTCCGCTGCGGCCGAAGGCGTGCGTAAAGGGGCAGTAGCGTGGCACTGCGGCCATCTCGGCGGCCGTCACGTTCTTCACCTGCGCACTGGCGACCCCGGTCAGGCTCCACAGGGCGATGACGCAGGCAAGGCGTACGACTGGATGGTCAGGGAGGTGGCGGGACCGGTTGGCATCGCTGAACATGCTCGGCTTTCCTGTTCTCAGGTGGGGTGGTGGGAGGTCACGGTCAGCGCCGGTGGCTCGCTGCGCAGCGCGTCCCGTTCGGGTTTGTGCCATCCTGGTCGGGTGGCGGCAGCGCATCGTGCCGGCGACGGTCTTGCAGCGCCGTCGGCATGATCCGGCGCACTTCGCATTCTAGCGGCACTCCGCGGAACATGGCAGCCTGCGCGCCGCAGCCGGACTGCGCTGCCGGAGAGGTCGCCGTCAGGCAAGAGCGTTGGTCGCTTCCTGGATGATGCGTGCCTGCTCGTCCTCGAGGCCGAGCCACAGGGGCATGCGGACGAGGCGTTCCGACAGGGAATCGGTATGGCTCATGCTGCCGCAGACGCGCCCGAGTTTCTGGCCCATCGGCGCGCTGTGCAGCGGCACATAGTGGAACACTGCGCCGATGGCGTGCGCCCTCATCTGTTCGATGAACCGGGTTCGCCGTTCGAGGTCCGGCAGCAGCAGGTAATACATGTGCGCATTGTGCGAGCAGTCACGCGGAACGAGCGGCCGCCTGCAGGCGCCGCTTTCCTCGACCCGTCGGAACCACTGATGGTAGGTCGACCAGAGGGCGAGCCGGCGTTTGTTGATGGCGTCGGCTTCTTCCATCTGCGCCCAGAGGAAGGCGGCGATGATCTCTCCGGGGAGATATGAAGACCCGATATCGACCCAGGTGTATTTGTCGACCTGCCCACGAAAGAACTGACTGCGGTTGGTGCCCTTCTCGCGAACGATCTCCGCCCTGTTCACCAGACCGGCATCGTTGATCAGCAGCGCACCGCCCTCACCGGAGATGATGTTCTTGGTTTCATGAAACGACAACGCTGCCAGATGGCCGATACTGCCCAGTGGTCTGCCCTTGTAGGTGGACATGATTCCCTGCGCCGCATCCTCGATGACCAGCAGGCCGTAGCGTCGGGCGATGTCCATGATGCTGTCCATCTCGCAGGCGACGCCGGCGTAGTGCACGGGCACGATGGCCCTGGTGCGCGGCGTGATGGCTTCCTCGATCCGTGTTTCGTCGATGTTGAGCGTGTCGGCCCGGATGTCGACGAAGACCGGAACAGCGCCACGTAGGGCGAAGGCGTTGGCGGTCGAGACGAAGGTGTAGGAGGGCATGATCACCTCGTCACCCTCCTTGATGTCAGCCAGGATCGCCGCCATCTCCAGCGCTGCGGTGCAGGAGTGGGTGAGCAGGGCCTTGCGGCAGCCGATGCGGCTCTCCAGCCAGTTGCTGCAGTGCCTGGTGAAGTGGCCGTCGCCGGCGAGGTGTCCGGCGGCGTGTGCCTGTGAGATGTACCAGAGTTCCTTGCCGGTCATGTACGGCTTGTTGAACGGGATCATGGGCGGTGGTCCGGAAGTGAAGTCAGTGCGCAGGCACCGGCGAAAGGTGAGGGCGGCAGGCCTGCAGAAGTTCGGCAGGGGGCTGTCGACCCGGGGGGAGTCGGGCGTTGACCATCGGCAGGTGCCCAGCGCCAGCTGCGAGGAAGACTTGTCGGGCCGGTCATGACGATGATCCGGTGAGCCCTGCAGAGAAGGCATGGCCGACCCGTGCTGCACAGGGGAGTCCAGGCTTTGCTCCAACGCGCAAGGTGAGCCGCGGTTGCGGAGCATCGTAGATGGCAATGAAGGGACGGGCCCCTGCCACAAGTTGCACGGGCTCGACACGCCCTGCCGGCAGGCTGACCAGACCCGGTACCCAGTGGTAGCGCAGGATCAGCGGAGAACCCGAGACATCCGCGAGTTCCAGGCGATTGATGCAACGACCGGCGATACGAGCGTGTCCCTGGACCACGAATCCCGGGCTCGAACTCCTGCCATAGGCCACTACCGGCCCCAGGACGGCCAGTTCCTGCACTCCCGGCAGTGTTGCCATCGCCGTGCGGCAACCCTCGCTGTGACACAGCATCCAGCGCACGTTGAACGCATCCAGCAGGTCGACCATCGCTTGCGGCGAATGGTCGCCATAGCCTGCACCAAAGGCGTGGTCATCCCAGGAACTGGCGAAGTCCGTGAATGGGTAGGGCCCACCGATGAACTCGCGGTCGCTTGCCAAGGCGTAGAGGCCTGCGAAGTGGCCGCGATCATGCACGCGCGCCAGTGAATTCTCGAACAGCACACGTCCCGACGGGTCCGTATGCTGGCGCAGGAACTCGATGATCTGCCGCGACAACTCGCCCGTTGGCCGCGCTTCCGGCGGTGCAACCGCGTAACGCGGGGCGCCATCCGGGGCGAAGACTTCATGCCAGGTTTCGCGCGCGAAGAACAGTGTCAGCACACCGACAGCAGCCACTGCTCCGCCACGCAGCCAACGCCCCACGCCCCGGCTCGAAGGCCACTGTCTGGCGGCTGCATCAAGGCCGGCGGCTGCCGGCAGCAGCAGACACAGCCAGCCGAGGGCGCTGAACCTGTTCGGCTGCAAGGTGGCCAGCGGGGGCACCAGTGCGGCAAGCGATGCCCAGAGAAGCGTCAGGACAGCCGCGGCGGTGAGTGCCAGCAGGGCACGGCGCTGGCGTCCCTTGTAGAACGCCAGGAAGAGAGCGGCAGCGACGACCAGGCCGCCATACAGGCGCGATCCGCCAGCGGCGGTCGGGGCCGTCCCCAGCAGTTCGCGCAGGGGCAGCAACGGATCGACCACACGCTGATAGGGCTGAGCCACGTTGGCGAAGCCGGGGGCCGACAGCGACTCTGCCAGCCAGAAGGTGTTCAGGGCCAGCATCCCAAGCACCAGCGTCGTCGCCACCGCTGCCGACCGTCCAGGTTTTCCTGTTGCCGCGCGATCGGCGAGCAACAGGGGCAGGCCGAGCAGTGTGGCCGCCAACGCAAACAGCGGATGAAGAAGGAAGCCAAGGGTTGCAAGCAGCGTCAGCAATGCAATGCGGACCGTCGTCGGCCGCCCACAGGTTGCTGCCGCTGCCACAGCAAACGGAATGCATGCATATGCGGTGAGGACGTAGGCGACCATCCCGGCCGTGTGATACCAGCGCATCGCACCGGTCCACCAGGTAAGGACGGCGAGAATGGCTGCCAGGGCGGCGACGCTCGCGGGCAGGCGAAGGAGGCTGCACGCCAGGACCGGCAGCGCGGGTGCCAGAACGCCACTCCAGAAGCTGAAATGCTTGTAGATCGTGCTCACCGACTCGGGGGACCCGATCATGCAGGCGAGCAGCGCCGGCAGCTTGGCGCTGGCGTTGAAGGTGACGCCACCGAGATGGCCGGCGGCGAAGAACGGGTCGTAGCCAACGGCCTGTCCCTCCGCGCAGAGCTGGCGCGCCAGTTCCATCTGGTATTGGTGAAACGGGGCATCGATGTAGCCCAGACTGGTCGCATCGAAGAGGGCCGGGAGCGGAAAGAAGGCCGCCTGGAGTGCGAATTGCAGCAGCAGCGTCACGGCGATCATCACCAGCGTTGCCTTCCCGCCGGCCCCTCCCCCTGCTGTCGGCGCCGGAGGAATCACTCCCTCTCTCCCGGAGCGCCGCCGCTCACCAGTCGCTCGATGAAGAACAGCGGGCGGCGTTTGGTCTCGATGAAGATCTTTGCCAGGTACTCGCCGATGATTCCCAGCGACAGCAACTGGACACCCGAGATCAGGAACAGCGGAATGACGATGGACGCCCAGCCGGGTACGGCATGGTCCGAAAACAGCCGGATGCCCAGGGCCCAGAGGCCCATCGCCAGACTGAGCATCGAGACCGTGACGCCCAGCGCCGTGATGGCACGCAGGGGAAGCGCCGAGAACGAGGTGATCCCCTGCCATGCCAGTGCCAGCATCTTGCCGAGGGGGTACTTCGACTCGCCGGCATGGCGCTCGGCACGGTCATAGGCGACGGTGGTCGTCGGGAAGCCGAGCTGCGGGATCAGACCGCGCAGGAAGAGGTTCGATTCGGGAAACTCGCGCAGTGCCTCGACGGCACGCCGGCTCATGAGCCGGTAGTCGGCGTGATTGAACACCACCTCGACTCCGAGACGCTGCAGCAGGCGGTAGTAGCCCTCGGCGCTGAGACGCTTGAAAAAGGTGTCGGTGTCGCGGGACTTGCGCACACCATAGACGATGTCGTGGCCACGCGAGAACTCGTCGAGCATCTGCGGAATGACGTTGAGGTCATCCTGCAAGTCCGCATCGACACTGATCAGAACCTCTCCCTGGGCGGTGAGGAGCCCGGCAAGCAGGGCAATCTGGTGTCCCCTGTTGCGCGAGAGCTTGATGCCACAGACACGCGAGTCCGGTTGCGCGGCAGCGAGATCGATGACTTGCCAGGTGCGGTCACGGCTGCCGTCGTCAATGAGCCAGACGCGGCTGCTCCCGTCGATCTGCCCGCCTTCCACCAGCTCGCTCAACAGCTGGCAAAGGCGCCTGGTCGTTTCTGGCAGGACCTCCTGCTCGTTGTAGCAGGGCACGACGATCGCCAGCACCGGTAGACGGGCCGGAGGGTGGAGCGATGCAACGGCACGCTGATCACTGGCCGGAATGACGGAAGACGACATGGCGGTTTACCAGGTAGAAGGAAACGGTGTAACTGGCCATCGCCACGGCCTGTGCGAAAGGTCCGGCGAGTCCGAGCCAGGACAGGGAGTAGTGGAGCACCGCTGCGTTGACGCCGTAGCAGCACAGCGCGGCAACCACGAAGCTGGGCATGCTGGCCTTGTGCGAGCGCTGGCTCTGGAAGACGAAGCGACGACTGAGTACATAGCTGACGACCCAGCCGACCAAGTAACCACCGGCATTGGCCATCAGGGGCGTCAGCCCCACGCCATACTGCAGGAGCATGATCACGCTGTAGCCGGCCATGGTGTTCACCACGCCCACCATCAGGAAACGGGCAAACCGCGCCCCCTCGGAAAGTGCCGTATCGGCGTCGCCAGATTTGGGGGCGGGCGCGGAGGCAGAGTCCGCTGCCGGATGTCGTGCCATGCTCATCGCACGGTGTTCGCCGGTGCATCGACGGCATGTGCCTGGGCGGTGCGGCCGAGCTTCCTGTCAGCCACGTACTGCCTGGTGCACGGGATCATGGGCGTTGCTCCGGAATGGACGTGTGGATGTGCGGCAGATGGTGGGTTGCGTGAGACACGTTGCGCGATGATCAGCGAGTCATGATCACCAGCCCGGTGACCACCAGCAACGTGCC
>ERZ761602.4548-NODE-4548-length-17610-cov-6.473199_pt1 | contig 17610 bp, 13 predicted proteins | sample MGYA00512165_ERZ761602 | MGnify/ENA primary metagenome ERZ761602 (study PRJEB28899, sample SAMN02445085) | bioreactor sludge metagenome | biome: EBPR sludge; isolation source: Thorneside wastewater treatment plant | place: Australia: Brisbane, Thorneside... | reverse complement strand
GGGCTCCGCGCGAAGGTCTGAGGGCTCCGCGCGAAGGTCTGAGGGCTCCGCGCGAAGGTCTGAGGGCTCCGCGCGAGCCCATGGATGGGCCGAGCCCGGAGTCAGTTCGAGCCCAGAGGCAGTTCGAGCCCAGCGGCAGTTCGAGCCCAGAGGCAGGTATGGCTCAGAGCAGCTTGAGGTTGCGCTTCGCGCGGGCCTCGGCGACGTCGATGAGGTGCGCGGCTTCGGCGTCCGGGATGCCCAGGTAGCGCGCGAGCTCGACGACGAACTCCTTCTCCTTCACGTTCTGGTGGCCGTCGATGTACGTGAGCAGCACCGCGTGCTGCACGAGCACGCGCACGTCGTCGTCGGAGAGGTCCTCGAGCGGGATGTCGTCGATCCCGCGGCGGGTCTCGGCGTACTCCTTGAGCGCCTTCGCCTGCTCCTCGGTCGCGTCGAAGGCCAGCAAGAGCGCGTCGATCATCTCGCGCTCCTCCTGACCGAAGTGCTCGTCCGACCACGCTACGCTCACCAGCGACTTGACGATCGCCACGTTCTGCTCGTGCATGGCGCGATGGTCGCCCGAAACGGGCCGATGTCAAGCCGATCCCGGACCTCAGCGGGGCTCGACCGCCGCCTGATCCGAGGGCTCGATCCACCCGGGCGCGTAGTGGCCGAGCAGGCCCGCCGCCACGAGGCCGAGCGCCAGCAGGGCGAACCAGCTCGCCCAGGAGCTGCGGGGCTTGGCGAGGGCGGGCGCGCCGACGATGGGTGCCTCGGGCGCCTCGACGACGCGCTCGGGCGAGGGCTCGATGCGCCGGGCCTCGCTCGGGGGCGGGCGGGGCGTAGGCTCGCGGCGTCGCGCGCCTCCAGGCGTGGTCAGCTCCAGCCCGACCGAGCGCGCGAGGCCCTCGGCGTGCTCGAGCTCGACCTCGTTCCCGCCCGCGAAGCTCGCGAGCAGGCTGTCGACGTCGCTGCGTGAGGAGTCGATGCGCGCCTCGCGCTGGCTCGGGAAGCCGCGCCCTCGCTTCGACGCGAGCTCCGGCGCGAGCACCACGCGCGCCTCGTCGCGCGGCGTGCGGTGCGGAGCGTTCGTGCGTCGTGCGTCGTCGGCCGCGAGCGCGCTCGCGACCTCGGCCTCGAGCCGCTCGGCGCGCTCCGCCTCGGCGTGTGCCTCGTGCGCCTGCTCGAGGCGCTCGGCCATCACCGTGTCGACCACGGTGGCCTCGGCGAGCTCCTCCTCGCGGTCGAAGGGATCCGCGGCTTCGACCACGCTGGTACCGAGCGCCGTCGGCGTGGGCTCGGCAGGCGCGACGAGCTCGACGGCCTCGGCGAAGAGCGCGACGTCGACGTCGACCTCGACCGAGGGCTCGGGCTCCTGCGCGTGCTCGGCGGGCGGGGCGCTCGAGGCGCTCTGCGCAGACGGGGACTCCAGGCGGGCGGCGACGACGTCGCCGGGCGCGGTGGCGGGGCGGGGCGTTGCGGCGGGGCGCGCGAGCTCGGTGGTGGCGCCGCGGGCGGGATCCGCTCTGCGCGCGCGGCGACGGAGCTTGCCCAGGTCGCGCGCGCGGGCCGTCTCGCGGGCGAGGCGCGCGAGCGCGCGCCGCGCGGCCGCGCGGTTCACGGGCACGAGCGCGCTCTCCAGGTCACGCACGATGCCACCCGCGCCTTCGGCCTGCTCCTCGCGGGCGCGTGCGGCGGCGGCGAGCCCGGGCATCGAGCCCACGCTGCGCTCGAGCAGGCGCGCGAGCACCCTGCGCAAGAGCCTCGCCGACTCCTCGGGTGGAACGACCACCGAGCCACGCGCGACGTTGACGGTGCCCTCGGTCGTGAGCGTCACGAGCTCGTCGTCGAGGCGGAAGGGGAGTCGCGCCGAGGCGTCGGCCACCGCGAGCGCGAGGTAGCCTGCGGTCTCCGGGACGAGCGACGCGGCGCGCTTCTCGGCGGCGATCAGAACCTCGTCCAGCGTGACCGACGTGACATCCATGGCTCGTTCCCCGACGAAAGGGGCGCATCTCGACCTCGGGATGCGCGGCTTGGGGGGCGCGTGGCGCGCTGGACCCTCGTTCCCGCGCTTAGCGGAGGCCGGAGTGCACGGCCAAGAAAGGCGCGAAGCAGCCCACGGGGCCGCGCATCGGCTAGCATCAGCGCCGAGATGTCGGCGTGCCCCCAATGCGGGACCCTGACGGCGGCGAACGCACGCGCATGCACGGCGTGTGGTCGGCCGCTCATCGCAGCCCCGGGCAGGGGTGGTGCGCAGCGGACCTTGCTCGGCGGGCTCGACGCCACCGTGCTGTCGCCGCCGCCGGCCGCGGGCGCGCAGGCGCCGCAGCGCACCTTGCTCGGCGTGGCGCGCCCCTTCGGTGAGGGCGCGGGCCAGCCGCAGCCCCAGCCCACGGCGCCGGGCCCCGGCCTGCCCGGCGGGGCCTCGCACCCCTTCGGTGGAACCCAGCGCATCGACGCGCCCGCAGGCGCACCCGCTCCCGCGCCCCTCGCCGCACAGCGACGCGTCGACCCGTGGACCGACCCCGTCCACGCGCTGCCCACGATCGTCGACGCGCGACCGCTCGGCGCCTACGCGAACGGCCAGGCGCCCGCGCCCCAGCACGGCGCAGAGGCCACGCAGCAGGGTCGAGCGCCGATGGTGCGCGAGCAACCCGCAGAGGCCCGCGCTCCGCTGGGAGCGGCCCCACCGCTCGAGGAGCTCGGCGCGACGCAAGGGCCGGCGCGCGGCCGCATGGTGCCGCTCGCGCGCCCCTCGGATCCGGCCCACCCGCTCGAGCGCCGGCGCATCGAGCGCGCGCGCAACGGGGTCGCGTTGCCGGAGGCTGGGCGCGTCCAGGTGAAGAAGAACGGCGAGCGCTCCGGGCGGCAGGGGCTCTGGCTCGCGCTCGGCGCGCTCGGCCTCGTCGCGGTCGCCGTCGTCGTCGCGCTCGTGTGGCCCTCGGCGCCGCCGCTCGAGGCGCGCGTGCGCGCAGCCGACGACGCGAGCGAGGTGGTCGATCTCAGCTGCGCGAGCTGCCCGGACGGCACCGTCCTGCGTCTGCGCGACACCGAGGCCATCGTGCGCGGGGGGCAGGCCACCCTGCCGCTCGGTGCGCCGCTCACGGTCGGCGACACGCCCGTGCGCATCGCGATCGATCGCCCCGGAGGCGGGCGCGACGAGACGGTCCAGATCCCGCTGCGCGTCGCGTACCGCATCCGCCCCGACCTCAGCTCTCTGCAGGCCGATCGCCCCACGCTGCAGGTCGTGGTCGAGACGAGCGACGAGGCGCGCGTCGTGCTCGATGGCGAGACGATCCCCGTGCGAGGCGGCCGCGCGATCAAGTCGATCGACGTCTCGGCGGAGCTCGGCGGCTCGGCCGACCTGCTCTCGCGCAAGATCGCCTACGAGGTCACGCCGCCCGATGGCGAGGAGGAGCGCGGCGTCGTCGCGGTCGCGGTGTCGATCCTGCCGCTCTCGATCGACTCGCCCGGGCGCGCGGTCGTCACCGATCAGACGAGCTTCCTGCTCGCGGGGCGCACCGCGCCCGGCGCCGAGGTCGTCGTCGCCGGCCGCGCGATCCACGTCGCCTCCGACGGCTCCTTCTCGCAGCACATGAACGTCTCCTCGGTCGGCACGACGCAGATCGAGGTGCGCACGAAGGCGCAAGGCAAGGCCCCGCGCATCGCGAAGATCGCCGTGCAGCGCGTCGCGAGCCTCGAGCAGGCCGCCAAGGAGTTCGTGAGTCGCTCGCCGATCACGCTCGACGCCGCGCTCGCCGATCCCGAGGCCGCCCGAGCTCGCCCCATCGCGATCGAGGGCGAGGTGCTCGAAGTGCGCACGCGCCCCCACCAGACCACGCTGGTCGTGCGCGCGCGGCCCCCGAGCTGCTCGGGCGAGGCGAGCCGCTGCGTCGTGCGCCTGGTGCAGGGCGGCGCGGTCGACGCGCCGCGCGGCTCCATGCTGCGCGCCTATGGCGCCGTCGCGGGCACCGTGCAGCACGAGGGCAAGGCGGTGCTCGACGTCGACGTCGCCTTCTCGTTGCCCGGTCAGGCGGGCGCGCCGCGTGTCGCCCCACGCGAGCGCTCCCTGCTCTTCGAGGGCGTGGAGTGAGCGCCGACGAGGGCGCCGAGCTCGCGCAGACCGCCCCGAGTGATGCGAGCAGAGTGGCGGAGGAGCCCGCCCCGCGCAGCCTGCCGACGCTCACGCTCCAGACACGCCCCACCGAGCCTGCGCCCGCGCCGCTCGGCCTGGGCGACACCTCGACCGGCTCGAGCACCGCGCCCGCGCGCACGCTGCCCGCCGACGTCGACCCGGCGCTCCTGAAGCGCAGCGGGCGCTTCTCCTTCGACGGCGGCGAGCTCGACGAGCACGGGCCGCGCGCCGACCCGCTCATCGGCGTCGTCGTCGCGGGGCGCTACCGCATCGTCGAGCTGCTCGGTCGCGGCGGCATGGGCATCGTCTACAAGGTCGAGCACACGAGCATCGGCAAGCTGCTCGCGATGAAGCTGCTCACCGGCGAGCTGTCGCGCAATTCGGAGGTCGTGCGGCGCTTCAAGCAGGAGGCGCTCACCGCCTCGAAGCTCTCCTCGCCGAACACGGTGCAGGTCTTCGACTACGGCGTCTCCGACGGCCTCACCTACCTGGTGATGGAGCTCGTCACCGGCGACGATCTCGGCCGCGTGCTCAAGCTCAGCGGCGCGCTCGAGGTGGGCCTCGCGGGGCGCCTGCTCGTGCAGATCGCCAACTCGCTCGCCGAGGCGCACCACCACGGCATCGTGCACCGCGACATCAAACCCGAGAACGTCATGCTCGTCCGCGCGCGCGACGGCAGCGAGCTCGCCAAGGTGCTCGACTTCGGTCTCGCCAAGCTGCGCGAGTCGAGCGAGCTCAACGAGCTCACCAGCCAAGGCGCGATCGTCGGCACGCCCTATTTCATGTCGCCGGAGCAGATCCGCGGCGAGCCCGTCGATCCTCGCAGCGACATCTACTCGCTCGGCGCGCTCGCCTACCGCGCGCTCACCGGCCACTACCCCTTCCACGGGCCGAGCCCGATGAGCGTCTTCGCCAAGCACCTCACCGAAGACCCGACGCCGCCGCACGAGGTCGCTCCCTCGGTGCCGCTCGCCGTGAGCGAGGTGGTCATGCGCGCGCTGGCCAAGGAGCCGAGCGAGCGCTACCAGCGCGTGGAAGACTTCCAGGCCGCGATCGTCGGCGCGCTCTCGGAGCTCGGCGAGAGCGGCATCGATCGCCTGCTCGACTCGGGCGCGCTGCGCAGGCTCGGCACGGCGGAGGCGCGCGCGGGCGTCGCCGACCCACTCGCGATCGCGACCCGTGATCAGGTCGAGGCCTACGAACGCAAGCTGCGCCGGCAGCGCGTCGGAGGCACGGTGCTCGGCCTGCTCGTGCCGCTCGCGCTCGCCGGCGGCGCGCTGCACTTCGTCGTCTTCCGCGAGACGCCGGTCGTCTACTCCGGCCAGGAGACCGAGCCGAACGACGAGCCCGGCACCGCGAGCAGGCTGCCCTTCGGCGATCGCATCACGGGCCACATCGGCAAACGTCGCTCGGAGACGCAGAGCGACGTCGACTTCTATGCCGTCGACGTGACCCAGAGCCCCGTCGCGCTCACGCTCGAGGGCCTGCCGAACATGGCTCTCTGCCTGCAGGTCTACGCAGACGGACAAAAGCGCCCGAGCTCCCAGTACTGCCCGGGGCGCCCGGGCCTCGCGCTCGAGATCCCCGCGCTCGCGATCGAGCCGGGCAGCTACGTCTTCGCCGTGCTCCAGGACCTCGACCCGCGCGGCGCAACCACGCCGCCCTTCGTGCACGAGAACGTCTCCGATCGTTATGCGCTCGCGATCTCGACGGCGAGCGCCGACGAGGCGCGCGAGAGCGAGCCCAACGACACGGCCGCATCGGCGAACGAGCTCTGGCCCGAGCTCAGGCGCGTGGGCACGCTCGCCTGGGCGGGCGACCTCGACGTCTACTGCCCGAAGGTCGAAGGGCCCGGCGCGTGGGCGCTGCGCGTCGAAGACGGCCCACGCGAAGGAGGCAGCGTGCTCTCCGTCACCCGCCTCGACGCGCGCGGCGCAGGCGCGGCGGTGCGCGTGCACGCGAGCAAACGCCCGCGCGACAACGCGACCGACGTCTCGAGCCCATGGACGGGGCTGCGCTTCGACGGCGAAGAGGCGCCCTGCTTCCGCCTCGAGGCCGTGGTCGATCCGCACCAGAACGGCCGCGGCGATCCTTTCCCGCTCGGTAGCCGCACCGAGTACACGCTGCGCCTGGAGCCCGTCCCTTGAGCCAGGCGCCACCGCCCCGCGCGCGCCTCGCCTCCCGCGCGGCGCTGGGCGCCATGGCCGCCTTCGGCGCGCTGCTCGGCGCAGCGCAGCCGGCGCGCGCCGCCGACGTCGACGCGGCCCTTCCGCCCAACGTCGCCATCGGCGCCCGCGCAGCCGCGCGCCCAGGCTCCTTCGCCTACCTCGGCGACGCCCCGAGCTCGAGCGGCAGGAGCCCACACGCCTTGCCCGCCGCCCCTCGCGAGCTCTGGCGTCGCCCCATCGGTGCCGTGGGGCAGCCGCCTGCCGTGGGCCCCGACGGCGCGCTCTATGTGGCCCTGGTCGCGCCCGAGCTCGTGAAGCTCGACGCGAGCGGCGAAGAGGTCTTCCGCACCCGCCTCGGCGGCGCCTCGGCGGTGAGCCGCCCCGCGCTCGCGCCCGACGGACACGTCGCGCTCGTGACGGCCGACTCCACGCTCGTCTTCGTCTCGCCCAAGGGGCGCCTCGTCGCGCAGGTGGCGCTGCCTCGCAGGCTCTTCCCGAGAGAGCGCGGCCAGGGCCCGGACACGCCCGTCACGCTGCTGCCGCTCGCCGATGGCGCGATGCTGGTCGCCGGCGGCGACAGCCTCGTCGTCGTCGAGCGTAGCGGCAGCCTGCGTCTCTCGCTCATGCTCGGCGATCGTCTCGGCGCCGAGGCCCTGCCGAGCGCCGAGGGCCTCCTGCTCTTCGGGCACTCCGGCGGCGTCGCACGCGCGACCAGCGGCCTCGGAGCGCGCCCCTTCGCCGCGCTCCCCTCGAGCCTCGTCGGCCCCGCTCAGCTCTGGGGCGAGCGCCGCGCGCTCCTGCCGGTCGGCCACGGGCGCGTGCTCGCGCTCGATCTGCGCACCGGCACCGTCGTGCAGCACCTCGTCGAGGCCCTCGGCGCGAGCATCGACGCGCCGCTCGCGATCGCCGCCGACGGCAGCGTCTACGCCTTCACGAGCGACGGCTTCCTCGTGGGCTTCGACCCGGGCGGCGCCGAGCGCTCCCGCGAGCCGCTCGAGCTCGGCGCCTCGAGCGCCGCCCCGAGCGGGCCCATCTCGCTACGCCCCGCGCCCTCGGCGCCCAGCGGCTTCGGTCGCCCGCCTGCGGCCACCGCCGTCGCCGCGCCGGTGCAGGTGAGCGCGCCCGCGCCGCTCGTCGACGACGCAGGCAGACTCGTCTATCTCCGCCCGAGCGGGCGCCTCGGCCTGCGCAGCCCCGAGGGCGCTCACACGCTCGTGCACGCGCGCAGCTGTGCTTCGCCGGTCGCCGTCGTGTCGACCGCGCCAGGGCGCATCGCCGTGGTCTGTCGCGAGGGGCTCGTCACGGGCTTCGGCGACCAAGGCGCGTGAAGCGCGCGCGCCGCTCTGCTAGCTACGCGACATGCAGCACCGCGTGAAACACGGGATCGGCCGCGCGCTGGCGATCCAGGCGACCCGCGCGGCGATGGAGAGCTACTCGACGAAGTACGGCGCCTACAGCCCGAAGACGCGCTGGACGAGCGACCACGAGGCGCGTGTGGTCTTCCAGGCGAAGGGCATCACGCTCGAGGGCAGCATCGAGGTGCTCGACGACGAGGTCGTGCTCGAGATGGACATCCCCTTCTTGCTGAGGCCGTTCCAGCGCCGAGGTCTCGAGATCGTCGAGCGCGAGATCCACGCCTGGTGTGCGCGCGCCGAGCGCGGCGAGCTCTGAGGCAGCGCCCGCCCGGCGCGGCCGCCCCGGCACGCGGCCCCCGTTGCGGCCCGCGCGCCGCGAGCTAAGAAGGCTCGCATGCGCTTCGCTCAGCGATCCCTCGCGGCCTCTCTCCTGGTCTTGCTCGTCGCCTGCGGCGACGACTCCGACGGCGTCTTCGGTGGCGGCTCACCCTCGTCGAGCTCCGGCACCACGAGCTCGAGCTCCGGCACCGGCGCGGGCGGCGACGGCGGCGCCTCGGCCACGAGCGGCACCACCACGAGCTCGACGAGCGGCGCAGGCGGCGAGGGCGGCGGCACGGTCGTCACGGGCGATGATCCGGCCGAGACCGGCCCCTACACCGTGAGCTCGCTCGACGCGCAGGTCACGGTCGCCGCGACGGGCAACACCTTCAATACGCGCGCCTACTACCCGAGCGGCGGCCCCTCGAGCGGGCCCTACCCGGTGGTGGTCTTCGGCCACGGCTTCCAGCTCACCATCTCGCGCTACCTCAGCTACGGCGAGCACCTCGCTTCGCACGGCTACGTCGTGGTCATGCCCGACTTCCCGGCGGGCTTCACGGGCTTCACGCACGTCGAAGGCGCCGACGACATGCTCGGCTCGCTCGACTGGGCCCTCGCGCAAGCGACGCTCGGCCCGCTGTCCGACGAGACCAAGATCGGCGCCACGGGTCACTCGCTCGGCGGCAAGCTCTCCTTCCTCGCCGCGAAGCGCGACGCGCGCATCGTCGCGGCGATCGGGCTCGATCCGGTCGATACGCAGCCCTTCGGATGCAACGCGACCAATTGCCCCGACGTGAGCTCCGCGATGCCCGCGATCCCGATGGCCGTGCTCGGCGAGACGCTCGACGGCACCGGCAGCTTCGGCCAGGCCTGCGCGCCCACCGCCGACAACTACGTCACGTTCTACGATGGTGCGGCCTCGCCCGCCCTCGAGGTCACGGTGCTCGGCGCCGACCACATGAGCTTCCTCGACAACGAGCAGAACTGCACGCCCTGCTTCGCCTGCAAAGACGGCACGGCCACCAATGCCGACGTCACCGCGCTGAGCCGCGCCTACGTGACGGCCTTCTTCCAGCGCAGGCTGCGCGGCCTCGCCGATTACGACACCTACCTGAATGGCGCCGAAGCCCAGGCGCGCTACGTGGCGACGAACCGCGCGACGATTCGGGCGAAGTAGCTGCCCCCACTCGGCTCGGGCGCGCGGCTCGCGGAGCTCGCCGCTCACCCTCGCCGGTCTCCCCCAAACGCGGGCTCGGCGCGCGGAGCGCGCCTGCGCGCGCGTGGGGGAGACGGCGAATGTGGTGTGGTGCAACGAATGTGGTGGTCGAGCGGGGAGTTCGCGCCTGAGCGCGTGCGATTGAGCGCGCGCGAACGTATCGCCTGCGCCGCGGGGCGGGCCTCGCCTGGTGGCGCACGCTCCGCGCCGCGCGAGCGCGCGTCACGGATCCTGCGCCTCGGGGGCGTGGCCCGCCCCGCGGCGGGCCGGGAGGTTGGCGTGGTCGTTCGTGGTTCAGGTCATCGGGCTTCGGCTCCTCGTGCTTCGTCGCACCGGGCTACGGTGCTGGCCGAGCGGGCGGCGGGCATGCGCTCGGCGCCCACCACCAGCGAGGCTCTGCTGTGGGCTGAGCTCCGTGGCTCGCGGCTGGGGGTGGGGTTTCGGCGGCAGCGGGTGATCGGGCCGTACATCGTCGACTTCTGCGCGCCGCGGGCTGGGCTCGTGGTGGAGGTCGACGGCGGGTATCACGCGGAGCGTGCGCGGGCCGATGCTCGGCGCGATCGCTGGCTCGAGCGCGAAGGCTGGCGGGTGCTGCGCCTGAGCGCCGAGGAGGTGCTCGCCGATGCGCGCGCTGCGGCGGCGAAGGTGCGCGCGGCGTTGGGGTGAGGGGAGGGCGCGCGGGCTGCTCGGCGCAGCGGGCGCGGCGTCGCGGCATGCGCAGATCGAGCTTCATTCTCGAGGCGTCGGATTCGTACCACTGGGGAAAGGATTCCCCGGATGAACGACCACGACGAACAGCACGACCACGACGCCCACGCGGAAGACGACGACGCCTCCCCCGAGAGCGAGCGCGACGCCTACCTCGAGCACCTCGACGCCGAACCCAGCGGGCCTCGCTACGCGCGCCGCGCGCAGGCGCCGGAGCCCTTCCGCTCCGCGCAGGAGCACCTCCAGGCGCACCTCATCCGACTCGGCGCGCTGATGCAGGCCGCCGAGCCTCCTGAGCAGCTCGCCGAGGATCCGAAGTGCGAGCTCGACGAGGATCTGCGCAGAGACCGCGCAGCTTCGAAGGCGCGCTTCATCCGCCGCGTCGCCGGCGAGCTGCTCGAGGAGCTGCGCGCGCGCGAAGCGGTGACGACCGCGATCCCGCTGCCGATCCGCGACCTGAAAGAGCGCTTCCCACTGAGCCAGCTCGAGCTCGACGTGCTCTTGCTCGTCGCCTCGCCCCACTTGGACACGGACTTCCGCGGCAAGTGGCGCAGGCTCGACCCCTTCGTGGGGCATCCGCTCGTGCACACGATCTGCGAGGTGCTCGCGAAGAGCGAGGACGCGCCCTGCGAGGTCGAGCAGCTCTTCTGGCAAGACCGCCCTCTGCTTCGCCACGATCTCGTGCGCGTCGGGCCAGGCCTCACACGCACGGCGAACCAGCTCGCCTGGGAGGAGCCCGACGTGCCGCTGCGTGTGGTCGCGCTCCTGATGGGCCGCGACGTGCGCGGCGACCTGCTCGCGCGCTTCGCCTCCTCGCGTGAGCCCAGCCTGCGTCTCGATGAGCTCGTGCTCCCCGCAGAGCTGCGCAAGGCGGCGTCGCGCACCCTGCGCGGTCACGAAGCGCTCGGCGAGCGCGCCATGGACTGGGGTCTGCGCTGCGCACAGCAGGAACGACGCGCGCTGCTCGTGCTGCTCACGGGCGCGCCCGGCCGCGGCAAACGCGCCTTCGCCGAGGCGCTCGCCACAGCAAAGCGTCAGCGGATCCTCGAACTCGACGCCGACCGCATGCGCGCGCTCGCCGCAGGGCGCGACCCGCGTGTGACCGCCGATCTCGCGGAGCTGCTCGAGCGCGTGGCTCACGAGGCACGCACCACGGGCGCGCTCACGCTGGTGCCCGACGCCGAGCGGCTCTTCCCCACGCGGCGCGAGCTGGCGTCGCCCAGGCTTCTCCCATCGAGCGATCCTCTCGCCGCATTCGACGGCGTGCTCGTCTTCACCTCGGCTCACCCCGAGCGCCTCGACCCGCGTCTGCGCGCACGCGTCGATCTCGAGCTCGCGCTTCCGTCGCCCACGGCGCCCGAGCGTCTCCTGCTCTGGCGCCAGGCCTTGCCTCGCGGGCTGCCGCTCGGCGACGACGTCGATCTCGCGAAGCTCGCCGAGCGCTGCGTGCTCGGCCCGGGCGGCATCCACGCCGCGGTCTTCGCCGCCGCGCGCGACGCGCTCGGCCGGCGCGACGACGGCGTCGTGATGCGCGACCTCGAGCGCGCCGCAGCGCGCGAGGTCGCACGGGCGGGGGAGGTGAAAGGCTGAGGGGAGGCGGGGCGCGGGGCGCGCCGGCGGTCAGCGCTTCTCGACCGCGATCGACAGCGTGAGCCGCAGCATCGGGTGCTCGCACATCGAGGTGATCACCCAGCCGTCGGCGAGCATCTCCGAGAGGCGCGTGTAGTGGCCCGGATGCGGGACGCAGTACTCGGGGCGAAGACGGTCGGGCTGGTAGCGAACGTGCGGGGGCTGTCCAAGGTTGGCGTCCGGTTCGAAGTTGTCGACGGTGAGGAGGATGCACTTGCTCATGGCAGCAACGAACGCCGCAGCGCTGGGCTCGCTTCCACGACTTCGGCGTACGCCTCTCGACCGCCGCCGGTCGCCCGGGGCTGCAACGACGTGAAGCGCCACCTCACCTCCCGCATCGCGCTGTCCTGCTGGTAGCCTCCGCGCACCTCGGGGAACACGTTGCGCGTCGCGCGCGGCCCCCACGCTCGCGCGCCGCGTCGTCTCTCGCGCCCGCGCCCGCCTCCTCACCCCGCATCGACCATGGCCACCACGACCGTCCAGCAAGCCGAGGCCGCCCACGAGCCTCTCTTCGCCACCGCCTACCTGCGCTCGCTCTGGGGCGACGACTACGCCCGCTTCCGCGGGTCCGACGCTGAGGCCTCGTTGCTCGAGCGCCTGCGCGCTTGGGCGGCCAAGCATCGGCAGAAGGAGACCGTGGCCGAAGGCAGCTTCGTCGACGTGTTCTTCAAGCAGATCTGGGGCTACCGCGCGAGCGGGCAGGGCAAGCCGGGCGAGGGCTACACGCTGCATCCACAGTACCCGGTCAGGTCGGCCGGCGAGCGAGGCGGCATGGGCAAGGCCGACCTCGCGCTCGGCTACTTCGGCCTCGACGATCGCGAGGCCGTGCCGCAGGTGCTCGGCGAGCTGAAGGACGACCGCTCGGGCCTCGACAAGGAGCAGAGCCGATCCAACCGCCGCTCACCGGTCGACCAGTGCTTCGACTACCTGCGCGAGGCGCGCTCGGGGCGCGTGTCGAAGCTCTTGCCGACCTGGGCCTTCGTCTCGGACATGAACGAGTTCCGGCTCTACATCTACGGCAACAAGGCGCAGTACCAGCGCTTCGTGCTCGAGCCCTCCGCGGGCGATCCCGCGATCCCGCTGCTCGCCGACACCGAGGAGGCCTCGTTCCAGCGCTTCGTCTTCTCGCGCGTCTTCCACACCGACTGGTTGCTCTCCACTGCGGGCAAGTCGCCGCTCGAGAAGCTGCTCGGCGAGCAGCTCACACGCGAGCGCGCCCTGGAGGCCGACTTCTACAAGGAGTTCCAGGCCTACCGCGAGCGCCTCTTCGCCGTGCTGCGCGACCACAACCCGCAGTTCGCCGAGCAGGGCCGGCTGCGCAAGCTCGTCGGCCTCACCCAGCGCCTGCTCGATCGCTTCATCTTCGTCCTCTACTGCGAGGACATGGGGCGGCAGCTCAGCTTCCCGCCCAACGTGCTGCGCGACGTGCTCATCGAGGTCGCCGCGAGCCGCTTCTACAACCCGAGCGGCACCCAGGCCTGGGACCAGCTCCGCGCGCTCTTCGTGGCGATGCGCGACGGCGGCCCCTTCGGCGCCGATCGCATCCACAAGTTCAACGGCGGCCTCTTCGCGGACGAGCCCGAGCTCGAGGGCCTGCGCGTGCCCAACGAGATCTTCTGCGCGCAGCACCAAGGCGAGAGCCCCGAGCGCCTGCTCGGCGCGCCGCTCACGCTGCTGTTCTTCGCGTCGAAGTACAACTTCGGCGCCGCCTCGGATGGCTCGGGCAAGACGCTCACGCTCACCGCGATGGGGCGCATTTTCGAGCAGAGCATCACCGACCTCGAGCTCATGGAAGCGCGCGCGGCCGGTCGCGAGTCGCTCACCGAGATCACCAAACGCAAACGCGACGGCGTCTACTACACGCCCGAGTGGGTCACGAAGTACATCGTCGAAGAGACAGTGGGCGAGCGCCTCGCCGAGATCCGCACCGAGCTCGGCTTCGATCGCCTCGGCCCCATCACCGACGCGCAGATCGCCGACAGCCGCAAAGACGCGAGGCGCGCGCCGGTGGTGAAGGAGTACGTGAAGGCGCTGCACGCCTACAGCGAGCGCCTCGACCTGCTCAAGGTCGTCGACCCTGCCTGTGGCTCGGGCGCCTTCCTCATCCAGGTCTTCCAGTACCTCTACGCGCAGCGCCAGTGGGTCGCCGCGGAGCTCGAGCGCGCCACCGGCACACGCAGCCTCTTCGACACCCACGAGGCCATGCGCGCGGTGCTCGCGCACAACCTCTACGGCGTCGACATCAACGCCGAGTCGGTCGAGATCACGCGCCTCGCGCTCTGGCTGCACACCGCCTTACCCGACCGCCCGCTCACCTCGCTCGACCGAAACATTCGCTGCGGCAACAGCCTCGTCGAGCCCGACTTCGCGACCCAGCTCGGCCTCGACCCCGCCTCGGTGTCGACCGATCGCCTCGAGCGCGTGAACCCCTTCGACTGGCGAGAGGCCTTCCCCGAGGTCTTCGAGCGCGCCGACGGCGGCTTCGACTGCGTGGTCGGCAACCCGCCCTACGTCAAGCTACAGAACTTTCGCCGCGTGCTCGAAGACGTCGCGCTCTACCTCGTCCAGGCCAAGAAGTCCGACGGCAGCGCACGCTACGAGAGCACCCAGACGGGCAACTTCGACCTCTACCTCCCGTTCATCGAGCGAGGCGTCGAGCTGCTCAGCCCGAAGGGCAAGCTCGGCTACATCGCGCCCAGCGTGTGGCTCGTGAACGAATATGGCGAGGGGCTGCGCCGCTTCGTCAAGAGCACCAGGTCACTCGACCGGTGGATCGACTTCAAGGCCTTTCAGGTCTTCGACGAAGCGATGACCTACACCGCGCTGCAGTTCTTCGCGGGCTCGGCGAGAGCCGAAGCGCGCTGCGTCTTCGCACCGCGCGGCGCCCAAGACCTGCGCGCCGCGCCCTGGGACAAGCCCCACGCGAGGGTCGACGTCGGCGTGCTCGACACGGCGGGCGCGTGGGAGTTGGTGGCGGACAACGAGGCCGGGCTGTGGAAGAAGCTCCAAAGCTCGTGCATGCGCCTCGATGAAGCCTGCGAGCAGATCGCGGTCGGTGTGCAGACCAGCGCCGACTCGATCTACCACCTCACCAAGCTAGGTCCCGGCAAGTACCTGCGCTGGCCCGGCGCAGGAGCGGACCCGGTCGAGGTGGCGCTCGAGGACGAGATCATGCGGCCGCTCGTGTCTGGCCCAGAGGCAAACCGGTACCAACGACCGACCACCGAGCTGTTCCTGCTGTTCCCATACCGAGTTGCGGGAGGCCGCGTCGAGCTCCTGCCCGCGGGCGAGCTTGCGTCCAAGCTGCCGCGGGCGTGGCGATACCTCTCCGGTTTCGAGCAGGAGCTTCGCAAGCGTGAGGGCGGCAAGTTCGACGACGACCAGTGGTACCGATTCGGGCGCAACCAGAACATCGACAAGCAGCATCTGCCGAAGCTTTGCGTCCCCCAGACCGTGCCGTCGCTTCGCGTCGCCAACGACTCTGAGGGCGCCGTGTGCATCAACAACGTCCGCGTGAACGGCATCCTCACCGATACCGCCGAGACCTCGTGGTTCCTGCTCGGCATCCTCAACGCGAAGCCTGCTGACTTCGTCTTCCGTCGCATCTCGAAGCCCAAGGCGGGTGGCTACTACGAGGCCAACAAGCAGTTCATCGCCCCTCTCCCGGTGCCGCGCGCCACGCCCGAGCAGAAGGCCGAGGTCGCGAAACGCGCCGAGCTGCTCCAAGACCTGCACACCCGTCGCCGTGATCTGCTCACGCGCCTCGACAAGCGCCTCGCGAGCTCGCAGTGCGAAGACGACGTTCGCGACGAGGTCTGGATCTGGGCCGACGTGAAGCCGGCCAAGACGCTCGCAGCCGAGGCACCTGCCGGCCTCGCCGGGCGCGAGAAGACCGCCTGGGCCAAGGCCGAGCGTGAGCGCCGCCTGCGCGCGCACCTCGACGGTCTCGACACCATGCTCCAAGCCGGCGCCAGGCTCTCGGTCGACTGCGCCTACGGCGAGCTGCGCCTGCTCGTCGACGGCGTGCCCGCGATCGACGGCCTCTTCATCAGCGACGCCGAAGCGCCCTTTCTCAGCGCCCAATGGCGCCACGCCGTGCGCGACACCAACGTCACCGAGGCCTTCGACGGCAAGAAGCTCCTGCGCAAGCTCCTCCAGCTCCGCCGCACCGACAACGCCGCCCTGCGCGAGCAGGTCATCCAGCTCGACACCGACATCGCCCAGCTCGATCGCGACATCGACGCCGCCGAGCGCGCGATGAACGATTACGTCTACGAGCTCTACGGCCTCAGCGAGGAGGAGATCCGGCTCGTCGAGGCGGGGTGAGCGGGGCCTGATCCGTTCCCGGGCGACGCGCCTCAGCGCTCGAGCGACCCGCGCCTCGACACGCTCATCGTCCCTTCAGCTTGCGCCGTACGCGGAGCAGCACCTTTCGAGCGGTGTCGTCGAGCGTCTTGGCGTCGACGCTCAGAATCCGGTCCCGAAGCACCTCGGGTGCGCGAGCGTTGTAGTTGACCGTGTCCGACTTCGCGCCCTTGCGCACCACGACCGCGCAGCGTTCGTCTTCGGGCAGCTTGAGCGCACGCGCGAGGATCGAGACGTCCGGTGCTGCCAGGTTGAGCGCACGAGCGATGTCGGACTGGCTCAACGTGAAGCCCATCCCGATCGGGTCGGCAACCACCACCGCGCTTGCGAGGTCTGGCGCTTCGGAGGCGTCTGCGACGCGGAGCATCGGCGGCACGTCGCCGCGACGCGACGGGGCAACGTGCTCGACCAGGATCTCCAAGGTTCGCTGTACACGCTCGAGCGCAGCCGCCTGCCGGTTCAGAGCACCGGCCAACTCGATGAAGCGATCGCGGTAGGCGTCGGAGAGCTCTCGCTGGATCTCGTTCAGCGCAGCCGTGGTCTCCGGCGACAGTCCGAGTCCCGCCACCCGATGCTCGGACAGCTCGGCGGGCTTAGCCATGGCTGCGGCGCTTCGCTGACGGAGCGGCCTCGTGCATCTTCCGGTCGGCCACGACCAGCTGTTCGACCGCCCGCGCAAGGCGCGCTCGTCGATCATCGTCGTCGGCGCTCAGCTCGCCGAGCAGTGCGCGCGCCACGCCCTCTGCTTGGGTCGAGATCGGGCGCTCGAGATAGGTCTGCGCCAGCACCGCGGTCGGCAGCGGCCCCGCCTTCTCCGCCATCTCGTCGAACGCGCTCTTCGTCTTCTTCCTGATCGAGGTGCTCATCTGCTCTTGCTTTCAGGCTCCGGAGCGCCGCCTCCGGGAAGGTAAACGCTAGCATCTCGCCATACGGAACGTTCCAGCCTTTGGGCGTTCGAGCCTCGCCTCCCGCAGTTTCGTAGAAGCTCCTTAACGCCGGAATACAGCGCAGGACGAGGCCCACGACGTCGAGCTCCAACGCTCGACAGGCGACGAGCGCGAGCACCAAGAAGCCCAGGCCGGTCCCACGGCGGTCCGGCCTGAGCTCGATGTGGTCGAGTCGGTAGAACTTTCCCTCGACCAGCGTGATCACCTCCTTCTCGGAGGTCCACAGCGCGATCGGCCCCTGGCCGTCCTCCATCAACACCCAGGCTTCGCGCGACCTGTGGATCTTCTTGGCCCAGGACCAACTGTGCATGTCGGACTCCGGACGAACCCAGACGTCGGCCTCGCGTCCGATATCGGTCGAGGCTTCCTCGACCCAGTAGAGCTGGTCACCGTAGGCGTAGCGCGATTCTCGCGGCATCTGGACGACCCTACGTGCGGACCGGTGCTCGGTTCATCCTTCGCTTTTCGCCAGTACTTCGTCGTCCTCGTCCCACGGCAGCGGGCTCAGGTCGTCGTCGGAAGGCTGGCGTAGCGTGAGCGCCTCTGCGGCCGCACCGTAGGCACCGGGTGCGCTCGAGCGGAGCAGCGACAGCGCACACGCGCGCGGGCTCTCGGTCGAGAGGGCCGGGTCGTGCGCGAGCGAGCCCATGAGCGACAACGCGAGCCCGTAGAGCACCACGCCGCCGTGGAAGCGTTCGACCAAACGCCGGTCTTGATCCGTGCGCGGGTCTCCGGGGCTGAGCGGGCCCACCAACGCCGCCTTGGTGCACGACCGCACGATCGTGCG
>ERZ761602.4547-NODE-4547-length-17612-cov-4.977958_pt1 | contig 17612 bp, 12 predicted proteins | sample MGYA00512165_ERZ761602 | MGnify/ENA primary metagenome ERZ761602 (study PRJEB28899, sample SAMN02445085) | bioreactor sludge metagenome | biome: EBPR sludge; isolation source: Thorneside wastewater treatment plant | place: Australia: Brisbane, Thorneside... | reverse complement strand
GATGTGTATAAGAGACAGATGCTGCGGTCAAGAAACTCTTTGCCGATCCGCACTTCAACATCATGGACGGATTGGACATCTACATCGACGATTACTCCCAGCCCAGCCCGCTGTCGGCCGCGGATATGGCGAAGATGGTCAGTGCACAGTTTCTGAAACTGGTCGATGACCCAGACGAGCTGAAAAAGGCAAAGGCCGAAGGCGCCAGCCGTGAAAACCCCCCAGCAATTGCTGCGGAGCCCGGCGCCGAACTCCAGACCGAGCCCGAAGAAGCCCGCGCGCATGACGCGGCAGATTCCCGAGAGACCCACGATGACCACGCTGATCTGCAACTGCAACCGGACCATGCCTCTGGACCCCAAGGCCCTGGGGCAGGCCCTGGACGAAGAACTGACACTCCACACGACGTTATGCCGCCGTGACGCGCCCGCCTTCCAGAAGGCGTGCCGAAGTCCCGATGACCTGGTCGTGGCCTGCACGCAGGAAATTCGTCTGTTCAACGAACTTTCGACCCAGACCGAAGCTGCGGTGGACCTGGAGGTTCGGCCCATCCGTTTCGTCAACATCCGCGAGACCGGTGGCTGGGGTCGTGAGGCGTCCAAGGCTACGCCCAAGCTGGCCGCGTTGCTCGCCGTCGCCCGCATGCCCGAGGCCGAGCCGGTTCCGACGGTCACCTACCGCAGCGAGGGGCGACTGTTGATCATCGGCCCGCTGGAGCGCGCCGAGGCCATGGCCTCGCTGGTCAACGACGCGCTCGACGTGACCCTGCTGGCAACCGGCGGCAGTGGCATGCAAGGCCGACAGTATCCGGTCCTGGCGGGCGAGCTGCAGAGCCTGCGCGGCTGGCTTGGCGCGTTCCACGTGGTGGTCCGCAGCGGCAACCCCATCGACCTCGACCTCTGCACCCGCTGCAACGCCTGCGTGGCGGTCTGCCCGGAAGGTGCCATCGGGCTCGACTACCAGGTGGATTTGTCGAAGTGTCGATCGCATCGCGCCTGCGTCAAGGCCTGCGAAGCGGTGGGTGCCATCAACTTCCAGCGCGACGCACAGGTACGTGAAGACCAGTTCGACCTTGTGCTCGATCTGCGCGCCGCCCCGGCGTTCACGCAGCACGCGCTGCCGCAGGGCTATGTGCACCTGCCAGACGCAAGCGATGCCATGGCGCAGCTGCGCGCGGTCACTCGGTTGCGTGACCTGGTGGGTGAATTCGAGAAGCCGAAGTTCTTCACCTACAAGCAGAAGATTTGCGCCCATGGCCGCAACCAGAGCGTAGGCTGCAACGCCTGCGTGGACGTGTGTTCGGCTTCGGCCATCAGCAGTGATCTGAAGCGCAACCAGATCGTTGTCAATCCCAACCTCTGCGTCGGCTGCGGTACCTGCACCACGGTCTGCCCCACGGGCGCGCTCAGTTACGCCTACCCGCGCGCCAGCGAGCAGGGCGTCAAGCTGCGTACCGTCCTGGCCACCTACGGAAAGGCCGGTGGCAAAGAAGCCGCCTTGCTGCTGCACAGCCAGGAAGCCGGTGCCGCGCTGGTCAGCGACCTGGGACGTATGGCCCAGCTCGACCCGGCGGTGGGTGGTATGCCTGCCCGTGTCATACCCCTGCCGCTGTGGCATGCGGCCTCCACCGGCATCGATCTCTGGCTTACGGCCTTCGCCTACGGCGCCTCGCAGGTCTGGGTGCTGATGACCGGCGAAGAAGCACCGCAGTACCACGAGGCCCTGCGTGACCAGATGGCCGTCGCCGAATCCATCGTCCAGGCGCTGGGCTACAGCGGCCGACACTTCAAGGTCATCGAAGTCCGTGATGCGCGCGACCTGCCAAGGCTGGACGCTGAACTGGGGGAAGCACCCGCGCAAGGTGTCACCAAATCGGCCAGCTACGCGGTGCAGCCGGAAAAGCGCGCCACACTGGACCTTGCCTTGGACCACCTGTTGCAAGACAGCGCCAGCCGCGCCATGCGAACGAAGGAAGCTGCCATCGCGCTGCCCGCCGCGTCCCCGTTTGGCAGCTTGAATGTCGATCGGGACGCGTGCACGCTGTGCCTGAGCTGCGTCAGCGCGTGCCCGGCGGGCGCGCTACAGGACAACGCGGATCGCCCCCAATTGCGCTTCATCGAGAAAAACTGCGTGCAATGCGGCCTGTGCGCCACCACCTGTCCCGAAAGCGCCATCACGCTGCAGCCGCGCCTGCTGCTCAGTGACGAACGCCGCCAGCCACGCGTGCTCAATGAGGCCCAGCCCTACCAGTGCATCCGCTGCAGCAAACCCTTTGGGACGCTCAAAGGTATCGAGCTCATGCTGGCCAAACTGAGCGGCCATGCCATGTTTCAGGGCGAAGCACTGGAGCGTCTGAAAATGTGCAGCGACTGCCGCGTGGTCGACATCTATTCCAACCCGGGCGAAACCCGGATTTCCGACCTGTGAACGCCATGACCGAACGCCTTTCCGTGTCGTCTGCTCTTGACGAAGAAACCGCCCGTGCCGAGGTTTACGGGCTGCTGGCCGCGCTGTATTACGCTCCGCCCAGCGCCGAACTGCTGGCCCAGCTGCGGGTGGCCGTGACCGAAGCGCCCGCGGCCGGGGGCTTTCTGGAAGAGCCGTGGCGCCAGTTCGTGGGTGTCGTGCGGTCGCTGAGCGACGAGCAGGTCGCCAATGAATACGATGCCCTGTTCGGTGGGGTGGGCAAGCCCGAGGTCTATCTCTTCGGCTCCTACTACCTCAGCGGTTTCCTCAATGAGAAGCCGCTCGCCGCCCTGCGCGCGGACCTGTCGGCCTTGGGTCTGGCGCGAGACGAGACCATCCCTGAAACCGAAGACCACTTTGCCTGTGTCTGCGAAGTCATGCGCTATCTGATCGCCGGTGACGATGCGGCGATTGCAAACCTCACGCAGCAGCAGAAGTTCTTCAGCGCGCATGTGCAGTCCTGGGTGACTCCGCTGTGTGATGCCATCACCGCGCACCCCAAGGCGAACTTTTACGCGGCACTGGCGGCCTTCACCGCGGCGTTCGCCAACGTCGAAACGCAAGGATTCGACCTGATGGCCTGATCGGCAGGTCTCGCTGGGGGGTGCTTACGGCTTGAACCCCTGGATTCAAGCCGTTTTGGTTCATACCCAGCAGAAAAAGGTCACCTTACGCTATCATAATAATAGCCCTCAATCGCTTGGGCGTGCGCAGAGGCTGCACTGCGTCAAATCTCAGGCGACGCCGGGGCGCCCATCGCGCGTTTTCAGCGATTCAGGGGCCTGTGGTTCGGTCAGGAGTCGCACGCTGAAAACGGCGCCACGATTTCCGTCCTCGCGGTTGCCGGCGCTGATGCTGCCGCCGTAGCGTTCGACCAGCCCCAGGCTGATCCACAGGCCCAGTCCGTTGCCATCATTTTTGGTGGTGAAGAACGGGCGAAACAGGTGCTCGGCCGCGTCGGGCGCCAGCCCCGGACCCGAGTCCTGGATCTGTAGTTGTGCGCCGGGCTCGCCATGACCGTTGGCCCAGTTCCCGGTCCTCAGGTGCAGCTGGCCGCCTCGGGGCATCGCCTGGATGGCATTGATGAGCAGATTGATGATGACCTGCTGCAGTTCCTGCCGGTTGAAGCCCACGTGTTGTGTAGCCCGCATATCCCGCACCACCTCAATGCGGGTCTGCGCCAAAAGGTGCGCGACCAGCACCAGGCTGTCGTGCACCGTCTGGTTGAGGTCCAGCGTTTCGACGTAGCCTGCATATTCGGTGGGTCGGGCGTACTGCAGAAGCTGGGTGACGATCAGGCGCATGCGCTCGACCTGCTCATCGAGCAGGCTGAGTTCTGCCTTTACCGGGTGAGCCTGGCTGCCCAAAGTGTCGCGGATCAGGTCAAGGTTGCCCTGCATCACCGCGATCGGGTTGTTGATCTCGTGGGCTATGCTGGCCGTGAGCTGGCCGATGGCGGCGAGCTTTTCGCTCTTGACCAGGTGCTGTTGGGCCAGTTGCAGGGACGCATTGCTGGCTTCCAGCTCGCGCGTGCGCTCAGCGACCTTGCGGTCCAGTTCTTCGCCCCAGCGGCGCAGCGCGTTGGTCTTGTCATCGATCACGTCGAGCATCTGGTCCAGGTGATTGGCCAACGCGCCCAGTTCGTCGCGGGCCGCGATCGGGCCCACGCGCGCCGCGGCATTGCCGTCTTGCGCCTGCTGCATCGTGCGGTTCATCTGTTCCACCGGCCGAAAAATGCTGCGTGCCCAACGGATCGACAGCAGGGCTGCCACCGCCATGACGCCCAGAAAAATCAGTCCCATGACGACGAGCATCGCGTGACGTACCCAGCGAAAAGGGGATTCGAGGTAGCCCACGTAAAGCATTCCCACGCGTTGCCCCCGAGCGTCCATCAGGGGTTCATAGGCGGAAACATACCAGTCGTTGACGACAAACGCCCGATCCAGCCAGATCTGCCCTTCGCCCAGCACATGGTCGCGTACGGTGCGCGACACCCGGGTCCCGATCGCTCGCTGTTCCTGGAACAAGCGCACATTGGTGGTGATACGCACGTCGTCCAGAAACAGCGTCGCCGTACCCTCGCTTCCGAATGGCAAGGCGCCTTCGGGATACACGATGCGGTTGATGTGATCGATGAAGTTCAAGTTCTGGTTGAGCAGCAGGCCGCCGACCAGCACCGCCACGGGCTGGCCGTTGGCGCCCAGGACCGGCTGCAATGCGAGAAGGACCATGGCGCGATCCTCGACGATCCGTGAATCGGGTGCGGCATTGCGGGTATCCATCAGCGGAATGTGCAATCGCGGCAGGAGCGGAGGTGCCAGGGAGGCCAGTTCGTCGCGGGTCAGGCGCACGATCTGTGCGGCGCCGGTCTCTGAAAGCGGCTGTGCGAAGGGTTCCAGCATCGGCCCCAGCGCCAGGGGCAGGGGGTTTTCGGGGTCGTTGTGGCGATAGAGAACGAGGAAGTCGAGGCCAAGTTCGGCGCGGTCGTTGGCAAGCTGTTCGGCGAGCTTGCCATTGTCCATAGCTTCGCGAATTTTCTGCGACCGGGCAACTCCCCGCGTGCCACTGCCGATTTCAATCAGAGTCTGGTCGAAATAGCCTCGCGCAACCGAGAGGTCGCTGCGTACCTTGGTGATGAGCAAACGGTCGTAGGTGATGCTGCTCCAGATCGCGATCGCAAGCACCAGGAGCGGGAAGACCACCAGCAAAGGCAGGAGCGCCATCGCCAGCAGCTTGTTTCGGACCGACCCGATCAGCCATTGGGGCTTGGGCAGGATCATCGGCGTTCGGGGTGTGCAGCATCGGTTGCAGCCCACTCGGTGACGCGGCGCTCCAGTGTGCGGCGCGAAACGCCCAGGATTTCTGCGGCGCGGCTCTTGTCCCCCTGAACCGATTCGAGCACGGAAAGAATATGGTGCTTTTCCAGGGTGGCGAGGTCCAGTGAATCTCGGCTTTTCAACGCGGTGCCGTATGCCGAATTGCCCGGGTAAAGGGCCGATACATTCAGGGCTCCAAGAATCAGGGAGCGCTCGAGCAGGTTGCGCAGTTCCCGGACGTTGCCGGGCCAACTGTACTGCGCCAGATAGCTCAACTCCTGCTCGCTGATGGAGAGCGGTTCGACACGCAAAGTCGGGGCAAGTCGCTCCATGAAATGCCTGACCAGCGCCGGTATGTCTTCCTTGTGCTCGCGCAAAGGTGGCAGGGTCAGTTCAACCACCTGGAGGCGAAAGTACAAATCCTTCCTGAAGCGCGCAGCAGCAACCTCTTCTTTCAGATTCCGATTGCTCGCCGCGATGATGCGCAAGTTCAACGGCACCGTTTGGCTGCTGCCCAGTGGGCGGATGGCCAGCTCTTCAATGGCGCGCAGCAGGGCCGCCTGCACCGGGGCTGCCAGTTCGGCGATTTCATCAAGAAAAAGGGTGCCGCCTTGGGCATAGTGGAAAAGGCCTTCGCGGGCGCGCGTGGCGCCGGCAAACGCCCCCCGTGCATGTCCGAAAAGTTCGATCTCCAGGCTTTCAGGAGAGACAGCCGCGCAATTGATCGGAACAAACGGACCCGCACTGCGGCTACTGAGCGCATGAATTTCTCGGGCAACCAGTTCCTTGCCCGTGCCGGACTCCCCTTGCAACAAAATCGTGCTGTCAACGGATGCGACCCTCTCGATGGCGGCCCGAAGCGCTTTCATGACAGGTGTCTCGCCGACCAGTCCGGCCCGGTGCCTGCGACCGCTGGCGTCGGCTCGCCGCAGAACATAGTTCTCTTTTCGCAAGCGTGCCCGCTCGTGGCATTGCTTGACCGCGTTGAGGATCTGGGGCACCCGAAATGGCTTGAGTATGAAATCCGAGGCGCCGGCTCGCAGCGACTCGATCGCGGTATCCAGATCAGCAAAGGCAGTAATCAGCACCACCTCGCCGGCAAACCCTTGTTCCCGCAGTTCCTTGAGCCATGAAACGCCGCTTTGTCCGGGTAGCGAGATATCCAGGATGATCAGGTCGAAATGGTGGCTGCGCAGCCATTCCGAACCCTCTTCTGCGCTACCGGCGCTCATGACGAAATGGCACCGAGGCGCCAAGGTTTTGACCAGAAAGTTCAGCATCCCCCGCTCGTCATCGACGATCAGGATGGACCAATCAGGCCAGCCCCCCAGGCTTTGTCCGGGTGTTCGATTGAAAAGCGGTGTCTCCACGCGGCGGGATTCTACGGATGTACCCCACTGAAATACTCGGGAAAAGACGGAAAAACCACGTGCCCGGGTCGGGGAAGACTGCCTTTGGCGCGCGACAAAATGTCGTGGCGCCCCAGGACAGCTTGACGCGATTGCGGCAAATCGTTTCCGGCTTGCGGCGTGATACGGGTCGCCTGAGGTCGGACTTGGCCTGATAAATCGGCGGTTGCTTATGGCACGTTTCTGGCTAGAAGGATTTCATTGAGGCGTTCCCGGGTCGTCGCGGAGGTCCCTGATCCCGCGTCGCGCAACCACGAATTCGCGCAGATGGGTAACTGCGCTTGTCAGTCCGGTTTGAGCGGGCTAGAGTTCACCTATGAAAAAAGGGCCATAGCTGCAGGTCGGTCTGCGGTGTGGTCCCGATTTGCGAGGAGACGCCCATGAGCCAAGCCCCCAACGAGAAACAGCCGTCACTACGTCGGCGCAGCCTGTTCGCAGGTGCCGGAGTGGTAGGCGTCGCCGCCGCCGCGACCGCGGTGTTGCCGTCGATTCGGCCTGAAGAGCTGCCAAGCCAGCCCAAGGTGGCGCCATCTCGCGGCGGCGGCTACAGCCTCTCGGAACACGTCAAGCACTACTACAAGACCACCCGCATCTGACCTTGAGGAGCCCTACGATGTTGCTGACAAGAAAATCAACCGGCCAGATGTCCGGACGTCGGTCGCAACCGGCCTTTGTTCAGAGCTTGCAGCGCGGTCTCGTCGCAGCGTTGCCGACGCTGGACCGCAGGTCCTTCCTGCGCCGTTCGGGACTGGGGGTCGGTGTCGGGCTGGCCGCGTCGCAGTTGATGCTGGTCAAAAAGGCCCGGGCTGCGTCTGGCGGTTCCATTGATGGCACCGGGAAGATTGAGGTCCGTCGTACCGTCTGTACCCATTGTTCGGTTGGATGCGCGACCGACGCAATCGTCGAGAACGGTGTTTGGGTCCGTCAGGAGCCGGTTTTCGATTCCCCGATCAATCTTGGCGCGCATTGTGCCAAGGGCGCTGCGTTGCGTGAACACGGCCACGGCGAGTTCCGTCTGCGTTCGCCCATGAAACTGGTGAACGGCAAGTATCAGCGCATCAGCTGGGACCAGGCTCTCAACGAAATCACCGAGAAGATGAAGGCGTTGAAGGCGGCCAGTGGACCGGACTCCGTCTACTTCGTCGGTTCTTCCAAACATAACAACGAGCAGGCGTACCTGTTGCGAAAGTTCGTGAGTTTCTGGGGCACCAACAATTGCGACCATCAGGCGCGTATCTGCCACTCCACCACAGTGGCCGGTGTTGCCAACACCTGGGGTTACGGGGCGATGACCAATTCGTACAACGACATGCAAAACAGCAAGTGCGCGTTGTACATCGGCTCGAACGCTGCAGAAGCCCATCCGGTGTCCATGCTGCACATGCTGCATGCCAAGGAAAACGGCTGCAAGATGATTGTGGTCGATCCCCGGTTCACCCGCACTGCGGCACGTGCCGACGAATACGTTCGGATTCGTTCGGGCACCGATATTCCGTTCCTGTTCGGCCTGCTGCATCACATTTTCAAGAACGGGTGGGAAGACAAGAAATACATCAACGACCGTGTCTACGGCATGGACAAGGTGCGCGACGAAGTGTTGACCAAGTGGACTCCGGCCGCCGTCGAGGAAGCCTGTGGTGTCGGTGAAGCCCAGATGGTGAAAGTCGCAAAGATGCTCGCGGAGGCCAAGCCGGCGACCGTGGTCTGGTGCATGGGGCAAACCCAGCACACCATCGGCAATGCGATGGTCCGCGCATCATGCATTTTGCAATTGGCACTTGGCAATATTGGCAAGAGCGGTGGCGGCACCAACATCTTCCGTGGTCACGACAACGTTCAAGGGGCAACCGACGTCGGGCCGAACCCCGACTCCTTGCCGGGCTACTATGGACTGGCCGCCGGATCGTGGAAGCACTACGCGGCCGTATGGGGCGTCGACTACGAATGGATCAAGAAGCAGTATGCCGATGGCATGATGGAAAAGCCCGGCATCACCGTGTCCCGCTGGATCGATGGCGTTCTGGAAAAGAACGAGTTGATTGACCAGGGACCGAACCTGCGCGGTGTTTTCTTCTGGGGCCATGCGCCCAACTCGCAGACGCGAGGGCTCGAAATGAAACGGGCCATGGACAAGCTGGATTTGCTGGTGGTGATCGATCCTTACCCATCGGCGACTGCATCGATGGCGGCAATGCCGGGCAAGCCCGAGGACCTCAACCCCAATCGGGCGGTGTACCTGTTGCCAGCGGCGACCCAATTCGAGACCAGCGGGTCTTGCACCGCGTCCAACCGGTCAATCCAATGGCGCGAAAAGGTGATCGAGCCGTTGTGGGAAAGCCGAAGCGACCACATGATCATGTACCAGTTCGCGCAGAAGCTCGGTTTCGAGAAAGAGCTGTGCAAGAACTACAAGATGCAAAAGGTCAAGGGCATGGACGAGCCCGTGGTTGAGGATATCCTGCGTGAAATCAACCGGAGCGTCTGGACCATCGGCTACACGGGGCAGAGCCCCGAACGCCTGAAAGCGCACATGCGCAACATGGGTGCTTTTGATGTCAAGACGCTCAAATGCAAAGGCAAGGTGGTTGACAAGGCCACTGGCTATGACATGTCGGGCGATTATTTCGGACTGCCATGGCCCTGTTATGGCACTGCGGAGATCAAACACCCGGGATCGCCCAATTTGTACGACACGTCGAAGCACGTCATGGAAGGCGGCGGCAACTTCCGCGCCAATTTCGGTGTGGAGCGCGAAGGCGTGAGCTTGCTGGCGGAAGACGGGTCCTATTCTGTCGGGTCCGAAATCACGACCGGCTACCCCGAGTTCGACCATGTGCTTTTGAAGAAACTCGGCTGGTGGGATGATCTCAGCGAGGCCGAGAAGGCCAAAGCCGAGGGCAAGAACTGGAAGACCGACCCGACCGGCGCCATCATCCGGGTTGCCATGGCCCACGGATGTCATCCGTTCGGTAACGCCAAGGCCCGGGCCATCGTCTGGAACTTCCCGGACGCGATCCCGCAGCACCGCGAACCCGTGTACGGGACGCGCCCGGACCTGATTGCCAAGTATCCCAGTCATGCCGACCAGAAGACGCGCTGGCGTCTGCCGATCCTCTACAAGTCCTTGCAGGACAAGAACGTGGCCGACAAGGTCCACGAAAAGTACCCGCTCATCATGACATCGGGGCGACTGGTCGAATACGAAGGTGGCGGAGAAGAGACCCGGTCCAACCCGTGGCTCGCCGAACTGCAGCAGGAAATGTTTGTGGAGATCAACCCTGCCGTGGCGGCGGCTCGTGGCATTCGCAATGGCGAGAGAGCCTGGGTCACCACGCCCACAGGGGCCCGGATCAACGTTCAGGCGCTGGTAACCGAGCGCGTGGACAAGAACACCGTGTTCCTGCCGTTCCACTTTTCGGGGCATTGGCAGGGTCAGGATCTGCGGGCCCACTATCCGGCGGGGGCGGCGCCCGTGGTCCGTGGCGAAGCAGTCAACACGGCCACGACCTATGGTTATGACATCGTGACCATGATGCAGGAAACCAAAACCACCGTTTGCAACGTCGAACGCGCATAAGGAGACGGCACCATGGCACGAATGAAATTCATCTGCGACGCGGAGCGCTGCATCGAATGCAACGGCTGCGTCACCGCCTGCAAGAACGAGCACGAAGTCCCCTGGGGTGTGAACCGCCGCCGTGTGGTCACGCTCAATGACGGCGTACCCGGAGAAAAGTCGATCTCTGTCGCATGCATGCACTGCAGCGATGCACCCTGTATGGCGGTCTGCCCGGTGAACTGTTTCTACCGGACGGACGAAGGCGTCGTGTTGCACGACAAGGACGTCTGCATCGGTTGCGGTTACTGCAGCTATGCGTGTCCTTTTGGCGCGCCCCAATTCCCGTCCGCCGGAACCTTTGGCGTGCGCGGCAAGATGGACAAATGCACATTCTGTGCAGGTGGTCCGGAAGAGCATGGCAGCCAGGCCGAGTTCGAAAAATACGGACGCAACCGCCTCGCGGAAGGCAAGCTGCCGGCTTGTGCCGAACAATGCTCCACAAAGGCCTTGCTGGCCGGCGATGGCGACGTGGTCGCCGATATTTTCCGCAGCCGCGTCTTGCGCCGGGGCAAAGGCGCCGAAGTCTGGGGCTGGGGAACCGCCTACGGCACGGCACAGGGAGGAGCGAAATCGTGAAATATCTGATCATCAGGACGGCAGGGGCCATGGCGATTGGGATGGCCCTGGGTGCCTGTGGCGACAAACCCCAGGGAATGGGCGGGGTTCGCTCCGACAGTGCGCCCTACACGGGCGTTGGCAAGAGCCAGTATCAGCAACCCGGCTGGAAAGCGGGCGACAAGAACAGCTGGGAACAGCAGCTCAAGGTTCGTGCCCAGTACGGTCAAAACGACTATTCCCGCGTTGCCAGCCAGTAAGGAGCCGCTGATGAGCCCATCTTGTTACGCCCGCCTGCGTGGCTGGGGGCTTGCGTTGTGCCTCATCGGCAGCGCAGGCGTGGCGACGGCCCAGGCCACCAAAGGCCAGCTTCCGCCCGATGACCCGCCCCCTCAGGCTGGCCAGGCGGCGCCGGCGATGGGGGGCATTCAAAGTGCGAACATCTTCCAGATCGCTCCCGGTGCCGACACCGACCCCAACTACGCCAAACAATCCAACGCACAACGTGGCCAGGTTCAGCCCGGTAACAACGCTCCCGTGTGGCGCGATGTGGCCAAGGGGGTTACGGGCTACAGCAGCCTGCCGGTGGCGCAAGCTCCCGAAGCGGGGAATCTGATCCAGCCATTTGTCCAGTACCCCGGCTCGCGGCTGACAACGGCTGGTGAAGCCTGGCGTCAGGTGCGCAATCAGTGGCTGATTCCCTACGGAGGATCACTGTTGCTGATCGTCCTGCTGGCGATTGCAATTTTCTACAAGACCAAAGGGACGCTGGGTGGTCATCTGCCGGATACCGGGCGCAAGATCGAGCGTTTTACGCCCTTTGAACGGGCAGCCCACTGGAGCAATGCCGGTGCCTTCATCCTTCTTGCAGTCTCCGGAATCGTGATGGCGTTCGGCAAGTTTTTCCTTTTGCCCGTGATCGGGACGGCCTTGTTCGGATGGCTGACCTACGTGCTCAAGAATGTGCACAACTTTGTCGGCCCTTTGTTTGCCGTGTCGCTGGTCATCATCATCGTCACGTTCATCAAGGACAACATCGCCAATGCTGCGGATTTCGTCTGGCTGAGCAAAGCCGGCGGAATGCTCGGCGAACATGAAGTTCCTTCACATCGCTTCAATGCCGGCGAAAAGGGTCTGTTCTGGTGGGGGGTGACCATTCCCGGCATCGTGGTCGTAGGCTCGGGCCTGTTCCTGGACAAGTTGATACCCGGCTTGCTTTACCTGCGTGGCGACATGCAGATTGCGCACATGTTGCATCTGGCCTGCGCGCTGGTCATGATGGCGCTGATCATGGGCCACATTTACATGGGTACGGTGGGTGTCAAGGGTGCTTTCGGTGCCATGCGGACCGGTTACGTCGATGAAGCCTGGGCCAAGGAGCACCATGAACTGTGGTACGACGATGTCAAGTCCGGAAAGATTCCGGCACAGCGCAGCAAGCCGGCTCCCGAGGCCCCGTTGAATGCACCCGCCAATGCCTGAGCGAAGGAACGAAACATGAAACAACTGCTCATGATTGCCGGCCTGCTGTCCGCGATGACGGCGGCCCATGCCAAACTCCCGGCCCCCGTGCTGGACGATGCTGCAAAAGCCAAGGCGGAAGAGGCCAAGGCCAAGACGGCACACGCCGGCAAGGTGGATGCTTACCTGCTTTGCAAGTCCATGGACCGAACGGCCGCGCACTACTTCAAGTCGTCGAAAGCGGCCGGGAAAAGCGTGCCGGCGGCTCAGGCGTCTCCCGCCTGTGTCGACCCCGGTCCGTTTGGCTCGCCTGCGCCGGCGGTGGCTGCTGCCGGAAGCGCAGCGCCTGCCAAGGCTGCGGGTCCCGCCGCCGCAACTCCCAAAGCCAAAAAATCCTGAAATCGGGCGCGCCAGGTTTTCTGGCCGCTGAATTCCTCAACGCATGAATCTGGCCGATCTCAGCTGCCTGACGCCTGCGGGCTCTATGCCCTTGTCGGTAAATCCCCGTCTGACGCAGGCGCAGGCGGAGCTGACGCGCCCGCTGTCCGTTATCGACGAAACCGGACAATCCCGCACCATCCGTATCCCTGCCGAACGGGGTTTGACCCTGTATGTCGACAAGCGGGAACTGGTCACCCTCATGACCCTCGGCGCCCACCCGGAATGGCTGGTGCTGGGCTACCTGCTCAACCAGCGATTGATCGGTTCGGTGCGGGAGGTTGAGTCCGTCACCGTGGACTGGGATGTGGGCGCCGCCGCAGTCCGTACCCGCGACGGCATTGCCCGGATCGAAGAACGCACCGCGCGCCGGGTCGTTACGACCGGATGTGGTCAGGGCAGCGTATTCGGCGCCCTGATGGACGACGTCGACCGCATTGCACTGCCGCCCGAGGCCCGGCTGCGCCAGTCGCAACTCTACGATATCGTCAACACCATACGCGTGCACGACAGCACCTACAAGGCAGCCGGCTCGGTTCACGCCTGCGCACTGTTTGTGGACAACCGCTTGTTGTTGTTTGTGGAAGACGTCGGTCGTCACAATGCCGTCGACACCATCGCTGGCTGGATGGCGTTGCAGGCTGACCTGCCCCGCGGCGAAAGGGTGTTCTACACCACCGGTCGATTGACCAGCGAGATGGTCATCAAGTCGGCCCAGATGGGCGTGCCGGTTGTCATTTCCCGCAGCGGCATCACGGAAATGGGCTTGCATGTCGCACAACGGGTCGGGCTCTGTGCAGTCGGGCGCGCCACCAATCGGCGTTTTCTTTGTTTTGCCAACGCCCATCGCATTGTTTTCGACGAATTGCCGGGCACTGAACCCGTGGCGACCGCCTGACGCGTTCGCCTTTTGCGCTCTGGGGTCTGCGGCCCCGTCGCCATCCCAATCCCTACGGACTGACTCGGATTCTTGACCTGACATGGCATTGCGCTAGTCTCGCAGGATGAATGCCTCTGTCTCCCTGACTGAACACCCTTTGCATCCCCGGGGGCGCGCGCGCGACCGTCTCAAAGGCCGCCAGCCTGATCCCCAAGCCTTGCACGATGTGCGGTCGCTGATCGGCGACCCTCCGGCCTGCGGCCATCCCCGTGACCGCCTGATCGAAAACCTGCACCTGCTCAACGACCACTTTCGCGCCTTGTTTGAACGGCACCTGGTCGCGCTGGCGCATGAAATGCGACTGCCGATGGTCGAGGTCTTCGAGGTCGCCAGCTTCTACCATCACTTTGACATCCTCAAAGACGACGCCATGGCACCCGCGCTGACCGTGCGCGTGTGTGGCGGCCTCAGTTGTGAAATGGCCGGTGGGCGCGATCTGCTGGCCCGACTGCCGGCCTTGCTGGGAAGGACCGTGCGAATTGTCGAAGCACCGTGCATAGGCCGTTGCGCGCAGGCACCCGCGGTACTGGCGGGTCCGGTTGCCGTCCCAGAGGCCACGGCCCAGACCGTCACGGACACCGTCCACGGACTGGTGAACACGGTGTCCGGTGTGCCCGATGCCCTCGCTGTCACTCCCCAAGACTCCGCAGGCCGCGATTTGACGCAAAACCAGCCAATACCCATCGTAAAAAGGTCGCTGTATGCTATGAAAACAATAGTATACGACGCCTACCGCGCTGCCGGCGGCTACGGCCTCGCAGCCGCCGTGGTCAACGGGGAACACGATGCCGAGGCAGTGCTCCAGGCGCTGGAACATGCCGGTCTGCGCGGTCTGGGCGGCGCCGGATTCCCGGCCGGGCGCAAGTGGCGCATCGTGCGCGCCGAGCCGACACCTCGCCTCATGGCCGTCAACATCGACGAAGGGGAGCCTGGCACGTTCAAGGACCGCCACTACCTGGAGCGCGATCCACACCGTTTCCTGGAAGGCGTGCTGATCGCTGCGCAGGTGGTCGGGACCGAAGCGGTCTACATCTACCTGCGCGACGAATATCACGAATGCCGGCATCTGCTGCAACGTGAAATTGCCGCGCTGCAGGCCAATCCGCCCTGTCCGCTGCCCCGTATCGAACTGCGCCGCGGCGCCGGTTCGTATGTCTGTGGCGAAGAGTCCGCAATGATTGAAAGCATCGAGGGCAAGCGCGGTGAACCGCGCATGCGCCCGCCCTACATCGCCCAGACGGGACTGTTCGGCCGGCCCACGCTGGAACACAACTTCGAGACCCTGTACTGGGTGCGTGACATCGTCGAAAAAGGCCCCGGGTGGTTTGCCAGCCACGGCCGTCACGGGCGCACGGGCCTGCGGTCCTTCAGTGTCAGCGGGCGGGTCAAAGAGCCCGGAGTCAAGCTCGCCCCGGCCGGAATCACCCTGCGCGAGCTGATCGCCGAGTACTGTGGCGGCATGGCCGAAGGCCATGAGCTGTATGCCTACCTGCCCGGGGGGGCCAGTGGGGGCATCCTGCCCGCCACGCTGGCCGATGTGCCGCTGGACTTCGACACCTTGCAGCCCTATGGCTGCTTCATTGGCTCGGCCGCGGTCATCGTGCTCAGCCAGCACGACCGCGCCCGCGATGCCGCATTGAACGTGATGCGTTTCCTGGCCGACGAAAGTTGCGGCCAGTGCACTCCGTGCCGTGTCGGCACGGCCAAGGCCGCGCGGCTCATGGAGGCCGACCAGTGGGATGCCGACACGCTGGACGACCTGGCCCTGGTCATGGGCGACGCATCGATCTGCGGCCTGGGGCAGGCCGCGCCGAACCCGATCCGTTGCATGCACAAGTTCTTCCGCCATGAGGTGGGTGAGGCCCCCTGGCCCGGTGACCTGCCCAAACCCCGTGGCAAAGGCGCCCACACCGAGCCGGCACGCACTTCCAACGATCCGGAGCCCCGCGCATGACCACAACAGACCAGGACAAGGCCATCCGCTTCGAGCTCGATACCGAACTCGTGAGCGCGTTTCCAGGCGAAACCATCTGGTCCGCCGCCCGCCGCCATGGGGTGCTGATTCCGCACCTGTGCCACAGCGACGGCCTGCGCCCCGATGGCAACTGCAGAGCTTGTGTGGTCGAAATCGAAGGTGAGCGCACACTCGCACCCAGCTGCTGCCGGTCCCCGTCACCCGGACAGAAGGTTTTCGCGAACAGCCCGCGCGCCCGAAAAAGCCAGCAGATGGTGCTGGAGCTCTTGCTGGCCGATATGCCGGACAGCGGCTACAAATGGAACGACGCCACGCATGGACCGGGGGCATCGTCCGTCCCACACGACGCCGGCCCCCACGGCGAGCTGAGCGCGTGGGCCGCCCGCATGGGGGTCAAACCGCGCCCCGCGCTGTCGGCGCTGCGTGGCGGGCCCACCGCTGGCGGACCCGCCGGCCCGCAACGGCATGACCTGTCGCACCCGGCGATGGCCGTCAACCTGGACGCCTGCATTCAGTGCAACCGTTGCCAGCGTGCCTGCCGCGAGGTGCAAGTCAACGACGTCATCGGGCTCGCGTTTCGCGGTGCGCACACCCAGGTGGTCTTCGATCTGGGTGACCCCATGGGCGAAAGCAGCTGTGTCGGCTGCGGTGAATGTGTGCAAGCGTGCCCGACTGGTGCGCTCAGTGCCAAAACGCTGATCGGGTCGCAGCGGGTGGATCGCACCGTGGACACCGTCTGCCCCTATTGCGGTGTGGGCTGCCAGATGCGTTACCTGCTGCGTGACGGGCGCATCGTTGGCGTCGAAGGCCGCCCCGGGCCGGCCAACGAAGGCCGCCTGTGCATCAAGGGCCGTTTCGGTTTTGACTACGCGCACCACCCGGCCCGCCTGACCCGGCCGCTGATCCGCAAGCCCGGCGTGTCCAAGGATCCCGACCATCTGCACCGCGACCTGCACTGGAGCGAAGTTTTCCGTGAAGCCAGCTGGGACGAAGCGCTGGACCTCGCTGCCGGCAAGCTCAAAGCCCTGCGTGATACCCACGGCAAGAAAGCACTCGCCGGCTTCGGTTCGGCGAAGGGCAGCAACGAAGAAGCCTACCTGTTCCAGAAGCTGGTGCGCACGGGCTTTGGCAGCAACAACGTCGACCACTGCACCCGCCTGTGCCATGCTTCCAGTGTGGCGGCGCTGCTGGAGGGCGTGGGGTCGGGGGCGGTGAGCAACCCGATCAAGGATGTGGAACACGCCCAATTCATCCTGGTCATCGGCTCCAACCCCACCAGCAATCACCCGGTGGGTGCCACCTGGATCAAGAACGCCGTGGCCCGCGGGGCCAAACTGGTGCTGGCCGACCCGCGGCGGACCGATCTGGCCCGCCACGCCTGGCGTGTGCTGCAGTTCCGCGCCGATACCGATGTGGCGCTGCTCAATGCCATGTTGCACGTCATCGTGACCGAGGGGCTGATCGATGAAGTCTTCATTCGCAACCGGGTGGACGAATATGACGCGCTCAAGGCCAACGTGCTGGACTACAGCCCCGAACGCATGGCCCCCGTCTGCGGCATCCCGGCGGAAACGATTCGCGAAGTGGCGCGCGCCTACGCCACCAGCCAGGCGTCGATGATCCTGTGGGGCATGGGCGTGAGCCAGCATGTGCACGGCACCGACAACGTGCGGTGTCTGATCGCGCTGGCCAGCATCACCGGCCAGATCGGCCGCCCCGGCACCGGCCTGCACCCCTTGCGCGGCCAGAACAATGTGCAAGGCGCCAGCGATGCCGGGCTCATTCCCATGATGTACCCCAACTACCAGCGGGTCATCAACCCCGAGGCCCACGACTGGTTCGAGGCATTCTGGAACACCGAACTCGATCGCCAGCCCGGCTACACCGTGGTCGAAATCATGGGCAAGGCGCTAGCCCCGGACAGCGACCCGCA
>ERZ761602.4546-NODE-4546-length-17613-cov-4.663003_pt1 | contig 17613 bp, 8 predicted proteins | sample MGYA00512165_ERZ761602 | MGnify/ENA primary metagenome ERZ761602 (study PRJEB28899, sample SAMN02445085) | bioreactor sludge metagenome | biome: EBPR sludge; isolation source: Thorneside wastewater treatment plant | place: Australia: Brisbane, Thorneside... | reverse complement strand
CGCGCGCCGTCAAGACGTCCTCAGTCGCCTGACGGGCCGACAGGAACAGGTCGCGTCGGCGGTGGGCCGGGTCCAGCATGAAAAATACCGTCCACCCGGCCAGGCAGAATAGCGGCAGTGCCGGCAGGATGTAGGCGTTCCAGAAGGTCAGCAGATCGGTCAGGTCGCCGGCCGAGTGCAGCGCGGCGTCCAGCACGGCGTTGGCCGCCATCGCCGCCAGATCCAAGGTGTAGAACAGGTCCAACGCCAGGCGCTGGGCTCCCGGCGCGGTGCCGAAATGATGGGCCAGTGGGGCCGCCACGGCTGTGAGCCCTAGCGCGATGATGCCGACCAGGGCGATGGGCAGGTAGGCGGGGTCGATCGTGCGCGTGAACAGGCTGTACGCCCGGATCTCAGCGTAGGCCACTCCGCCCAAATAGACCGCGATGCCTAGCGCATAAGCCAACCCCTTGAGCGCCCGCGTCTGGATGTCCTGCATCTGATTGCCGATCGTCGTCATGGTTGTTCTCCTGCACCCATCGCAGCCGGCAACAGGCGGCCGGGAGAGATAGCGGCTATTCCCACAGCAAGCGGCGCCAGTCCGGCGGGATCAGGCCAAGCCGCAACGCCCGCGCGATCAGGCCGCGATGCCGCGGATCCTTGCGCAGCACATGGCAGCGCCGGCACAGCGTTCGCAGATTCACATCGGAATTGCTGCCCAACTTCCCGCTGCGGATGTGGTCAATGTGCGCGTCACGCAGCTTCAGGCTGCCGGCCGGCTGATCGCGGCAGTAGGGCCCCTGGCAGCGCCGGCCATCGCGGCGCCAGACCCGCCGGCGGGTCTCCCGCCAGCGCGCGCGGCTGCCGTTTCCTGGGCATGGCCGTCTCCTTTTGGTGATGATGCGACGTTCCCGTGCGAGGCGATGCCACGCCAGGCCGAGCCACGCCATGCCGTGCGGTGCCCTGCGGCGCCATGCCAGGCCGGGCCCTGCGGTGCGGTGCGGCGGGTGTACGCGGCTGGACGAAGAGCGGCCTCATGCGGCCGGCTTCGGGTCCAACAGAGTGAAACGACCCAACCCCAGGCTGCGTCCACTGCCGAGGCCCACGAACTCGCCTGTGTCATGCACGATGGCCAGGAGTTGGGTCTCGCTCAAGACCGTCGAATTCCAGCGCAGCCTGAACTCGGCGTGCCAGCCTGGCCGGGTCGCGACGCGATAGCGGATGTTGCGCATTTTCGTGGATGGGTTGCGGACACCGCGGATGTCCAGGTAGACCGCCTCCCGGGCGTCGATGGGCAGGGCCTCCACGTGCCGGAGGTCGAATGGCTCAGCGCCCGGATAGCCCGGGAACCAGCGGTCGATCAAGATGCGGTCGTCCAGCACCTCCAGGGTGGCCGCCAAGGGCCCCTGCAGGGTGCTGCGGCCGTCCCGGGTGTAGCGAGCGCCCTCGCGCAAGGCGCCGAATACAGCCATCCGCTCGATGTAGAGTTGGCCGCGGTCGGTCACCAAAGCGGTCCGGCGCCACTCGGTCGGATCGTTGCCGGCCTGGCCAGGACGCTTCCGCCGTCCCTGTGGTGAGGAGGTCAACGCTTCCACGCTGAAGTGATGCCACAGCAGCTCGCGATAGCCCTCGATCCGGATATGCATCTGAGACATGGTGCTCACGGGATGAACTCCTGAAATTCTCGATCGGGTTCCCAAGGCTCAGGCCGTGCGCCTATCACCGCCATGGGGCGGGGCAATTGGCAACCGGCCAGTGAGTGCCAGACAAAGCACAGCGGCCACCTCGACCGGCCGATAGGCAGGCAGAAGTGGCCGCTGTGCGGGATGTTACAATCCCGTCCAGCCCACTGGACTGCTACCACAGTCTGGCGGGTCAGCCGTCAGCCAGTGTTACCAGCACTGACTGGCGGCGATTTTGTTTGGCGTTGCTATGAGTATCAGTATGGTGGGATAGAACTTGTGTGCAATGGACAATGTGCACAAAACGCCAGGATTTTGCTCATTTTGCGACGAACCAACGATCACCGGGCTACATCCCCGACGAGCCTCGCTGCCATGTACTGGCGAGGAGGGTGGCACCAGCCTGTGCTACTATCCAGAGTGATTCACCAGGCTGGCGCTTCGAGTTGACCTGGACTCGAGGCTCGGTCCCGACCAACGTCTCCATGAACCTGATCATTCTGAGCTCACGGGTTACGGTCGATCAACTCCGGCAGATGCTCGCGGCCATCGGCACTCACATCAAGGTTGCGGTGGACGTGCGGCGGCATGTGATTGCGGGTGGCGGCGAATTCCACAACGATTGCCGGCAATGCCTGTTGGATGATGGCAGTGCTCCGGAGAATGTCTGGGGCTGCAATTGGTACCCGGATGAGCAGCGCGCCGTCGCCGAATCAGCGATCAACCTGCGCCCACAGTCTGGCAATCTGCTGCACTTGATCCAGGACCGTGAGCTTCGGGACCAGGTGGAGGCCGAGGTGTCCTGCTACTCCCACCAACAGCCCCTGCCCCTTCTGCCGCCGCCTCGTTTCATCTCCGCCGCCTGAGACAATTGACGCCTCGCGCCAAGCCGCGCCGCCAACGGCGAGAGCGTGTTTGGCCGCCGGTCGGCGCCGGCCACGGTGGCTGCGTCGCCGTTCTCGCGCCTCACCGGCGTCAATCGTCAGGCTGCTTTCCTCTGCCTGGTACGCCCGCGCTTCCACGCCGGCCCCGGCCGCAGGCCCGGGCGGTGCCGGGTCGTACCACGTCTCTGGCGACAACATCCTATTTATCGCTCTGTTCACCCATGGCACAGGGGCGTCGGCCTTGCTTTACCCGCAGCCGGCGTCTCGGGGAGTTATCCATGGAGATCGCGATCTAGCTCCGTTACTCAATCAACGCGTCATAATCTACTCGGCCAGCCTGCCACTTGATGTGCAGCGCGCACAAAACCCTTCATCCGGAGGCCGCTGACGGGGAGCTCTCCAAAGTTTTCTGCGCGTCCTCGTACCCGAGCCTGATCAAGTGATCCGTGTTCTGCGGGTCATATTTCAGGATCCAGGCGGCTGGGATATTCTCGCTGGGCGCAATCACGCGCACATTGACAATATGGTGGCCACTGGCGTCACGGCCCTCGCGCACGCGCCGATTGACCTTCTCCAATAGCTTCAGATCGACCTCGAACGAGGCCAGCAACGCCATGTCGAAGGCGTGAGCGGCAGCGTCCAGAAGGCTCGGTGGTGGGGGCAGCTCGCGGGCGCCGGCCGGCGAGAGAAGGACGACGTAGACCTCATCCGCCCCTTCGTCGATGGCGGGCCGCAGCGGCGTGTTGGCGACGACGGCACCGTCCCAGAAAATCGCCGAATCGATGTCAGCCCAAGGGTACACCACCGGGATGCTGCAAGAGGCCAGGATGTGCTTGACCGTGATCTCCTCGTTGCGAAAGACGATGGCCCGTCTCCGGCGGATGTCGGTGGCCACGACGCGTAGAGCGGTCGGGCTGGTCCGAACACGGTGAAAGCTGATTTGGCGCTCAGCGCCGAAGCCGTAAAGACCGCCATCGCCCAAGGCGTGTCGTCTGGATTGTTAGCCTATGTTGGCAAGGCGCGGGATGGGGGCTACGAGCCGTTCCTGTTCGGCCAGGCCATTAGCGCCGGCGACGTGGAGATCTCCGAGGACGTCTTCATCATTACCCGGGAAACCGCGGACGCTTACAAGCAATCCAAGGCCGCGCCGGTTGTACCGCCGGAGCCGCCCGTGATCAACCCGCCAGCGCCGCCGGCCGGCGGGATCACGTATCCGGAAGTGGGCGGGGGTGGGGGACATGTGGTCGCAGAGCCGCCGCCCGGGCCGGCGGTCCAGCCGCCTGTGGGATTGCCGGCGGACGTCCCAGTGACACGCCTAACTTGGGCAGGCGAAGTGCCAGCGCAAAAGTGGATGAACTTCTACACGAAGGTGCTGTCCAAGTTCGCTACCGGCAGCGGTCTAAGATTAATAGTTAGAGTTGAAGTGGCACAGGAGGCAGGGATTACACCACAGAAGATAGAAGAAACGCGCCAAGGTCTGCGAGAACTCGGACTAAACGATCAACTGCAATCTGGCAATTAGCGAAGAAACTGTTGCGTCAAGAGCGAGTCCACTCAACTTGACATCGCACAATCGCAGATGTGCGGCGCGACCGAGTTTCTTGAGCCCTTGTCATCCCGCTTTCCAGAACCAAAAAGCAAGCGCCAGTCGACCGCGTGGGCATTTTCCCAGAGAGCTGTCCTTGGTTCTGTTGCGGACGCCGATCTACTCGCTGCGCAAGCTCCTGGGGCACAAGCATTTGAGCACCATGCAGTTCCACGCGCGCGTCTACGACGAAACGTTGTATGAGCAATTCAAGGTGGCAATGTCACAGCTGGAAGCCATTCCGGGCAACGAGTGGCCGGCTGGCTGGCGCTCCGTCAGTTGAGGCGGAACCGACCGGCAATCACCCGAGGCGTGGGCACAGGGATGAGTGTTTGTGCACGTCCGCAGTGAGTTGGTCGGCGAGCGAGCAGTTGCGTGTGACATCCTGGGGCTCATCAATCATTATGACAGTGCGCGGCAAAGGCATGATCGAGGGGAATGTCTGCTCTTGCCCGCGCCCAGCGGCCTAGCTCTGCTTACGTCGCCGATTGGTCGTACTTGGACAGCCCTGGCCATGATGCCTACAATAAGCTCGGGACCACAATCCCACCCCACTCTCCATCAACTGCATCGTGGCGGCGGGCTGCGCGAGTAACGCTCACTCAGGAGAATGATAGCAGCCTCGGGCCATCGCGCCAAACGCGGGCAGCCCTTTCCGTCTCGTGAATGAGGTGCCGTATTACTGCCACTTGAACAACGTGATGTTGTCGGGACCTCGGTGGCTTCGGTCTCTGTCTCCACTTGGGGCTTCATGCATAATAAAAACGTCCTCTCCCGACTTCGGTTGGGCAGCAGAAGACTCGGATGTAACCAGCGGCTGTGATCCCCTAAGTTGCATCAGACGAAGCGTCTCTGTAGTGGATTGTCCCATAGAAAAAGGCGACAACTCCAGAGCCTCTTTGACTTGGTTTTTCTTTATCGCCCTTTCTAAGCCCTCAATCATGTTCTTCTTGTGAGGTATACCGCGGCGAGATTTGAGATTCTGGATGTTTCTCGCCTGCTGCATGATCTTCTTTCCAGTCGGTCCCAAGCACGATCGCCACCGGCCAAACTTACCTGTGACTGCGTCAAGCGCCATCTGAGGGATGTCGGTTGCTTCCTCGAGAACTTGGGACACCGGTTGCTCTCCTTCCCAGAGACCGGTTGCTAGTCTGGTTCCAATCCCAACGTCGATGTTCGCTGCGATCAACCTCCAAGTACCTTTCGCAATCCAGCTGCCGGCCCCACCCGTGAGTCCCCCTGCCACACCACTAACCACAAGGCTCTTCCAAGATATCTGTTGCTCTGGAGGGGCTGATCGGCTGAAGGTCTTTTTTTCTATGAATTTTTGAGCCGCAAGGTCTATCGCGACTCCAATTAATACGCCGAGTATTACCGGTATGAACCACAACTGCCCGTCTACGTCCCTTGCCACAAGAGGGCTATCGTGCGCAAAAGCGTAGAGATTGTGCGCGAGAGAACTGCGGAGTGTTGATAGCGAGCGCGATGTCACTGAGAGATCCAACCCCTCAGCACTCAAGCCAAGCATCAATCGATCTGGCGAGACAAAACGTCCTATGCGCGGATCATAATACCGCGATCCAAAGTAATACAGTCCGCTCTCGTGATCGAGGGTCTTGGCGTTGAAGAGGCGGTTGTCCGTGGCGACAAGCCGACGGTCGCTCGCCAGACCGAATGCAAAATAGCTTTCTTGATCAACAAAGCGACCGTCGCCGCTCGAAACCGCATTTGTACTACCAAGGTGATCGCCATGATAGTACAAGGGTGAATTCGCCGCGCCGTAGTTGCTTTCATCGTAGAGCGCTACTCGCTGATCACCATCAAGGATGTGTTCGCGGCGATGCAAAGACAACTGGCCATTTTGTTGCTCGATCAACAACTCAAACACGTTATCAGCATAAACGACGCAACGGTGACTTTTCGAGACCTTGAGCACACGAGTCCCCGCGGCATCGTACAGATACCGGAGAAGCGGCGGTGCAGCGAGCACAGCAACCGGAGCGGTCTCTATTGATGAAGCAAGGCGTTCTTCATAGTCCCACTCCAATAACGCATGGCATGGCGAATGGACCATGTTGCCGTTGGCATCATATTCATAGTCACCGACTTCGATTCCCGCCCCATCAAACCGGTCAGGCCGTGTCGACTGGTATTGGATACTAGCACTTGGCATGTATTCGTCGTTGCGTAAGAAGTGGCCTGCTGGATCATATCGGTAGCAGAAGTCGTAGTCTTGATAGAGATTCTGTATGTGACTCGGGTTTTGCAGGGGGTGGAGCGGTGCTACAAACTCATGATTCCTGCAAGGCACAGCGAGAGCGTCAAGATGCATTCGTCCCTCTGCCCTGGTTAGTCGATACAGCGGATCGTATTCGAATCGCCGTGTATTAGTGACGAATTGAACCCCATCAATAACCTGGTCTGCCATGCGATCGGAAATCTGCACGATGTTTCCGGCTGGGTCGTAAAAGTATTCAAGATCCTGAATGGTCGTGCCGCTCGTTTGTTTCGCTCGGATTCGCTGAAGACGCTGTGTAACCGGATCGAAGCTGTATTCGGTGGTGACGTTGTTGCCGAAATGTACTTGGAAACGCTGTCCATCTTCTCGGTAGTTGATGTTCTTGACAACAGCGTCGGTCACGCTAGTGGCCCCGTTGTTGTAGACTTCGATCTTTTCCAGCAGATTGCCTTCGTTGTAGGTGTGCGTGACACGTGTGTCGTCGGGATACACAATTGCGGTCACTCGTCCCTGAGTGTCGTATTCGTAGGCAACCGTCAGGCCGTTCGGATATCCGGCAATGTTCGCCAGGCCACGCGAATTTGTTTCGGGCACGTCCCGATCAAACCCCGGCGCGTCCTTGTTCCAGAAATCAGAATTGGGGGTTTGCCAATCCTGCCAATCGTCTGCCCACAGCCAGCGGGTCTTTGTAGCAACTTGCCCGTGGAATTCATAGGTGAACGTGACTTTCCCTGCCTGATCACGAATGGCCTCGGCTGGACCGAAGAGGTGGTGATCCCGCCCGAAGCTATCTGCAAGAGCGAATGAGCGATAGGAGTAGTGCTCGCGGCGCTTTCGACCTGCGCCTTGGCCTTCATGTACAGCCAGCGGCCGGTTGAGCATGTCATATTCAGATGTGACGACGATGCCGCGGGCATCTCGGCTCCACACTTGGTTCTTGGCCGCATCAAAGCCATAGCAGCGCAGGCCGGCAGCAGTCGTATGGTTAATCTGGAGCTTATTGCCCGCCAGATCAAAGATGTGAACAAATGTCGGGCGCGGCTGGCCGACTTCAATGGGATTTGCTAATCCCGCGCTGATTTCAGCAGGTGCCCAGCTTAGATTACGAGCATCAAAGATGCGCAACAGCCTACCCAGCAGGTCAAATTCATGTCGTGTCGTGTAGAGTTGACGGATAGCGCCGGGTGTTCCTTCAGGAACCTGGCCTCCAGCTTGATCCCACCAGCCGTTGTCCTCTCGCGTGGCTACGAGGCGAGACCACGCGTCGTATAACTCGACCCGTGGAGTGTGTATGTGAGCCGCATACTTCTGTTTCACATCCAGGCCGCCAACGTTGTGCCCGTAGCGCGGGTCGGTATCGGATATCTGGTCGCCATTGTCATTGGGGTCGGCCGCTACTACCTCCCAAGGTGAAAACCCAACTGTTGCTAACGCTCCATCCGGATTGATGATCTTGTTCACCCGTCCGACCGGATCGAAATAATACTGAATCGCAGAAGTGGCCCTGAGTCGAGAGTCCAGCATCTCGGATTGATAGGCCGGCGTCGCGGAATACCGCGGTTGGTATTTTTTTGCGACATCTCCTTTGTTGTTGTATTCTTGCCAGCCGCTCACCACCCAGCGACAGGCAATCCAATCAGGATCGCCGGGTTGTGAGTTGGGATGCAGAAGTGGATCTAGCGGTCCAGGCTCGGCCTCGGCCCGCATCTGGATAGCACGTCCGAAACCATCAAAGTACTCGTAAGTTTCGAAGACGTTTGCGTGCTTCCCTGTAACAGGGTTGAATTGAATTGGTTGACCGCTTTCTTCCAGCCTCAGAGTATGCAGTTGAATTGGCTTTGCTTCAGTAACAAGGTTGCCGGTTAAGGGGTCAACTTGGGGCGGCGCGAATTGCAGACTGTACTTGTATTGAACCGTTGGAATAGTAAGCGTGTCACCGACCTGCGTGCCATTGCTTAGAGTCTTGCCGACAGCCATTTCGGTAAGTCGCCCCAGTGCATCATACTGAAATGACATCGTAGTGCCATTCGGATCTTCCACCTCAGAGGCAGCGATGGCGGCGTAATCGTATTTCACCGTCGTCGGAAAGCTTGCTGCGTCGATCACTTTGTCTGGGAACAGCCCAAATCGGTCGTAATGGATAGTCGCCAGCCGCTGATCAGCCCGTGTAGCGGCTGTCGGATCACCTAATGGATCGATAATGCCGACGATTTGTCCATGACTATCATAGTCACGGCGCTCTTGGTTCACCGCACAGCAGCCCGCCAGTTCGGGGTCAGGATGATACCCACAGTGTTGATTGAATATAGCCGGTGGGTTTGGTCCGTACGCCTGCGCCAGGATGGCGTCAGTTACCACAAGGACCTCCACGCGTGTCGGGTTGCCACGTGCAATCTCTGTTGTGGGATTGATTGGCGTACTGTGCGGAAGGCCGATAAATGCTTGGCCGTCGAAATAGGTGCGAGATAAGCCGAGGATTTCACCCGCAGTGTCTTTGACGATCGTTTTCTTTGGGCGATCTACAATGTATGTGGGCGAGTAAGAGAGAGCAAGGTCTACTGACGGACCGATGTTGTTCAACTCGGCATACTCTGTCTCGGTGATCGTTTGAAGAGTGTTTTCCTGCAGATCCGCACCCACGTTAGGCTTTCGTCCAAATCCGGTGCGAGTCTCCCTTGTCTGGTTGAAATAGACGCTAAAGGGTGCGATGCCAAAGGATGTGAACTCGGTGACAATCAGATTCGTGCGCGGCTCGTGTGTACGCTCGTATTGACTGGTGCGGGCTGCATGGGGATGTGGGAACCAGATTTCCTTCAGGTTGTCGGGAGCGCCAAGAGCTGGACAATAGATCGATTCGGCTCGATAGGTGCCCTCAGTAATGATGTAAGGGACATTGCGGGCAGGTGAGCCATCCATTCCGTACAGCTCGGTTCGCAGCACATTGCCCCGAAGAGCGCGCCTGGCATCGCGATCTGGCTGAACGGCTATAGATGGTGTCGCTAGCTGCGGGACATAGAATGGATCGACGAAGCCCGCCTCATCAAAGTACTCTTCGGACAGGTCAATGCCATTCCCAAGGTGGAACCAGGTCACGGTTAACGCGGGGGCAACTGCATTTGGATCGCCGGGAAACTCCTGGGCGTCGAAATGCTCCACTCGGCCAAATCCGCGAAACTCTCGCTCCTTGCCGTCGTAGTACCCGTGATGATAGGAATAGCGAGTCGTCAGTTTGTTTCTTGTCACCACATCCTCGACGACTACTTCGCCAACCACCTGTACTGGAAACGGCAATGTCGTCTTCCAGGGCTTCCCTGCCGCTGCATCCGCAATGTAATAGTCTGTCGAGGGCCGGTACGAGATTGCTGTTCGAGCACCGATGTGATTCTCGATGGAGGACATCAAAAGTGGCTTGACGCCGCCTGTGAAGTCCAGGTACTTGTAGTTCTTTCCCACCTGCAAACTATAGTCGTAGCTCCACAGAATGCCTTGCGTTCCTGTTCCTTTCATGTCGGCCACGCGCACCGAGTCGATGTCGTTGACGGAGGGTGTGCCGTGAACAACGATTTCTTCACTCCAACGATTGCCATTCTGGTTGATCCAGAGGTGTACCTTATTCATGTCGACATAGATGAGATCTGCCAGTCCATCTCCGTTGACGTCCGAGAGGAACACCCGCTTTGGATCATACCGGTACGGCAAGGCGGGCGCATTCCACATGACGAGCTGTGTGCCGAACCTGCCATAGCCCAAGTTCGGCCAGTACATAATGGAGCGATCGTGGATCAATACCACGTCCTGCAGGCCGTCACCCGACATGTCGGCTAGGCGGGCCCGCTGGTCCGGCGCGCCCAGGAAGACGTCGGGAAACACGCCTAGATCGTGTTTACGCTCAATGGTCACAGGCTGGTCGAAGGCCAAACCGCCGCCGTGGTTTGCATTGTGAATACAGAGAAAATGATGCTGTTGCGTAGCCAGGACGTCAATAGCGCCGTCTCCGTCCAAATCCACCAGTTTCACGTTCGGGTCCTTAAGGCTGAACGACGGCGCTTGATTGTAACTATGGAATTGCTGCCACTCGCCGGAGAAATCATTGGAATAGTAACCGCGCATCGCCGCCGTGGTCACTAACAAGTCCGCGGAGCCATTCCCCTCCATGTCGCCAAACTGCACTCCGTCTTCCGACAGGGTCACACCCATCGGGAAATGCTTTAGCGGTCGTGGCACGGTAAGCCGCATGTTGCCCAGGTTTCGCCAGTAGCGATGGCCGGTCGGCCCTGTATGGAGGACGCCTGGCAGGCCACTGCCATCCAGGTCCACCAACTCGTAATTCGGATCTGACAGAGACTTCGTCGGAAGATACGTGCACGATGCCGAAAAGCTCTCGTATTGACGTCGCGTTGGGTCGAACTCTGTATACCCAAAGGTTAACGGCGGGAAGGACTCAGTGTTGCCAGCGCGGTGGCCGCGCAGAGTCACCTCAGTGAGGAGCGACACATTTGACCAAGCAGCCAGTTGATGACCCAGCTCGTAGCTACGGATAAGTTCGTACTGAACTGCGACTCCCTCCAGGCGTCGTTTGATTAGAATACGCTGACAACGTCGAGCAGTGCGGATTTCAAACCCACTGCGATAACTTGAGAAAGAGTCGGGCCTGACACTCCAGGCCTGAATCTCATACCCCGCCGGGTCATATTCTCCATAGTCGAATTCGATCTTCCAAAGGTATTGTTCTTGTGACAGGCCCGGCTCCGGGTAATTAACATAGGCGATGCTCTTAAGATAGACCTGGTTGTAGGCATGGTTGCGCTCTTCAGGGTGAGTTGATAAAACAGCCTGAAGGTCGGCGCCGTCATCTCGCTTGTAAGCATAGATGATCGTGTTTCCATTGGCGTCTTCGGTCTCGCTCAAGAGCCACTGGAAGATCTTGATAACCCCATTCTCTTGAACGAACAACCGACTATCAGCACGCTTGCCGTAGATACTTCGTACCCCGTTTTTCGCGGTGACCACCCAGCAAGATTGTCCATCGGGCGCCCTGGTTTTTTGAATGCGGGCAAAGAGGCCTTCCGTTCGAGGACGGTAGTAGCCATTGCCAACGTGAACAAGATCTTCCACGCCGGAGAGGACGAAGACATCCTCCTCCTCATGCCAAACCGGATTGCCTTGGGCATCAACTTCATCCCGGTAGCGTGGTATTCCCTTGGAAGTCTTACGGGTCACATTGGGCACGCTGAGGTTCCAGCCCAAACCGAAAGGACCATTGCCCGAGCCCGTACTGTAATTCAGCGACAGCTCCGGCTGGAAACCATTCCGGCCGGGCGGCATAGTGATTGGGACACTGAAGTTGCCCGTGCCTGTGTGCAGGTCGGGCTGGAACTTCTCGCTTAGCCCCTTGATAGAGCCGCCTCCTTTGGGGAGCGACAAGATCTGTTCGGCTACGCCGGATTTGCTGGGCATGGTCTATGTCTTTTTGCTCCATGGATCAGGGAGCAGCGCGTCATAGCCGTAATTCAACCCAAAAATCACATCCTCAATCTCGGAGAAATCCAAGACCTTGTGCCCATTCACCAAGACCGGATTGCCACCTTCCTTTTTCACAAAGGCATCGTTGTCGGTGGGTGAAAAGTAGAAGTACCAGCGATCGACTACGCTTTCAGTGATGCCCGGCTTACCGATGGGCTGTCTTCCAAGGTAGTGAGGAGCTATGTCCGTCGATTCTTTGCTGGTGATGGGCGGTGTTTCCACATATGTGAAGCTGTTCGGCGTTAGGTCTGCCTCGCGCCAATTGGGATTCTGAGCAAGGAGCGCACTACGTGCAGCCAATTTGATCCGCAGCGGCCGAAGGTCCTGGCCCTTCGATCGGATATACAACACTACGTCAGTTAATTTGCGATCTGCCTGATTGGGTGCGAAATCTTCCGGTTGAGTGTCCAAGACCAGCGTGTACAATCCGGTGGTGTTGTCACCTGTCTGGATCATGCCAAGCGGGAGAGGCGAGTCCTTAAGGCGAAACAACGCATCGGGAAACGCCAATCGGAACGAGAACGTGCGCAAAGCATGGCGCCGCCTTGGCAGTCGTCCCAGTGCCTCGTCTCGATAGACCGCATCGTCAAGGGCAGAGTAATCAATCAAAATTTGTATATCCGTGATTGTGCTGTAATCAATCTGGTTAGCGTATTTAGGCATCTCGAAGACCCATTGAGCAGCAACACCCAGTCCTTCAAACGGATTGAGCATTTCCTCTTTGGGCACGAGTGGTATCTGGCCTATGCCACCGCCCAGTGGGCCAGTGAGAGCAACGCTCTCCGATGGATGGCGAAGTGTCTTTTCCACAAAGTTGGACTTAGGCTGCCCATTCTCAACGACAATTTTCTTCACCACGACTTGCGAAGCGCCCAGGCAAGTCAGGGTGGCTTTGATGCCTTCTTGCCCTACTAGGCCAAACAGGTTGATCCTTACATTGCGGATGCGCCGCTGGTAATGGCCAGGGTAATCCCAGTCGAATTCCTCCAACGTTGTCGCGAAGGGCAACATCCCAGTCTGCAAGAATTGGGCGAAAACGTAGGGTCGTGTGGCAGCCAGCGAAATGACCTTGGTGATCTGTTTCTTGCGCTGTTCCTGGAGGAACTTCTCATTTTCCAACGTGGCAATATCGCGATGCAGGCTGTCAGCGCCCAATAACCCTTGCAGGGAAGGCTGGAAGTAGTCGAAGCGAACGATGTTCAAGCCCGACCCTGTATCGCCGGGGCCAGTAGCGGCAAATCGGCGTCGTGGCTCCACACCTCGTTCAAATTCCAATGCCCGCTGGGCCAGCCAGGCGGCGATAGTGCCATAGGTTAGGTAAGTGTGATAATTCTTCTTGACCTCACGAGCCAGGAAGCTCCACAACTGCGGATTAAAGAACTCAGCCGACAGGAAAGCGGTTTTTTCGGCAGTATAGCGTGCGTCTAGCTCAGCGATACGCGCTTGTTGCTGGGCAGAAAACCGAGCGTCGATGGAATTGCGCAGGTTCTGCCGCGCCGCATTGTACTCGTCCGTCTTCAAGATCTGCAGCTGCATTTCGAGGGCTTCCTTGTTGTCCTCAATGCCAGCCATATAACTTCCGCCGCCCGCCGCCCCTGTGAGGGCTCCAGCCGTAGCACCAATTCCTAGTTTTGCTAAAATGGTTAATGATGCACCTGCCGTGAAATACGCAGCTGCGAAAGCCGCTATCGCTCCGAAGACAATTCCAAAAACCGCCCACGGGCTTCCCAGTTCGTTGATTCTCTGCTGTACCAGCGCAATTTGATCATTGACTCTCTGAATGCCCTGATAGGCCACATCAATTTGATTGTTCGCCTCCTGCACCTTCAACTGGGCCAGGTTGACGCCAGCTTGGGCAATCGCAACGGCTTGGGAGGCGTTCATCAGTTCGTAAGCATCTTTCTCAAACTGGTCCTTGAACTGGATGAAATCCTTTTCGGCCGCCAGTGCCATCTGGCTGAAGTTCTTCGCCATCGAGAGCAGGTACTCAAAGCGGTAGATCGAAAGATCGTTCTGAGGGAACCCCAAAGCATTGAAGCAATAGTCAATGAGGTAGATGCCCAGGCAGGCGCGGCTAGTCAGGGCCTCGACGACGGGGTTTTGTGGAATACATAGGTCAAACAGCAGCCACGGTGGCAATACAAAGTAGACGTAAGGTAAGCCAGACGATCCACTGACGTCTGCGGGTCGAAGTGGTAAGGGATTAGGCAAGCGTGGAACCGGCAAGGACGGGACAATGCCGCGCGGTAATTTCTCGAGCGTTCTGCGCAGAGCGGGATCGTTGTATACCTTGAGCGGCACTGACAGGTGGCCTAGCGGTGGATGAACAGGGGGCAACGAGCCCACTGTGATGGGCGAGGCGTCCCTCGGGGAGCCTTGCATGGGCCCGGTGGCAGTTTGCTGGCTGGGCAGCGAAATCGTCTGGGTTCTGTCTGAATCCGCCGCAATCGCTGTGCTGACGCGGATACTGTTCTCAACCTGGTCGAGGATTTCAGGGTGTTGCTGCTCGATTGTGACGAGGCGTCTGGGGAGATCATGCGCTTTCTGTGCGATCTCACTGAGCCTTGGCTGCGGCGCGAGCGTTGTCGCCATTCTTGTGAGTAGATCGTTGATGCGCGCGATCTTTACCTTGTCAATATCTGGCGCCTCCAGAATTGGCTGGATTTCATCGCCTAGCCTCCTCCAATTCGAGAAATCCCCCGCTTTGCCTGCCGCCACTGCAACCGTCTGGTGAATCCGGCTAAGCACGGTGGCATCCACATTAGCCAGAGCAGAAAGCCTTTTTCCTAGGTCGTGCAAATAGAAAATCCTGTGGCGAGATTCCTCACAGCACTTTTCGGTCTCCAGGGTGCGCAGCGCCAATGCATAGCGAATGCGGGCCTCGTTGATGCTCTCCTCTGTATTCTGGTTGAACAGGAAGTCGGCCCATTCCACATAGTTCTGTGCGATGCGGAGACGCAGCATCTCGCCCTCGACGGTGTCGTTGAGGAAGGCGTAGACGCCCTGCTCTTTGGTGGGACGGCGCTCGTCGTACACCATCCGGTACCACTGCAGTGCTTCCTCGAACTGACCAAGAGCATTCGCGACATCGCCGAGGCATACCGGGAGCAAGAAGAAGTACTGATGGCAGAAAAAAACGGGGAGGCTGTCCAACCACTTGCGAAGGTTTTCGCGGTTCAGGCAGTCATCGCCCGATACGTACCACAGCCTTTTTGATTCTGCGCCATTGTAAAAGGGGTCAATCAGAGGTTGGCTATCTTTGTGTCGCCTGACGATATACCCTCCTTCGCCGTATGATAGGGAGATCATGATCGGTAGCTTCTTGAAAGCAGAACTCGCGGCTGCAGGATCATTGTAGCTCGCGGTTCGGGCTAGATACCCCCAAAGGAGGCCCGCTGCTTCAACCGAAACGCCCGGAGACAAAGCAAAGGCAGCATCGGAAACGGGCCCGGTGGCTTTGTTCAGCTCCCACACTTTGATGCTAGTAAACCTATTCCATTTATTGTGGCCTGGGAAGTGCTTGATCTTCTCAAAACAATACGCAAACAGTCCAAAGCTTCCACGATCTTGAATATTGACGAAGTCAGTCGTCAGAATGGTTCCATCTAAATCGGCGGAGTCTAGTTTTCCACGGGGATGCTTGTTATCATCATCGGCCCGAACCTTGCGATATTCGACCTCCAAACGGCTTTCCTTCAATGTGGCTCTGATTCGGTTTGCCGTTGGCATGATACGGTCGAACCTTCTTGTGCCCGTTTCCGACATTAAATAGCCCTCGGGAACCAGTGTCAACAGCGGGTACATAGATGAGCCCGAGATCTGCCAGGAGTCATCCAGAAGTTTGGACATCCATTGTTTCTTATCATCCTTATATGGTTGGTATAAACCAGCGAAAGGACTTGAGCCTTTGAGAGGCACACTAACAGGTACTCGAAACAGGATTCCGCAAAACATGTCATCTGCGGTATAAGTATCAATTTCGACGCGGAGATCGGTCAAATCCGTCCTGGGTTGGTAGACCAGCACACCCATGAGTTTGATGGGATCTGGCTGCTGAATGTGACCTTCGCGGAGAGCCTCCCATTGTCCCGATATTTCTATCCAATCTGATGAAGCGATCTCCTTTCCCTGATTGGACAACGGCTTGAATGTCCCGTCTTCATCTACTCCGTTGAGTGAGAGCCGATCTTCGCGAATCAACTGAACATCCGGCTTGTTCGATGGCTCAAAGGATGACAACGTTGCACGCCAGAAATCAAGGGCCTTCTGCGTTGTTTCGTTCGGAGGCCGCCGAAAGAAACAATCGCCCTCCGGAACCCATAATGATGAGAGCAAAACATTACCCATGCCCGGGCTAAGCATTCCGCTGGTCTGCCGGATCTTCTCAGCCGCCGCCAGATAATACGTACGGGCCAGTTGAAATTCTTCCTGAAAGAATGCTTCGTGCCCCTTCACCATCAGATCGTCTACTTCCCAGCACTCCTGAATCAGATCAAGGCCAATCCTGAAGTTGTTGTAGAAAGTGCGATTGCTGAACGAGTTCAACAGGTTGTCTTCTTTTGGGTCTGTTTGGCCGGTTGCCACTAGGACACTGTCAAGAATTTTACGAGCCTGCTCCAAATGCTGACGTAAGAGTTGGCGGTCACCCTGGATGAGCGGAATCTTGAACTCATGGCTGTATGCATTCTCAGGATAGAATCTTTTTGACTGTTCGAGTCGCCACTCGTCATAGGTGGGATACTTGATCCCTGCTCCGGCCAAATGCTCTTGCAGGGTGAGAATGGCCTGGCGACACGTCGTCGTTTCTGAGCAAACGGTCGGGGCAAAAGATATGTGATACCGTTGCCGGAGGTCAGTCGGCAGCTGCCCCGACTCATAAATCAAAGCATCCATCTGTAGGATCGCCAATTCCGCCTTCATCCGGTCAACACGTGTGGCCACTTCTGGCAGGCCCAGTATTCGTTCCAGAGTCTTGTTCTGGCCCTCGAAAGTCATGGCCGTTTGAAAAACATCTGGATACTTTTGTTGCAGCTCTGCCTGCGACTTGCCGGTTTGCTCCTTCAGGCGTTGCACGAGCACATCAAAGTAACAGGCTTCGCGTTCAAGGTTGCTAAGAATGCGTTTGAGCCCTTCGTTTTGCTCGTGAAGAAGGCGGGTCGGATCAAAGGCGACGGGATGGGACGCAAAACAAGCTGCCAGTTCTGCCTCTGATTTCCGCATGCAATCCCTTAGAACGCCGATTAAGGCTGCGTTTAGGGCGTTGTCATATTCATTCCAGTTCGCTGCTACCCTTGGCGGGTTGCCCAGGTCTTCTACAATCGCACGCTCCAGAACCTTGATGGCAATGTCAATCTGGCGCACCGGCGCAGTCGTGACCCCTAGAAAGTCCTGCTTGAATCGCTGCTTCAGTTGGTCCCAATCTAGGGGCGATAGCTTAACCAGCTCAATCAGGTAGGCATAGCAGCTAAACACGGAGAATTCATCCATGCACCCTTTTTGGCAGGCGTCTGCAGCGTGTTGGATGTCCTCCTGGTAAGCCAACGCATGTTGCATCACTGACCCGACTGCCACGTCTTGGACCCAGGCCACCAGCCCCTTATCCGTTGCACGATCTTTGGGGATGAGTCCGCCCTGAGCGGCCACCTTCAGGGTTTCCGCGATGTGCTTGTCAAGTATTGGGCCAATGAGTCCATCAGTTTTCACCAGATACGTCGCCACTCC
>ERZ761602.4544-NODE-4544-length-17621-cov-491.475692_pt1 | contig 17621 bp, 20 predicted proteins | sample MGYA00512165_ERZ761602 | MGnify/ENA primary metagenome ERZ761602 (study PRJEB28899, sample SAMN02445085) | bioreactor sludge metagenome | biome: EBPR sludge; isolation source: Thorneside wastewater treatment plant | place: Australia: Brisbane, Thorneside... | reverse complement strand
CGCGCTCGTGGCGGTCACCTGGCGAGTCGAGCCCGGCGGGCGGCCCCTCGCCATGGCGCTGCTGGATCACATGCGCCGCCTCGTGTGCGGCCAGCCACAGGTCGGGGTCGGCACGAAACGCGATCGACGAGCCGGTCGCAAACGCGGCAGCACCGAGCCGGTCGCAGGCTTCGCCCGAACTTCGGCCGACGTGCATCCGCACCGAGGACAGATCGTGCCGCGATCCGAACGAATTCTGGATGCGCTCGCCGTGCGCCAGCGCCCGGCCGGGGCCTTGTGTGCCGTCGCGCGCGACATCGTTCGCCGATTGCCGGGCCGAGCCGACCCCGAGAAACCTCGGCACTCCCTGCACTGAAGGCACAGCCCCCCGCTCGGAGATCTTCGGGGTCGTGCGGGATTCCTCCTGGCGCCGCTGCAACGCCGTCGTCGTATGGACCATGACGCTTCTCCCCAGACGCCGGGTTTTCGGGAAGCGTCAAGACAGACGTTCCCAGCCGGCAAAAGACTCAGGATAGAGGAACGGGCACCGCTTCCGCAAGCATTGACCACTTGGACATTCCAGCAACGCGGCGCTGCAGCGTCGCGCGGTCGACGGCGGCGATCCGCACGGACGCATGCTATCCTCATCGCCTTTCATCGGTCGGCCCGCCCCGCATCTCCGGGGGAAACCACGCCGCCCGCCTGCGCTCGCGCTCGCCGCGAAAAGGAAGCAACCATGCCCGATGAGGCGCTGTAGCCATGCCGAACTGCCCGACGATGCTGATTGCCGCCGCCGCTTCCGGCCAGGGCAAGACGACCGTGACGGCGGCCCTCGCCCGCCTGCACGCCCGCCAGGGACGGCGCGTCACCGTCTTCAAGTGCGGCCCTGACTTCCTCGACCCGCAGATCCACGCCGTCGCCAGCGGACGCGCGTGCTACAACCTCGACCTCGGCATGTGCGGCGAGGACGACGCACGCATCCGCCTGGCGCGCGCCGCTGCCGATTCCGACCTGATCCTGATCGAAGGAGTCATGGGGCTGTTCGACGGCGAGCCGTCGGCGGCCGACATCGCCTGCCTGTTCGGCATTCCGGTGCTGGCGCTGATCGACGCGCGGGCGATGGCGCAGACCTTCGGCGCCGTCGCGCACGGACTGGCGACCTACCGCCCCGGGCTGCCCTTTGCCGGCGTACTGGCAAACCGCAGCGGCAGCAGCCGCCACACCGAGTTGCTGCGCGACAGCCTGCCAGCGGGAATGGGTTGGTTCGGCGCCGTGCCGCGCAGCGACGCCAGCCTGCCGGAGCGCCATCTCGGACTGTTGCAGGCGGCCGAGATCGCCGACCTGGCGGGCCGCCTCGACCGTCTCGCCGACGCTCTGGCGGCCTCGGCGAGCGTCGGCCTGCCGCCGCCGGTGCACTTCGCCGCCCGCGCGGCAGCCCCCGTCCCTGCCCTGCTTGCCGGCCGCCGCGTGGCGATCGCGCGCGACGCCGCCTACGGCTTCATCTACCCGGCCAACGTCGACACGCTGCGCGAACTGGGGGCCGAGATCCGCTTCTTCTCGCCGCTCGCCGGCGACGCGCTGCCCGTCTGCGATGCGATCTGGCTGCCTGGCGGCTACCCCGAACTGCATGCGGCGACGCTGGCAGCTCGGGGTGACCTCTGGCGATCGCTCGCCGGTCACGTCGCCGCCGGCAGGCCCCTGCTCGCCGAGTGCGGCGGCATGATGAGCCTGTTCGACGAGGTGGTCGACCGGGAGGGCGAGCGGCACCCGCTGGCCGGCCTGCTACCCGGGCGGGCGGTGATGCAGCGACGCCTGGCGGCGCTCGGGATGCAGGTCGCGGAACTGCCCGAGGGCACGCTGAGTGGCCACACCTTCCATTATTCGAAAAGCGACACCCCACTAGCACCGCTTTGTCGCGCGCGACGTCCGGCAGGTGGCGACGGCGAGGCGATCTATCGGCAGGGTTCGATCACCGCCTCCTACGTCCATTTCTACTTCCCCGGCAATCCGCCGGCGGTCGCCCGCCTGTTCGCCGGCGCCGCCGCCTGATCGCCGCAGCCGCCTCGCAGGCGGCGCTGTCGACGTATGATCAGGGCGGCCAGCGCCACGCCGATGCCGTTGTCCGCCCCCAGCGAGGTGTGCTAGGCCAAAAGCCAGCGGTTCATGAGCATCGGCCAGATCGGGTCGCGCTCGAACTCGTTCGCAGTGCCGGCGTTCTGCTGCAACACATCTGTTAGTGGCAACGTTCCCGGGTCAAAGTGCAGCGAACCGCTGCTTCAGGCCCGTGAAACCAGTTCCTCGGCCCAGCGCAGCGTTCGTGTCGCCATGTGGTCGGTCTCTTCCAGAGTGATCAGCGGAACGACCCGATCGTCATAACGGATCTCCACCGCGAAGGGGTTGAGCAGGCCGTATTGTTCCGCCAGGAAAGGCGGCGTGATATGAGCTTCTGTCAGCAGGTTGGCGATTTCTTCCAAGTCGTGAACCCTGCGAAAGAAGACCTGGCGGGCGGTCAGTACCGCTTTCAGGGCTTTCTCCACGCATTGCTGCGATGGAAGCAGGTAGGGGCAAGCGGCATGCTGGGGTGGGTGCGAAGAACGGTGAACGCTTCGTAATCGCCCCGAGCCAGACTTAGCAGGCGCTGCGCTTCTTCAATGAAGGGCGTCATGCAGCACCTTGCCTTCGACGCGCGCCTCATAGAGGACTGTTCCCGGAACCTGGCTGCGTCGCTCGAATTCGGCCAAGGGGTAGATCAACAGATCAACTCCAACGCCGGGCGCGACTCGACCAAGCGCGCCGCGCAGGCGCAGGTATTCAGCCGCCTTGTCCGGCAGTTCCTTCTCGATGACCATCAGGTCAAGGTCGGAATCTTCGGTCGCAGTACCACGCGCATGGGAGCCGAACAGGATGACCCGACTTGGCGAACTGGCAGCAGCGGCCAATCTCTGGGCAGCCGCCAGGATGTTTCGCATGTCGATCATGGCGCTACTCTCTCCATCAAGTGCGGCGGTCCGGTGTCCGGTTCATTTCACTTTTGAGGACAAGAAGTCCAACTGCAGCGACGAGAGTATAGGAGCCGTCATCAAGCAGCGTCAATGTCGAACGTGGCCCCGGAAGCCCCTGAAAAGTCGTCCGAATCCCGCCCCGCGCAGTGCCTTGGGCGTATAATCAAGCCTGTTTCGGGTGCCTTGCTCCGTAGCCACGGGGCGGGTGAAACGGGAAGCCGGTGAAGTTGGCCGTCCATGGTGACGGTCATCGATTCCGGCGCAGCCCCCGCTGCTGTAAGCCTGACGACTCCGCAATTCGCCACTGTGCCCAGGCACGGGAAGGCGCGGGGAAGGTCGAAGGCAAGCCAGAAGACCGGCCCGAAACCGGATTGCACCATTCCCCGGGGTGACGGGAAGGCGTCTCTGGTCGCGCCCGCTGCGCATCGAGACCACCTTCCTCCTTCGGGGTTTTCGGCTGACGGGTCGTCAGCCTTCGAAAGGGGGAACGCGATGCACATCATGGAAGGCTTCCTGCCGGTCGAACACGCCCTCGGCTGGACCCTGGCGTCGGCGCCGTTCGTCGTCATCGGCGTGCGGTCGCTGCGCCGGCGACTGCACGAGCGACCGGAGCAGCGGATGCTGCTCGGCGTCGCTGCCGCCTTTTCCTTCGTCCTCTCGGCACTCAAGCTGCCCTCGGTGACCGGTAGCTGCTCGCACCCGACCGGCGTCGGCCTCGGCGCGCTGCTCTTCGGGCCGACGGCGATGGTGCCGGTCGGCCTCGTCGTCCTGCTCTTCCAGGCGCTGCTGCTGGCCCATGGAGGCTTGACGACGCTCGGCGCCAACCTGTTCTCGATGGCCATCGTCGGTTCCTTCGTCGCTGCCGGGCTGTTCCGCGCCGGTCGCCTGCTGCAACTGCCGCTCGCCGTCTGCGTCTTCGCCGCCACCTTCTGCGCCGACCTCGCCAGCTACGTGACGACCTCGCTGCAGCTCGCGTGGGCCTTTCCCGATCCGGTTGGCGGCTTTGCTGCCTCGGCCGCCAAGTTTGCCGGCATCTTCGCCATCACCCAGATTCCGCTGGCGATCAGCGAGGGCCTGCTGAGCGTGCTGGTGGTCAACGCCCTGCTGCGCTTCAACCGCGACGAGCTGAAAGGCATGCCGCTGTTTGCCGGTCGCGAGCTGCGGGCATGAAGCGCACAAACTGGTTGCTGATCGCCGCCGTGCTGCTCCTGACGGCGTTGCCGCTGTGGCTGGTGCCGCGGCCGGCCGCCGGCCCGGACGGCCAGCCGAGCGAGATTTTTGCGGGTGCCGACAGCCTCGCACAGAGAGCGATCGAGGAGATCGTGCCAGGTTACCAGCCATGGTTCGCGCCGCTGCTCGAGCCGGCGAGCGGTGAGATCGCTTCCCTGCTCTTCGCCCTGCAGGCCGCCATCGGCGCCGGCATCATCGGCTACTGGCTGGGGGCGTCGGTCACCCGCGACAAGATGCGTCGCGCCGCCGAACGGGAACGCTGCGATCGTGCTGATTGAGCAGGCGGCCTACGGCAACCGCTGGCGGCGCGTCAGTCCCGCCGCCAAGGGCAGCCTCGCGCTGGCCGGGCTGCTCGCCGCCTTCGTCGCCGCGACGCCGGCGACGGCCGCCTTCGTCGCGCTGCTGCTGGCACTGACCACCGTGCTCGGGGCGCGCGTCGGCGCCGGCGTGTACCTGCGCGTCGCCGCGCCGGCCGTCGGCTTCCTCGCCGTCGGCAGCCTGTCGCTGCTCGTTGCCGTCGGCACCGATGCCGCCGGCCAGATCTCGTGGGGGCTGGCGCCCGACGCCGTGCCACGCATCGCGACGGTTGCCGGCCGCTCGCTGGCCTCGCTGGCGGCCTTGCTGCTGCTCGTGCTGACGACGCCGCTGCCGGACCTGATCGGGCTGCTGCGCCGCCTGCGCGTGCCGGAAGTCCTGCTCGACCTGATGGTTCTCTGTTACCGCATGCTGTTCGTACTCGCGGCAGCCGTGCGTGACACGCTGACCGCGCAGTCCGCCCGCCTCGGTTACGCTTCGCTGCGTCACGGCTGGCGCTCGCTCGGCATGCTGATCGCCAACCTCGCCGTGCAGATCTGGCAGCGGGCGCAGGCGCTGCACGTCGCGGCGCTGGCGCGCAATGGTGGCGGACCGCTGCGCTTCCTCTCTCCCGACTTCGCCAACGCCGGCCGCGACACGCTGCTCGCCGCCGTCGCCGGCACCGCGCTGATCCTCCTCGCGGCAGGCCTCGGCTGATGGCCGGCGAACTGCTGCTCGAACTACAGGCTGTCAGCCACGTCTTTGCCGACGGCAGCCGCGGCCTCGACGACTGTTCGCTGGGCATCCGCCGCGGCAGCCGCAACGCGTTGCTCGGCGCCAACGGCTCCGGCAAGACGACGCTGCTGCTGCACCTGAACGGCCTGCTGCAGCCCTCGGCGGGCTGCATCCGCATCGACGGCTGCCCGCTCGACTACGGCCGCAGCGGCCTCGCGGCGCTGCGCCGGCGGGTCGGGCTGGTGTTCCAGAATCCGGAGCGGCAGCTCTTCTCGGCCAGCGTTTTCGAGGACGTCTCGTTCGGGCCGCTCAACCTCGGCCTCGACGAAGCCGGCGTGCGTGCACGGGTGGCACAGGCGCTGGCGGCGGTCGGCATGGCGGAGCAGGCGGAGCGCCCGGTGCATCATCTGAGCTTCGGCCAGAAGAAGCGCGTCTGCATTGCCGGCGTTCTCGCCATGCAGCCCGAGCTGCTGCTGCTCGACGAGCCGATGGCCGGCCTCGACCCCGGCATGCAGGACGAGCTGCTGCGCATTCTCGACGGCCTCTCGGCGCGTGGCATCAGCATCGTTCTCGCCACCCATGACGTCGATTTCGCCTACCGCTGGGCCGACGAGATTCACCTGCTGGCCGCCGGCCGCTGCACGGCGTCCTTCGCGGCGGTCCATCTGCCGCAGCAGGCGGCGGCGCTGCACGCGGCCGGACAGCCCCTGCCAGCGGTCGTCGCCCTGCACCAGGCGCTGGTCGCCCGCGACGTGCTGCCGGCACGACCCGTTCCCTGCGGCCTGCCGCAGTTGCTCGCCTTGCTGGCCACGCCAGCGGCCGAGGAAGACACCATGAACGACACCGCATGCGTCCGGCAGCGGAGTGCCGCCTGATGGCCGGCAAGGTGTGGTTCGTCGGCGCCGGCCCGGGCGATCCCGACCTGATCACGGTCAAGGGCCGCCGGCTGCTCGAGGAAGCCGGTGCCATCCTCTACGCCGGCTCGCTCGTCGACAAGGCAGCGACGCTCTTCGCTCCTGCCGGCTGCACGATTCGCGATTCGAAGGACATGACGCTGGCGGAAATGACCGACTGGCTGCTCGACCAGGCCAGCCGGCACGCCACCGTCGTCCGCCTGCAGACCGGCGACCCCGGCCTCTATGGCGCGCTGATCGAGATGACGCGGCCGCTGACCGCCGCCGGCATCGCCTGGGCGGTCGTCCCCGGCGTCTCGTCGGCGCTGGCGGCGGCGGCGGCCGCCGGCGAGACGCTGACCCTGCCCGAGGTGACGCAGACGGTGATCCTGACGCGCGTCGCCGGACGCACGCCGATGCCGGCCGGCGAGGATCTCGAGGCGCTCGCCGCGCACCGCACGACGCTCTGCATCTTCCTCTCGATCACCTTGCTGCACCGCGTGCAGGAAGCGCTGCGCGCCGCCGGCTGGGCAGAGGACGCGCCGATTCTGGTGGTGCAGAAGGCAAGCTGGCCGGGCGAGGAAAGGATCGTCCGCGGCACCCTCGCCGACATCAAGCAGAAGTGCCAGGCGCAGCGGATCGCCGCGCAGGCGATGATCATCGCGTCGCCGACGCTGGGCGCCGCCGACTGGCCCGACCTCGCCCGTTCCAAGCTCTACGACCCCTCTTTCTCCCACCGCTTCCGCAAACGGTCATGACTCTCGAGACACCCCTGATCATGAAAGTCATGACTGCTTCCCTCATCCCCGACCCTTCTCCCGCACACGGGGGAAAGGGCGATTCTCGAGTCGCAGACGCGACTTTCAAGCCAAGCCACCGAGAACAAGTCATGACATCGGACACCAGCATCCTCCTCGTCGGCCACGGTTCGCGCAACCGCGACGGCAACCGTGAAACCCTGCACTTCGCCGCCCAGTGGCGCGAGCAGCATCCCGAATGGCGAATCGAGGTGTGCTTCATCGAGCACGCCGACGTGCTGCTCGATGAGGGACTCGATCGCGCCGCCCGCGACACCCGGCGCGTCCTCCTCATCCCCTTCATCCTCAATGCCGCCGGCCACGTCAAGATGGAGCTGCCGGCGGCGCTCAACCGCGCCCGCCTGCGCCACCCGCAGGTCGAGTTCGCCGTCACCCCGCACCTCGGCATGGGGCGCCCGATCTTCGCTGTCCTGCAGGCGCAGCTCGAGCGGCTGATGAAGCAGCTGGCGGTGCCCGATCCACGCAGCACCGGCGTCATCCTGCTCGGCCGCGGCTCGTCGGACGCCGGCGCCAACGGCGAGCTGGCGAAGATGGCGCGCTGGATTTTCGAGGCCAGCGAGCACGACCTCGTCGACCTGGCGTTCACCGGCATCACCTGGCCGCGACTGGAAGCCGTCGTGCAGCGCCAGGCGCGGCTGGGGATGATGCAGATCTGCGTCGTCCCGGTGTATCTGTTCACCGGCGTTCTCATCGACCGCATCAAGGCGCAGGTCGAGCGTCTGCAGCGGCAGTATCCGCAGATCGCCTTCGCGCTCGGAGCGCATTTCGGCTTCGAGCGCGGCATCTTCGAGCTGCTTGACAGCAAGGTCGAGGGGCAGGGGCTGCCCGAATGCCGCATGCTCGAGTGTGACGGCTGCAAGTATCGCGAACTCGCCGAGGACGGACACCTTCCCGACCACAGCCACACCGCGACCGGTGGCGGGCAGCACGAGCATGATCGGGATCATGGACAGCCAGCGCCGCACGCGCATCATCACGGCTGTTCGCACAAGCCCGTCTGACGGTCATGACTGTCGAGACACCCCTGAGCATGAAAGTCATGACCGTTTCCCTCATCGCCGGCCCTTCTCCCGCGTACGGGAGCAGGGAGATTCGCGAGTCGCTGACGCGACTTGCACATTGAAAGCACGGAGACACGCCATGACCAGCAACGCCATCACCGAACAGCTCACCGCCGCCGGCCGCGCCATCGAGCACGATTCCTTCGCCATCATCGACGCCGAGGTCGGCCCGCACGGCTACAGCGAGGAGCAGTGGCCGCTGGTGCGGCGAATGATCCACGCCAACGCCGATTTCGAGTTCAACGGCCTCGCCGCCTTCCACCCGGATGCCATGCGCGCCGGCCTCGACGCCGTCCTCAACGGTCCGCGGGCGATCGTCGCCGACGTCGAGATGATCTGCGTCGGCCTCTCGGCGCCCCGCCTGCAGCACTTCGGACTGAGCCCGCGGCACTACATTTCCGACGCCGACGTCATCGAGCGGGCGCGCGCCGAGAACACGACCCGCGCCGTGCAGGCGATGCGCAAGGCGTGGCGGCGCGGCGAACTCGACGGCGCGATCGTCGGCATCGGCAACGCGCCGACGGCGCTGATCGAGGTCGTGCGACTGATCCGCGAGCACGACGTGCGGCCGGCTCTGGTCATCGGCATGCCGGTTGGTTTCGTCTCGGCGGCCGAGTCGAAGGATCTCCTGCGCACGCTCGGCGAAGTGCCGTGGATCACGGTCAAGGGACGCAAGGGTGGTTCGACGCTGGTCGTCGCCGCCATCCATGCGTTGCTGTCGCTCGCCGAGGCGACGCAGAGACAACGGGCGGCATGAGCGAAAAGGTCCGCAAGGGCGACACCCGGCGCACGCGCGGCAATCGTACCGGCTTCACCACCGGCGCCTGCTCGGCCGCGGCGGCGCGCGCCGCGACCTGTGGACTGCTCGGCGGCGAAGTGCCGGCGAGCGTCGTCTGCCGGCTGCCGAACGGTCGCGAGCTGATTTTTGCCGTCATCGACGGCCGCGTCGACGGCGAAGGCAGCGACCGCGTCGCCCATGCGGCCGTCGTCAAGGACGCCGGCGACGACCCGGACGCGACGCACGGCGCCCACCTCACCGCCGACGTCCGCCGGCTGCCGCAGCGCGCCGGCGAGATCAGCCTCTGCGGCGGCCCCGGCGTCGGCGTCGTCACGCGCGAGGGGCTCGGTCTGGCGGTCGGCGGGCCGGCGATCAACCCGGTGCCGCAGCAGAACATCCGCGACAACGTGCGCGCCGTCGCCGCCGAAATCCTCGCCGTCGATGGCATCGAGGTGCGCATCTCGGTGCCCGGTGGCGAGCAGATGGCGAAGAAGACGCTGAACGCCCGCCTGGGGATCCTCGACGGCATCTCGATCCTCGGCACCACCGGCATCGTCCGGCCCTACTCGACCGCCGCCTTTCGCGCCAGCGTCGTGCAGGCGATCGACGTCGCCGCCGCGCAGGGGCAGAGCAGCGTCGTCCTCACCACCGGCGGCCGCAGCGAGAAGTTCGCCATGCGCCAGTTGCCGGCGCTCGACGAGGCCTGCTTCGTGCAGATGGGCGACTTCGTCAAGGCTGCCTTCACCACCGCCATCAAGCGCCGGATGCGCGCGGTCCATGTCGGCGCCATGGTCGGCAAGCTGACCAAGATGAGCCAGGGGCTGGCGGTCACCCATGCCTGGCGGGCCGAGGTGGACCGCGAGATCCTCGCCGACGCGGCGCGCGCCGTCGCCGCCCCGGCCGACCTGATCGCCGACATCCGGGCCGCCGAGACCGCCCGCTTCGCCGCCGAGAAGCTCGCCGTCCTCGGACTGACGGTTCCCTTCCACCGTGAACTGGCGAGCCGGGCGATCCGCAGCCTCAAGCGCCAGTACCCCGGCGACTACCGGCTGTCGATACTGGTCTGCGACTTCGAGGGCCGCTTCATCTGCCGCGTCGATGAACATGAAGCCCTCTGAGCCGGCACCGCAGCCGACCTGTACCGTCGTCGGCATCCTCGACGACGGCTGGCGCGGCCTCTCCGGCAGCGCGCGTGACTGCCTGCGCGCTGCCGCGCTGGTGATCGGCGTCGAACGGACGCTGCAGCTCGTGCGCCATGAACTGGCAGCGAGCAGCGAGCTGCGCGCGCTCGACGGCGCCCTGGCGCTGTGCCCGGGATGGATTCGCGACGCCCTCGCCGCCGGCCGCAGCGTCGCCGTGCTGGCGACCGGCGATCCGCTCTGCCACGGCATCGGCAGCACCCTGATCGACCGCCTGCCCGGATTGCAGGTCGCCGTGCTGCCGGCGCCATCGACGCTGCAGATCGCCTGCGCGCGTTTCGGCAAGGCCTGGCAGGAGGTGAAGATCGCTTCCTGCCACAGCCAGGATGCCGGCGAATGGACCGTCGGCGCGACCCCGGACCACGGCCTCTACCCGGTGCTGCGGGCGATCGCGCTGCACCGCCGCGTCTTCGTCTTCACCAGTCCGGCCAACGACCCGGCGCGGCTGGCGCGCGCGCTGCTCGCCGCCGGCCATGGCGACGAGTTGCGCCTGTCGGTCGCCAGCCGCCTGCTGCTGCCGGACGAGACGCTGCATGCGCAACTGTCGGCAGCGACAGCGGCGACGATGCACTTCGCCGAGCCGAGCGTCGTCCTCGTCGAACGCGATGAACTGGCGGCGGGCCCGGCGTTCGGCCGCGAGGACGACGAGTACCTGCAGCGCACGCCGGCCAACGGGCTGATCACCAAGCTCGAGGCGCGTGCCGTGTCGCTCGCCAAGCTGCGCCTGACGGCAGCGGCAACCGTCTGGGACATCGGCGCCGGCTCCGGAGCGGTCGGTCTCGAATGCGCGCGACTGGCGCCGCACGGCCACGTCTGGGCGATCGAGAAGAACGCCGCCGATGCCGCCATCGCGCGCGCCAACGCCGCCCGCCTGCGCATCGGCAACTACACCCTGATCGAGGGGCGGGCGCCCGCCGGCCTCGCCGGCTGGCCCGACCCGGAGGCGGTGTTCATTGGCGGTTCCGGCGGCGAACTCGGCGAACTGATCCACCTCATCCTCGGCCGCCTGCGACCCGGCGGCCGGCTGGTGATGAACTTCGTCACCCTCGAGAACCTGGCCACCGCGACCAGCACCCTGCAGGCTGCCGGCGCCGTCTGGGAGGTCGTCCAGCTGCAGGCCAGCCGCAGCCAGCCGATCCTCGGCCTGCACCGGCTGGCGGCGCAGAACCCGGTCTGGATCGTCACCGCCCGCAACCCTGAAAAGGAAAGCGCATGACCGAAATCCCCCGCTACGGCAAACTGATCGGCGCCTCGCTCGGCCCCGGCGACCCCGAAATGATCACCCGCCGCGCCTGGGCGGCGCTGCAGTCTGGCGCCCGCTGGCTGTACCCGGTGAAGAAGGCCGAGGAATCGTCGTACGCGCTGGCGATCGTCGAGCGCGGCGGCCTCGCTGTCCCGGCCGATGCCGAGCAACTCGTCTTCCCGATGACCCGCGACCCGGAGATCCTCGGCAAGGCCTGGGCACGCGCCGCGACGCGCACCGTCGAACTGCTCGCCGAGGGCCGCGACCTGCTGTTCCTGGTCGAGGGCGACGCGTCGACCTTCTCGACCTTCGGCCACCTCGCCCGCGTCGTCCGCGAACTCGCGCCGCAGGTCGAGGTGGAGACGATTCCCGGCGTCTCCTCGTTCGCCGCCGCCGCCGCAGCGACCGGCACGACGCTCGCCGAGGAGGACGAGACCTTCGCCATCATTCCCGCCGCCTACGGCGTCGAGGTCATCGACCAGTTGCTCGACGAGTTCGACACGCTGGCGCTGCTGAAGGTCAAACCGCTGCTCGACGAGATCATCGACCTGCTGGCGCGGCGGGATCTGCTCGCCAGCTCGTGCTTCATCGAGAAGGTCGGTTCGCCGGACGAGCGCGTCGTGCGCGACCTCGCCAGCCTGCACGGCAGCAAGGCGAACTACCTGTCGCTGCTGCTGGTGCAGAACCCGAAAAGGCAGCGCGGCGAACTGCGGCGCGGCTGCCGCAGTCGGCGGGAGGCGGCCGCAGCGGCCGCCGGCAATTGAAGCGCGCACCCCGAGGCAGCGAGCAATGAGGATTGCCGTCGTTGCCATCACCCGCCATGGCATCGCGCTCGCCGGCAGGATTGTCGCCGCGTTGCCCGGCGCCCGGCTCTTCGCCCCCGACAAGTTCGGCGCCGAGGCGACGGCCGCGGCGGCCGGCGCCGCCCACTGCTACGCGGGCAAGGTCGGCGACCAGGTGCCGGCGCTCTTCGCCGGCTTCGACGGCATCGTCGCCATCGTCTCGCTCGGCGCCGTCGTCCGCCTGATCGCGCCGCACCTGCAAGGCAAGGAGGCCGACCCGGCGGTCGTCGTCGTCGATGAGGCCGGCCGATTTGCCATCCCGGTGCTCTCCGGCCATCTCGGCGGCGCCAACGCGCTCGCCGGTCACCTCGCCACCGCGCTCGGCGCCACCGCCGTGCTGACCACCGCCTCGGACGCGCGCGCGACGATCGCCGTCGACCTGCTCGGCCTCGAACTTGGCTGGGGACTGGCGGCGAGCCACGGCGAGCTGGTTCATTGCAGCGCCGCGATGGTCAACGACGAGCCGGTGGCGCTGGTCCAGGAAGCGGGCGACAGCGACTGGTGGGCCAACCATGCCAACGGGCGCAGCGGACCGCTGCCGGCCAACGTCGTGCGCTTCGACCGCCTCGAGGAGGTCGCCATCGACGACTTCGCTGCCGTCCTCTGGATCAGCCGCCGCGTCATGCCCGCCGCCCTCGCCGCGCGCCTGGCCGGCCGCTGCGTCACCTACCGTCCGCCGGCATGAAGACGACGCCGGCCGCGGCGGCAGCGCCGCTGGCGCTCGGCCTCGGCTGCGACCGGGGCACGCCGGCGACAACGATCGCGCAGGCGATCGCCGAAGCCCTCGCCGCCTGCGGCGGTGCGCTCGCCGACGTCCGCGCCGTCGCCTCGATCAACCTCAAGGCCGACGAGGCAGGTCTGGCGACCGTGGCACGCGACAACGGCTGGACGATCGTCTTCCACCCGGCCAGCGAACTCGCCGCCGTCGAGGTTCCCAACCCGTCGGAGACCGTCCGCCGGCATACCGGCACGCCGTCGGTCTCGGAGGCGGCGGCCCTGCTCGCCGCCGGCAGCGACAGCCGCCACCTGCTCGTCGAAAAACACAAGCTGCGTGGCCCCGACGGCCGCAACGCCACCGTCTCCATCGCCAGGATCCCCGCATGACGCCAGACACCCGCACCGCACCCGCCACGCCGACCGGCAAGATCATGCTCGTCGGCCTCGGCCCGGGCAGCCTCGGCCACCTGACCGCGCGCGCACGCGCGGCGATCGCCGAAGCCGACACGGTGATCGGCTACGCCACCTACATCCGCCTCGTCGCCGACCTGTTGGCCGGCAAGGAGGTGATCAGGAAGTCGATGACCGAGGAACTCGACCGTGCCGTCGAGGCGCTTGCGCGCGCCCGCCAGGGCCGCAAGGTGGCGATCGTCTCGTCCGGCGACGCCGGCGTCTACGGCATGGCCGGCCCGACCTTCGAGGTGCTCTTCGACGCTGGGTGGACCCCCGAATCGGCGATTGAGGTCGAGATCATCCCCGGCGCCTCGGCACTCAATACCTGCGCCGCGCTCGTCGGCGCACCGCTGACGCACGATTTCTGCGCCATCTCGCTGTCCGACCTGCTGACCCCCTGGCCGACGATCGCCCGCCGCCTCGACGCCGTCGCCTACGCCGATTTCGTCGTCGCGCTGTACAACCCGAAAAGCGGGCGGCGGACGCGGCAGATCGCCGAGGCGCAGCGCATTTTCCTGCGTCACCGCGATCCGCAGACGCCGGTGGCGATCGTCAAGTCGGCCTACCGCCCGAAGCAGCGGGTCGAGTTCTGCACGCTCGAGAAGATGGGCGACGCCGACATCGGCATGCTGACGACGGTACTGATCGGCAACTCGAACACCTTCGTCCGCGACGGGCTGATGATCACGCCACGCGGCTACGCCAACAAGTACGCCGTCGAGGACGGCGAACGCGCCACGCGCGACGGCGAGCAGGCCGGCCGCTCGCTGTCGACGGGACTCGACGGCTGGATCGCCGCCATCCAGGAGAGCGGCCGGTCGGCCGCCGATCTGGCACGCGAATACCGCCTGCCGGCCGACTACATCCAGTCGGTGCTCGACACGCCGCTCGACGAAGCGGCGGACTGAGGCGCACAGCGCCAGCCGATCGCCGCAATACGGTGACAGTATATGAATTGCGCCGCTGTGACTGCCAGGCGCCGTGCAAGTTAACCCCCAATAGCGGCGTCCGCGGAGCCCAGGTTTCTGTTTGGATCGCGCCTGCAAGGCTGTGCACACAGATGAAAAGCGCTGGCAGCCGTTTCGACTGCCTTGATCCCGGGGGCTTCTGCTCCCGGAACGGCTCGCGCCGAGCAGCTGAATCAAAATCAAGCCGGTCGGCCAGTGGCAGAGCGACGCCGACGATCAGGGCGCGATCGTCGGCGAAAGCAAATTTCATATACTGTCACCGAATTGGGTCGGTTCCGAACAGCGCCTCACAAAAGGCGCGCAGACTGGCCCTGCGCCGCGAGCAGCGCAACCGCCTTCTGGTCGAAGGACATAAAGGTTTCTCCGCCAAGCCAGTTCCCTTCGTAGGCAATGACCCCATCGGCGAAATCGCCACCTGCGTCGAGCACCGACAGGCCCGCTTCCACGGCTGGCCTGTTCGCTTCCACGTTTGCCGTAGCCAGCAAGGCGTGAATTGCGGCGGCGGCATCGGACGGCTGGAAGCCATAGACCCGGCGCAGCACCCACACGAATTCGCACAAACACGGCAACGCGACGGCGATCAATTCGGCATCGGTCAATAGCTTGGCGGCAATGCCCCCTTGCTCGGGATCGTCGCACACGACGGCGCGAACAAGGATGTTCGTGTCGACAGTGAGCTTCATTTCTTGCCCGCCCAGCCTTGCGCCGCCGCCTCGTTGATTTCTTCGATGGTGGCGACTTTCCGCGTCCGACCCGCGAGCAATCCGACGAAACCGTCGATGGTTGCGACAGGCCGGGCCGCCTTGAGAAGAGCTCGACCATCCGGCAGCAAATCCAGTTCGATCTTGTCTCCCGGCTTGATGCCGAGGTGTTGCAGCACCTCTTTCCGGAAGGTCACCTGCCCCCGTGCGGTAACAGTCAGCGTGGTCATGGCACAACCCTCTTGCCTTGTCGATACCGTCATGGTAATGCGAATCCGCATTACCACCAACCGACATCGCGAGACGGCGGCTCGGGGGTCGATTGACGACGGTCTCGCTTGTGAGCCTCCGGCAAGACTCCCCTGCAACTTGTTCCGCCGCGCCATGCGCTCTCGGGAAGCAGTCCTTTTCCCAAGGAAGGTTTCCCTGGCCGAGCGGCTACCCCGAATCATCCGTAGGGTCTTCCGGGATGGTGCGGACTCTCTCCAGAACCGTGGCTCTGCGCCGTGGACGAGAGCTTCGAACGATGAACCATCCAGTCAGCAGGCCGGCCGCTCGCTGACCACCGGCCTCGACGGCTGGATCGCCACCATCCGGCAGAACGGCCGGTCGCCCGCCAAACTGGCACGCGAATACCGCCAGCCGGCCGACTACGTCCAGTCGGTAGTCGACACGCCGCTGGCCGTAGCGGAAGACTGAAATCCGCTTCGCCGCTGCGGGCAACCGGCGGCCACCAGCAGTCCCGACTCAGCGGTGCTCGCCGGCGCTGCCGTGCATGCGATAATTCTGCCCCTGGCGGTCTGCGTTACCGCCATCAATTGCGCCGGCGAGTCGTCGGCCACCAGTGGCACCGTAAGTCGCGAGGGCTTCCGCCTCGCGGCGGTTGATGAAATCGGGAGAAGTCGATCACCACTGCAGCGCCCCTGATGCGCCGCGCCGTCCTGTCGCCCGTCCGGCGCCGGGCCGGGAGCGGCTGCCGCATGCTCCTGCTGCTCGCCTGTGCGCTCACCCAGGCCGCAGCCGCCGCCGAACTGCGCGCTGTGCCGGCGCGCCCGCTGCCGGCGGCCGCCGCCGGAACCTCACTCGATGCCAAGCTGGCTGCGCTTGCCGGCCGCCCGGTGATCATCAACTTCTGGGCCTCCTGGTGCGAGCCCTGCCGCGACGAGATGCCGGCGCTGCAGCATCTCGGCGCTCGCTGGCGCGAGCAGCGGCTGGCCGTGCTGACCGTCGCCGTCGCCGATCAGCGGGCACGGCTCGACGCGTTCCTGACGGCGCACGCCATCGAACTGCCGGTGATCGACGATCGCGAACAGCAACTCAGCCGCGCGTTGGGCGTCCGGTTGCTGCCGACCACCCTCGTCCTTGACCACCAGCACCGCACCCGCCTGCGCGCCGAGGGCGCCATCGACTGGCATTCGGCGGCCGTCAGCCAGCGCTTGCGGAGCGTCCTCGCGCGGCCGCCGCGATGAAGCGCGCTCCGTGGGGAGGCTGCCGGCCGCCGGCGCGTGGACGCGGTCGGCGGGCGCTCGACCGCACCGGCGGATCCAGCGCCGCGGGCGCATCGGCCAAGCCGCGCGAAACCGCGACTTCGCACGACGGCAGCGCTCTCGCCAGAAGCCGCCCAGTTCCCCGCGCGTCGCTGCGGCGACCGTACCCTTCCCCCACTCCGGAGACCCGCCATGGATCGTCGTGATTTCCTCAAGACCGCCACCCTTTTCAGCATCGCCGGCTCTGCCGCCTGGCGGCCGGTGCGCGCCGAGCAGCAGTTCTTCGACCCCAACCCCGCCAACGGCTGGCGGGTCTTTGAAGTCAGCATGCGCGCCGAAGTCGCTCGCGGCGGGAGCGAGACGCGCGTCTGGCTGCCGCTGCCCTCGCTCGATGAAGCCGCCTGGATCAGGCCGATGGGCAACCTCTGGCAGGGCAACGCGGCGGCCATGCAGATCGCGCGCGACCCGGTTTACGGCGCGCAGATGCTCGCCGCCACGTGGGGCGCCGAAACCGGCACACCGGTCGTCGAGGTCACCAGCCGGATCGCCACCCGCGACCGCGCGATCGACTTCAGCCAGCCCGGCCCGATGAAGCCTCTCGACAGGGCGGCGCTCAAGCTCTACACAGGGCCGACCGAGCTGCTGCCGACCGACGGCATCGTCCGGCGGACAGCGAGCGAGATCACCCGTGGCGCGCGCAGCGACCTCGACAAGGCACGCGCCATCTACGAGTGGGTCGTCGACCACACCGCCCGCAACCCGAAGACCCGCGGCTGCGGCCTCGGCGACATCCGCGCGATGCTCGAGAGCGGCGACCTCTCCGGCAAGTGCGCCGACCTCAACGCGCTCTACGTCGGCCTCGCGCGCGCCGCCGGACTGCCGGCGCGGGACGTGTACGGCATCCGCATCGCCGACTCGCGCTTTGGCTACAAGAGCCTCGGCAAGTCGGGCGAGATCAGCAAGGCGCAGCATTGCCGGGCGGAAGTCTGGCTGGCCGGCTTCGGCTGGGTGCCGGTCGATCCCGCCGACGTGCGCAAGGTGGTGCTCGAGGAGAAGCCAGGGCTGAAGCTGCAGGATGAGGTCGTCGTCGTCGTCCGCAACCGGCTCTTCGGCAGTTGGGAGATGAACTGGCTGGCGTACAACGTCGCGCACGACATCAGCCTGCCCGGTTCGAGCGGGCCGAAGATTCCCTTCCTGATGTATCCGCAGGGGGAGAACGCC
>ERZ761602.4542-NODE-4542-length-17635-cov-6.627759_pt1 | contig 17635 bp, 15 predicted proteins | sample MGYA00512165_ERZ761602 | MGnify/ENA primary metagenome ERZ761602 (study PRJEB28899, sample SAMN02445085) | bioreactor sludge metagenome | biome: EBPR sludge; isolation source: Thorneside wastewater treatment plant | place: Australia: Brisbane, Thorneside... | reverse complement strand
TGTTGCTGCCTGTGCCAACATCCATTACGAAGGGCGTACTCATCAGCCCGACGGTTTATGGAAACATTTTATTGGGACCGACCGCTGAAGACCTGCCAGACAAAACTGCCACGGAAACTACCGAAGATGGTTTGAAATTTTTGATTGAAAAAGGCAAGCAGATCCTGCCACAGTTGTTGGACGAAGAAGTGACTGCCACCTACTCCGGTTTACGGGCGGCGACGGAACATAGTGATTACCAAATCGAAATGGATGCATCGCTTCGCTACTTGTGCCTGGGCGGGATCCGCTCTACAGGCATTTCTGGTGCGATGGGCATTGCAGAATATGGAGTTGAACTCCTGCGCGATGCAGGTTTGGATTTAAAGCTGAAACCTGAATTCAAAACGGTGAAACTCCCAACCATCGGGCAAGCCTTCACTCGTCCGCACCAGGATACGGAGATGGTGGCTGCGAACCCGGCTTATGCAGAGATAGTCTGTCACTGTGAGCGCGTCTCGCGTGGTGAGTTGATGGATGCGATGAGTGCGCCCATCCCTGCTACGACAGTGGATGCATTACGCAGAAGGACTCGCGCTTCACAGGGACGTTGTCAGGGCTTCAATTGTCATGCGGCGCTTGTATCGTCATTGCGAGGGCGAGGCTCTTCCGCCCGAAGCAATCCCATGAATGTGACGAAGATTGCTTCGTCGCAAAGAGAAAGAGCGCTCCTCGCAATGACGAAGGACGTTCTTATCGTCGGCGGCGGACCCGCGGGACTTTCGGCAGCAATTGAATTAAAAAAGCAAGGCGTGAAAAATATTTTGGTGGTAGACCGCGAATCCGAGGCAGGCGGCATGCCGCGCATGTGTCATCACGCTGGCTTTGGGCGTGAGGATCTGTGGCGCATGTGGTCAGGTCCGAAATATGCAAAGTATTACCGTGAGTTGGCAGAGAAGATGGACGTAGAGGTGCGGACATTCACAACCATCACTGGCTGGGCGGATAAAAAGAAATTGACATACACCTCTCCACAAGGGTTAGGCGAGATCGAAGCGGGTGCGATTTTGCTGGCAACAGGCGTGAGGGAACGTCCGCGAGCGGCGCGATTGGTGCCGGGAAAACGCCCGCAGGGTGTGTTTACGACGGGGTCATTACAACGGTTCTTGTATCAAGAGCATTTGCCAGTTGGGAAACGCGCGGTTATCATCGGCGCGGAGTTGGTGAGCCTCTCCGCATTGATGTCTTTGATGGGTGCAGGCATCAAATGTGAAATGATGGTGACGGAAGAAAACAGTCACCAGATCGAATTCCCATATGTGGTGATGAAATGGGCGCTGACTGATATTATTTCCAGAACGCCTATCATTACAAATACTCGAATATCGAATATCTTCGGTCAAAAACGAGTTGAAGGAATCGAGCTCACTCACAAGGACGGACAGAAAAAACTTGTGGAATGTGATACGGTCATTTTCACTGGCAATTGGATCCCTGAGCATGAGTTGGTTCGCCTGGGCGGACTGGAGTTGAATCCACTCACGAAGGGACCGAGCATTGACAAGAACTTCCAATCTTCGGTGGCGGGCGTGTTCGTGGCAGGGAACCTACTGCGCGGCGTGGAGACGGCAGATCATTGCGCGATGGAAGGCAAATGGGCGGCCCAGTCCATGTCAAAATTCCTAAAAGCTGTAAAATAACCCCGATGAAACCCAGCCATATTCTAATTTCTCCGGCACGAATGTTACTGGTCGCGCTGCTTGTGGTTTTCAGCCTGTATTCCATGTATCAAATGGTGTTTGCATCGATGCATATCGGGGATACAGGGTCGGAGCGACTTGACCTATGGGAAGCGGACATGCAGCTCATAAGAGAGTCTCTGCCCCTGGAACGCGGAGTGGTCGGTTACATATCCGAGGAAGACCTGGAAGGCGTTGAATTCGCCTTTTGGGATAACGAGACCGAATTCATGTTGACCCAATATGGTCTCGCGCCATTGATCCTCAAAAAAGGTCTTGCAGGCGAGTGGAATGTCGTCGTATTGAAAGAAGCGAATTTGAAACAGTGGCTGGACGCGAATCCCGGAAACTATGAACTCATCAAAGTAAAGGGACGGTTTTCCATCCTGCATGATCTGGGTACCCCATGACCATCCTAAGTTTTCTCGCTTATGCGCCAGCGATCATCCTTGGCACCCTGATCGTCCACTGGCTATTGCCAGATAAATTCACCCCATCCATTCTGCTAAAGCTGTCCCTGGGAACCGGGCTTGGGCTTGGATTAAGCTCGATATTTTATTTCATCAGCCTGCAAGTCGCACCGGGGAGGGTAAACATGCCGGTTTTACTGGTGATCTTGATCGTCGCTCTCGTTGTCATCATTTATTTCCAAAAAGGTCTGGAAGGATTAACCCCGACTCGGATTCCTACAATGACATGGATGCAATGGGGATTGATTGCCACCTTCATAGCCTGTGTTGCCTTATCAGCATTCGTTTTTGCCAACTATGTGACTTCCCGTCCACAAGGAGCATTGGATGCCTGGAGCGTTTGGAATCGGGCAGCCCGTTTCGTCCATCGCGACCCTGAAAACTGGATCGCAACCCTTTCCCCCGACCTTCCGCTGCTGCGGCATGCTGATTATCCATTGTTGGTTCCGCTGAACGTAGCATGGGGATGGGACGTGGTGGGTAATGAAACTCTGCGCACGCCGATGGTCCAGGCGGGGTTGTTCACTTTTGCTGCCATCTTCCTTCTTTTCAGTGCCATTGCACTTACCAAAAGCATTGGCCAGGCAAGCCTCGCTTCTATTGTGTTGATCGCTACATCCGGCATCGTACCATCCGGGACATCTCTCATCGCCGATGTGCCTCTCTCTTATTTCATACTGGCATCCGCCATCTTGATGTATCTTTTTACCTGCGAAAATGACTTTCGCTTGCTCATCCTTTCAGGTTTCATGGCAGGCTTGTGCGGCTGGACCAAGAACGAGGGATTGATATTAATAGCGGCAAGCTTTTTCTCCCTCTTGATCGCCACTTCCACCAACTTCAAAAAAGCCCTGGTCTATTACCTCTCAGGGTTGTTGGCGCCTCTTGCAGTGATCGGGTATTTCAAACTGCTTGCCCCGGTAAACGATCTGGTGGCAAACACGGAGGGAGGATTGATCGGAAACATTCTCGACCCGTCTCGTTACGAGATGATATTCAATTCGTTCCTAAGTGGCATACTTAAACCCGGGGCGCTCTTTCTATTCCTTTATCTGCTGGTATTGGGGTTTGGTGCCACTCAAACGAACCGAAGGGGAAGCGCTGTTCTTGGCGCTCTTCTGGTCCTCCAAATTCTCGGTTACGGGTTTGTGTATCTCATCACCCCTTATGACCTTTCGTGGCATCTGATGACGTCACAAGCCCGCCTTATCTTTCAGGTCATACCATTGGCAATATTCTTTTGTTTCAGCGTGAGCATGGAACCCGAAAAAGTTTTTTCTTCAATCATAAGAAGACAAACAGCCCTCAGACAGGAGTAACCATTCGATGGATGAACTTTTGGATGTAGTCACCGATTCGGACACAGTGATCAGGCAAGCCATGCGTTCCATCGTCCACCAACAAGGCTTGCTACACCGCGGAGTACATGTCTTTCTATTTAATGAGCGGGGTGAGATGCTCATCCAAAAACGCAGTGCAGACCGCGCCAACTCGCCGTCGTTGTGGGATTGTTCAGTTTCGGAGCATGTCAAGGCAGGGGAAGGCTACGTCGAAGCAGCAGTGCGCGGCATGAAAGAAGAAATGGGCGTGGAGGGCATCGAACTCTCCCGGCGCGGCAAAATCCATATGCAGTACGGGGTGAACGATAACGAGATCAGCGAAATCTACGAGGGCAGGCTGGATGACCAGCAAGTGACGTTTGACCCGGGTGAAATTTCCGAGGTTAAATTCATGAGTCTTAATGAGATTCGGGCGGGGATCGCAGCTGAGAAGGAGAAATACTGTTACTGGTTCATTCAACTGATGAACTGGTATTTTGGACAGGCGGCTGAGCTGAAAGAGGTGTGATTCATAGGAGTCTGCTTTAGCGGGCTTGGTAGAAATAGCGCGGGGGTTGCATCCCCCACTGGAGCGTAAGAAAAACTCAATGGTCAGAGTCAGCCCAAATCAAGAAAGAGGCGGGGGTTACATCCAATACAACCTTTGAGAATGCCCGGCGTATATCCCTTTCGGAAGCATTTTCCAAGGAGTAACCATGAAAACCATTCAACGTATTTCGACAGTCTTTATACTAATCGCGCTCTTTTCCCTCGCCGTAACCACACCGGCGCTGGCATTCGACGGGCGTTCGGGCGATGTGATCGTGATCGAAGCCGATGAAACCGTGAAAGACGACTTGTATGTGACCGCGGACGAGTTCACATTGGAGGGAACGGTTCAGGGTGACCTGGTCGTGTTTGGCAATTACATCGTCATCAAAGGAACGGTGGAAGGCGATTTGATCGCGGCGGGCAATACGGTCGTGATCGAAGGCACAGTGACCGATGACGTCCGCATCGCTGGCGCAGCTCTGCAGCTTGGCGATGAGGCTGTGATCGGCGGCGATTTACTTGCCGCAGGTGCGAGTCTCGAAACAAAAGAAGGCAGCACCGTGGAAAACGACGCCCTTTTTGCGGGCGCGCAAGGTTTGTTCGCCGGGTCGGTTGGGCGAGATGCATTCGTTGCGGGCGGCGCGATTGAAATCCGCGGTGAAATAGCCCGTGACCTGACCGCCGAGGTGGGCGAAGCGGGTGAGTCTGGACCTTCACCTGCAATGTATATCAACGATACAAAAATCTCATTACCGACCGTCAACCCCGGTCTAAAGATCGCCGAGGGCGCAAAGATCGGCGGGGATTTCAACTACACCCAATCGAAAGATATTGAGATTCCTGCTGGGGCAGTGGATGGAAAAGTAACCCGCAAGGAACCGGTTGTGGACGAGTCGAACATCCCCGCTCCCCCAACCCCTGCGGAAGCCGCCGCAAGTTGGACCTTTGGGTTGATCCGCGACATTGTGACGCTTGCCCTCTTCGGTCTTTTGCTCGCCTGGCTTGCGCCGCTCTTCATGAAAGGCTTGATGGATAAAATGCAGGCCCAACCTGCGCCCAGTTTCGGGTGGGGACTTGTCGCCTACGCCGCCTTCTTCTTTGCCCTGATGCTGATTGTGATCGTGATGATTGTCGGCGGAATTCTCTTCGGTGCGCTAACTCTGGGCGGAGTGACTGGCATAATCATCTGGGTCGGTCTCCTCGCGCTCTTCGCCCTGATCGTTGGATTTGTCCTCTTCACCGGACTTGGGTCGCAGACTCTGGTTGCCTGGCTCGGCGGACGTTGGATCCTTGGGCGCTTCAACCCCTCGCTTGCAGAGAATAAGATCTGGCCCGTGCTGCTTGGTGCAGCGATCGTTGGCTTGCTGGTCAACCTGCCGCTCGTCGGCTGGCTGTTCGGGTTCATCATCATGTTCTTCGGCTTGGGCGCCCTCTGGCTCTGGGTCCGCGAACGGATGGCGAAACCGGTCGCAGCCGCAGTTCAATAAGAAATTGAGAGATAACAAGCCGGGAAGAATTACGCCCGGCTTGTTATCTTTTTCACACCCGTAACATTTTCTCCCGAATACCGACATATTTACAAACCAGAAGGTAAAAGGAGAAAATCATGTTTAGAAAAGTCGTATTCAAGGTCATGGCAAGTTTTCTGCTTATGTTCACCGCCATCGGCTTGACCATGCCTGTAAGCGCTTATGCTCAAACCCAAGGGAGCCATGCCCAGTCGGCGCACTACGCATCGGGCAAATGCGAAAAGATAAAGGACAAGAAAAAGAAGAAGGACTGCGAGAGCAAGGAAAAAAAGGGCAAAACAAAAAAGAACGATGATGGTCCAAATCATGACGCAAACGACGATCACGGCGCCGGTCATCCGTAAAATAAGGTCGGACCAGGCTTCTTGCCAAAGTCACCGGAAACGTCCCGAAGGTCCTCTTCAATAAAGCGGATGTACCCAAAGCCTTCGGGACGATACATAAATATCAATGGCAAATTACGCGGCACAAAAGAAGGTCACGCAGGTGCGTGACCTTCTTTTGTTTTCCAGAAAACTTTTCGATATGTTACGGCACAGGCGGGCAATTCTTGTAGTATTTCACCATCTTTTCGATCTTTTGAGTGCGGTCCACCACGCCGCCGCCTTTATTCACACCTGCAAATTGGAACTCGATCACAGCTTCATCCAATCCGCGCCAGTCGGCGGTTATATCGGTGGCTTTGAATGTGATGAAGAAATTCCCTTTGCCGTCGGTGCTCATATTGCCGATCAAAAACCAATCGGAATAGCGGAAGAAGGTCGGGGCTTCCAACACGCGGTAGAACATTTCGGCGCGGGTCACGTCGGGGTGGATGGCGCGCATGGTGATCTCGAATTCACGCGGGTAGCAATTGAGCGTGATCCGGTCGCTCGAAAATGTAATATCCGCAAAGACGCCCTTGCCGAGGATGTTATCCACATGCACCGGGGTCAGGTCCGATGCGCCTACTGAAACCGTCGCTGTGGATTGAGGCGCGGCGGTCGGGGGCTCCGCTGTTGGAGGCTGGCTCGTGGCTGTCTCCGTCGGTAATGGGATAGGAGTATTGGTCGGTCCCTGTGTGGGCAACGGAATGGACGTGGGCGGCGCGGCTTCAGTGGTCGCAACCACAACAACCGTTTGAATGATCGGCGTGGGCGGTTCCGTCTGGGCGGCTGGCTGTACAACGCCGCAGGCGGTAAACAGCAAGGATAAAGTGAGGAGGGGTATCAATATTTTTTTCATGTCATGCTCCTGTGAGATGTGTTCCTTCATATTCTATGTCCTTGCCTCCAATACCTGCTTGACCCGTTGGGGCTACTCTTTGAACGATTTCCTTTTCAAATATGTAAAGAAAGCGATCCAGCAGGCGCTTTGGAACTCAGAGGTATGGGAAAAGGACAATTCTTATCAGGTATAATCGCGCCATGTTAACCCCGGAACAGATCGAAGCAAAACTCGAACGCATTCTTTTAAAGGTGGAGAGACCTGGCCGCTACGTAGGCGGCGAATTGAATTCTACGGCGAAAGATTGGGACTCGGTAAAGACCCGAGCCGCTTTCATCTTCCCAGATATTTACGATATCGGCGTTTCCAACGTTGGGTTGAAGATCCTCTACGACCAGGTCAACCAACGGGAGGATGCGCTGGCTGAACGCGCCTACGCCCCCTGGCTGGATATGGAAGCCTTGATGCGTGAGCAGGGGATTCCGCTCTACGCGCTCGAATCAAAACGCCCCCTGGCCTGTTTCGACCTTATTGGCTTTACCCTCCCCTACGAGACTCTCTACACCAACGCCCTCAACATCCTAGACCTGGCAGGCATCCCCATCCGCTCGGCGGAACGGGACGAGTCGCATCCCATCGTCATCGCGGGCGGACATTCCGCCACCAACCCCGAACCGATGCATGCTTTCATCGATGCGTTCATCATCGGCGAAGGGGAGGAAGTGATTCATGAGGTTATTGATGTAATAAAAAAATGGAAAGTGGAAAGTAAAAACCCACTTTCCACTTTCCACCGCGAGGATGTATTACGAGACCTTGTCAAGCTCTCTGGCGTTTATGTTCCGCGTTTCTACCAGACCACTTATTTGGAAGACGGCACTGTCGCCGCCACTGAGCCGATCATCCCCGAAGCGCCCAGGGTGGTGAACAAACGCATCGTGGCAAAACTTCCGCCGCCGCCGACAAAGTTCATCGTGCCGAACATCGACGTGGTGCACAACCGGGTCTCCGTCGAGATCATGCGCGGCTGCACCCGCGGATGCCGATTCTGTCAGGCTGGCATGATCACCCGCCCGGTCCGCGAGCGAAGCGTGGAAGAGGTGGTGAACGCCGCCGATGCGGCAGTCCGCTCAACAGGCTTCGAAGAACTGGCATTGATGTCGCTCTCTTCGTCCGATTACACCTACATCAAAGACCTGGTGGATGCCATCAGTAAACGCTTCGAGGGTCGCAAGTTGACCGTGTCGCTTCCCTCGCTTCGTATTGAATCCGTCTCGGTCGATTTGATGGAAAAGCTCAAGCAACACCGCTCGGGTGGGTTTACACTCGCGCCCGAAGCCGCCAGCGAACGGATGCGTCGAATCATCAATAAGTTCATTCCCGATGAAGACATCATCAAAACGACGAACGAAATCTACAGCCGCGGTTGGACGACGATCAAGTTGTATTTCATGATCGGTCACCCCAGCGAAACACTCGAAGATGTGCAAGCGATCGCCGACCTGAGCAAACGGGTCATCGCCGAAGGACGCAAAGTAGCCGGATGGAGGGTGAAATTGAATGTTGGCGTCAGCACTTTCGTACCCAAACCGCAAACACCCTTCCAGTGGGTATCGTGTGATACACGCGAAAACATTCTCGAAAAACAAGCACTCCTCAAACGCCAGCTATTCAAGGACAAAAGCATCAAACTAAGCTGGACCAAGCCCGATGATACCCTCGTGGAAGCCTGGCTCTCCCGCGGTGACCGCCGCACTGCGGAAGTGATCCACACCGCATGGAAGAACGGCGCGAAGTTCGATGCCTGGGAGGAAGGGCGCAATTTCGACAGGTGGATCGCCGCCTTCGAAGAACACGGTCTCGACCCGGCATTCTATACACACCGCCAGCGCCGCACCGATGAAGTTTTTCCGTGGGAACACATCACGGCGGCGGTGCGCAAGAATTTTCTCTTTCAGGATTTCCGCATGTCGCTCGAAGGGCAGATCCGTGTGGACTGCCGATTGAACTGTTTCGCCTGCGGAATCCTGCCAACCTTTGCGGGCTTACGGCGCGACAATCCCGGTGAAGGCTGGAAATGCCCCGAGGTCAAATCGCCTGCGCACAAGATGGAAGTGGAACTACCCCTGGTCGGCGATTGAAACAAGCGGACTCCGCAAGTTCTACTTGCGGCTTCCAGAATGACTCCATTATCAAAACATGAATAAAACTGCCCTCCTCGAACGCCTGCAAAACGAACGCGATCAATTCGAGCTTTTGCTCAACCGCGTCGGGTTTACACGCCGATTGACACTCCGTGGTGTTTCAGGCGCGTTGACGGTCAAAGACCTCCTGGCAGAGGTGTTGTCGCATGAGCAATTCATCGCAGACCGCTTGAGCGAGGTCCTGCATGGGGAGACATATGCTCCCTCCGCTTCGTACTCAGCTCTGGATGGATTCCGATCCCAATTCGGATACCCGGATTACGAATCCCCTCTTTACGAAAAAGGCAAACCCGACCCATCCGTCCTTGATGCCTACAAAAATATCGAATTCGATGAGATCGTTTCGGAAGAATTGGCGATCTACTCGAATATCCAAGAATTACTCAAGAAACTCACCCACCACCACTATCTCGACCACGACCTTTATCACCGAGTCGCCGAGCACACCTACCGGCTTTACCACCGTGCAGGAACAGTGATCGACCGCTGGATGAAACAAAACGCATCCGAGCATAAATAAGTTATGCGAGTCCGAATCACATTCACCAAACAAGGTGCATTGAGGTACATCGGTCACCTTGACCTGCACCGCTTGTGGGAACGCGCCATGCGTCGCGCCGAATTGCCCCTCTCGTATTCCCAGGGATTTCACCCCCAGCCCAAGATCAGCCTTGCAGCCGCCCTGCCGCTGGGATTCTCCTCCCGGGCTGAAGTCATGGATGTGAGACTGAACGAAGAAATCGCAGTCGAAGACATATCCACGAGGTTAAAGGACAACCTTCCGCCGGATATCAAGGTTACGGAGGTGAAAGCCGTGGAAGAAGGTTTGCCCGCATTACAAACACTCACACTTTCAGCGGCGTACGATGTCCATTTGACGGAACCCATTGACGGGTCCGAATTGAAGCGCAGGGTTGAAGCATTGATGATGTCAGAGTCGCTCATCCGCGAGCGAAGGGGAAAGTCCTACGACCTGCGCCCTTTGGTCGAGTTGTTAAGCGTGATCACCATGGCAGATGGGACGTCCTGGCTGAAGATGACCCTTGCCGCACGGGAAGGCGCAACAGGCAGACCGGAAGAAGTTATGTCAGCGCTGGGCATCGAACCGGAAACAGCAAGGGTGGAACGGACACGCTTGATCTTCAAAGACTAAATTCTCTCCACAGAGCTTTCTCGAGGGATTGGATTCATGTTGCTGGCTTCAATTGCGCTGGGCATTATTCCGATGGTATTTTTCGCGGGGATAGTTTCCTGGCTGGATTGTTATGAGAAGGAGCCGAAGGTTTTGCTTGGGGGCGTTTTCTTCTGGGGAATGATCGCCGCTTCGGGCGGAGCATATTTTCTTAATACCTTTGTCAAAATAAGTTTGCTTCCGCTCATGGGATTGACACATGTGAGCAACCAGGTGGGCATGTCTGTCACCACACCGCTGATCGAGGAAGCCCTCAAGGGTCTCGCGGTATTTTTCATTTATTTATTCATGCGTCGCGAACTCGACTCGACACTTGACGGGCTTGTGTACGGCGCAATTGCAGGTTTGGGGTTTGCCGCCGCCGAAAACACACTCTACATTTATCGAAACGGTTATCTCGAACAAGGCTTGACAGGGCTTTTGGCACAAGCAACTTTGAGAGTGCTTTTGGTGGGATGGATGCACGCTTCATTCACAGCCTGCACCGGGATCGGATTTGGGGTGGCGCGCACCAGCCGAAACATGGCCGTCAGATTGTTTGCCCCTCTACTTGGTTTTGGCATCGCAACGCTCGTCCATGCGTTTCACAATTCGATCAGCGGATTTATCGGCGGTTTCAGCGGCTTTCTAATAGGCTTGACAACAGACTGGCTGGGTTTTGCACTGATGTTCTTCATCGTGCTTGGACTGATCTACAGCGAATATCGGATCATGAAACGGCAGTTACCTGGCGAGATTGCATCCGGTTCGATCTCAGAACTACAATACCAGAAGGCGCTCATTCCGCTCACTTTGAGTTTTGCCGGTTTCAGCGGAAAAGATACCCTGCGTTTTTACCGCCTGCTTGGAAGGCTGGCACATAAAAAAGAACAACTGGAAAAATTTGGTGAAGAGGGCGGGAACACTCGCATCATACGCTTGTTGCGAATAGAAGTGACAGCACTGGCTAAAAAGGCGAAATAAAGTCCGTTTTGATTTTTTGATATAGTCCGTTAAAATAAAACCGTTAGCCTTATCCATCTCACAAACCGGAGGAGTAATCATGGCAATTCTGGCCGCAATCCCCATGGCGTTCATCCCTGCATTTTTCTTTTCGTGGTTCATCTACTGGCTCGACCGATACGAGAAGGAACCGCGCTGGCTGCTGCTGGCAACCTTCTTTTGGGGTGGGTTCGTCGCCATCATCGGGACGTTGATCATTGCAACCATCTTCGAGATCGGGTTCAGCATTGTATTGAACGATGCTGTGCTCGAAGATATCGCGGGCGGTTCGATCACCGCGCCGTTGGTGGAGGAATTCATGAAGGGTTTGGCGGTGATGATCGTCTTCTTCATGTTCCGCAAGGAATTCGACTCGATCCTGGACGGTATCATCTACGGCGGCATTGCCGGGCTGGGTTTCGCCGCCACCGAAAACGTATTCTATTTCCTCGGTCAATACAATGATGCAGGCTGGGCTGGCATGTTCACCAACTTTGCCCTGCGCGTGGGTGTGTTCGCCTGGGGGCATCCCTTCTACACGGCATTTACCGGGCTTGGCTTTGCCGTGGCGCGCACGAACCGGAATGTTTTGGTCAAGTTCGCCGCCCCTGTTATCGGATATTTCCTTGCCGTTTTCGCGCATACCTTTCACAACACTTCGTTGCTCTTCGTCTCCGGGTTGGGAAGTTTCGCCTTGATCGTCCTGCTCGAATGGGCGGGCTGGCTGATCTTCCTCGGCTTTATCATCTGGCTCATCCGCCACGAACAGGGACTCTTAAAGAAGCACCTGCGCGAAGAGGTGAGTAACGGGCTGATCTCGGAAGCCCAGTTCACGACCGCGGTTTCGTTCTTCCAATTCAATGCCCGCATGGCGGCATTGAGCGGCGGCGCATACAAAGCCACCGACCACTTCTATCAATACCTCGGCGAACTGGCGCATAAGAAGGAACAGTACGAAAAGTTCGGCGATGAGAGAGGCAATGCTGCCATCATCCAGAAACATCGCGAAAGTATCCGCGCGCTTGCGCCGAAGGCAAAAACATAAAGAAGTATTCACGGAGGCTATGACGGGAGTCATTGGGCACCATTACGATGAAGAGGCTGATGGTTCGACCGTGAGCCTCTTTTTTGCCTATGGTAAAATTCGCTTCGCCCGCCCCCGTAGCTCAGTGGACAGAGTGTCGGCCTCCGGAGCCGAAGAGCGCAGTTCGAGTCTGCGCGGGGGCGCCATAAAAACAGACCTTCTCATGGTCTGTTTTTGCTTTAAGGTCCGGAAGTAGAATTTCTGGAGTCCAACGTCTCCTGATGTTGGAGTGGAAGGTCATGAGACATTCCACTACGGTTCCGTGGGATACAATTATCGGGACATGCGAAAAGATATTTTTCTATGGTCGGTGATCATTTTCTCCACTGTGGGTTGTGTGACGCCTCCCACAACTCCGGCTCTTCCTACGCTGGAATTTGTCACAGCCACCCTGCCGTCGACTCCGCCCCTGGCTGCATCTGCCACATCGCTTCCACCTACAGCCGCGCCGACAGTTGAACCGGTCGCAGGGACGACGATCAACGAGGTCAATGTTCGGGTGGACCCATCCACAGCAAGCCCATCACTGGGGACGATTCCTCCATTCACCGCGATTGAGATCGTGGGGAAAGAGTCGTTTGGGTATTGGGTGCGCATCCTGTATGGCGGGAATACCGGCTGGGTGCGTGCAGAATATGTTCAGGTAACAGCGGAGATTCCAGTTATAGATGTCAGACCAGTTTCCGGATCCGGAGTGAGAGGCGCGATTTTGAGGGGAGTCAATGTGCGGAGCGGACCCGGAAGGGACTTCGATTCCCTCGGGTTGCTGAATCAATATGATGTAGTCGAAATCGTCGGAAGAGATTCATCGGGAGGTTGGCTGCGGATCGAATTTCTCCCGGCGGCAGAAGGGACTGGCTGGGTGGCGGCGGAATATTTGCAAACAGATACTATCGAAACGCTCCCCGTGGTGGATGCAGTGGAGCCGGAAGCAGAAACGGATTTTTCAACACAACCCGCGGAACCGATAACAGGAGCTATTCTTGCGGAGGGCGATTCGGCGGATGCGCCGCTCGCCCTGTTCACCCTCTCACCGGGCACGGCGCGTTCGATCGTATTTCAGGGCGAAGTTTCAGCAGACGGGGGCGACAACGAAGATTGGGTCGGGTTCTCGGCGGGATTTCCCAAAATCCATTTTCAGTTCTTGTGCGATGCGGGAGCCATTCAAACGGAACTTATCCCTGCTGTGTCTATATCAGTCTCATGCGGAGAGTCTCAAACGATCCCCATCGAGCCAAACCTTCCATATCTCATAAAGATCACGCCTCTGGCAGCCGGGGCTGTAAATTATGAAATTCGAATCACTATCTCCGATTGATCCCACAATAAACCTTCAAACCATTTGTGACATATTTGTACCGAATTGTACAAAAACCCTTTTTTTGGTATAGTAGGTTCAATACCAGCAAAGGCGAGGTCTCATGAACACGAGAAAGATACCGGACATCATTATCGGCAGGCTGCCCGTGTACCTGCGGGCGCTTCAGCGTATGTCAGACACGGGGCTGAAGACTACATCGTCGCAGGAACTGGGCGAGCGGGTGGGTATTTCGGCGGCGCAGATCCGCAAGGATATTTCACAGTTCGGCGAGTTCGGCAAGCAGGGCACCGGGTATTCCATCGAGTACCTGATCGATAAACTGCGCGAGATCTTGAAGGTGGACCGCATCTGGGACGTGGTGGTGGTGGGAGCCGGGGATGTGGGGCGCGCCATTGCCAATTATCAGGGATTCCGCGACCGGGGCTTTCATGTGGTTGCGATCTTCGATAACGACAAGGCGAAGGTGGGGCAGATCATGGGTGGGTTCAAGGTGGAGGATACGGAAGAAATGATCGAGCGCGTGAGGTCATTGGGGGTCAAGATCGCCATGCTGACCGTGCCCGTTTCCGCCGCCCAGTCGGCAGCGGATCAATTGATCGAGGCAGGTGTGAAGGCGATCCTGAACTATGCGCCGATCAGTTTAAATGTGCCAAACTATGTGAAGGTGCAGCACATCGACCCATCGACCCATTTGCAGAGGATGACTTATTATTTGTAGTGCGGACGTCGCGCCTGCTCTTTTATCTTGATAATTAAGCCTAACCATCCACGAATTACTATCGAGCGAGCGTGGATGGTTTTGATTCGGGGCAAGCCTCGATGAAGACCCAGCCTGAAAATCACGAATACAACTTGAAAACAAGCAGGTAAAATCAGCACAGAAATGGCTAAGATGAATCCTCCCCAACTTGAAACGAATAAACGCGATCAGATCCTGAATCTTTTGAAAGGGGAAAAAGCCGCACAGGCTCCTGCCTTCAGCGGATTGATCCATGTCACGACCGGGGGGCTGGCAAGCGAGGGACTGTCATTGCATGAAGTTCATCACGACGCGAGGAAGATGGCACGGGCAGCGGCAAGCACGTTCAAATTGACCGGCATGCCTTCGGCGGCGCTGCCACTCGATCTGTGTTCGCCTGCTGAAGCGCTGGGGGCTGAGCTGATCTTCTATAATAATGAAGAGATGCAATTCCCACAGGTACGCAAGTTGCTGTTTCAAAGTACAAGGGAGATACTGGAGATTGGAGAATTGGAGATGGGGGGGAGAATAAATTTGATTTGCGAGGCGATTGGATTATTGAAGAAGGATATTGGGGATAAGGCTGTCATTTCGGGCATGATTCCTGGTCCGTACACGCTGTTGATCTATATTTGCAAAGCGCAAAACTTATTTGGAGAAATGAAGAAAGATCCGCAAATGGTTCTGGATGCGCTCTCCCGTCTTTCGGCCTTCCTGGCGGACATCGGCAAAGCCTATTTGGATGCCGGGGCGGACTTTATCACGATCCACGAAATGGGCGGATCACCGGGGTTTATCGGACCCAAGCCGTTCGAGACTTTCGTCCTGCCTGCGGTTCAAAAACTTACCGGGAGTTTGTCCTGCCCGACTGTGCTTTCAGTCTGTGGAAAAACGGACTCTGCCATGAGTCTGCTTGCACAATCTGGCGCGGATGCGATCTCGGTTGACCAGTTGAATGATTTGAAAGCGTCTCGCGCTGCATTAAAAGACAAGCTGTTATTCGGTAACATCGACCCGGTAGCGACTCTGTGGCAGGGAGACGAAGGCTCGGTTGCAGAGGCAGTTCGAAGGTCGAAAGAAGCGGGCGTGGATGCGGTCTGGCCCGGTTGCGATTTGGTCATCCAAACGTCGATACATAACATCCAAAAAATGCTCGCCTAATTCAACCACTTTTGGGGAATTGCGTTGACTAAAGATATATAAAACTGTAAACTTACAGGCATCATAGAGACGAGGAGCAACGGAATGACAGAAAAGTCATCCTCCGTACGTAAGGCTGTTAAAGGAAACCGCCGACTGACCGCTGAAAAGCGCTCTGCTGTTGGCGGTTCGCATTTCATCGAACAAATTCGCCAACTCGCGTGGACGGGTCAGCACGCGGCGGCAATTGATTCGGCGACACAGGCATTAGCCACGCCGAAAACGCGAATGCGACCCACCGAGCAAATGTCCCTGCTCGACCTGCGCGCGGAATCCTACATCGCCATCGGCAAACTTGACCTCGCGATGAAAGACGCGAAGGAAATGGGGAAGATCGCGAAGGGCGAGAAACGATATTCGAAAAACGATACTCGATATTCGAATACTCGAATATCGAAAACCGATTCTCGGCTCTTGGCGCAAGCCTTGAACCGCCTCGCCCTCGTCCAAATGCGGACGGGTGATTTGAAAGGCGCGGTCAAAACCGCAACGACAGCGGTAAAGACCAAACACAATTCACCCGCGTTACGCGCTGAAAGCCTCTTCCGCCTCGCCGAAGCGCAATGGCGCGCAAGGCAACTCGACGCCGCGCTTGAGACAGCCCAAAAAGCCATTAATGCGTATCAAGAACTTGGCGACACATCAGGAACGGGACGCGCGTATTGGGTGTTAGCAGGTGTTTTCTTTCGCTCAGCCCGCGCCGAAGAATCGCGCCGCGCCGCGCAGACCGCGCTGGAACTATGCAGGCAGGCAGGCGACTCATATGGCATTGGCAACGCCCTGTTGTCGTTGGCAAATACAGATGTGGATATCGCCGAACAAATCCAACACTATCAACAGGCAAAGAGCGCTTTTGAAACCGCGGGGTATGCCGACCGCCAAGACGCTGTCAGCGGCAACTTGGCGAATACTTATAGTTATCTTGGTTTGCATGCGCATGTCCGCCGCCTGCAAAGGGAATCCGTTGAACAGGTTCGCGCTATGGGGGCAAAACTTGCATTGACCATCGGGCTGGGAAATCTCATCGGAACAGAAATACTTCTCGGTGAGTTGGAGGCGGCGCATCTGCACCTTCGGGAGTTGGAAACGCTCGTCCCTGACCTCGGCGACCCAAGTGTAGGTATTAACCTTCTCAGCGTACAGTCAGACCTGGCATTCGCTACAGGCAACATCCAGACCGCCATCCGCTATCAAAAATCTGCGTTGAAACTGATCAAAGAATTACAGATCATCGGCGAGCATACAACCCTCACCACGTTGGCAATATACCATCTTGCGGCGCACGACCCCGCCGCCGCGCTCAAAGCCACAAGCAAAGCCACAGCCCTGCACCGCGCCCAAAACTTTGCTAGACCTGAAGGCTTACCTTCACAGGTTATTTGGTGGCGGCATGTGCAGGCACTAAACGCCAGCAAGAAAACGAAGGAAGCACGCGAAGCCCTCGACCGCGCCTACGATTTCTTGCTGGAAGGCATCACCAACATCCGCGACGCGGGCTTGCGCCGCAACGCGCTCAACAAGGTGGAAGACAATCGCAAACTGTTGCAGTTCTGGGTCAAGGATGGGGCGAAGCGCAAGTTACCCAACGAGCGTTTATTCGCGCATCTCAACATCGAATCCAACCTGCGCGAGCCGTTCCAGCGTCTCGCGGATACGGGTCTGCGCCTGAACGCACTGCACACTGTTGAAGAGATCCAAACCTTCCTCGTCGAAGAAGCCACCGAACTGAGCGGCGGCGAGCGGGTGATGCTGATTTTGGAACGTACCACCGACTTCAGTCGGCTCTCTTACTTTCCGACTAAAGTCGGCACTACGCGTGAAGTCGTTGAATCCATCTTGCCGCTTCCCTCCTACCAATCGGGCAAAGGATATGAAACAGCCGAAGACCCCAAGGATGTGCTGAAGCGCATCGGCAAATATTTGGATCAGGCGCGTCAAACGCGGACGGTGCAGTTGATTCTGCCGACAAAAAAAGAATTAACCGCGAAGAACGCAAAGAGCGCAAAGAAAAACAAAAAAGGTTTTCTTAGCGAGCTTAGCGGTTCAAGAATCATCGCGCCGCTCATCGCCCAAAACCAAATCCTCGGCTATCTCTACGTGGACATGGACTCGCTCTACGG
>ERZ761602.4540-NODE-4540-length-17643-cov-4.930919_pt1 | contig 17643 bp, 8 predicted proteins | sample MGYA00512165_ERZ761602 | MGnify/ENA primary metagenome ERZ761602 (study PRJEB28899, sample SAMN02445085) | bioreactor sludge metagenome | biome: EBPR sludge; isolation source: Thorneside wastewater treatment plant | place: Australia: Brisbane, Thorneside... | reverse complement strand
ATCCTACACCGAAGGTTATTGGGAAACACCCAAGCTGGCTGAATTTCTTTGCTTCTTAATCAAAAATAAAAAATATTTTGACCGGCGTTTGCGTTATTTTCGCGGAATACGCCCCTGGATTGAAGCGCTCATGCACCGTCGGCGTAAAAATACGGTTCAAAACAGCCCGAAAAACATTCAAGACCACTATGATTTGAGCAATGACTTCTTCAGTCTTTTTCTTGATCCGAGTATGACTTATTCCAGCGCGGTATTTGAAAATCCCGGAGACGGTCTGGAAGAGGCACAGAGGAACAAAATAAGAAGATTAGCCCAAAGTATTGATATTACAGCCGAGGATCATGTTTTGGAAATCGGCTGCGGCTGGGGCGCTTTCGCGATTCAAACTGTGCGGGAGACAGGCTGCCGGTGGACAGGATTGACTTTATCGGTTGAGCAAAAAAAATGGGCGGAAGAAAAAATTGCCGAAGCGGGATTAAGTGATCGAATTGAGATTAAGCTTTTGGACTACCGTCATGTGGAAGGCGTTTATGATAAAGTGATTTCCGTTGAAATGATTGAGGCTGTCGGACATGAATTTTTGGACGAATTTTTTCAGGTTTGTTCGCGTTCTTTGCGTTTGGGCGGCAAGATGGCTTTACAGGGTATCGTCATTCCTCACGAACGCTATGATCAATACCGCCGCAGTTGTGATTGGCTGCAGAAGCATATTTTTCCGGGGGGGCATTTGCCGTCTTTGGAAGTTTTGCAGCATAAATTTAATTCTTCAAAATTAAGGCTCGTTTCTGTGGATCGTATCGGCGCGCATTATGCTCGTACGCTTGCTTTATGGCATGAAGCATTGAATCAAAAGACTGAAGAGCTTCATGCTTTGGGATGTACACCGGCCTTTATCCGTAAGTGGCGGTACTATTTTAGTTATTGCGAGGCGGGTTTTATTTCGAAGTTCATCGATGTTGTTCAGGTTGTGCTTACAAAAGGCTGAAGTTCATGAAACGTTTTTTTCGCATTCCGGATGACGCGCAGGTTGAATTGAAGGGAAATCTGCCGTTTCTATTTCTGCATTTAGGCTGCTTGCTTGTCTTTTGGGTGGGAATGACTCCCGCCGCGGTTGCAATCGCTTTCTTGTTGCTTTTGCCGCGCATGTTCGGTTTAACCGCGGGCTATCACCGTTATTTTTCGCACCGCACTTATAAAACATCACGTTTTTTTCAGTTTATTCTCGCTTTGCTGGGGGCGATGTCGATTCAGAAAGACCCGATGTGGTGGGCAGCGCATCATCGCGGACATCACCGCTACACGGACACGTCTAAAGATGCTCATTCCCCTCGAATGTTCGGTTTTTTTTGGGCGCATATGGGGTGGGTGATGTGCAAGAAAAATGCTAACTTGGTGCCTGACGAATTGGTGCCTGATTTAGCAAAGTATCCGGAACTCAAATTTTTAAATCGCCATCAAAAATGGCCGGTATTGTTTTACGTTCTTTTGTGCGCTTTAACCGGATTTGCGGTTCAGCTCGGCTTGCCTGAATGGGAAACAACAGCAGGACAAGTTTTTGTTTGGAGCTTTTTTGTGGGAACTATTGTTTTGCATCATGTGACTTTTTTGGTTAATTCCGCCGCTCATATTTGGGGAAACCGAGCTTATGAAACTAATGAAGACAGCCGCAATAATTGGTGGGTTGCGTTTTTGACCATGGGCGAGGGATGGCATAATAATCATCATCGCTATCCTGGTTCTGAGAGACAGGGATTTTTTTGGTGGCAGGTGGATGTCACTCATTATGTGCTTCAGGCTTTGGCATGGTTCGGAATTGTCTGGGATTTGCAGAAACCGCCGGCTGAAGTTTTACGCCAGGCGAATACGGCTAGAATAGCCGGAATGGATTTAAAAGCAGGCCTGTCTGAGAATGTCGCCTGCCGAAGCGCCGATGTTTAAATCAGCAACGGTATAAAGCGGGGTTGTTTCACGGTTAATAATAACCAAATGCGCCCCTGATTCTTTGGCCCGGCGCGGAATAGAAGCCGCAGGCTCAACGACCAGACTCGATCCCACGGCAATCATTAAGTCGCAGTTTCGGGCCAGCATAAAAGATCTTTGAAGCGTATCCGCGTTTAATTCCTGCCCGAACGAAATCGTATTTGTTTTTAAAAGTCCGCTGCATTTTTCGCATAATGGAATTTCAATTCCCCTCAGCAGTTTCTGAAATGTTACCGGATAAGGAGCGATGTCCGAGCAGGAAAGACATACTGTTTCCATGTTTGTGCCGTGTATTTCAAAAACTTTTTGAGAGCCGGCCGCTTGATGCAAACCATCAATGTTCTGCGTAATGATGCCGGCGATTTTGCCTTGTTTTTCGAGGCTTGCAATGGCGATATGGGCTGAGTTGGGAGCGGCTTTCTCATGCTGCCGGTAAAACTCTTTTTTTCTCCGCCAAAATTCTTTGCGGCTTTCTTCGTCAGCTAAAAACTCTTGAATGGTAACAGGGTGGTAGCGTTCATAAATTCCGCCTTGAGAGCGGTAATCCGATATGCCGCTTTCGGTGGAAATGCCCGCGCCGGTAAAAAAAGCAATTTTTGAGGAGCCCGCGATCAGCTTGCGGAGCTCTTTGATTTCAAAATCAAAATTTGCTTCGGTCACACAGAGATTGGAGATTGCAGGGAAACGGTTAATGGGAGCTGATTTGCGGCATTTTCTTCGACCCGCAAAGGAAATTTAACGCGTACATTGTCGGTTAAACAAACTTGCGTGTCTTTGTCACAAAAATGAGCGCGCAGATCGACCACGACAACTGTTTTTCCCTGAGCCGCTTCATAGGGGATTCGGTGAGGAAGCTTGGATAAATCCAAAGGTGCCGGCTTGTTTTTAATTGGAGCAGTTTTAAATATGGAAGAGTTTTGGAACCTGACCCAAACGGTGGAAGGTGCTTCATGGGCGAATTCATGATGATGAGGAAGTATAAAGTCGAGTAGAATTTCACCCGTGCCCGAAGAGATCTTTTGGAGCGGCAGCTGAATCGTTCTTCCTTTAAACGGGCGTGCCTCAGCCGATAGGCTGACAAGCAACAGGCTTAAAAGTAAGATCGCGGAATTAACTTTAAAATTAAATTTATAGAACATGGCGCATTTTAGCACAGAAAAAGTAACCCGAAAATGAACCTGATCTTATGAAAATATCCGTTCAGGTAAAAGCCGGCGCAAAAGAAAACAAAGTAGAAGATATGGGCGTAGGACATTACCGCGTGCGTGTCAAAGCCCCGCCAATAGAAGGGAAAGCCAATGAAGCCTTGGTTGCCGTCCTTGCCGAGTATTTCGATGTTCCGAAGCGGAATGTGCGCCTTTGTTCGGGACGAACTTCAAAGCAGAAAATGTTTGAGATTGGATAAGTTTTAAATGAAGGATTCGGCTCCCCCTTTCGTCCTCGTCAGTAGTGCGTGTGTCGTCTCTCACCTTGAATCCATCCCTTTGACTATTTCTTTCAAAAGAGCCTGAATGCAAAGCGCAGACCGATGAACGAGGAGGCATAATGATAATTATGTCGCACGAGGGAAGAGGGCTGCAATGAAGCAGACGGCTCTTTTCAAAGAAATAGAATGGGGAGTGGTGGATTCGAACCACCGAAGGCGTAAGCCAACAGATTTACAGTCTGTCCCATTTGGCCACTCTGGTAACTCCCCGCGAAGCAGAAACTTATAAGAACAATTCAGTAAGGGGATTTGGCACCCTGCATTTCGGGTTGGCCACTCGCTCCTCACAATGTTTTCGCTTCTTAAAGGCATGACATTGAGTCATGTCTTTATTCGGCTCAATAGTACGATTTATCGTCGCTCACTTCAAATCCCTCGGCATCTCATTATTTCTTTTGAAGGGGTTTTCCTTCAAAAGAAATAAGCTGGAGGAGGGATTTGAACCCCCGACCGGCTGTTTACAAAACAGCTGCTCTACCCCTGAGCTACTCCAGCGCGAATCGTATCCCGGCTAAGCTCAAGGCTTAAGCACTTATATGATTGCTTCAAAGGAAGGGGGATTGTACTCAAAATCCTTCTTACAGGCAATCAGAGAAGTAGGAAGTCTTTTTTAGGCTATCAGTGATGAAGGCTCCGACACAGGCTTGATTGAAACTTGTTTCTCAAAGTGCGAGATCGCGGAGTTTGAGCGGAAAGTTCCTATAACCGGAGTGACTAAACGCGGATCTTGCGCTGAAGCGAGGCTGATGTAATGCTCATCAATGGCGAGACCGGTGGAAGGATCATATCCGCGCCACCCGGCGCCCTCCAAATAAACTTCCGACCATGCGTGTAAATCACTGCCGATCAGGCTTGTGGAGTCCCAAAGGTAGCCGCTTGTGAACTTAGCCGCCAGCCCCACCGCACGGCAGCAGGCAATAAATAAGAGAGCCATGTCACGGCAGGAGCCGCTGCGCTCGGCGATTGTTTTTTCCGGTGCCCAAGGGAAACCTTCCTCACGGTGGCGATAATGAATACGTTGATGAATGATCAGACAAAGCTCCGACAAAAAAGGCGATGTTTTTTGACCTGCGCGGTTGGCGGCTTCATGCGCTATGTCCGCGACAGCGGGATGCGCATGCTGTTGTTGATATGGCTTGAGCGTTTCTTTTAAAAGATCGGGGTACTGAACCGGAAGGCTTAGTGAATTTTCCCGCAAAAGATAATTAAAAGGGTTTTGTCTTTTGGTTTCAACCAAACTGAAAGCTTCGATTAAAAAGCGGGTTGTGTTTCCGCGAAACCAGATTTCATGCGCGGGATTTCCGGCTGCGTCTGCGGTTTCAGTAATCAGCGCGGGCTCAGGCTCAATTTTTAAACGGTATTTTTTAAGAGTTTGATGAGCGTCAGTCAGAGGTTTGAGATGCAGCAATTGCGTCTCCAAAAAAACGGGATGGGAGTATTGATAATGAAGGCGGTGATTGATTTCGTAAATCATGAGGGCACTGTCATCCTTCCGCTTTCGGGCAGTTTATCCAAAATTTTTGAAGACCAATCCGTGGGCAATTCGCCGACGGAACGGCGGAGCAAATCCTGCCATTTTTTAGAAAGATGCAAAAGCTCATCTTTGTTATAGCGTGTCTCAACAATTTCAAAAGTGTCGCGCCGATAAGCTACGACATCGATAGGGTAGTCGACATCCACCGCGCAGGTAATGGTGGCGTTAAAAGCTAAAAATCCGGTTTGCATGGCGGATTTCATGTCCGATTCATAATCGAGTAAGCGTTCCAGAATCGGTTTGCCGTAGCCGGATTCCCCGATGATATAAAAGGGCGTGTTCTGCCCGACTTCAACCCAGTTGCCTTCTGGATAAATCATATACAGCTTATGCTCTTTGTCTTGTTCGAGTTGTCCGCCCACAAGAGCATGCAGATTAAAATTTAGTCCGGCGGCGGCAAGCGCGTCTTTGTCTTCGCTTGAAACGCGCCGTACCTGCATTGCAAAAGCGTTGACGGCTTTATAGAGATGCGTAAAGACCTCGGTTTGTTCGCGGATTTCTTCAAAATAGGTGAGGGCTTTGTCACGCGCGGAACGTAATCCGGAAGTCATTAAAAACATCGAGTGTTTGCCGTGCTGGTGCAGGGAAACCTTTTTCGCGGTAATGCGCTCTGCACCCGAGGTAATCCGCGTATCCGCGATGCCGATTAATCCATCCTGAACTTTCATGCCGAGACAAAAAGTCATAAATCTCTCCCCTAAGATTCGATTGTCGTTTGTTGCAATGACGGCACAGTGATAATCGGCCTCATCGCAAAAAAATCAGCGGTGATACTAGCATTGATTTCAATAATGCGCGCTTGAATATCATCCAAAAATTCATGTAAACCCGCTCCGATAATTTCGGCGATTCCAATAGAAGTTAATTTGTTGCACAAAGCCGCGGTTTGGCGGTACCCCTGACAGCCGGAGGTTTCATTTTGAAGAATATGCCGTAATGATTGTTCCGCGCGGAAGAGGCATGAGTAAATTGAGCGGGGGAATTCACGGTTTAAAATGAGGAATTCCACCACATGAATATGCTGAACTGAATTTCGGACGCGGCGGTACATTTCCAAGGCACTGACGGACTTCAAAAGCGCGGTCCACTGAATGTCATCATAAGCGGTTCCGACGTACTCCGGCGTCGGAAGAAGAATAAAGTATTTCACGTCGAGAATGCGGGAAGTTTGATCCGCGCGTTCAACGAGGTTTCCAAGTCGGCCGAAATGCCAGGCTTCATTGTGCGAGAGCGTGGTGTCCATAATGCCGGTAAAAAGCTGGCAGGATTTTCGAATAAAATCATAAAAATCCCGTCCCGGAATCCGGCCCTCCATTGCTTTTCTTTGCACCAAAACATGCGTCGCATTAAGCTCATTCCACATTTCGGAAGTAATAATGGGACGAATCGAGCGGGCGTTTTCACGTGAATTAAGAATGCAATTTAAAATGGAGTTGGGGTTTTTTTCTTCAAACGTCAAAAACCTTAAAACATTATCTTCCGTGGCTTGTCCGTAAAGCTTTTCAAAAAGTTCCTGATCGCCGGTCGTTGCCACAACGGGGTGCCATTGAGCTTGATCATCTCCGGGGGCGTCCACATTCAAGTGCAGACTGGCTTCAATCAAGCGTGCGGTGTTTTCCGCACGTTCGCGGTAGCGCTGCATCCAGTAAAGAGATTCGGCGACACGGCTAAGCATTTTGAGTTCCTCGCTTCCGTATAACCCAAGTGTCTTTACTGCCGCCGCCCTGAGAAGAGTTAACCACCAACGATCCTTTTTTTAGAGCTACACGGGTAAGACCGCCCGGCATCACGTAAACGTCTTTTCCATAAAGAATATAAGGTCTCAAATCGACGTGCCGCCCTTCAAAACATTTGTCCTTGATCAGTGTCGGCGCGCGCGAGAGAGCAAGCGTCGGCTGAGCTAAATAATTACGCGGTTGAGCTTTGATTTTTTCGGCAAATTCGGCGCGTTGGACAGCGGTTGAAGCGGGACCGATCAGCATACCGTAACCGCCGGCTTCATTAGCGGGTTTAATCACCAGCTTTTCCATGTTATCCAAGGCATAATCACGTTCCTTTTTATCCCAGCAAAGATAGGTCGGAACATTTGGAATAATTGCTTCCTCTGAAAGATAGAATCGGATCATATCGGGAACAAACTTATAAATGACTTTGTCATCGGCAATGCCGGTTCCCGGTGCGTTAGCGAGCGCGACTTGGCCTTTGCGGTAAGCATTAATGAGTCCCGGAACACCGAGATAAGAATCAGGTCGAAACACTTGCGGGTCAAGAAAGCTGTCGTCAATACGGCGGTAGATGACATCCACTTTTTTTGACCCGGTGGTGGTGCGCATATAAATGCCTTCATCCTGAGCAACCAGATCTTTGCCTTCAACCAGTTCCGCGCCCATGCGCTGCGCGAGAAAAGCGTGTTCAAAGTAAGCGGAGTTATGAATTCCCGGCGTGAGCACAACCACGGTGGGTTCTTCTGAGCTTCTGTTTTCGGGCGCGATATGGCGTAACGTTTCCAAAAGGCGTTGCGGATAGTTTTCAACCGGAGCAATCGAGTAATGACGGAAAAATTCAGGAATTGTTTTTTTGACAACGTCGCGGTTTTCGATGACATAGGAGACTCCGGAAGGACAGCGGAGGTTATCTTCCAACACATGAAAGACCCCGTTCGCATCACGGACTAAATCCGTGCCGGTGACATGGCACCAAATTTTTTGCGCCGGGTTAAGTCCGACACATTCTTTGAGAAAGTTTTTTCCGGAATGAATCAGCTCCGCGGGAATGATTTTTTCTTTTAAAATTCTCTGCTCATGATAAATGTCCTGTAAAAACAAATTCAGTGCGCGGATTCTTTGTTTGAGTCCTTTTTCCACCCGGAGCCATTCGGACTCGTCAATCAAGCGGGGAATAAGATCAAAAGGAAAGATGCGGTCGATTCCGCTTTTGTCGCCGGTAACCGTGAAGGTGACGCCGGTATTCAGAAAGGTTTGTTCGGCAAACTCCTGGCGCCGTTGAAGCTCTCCGCTCGGGAGGCTTTCAAACGCTTTGATTAAAGGCAAAGCGATTTCGCGCGGATTGCCATCCCCGGCAAACAGCTCGTCATAAAACCCATCGGTTTTATATTTCGAAAAATCCATGTATTAACCCCAAACCGCTTATGCAGGTTTTATACCAATTAGAAATTTTAAAAAGAGCTTGTGCCGGGGGTTTTGTAAGTTCAGGCTTAGCAAGGATATGACAAAACAAGACTATAAATCTACAAGTTTGTAAAAGTCTGAAATAATCCGGGATTTGGGCTGTTTTGTTTTATGTCCACTCAATTAAGCTCTTAACCGTTTGAAACAGCTGGATATAGGTTGGTTCGGGCTTTGTCTTGACTAAGGCAGAGTCTTCACCTATTCTTTACCCACTTTGGAGTATTTTCCCGGCACACATTTGCTTTCCAACTTTTTTTGAGCAGTTTTATTACAGGATGGTTATGACAAAAAGAACTATTTTTCTTGCAGTCTTTCTGATGGCAATGATTTGCGGCTTACCGCGAGTTTATGCGGTTGATTCAGCCAGCGAAGCCGGCGCTGAAGCAACACGTTTTCAGCAAGAAAAAAAACATAATGCCCTGATGGATCGGGTAGAGCATTTCTCGGAGGAGAAAGCGGATATCGAAGCTGTTGATGATGAAGGGTTAAGCGAAGACGAGAAAAAAATCCGTTTTGAAGTTAAATCGATTCAGATCACCGGCAATGAAACTATTTCATCCGAAGAGCTGAACGGATTGGTGCAGGATGAGATCGGCAAAGAAGCCGGCTTGGCGGATTTGCGCCGCATCGCGGATAAAGTGAAAAAGTATTACCGCGACCGCGGATATATTGCCGCTTATGCTTATGTTCCTCCGCAAACGATTGATGGAGGTAATGTTGAAATTGCCGTGGTTGAAGGCGTGCTTGAAAAAGTTGAAATTAAAAACAATCGTTGGTTCTCGGATAAAACCCTCCGCCGCTTTATTCCGCTTGCCGCCGGACAAATTCTTTATCTGCGCGAACTTCAAAGCGCCCTGATTTTTTTAAATAAGCATAAAGACATTAAGGTCAAATCTTACCTCAAGCCGGGAGATACTCCGCAAACCACTAAACTTGAGTTGGATGTCAAAGAGCGTTTTCCGATTCATTTCTCAGCGGATGTCAACAACCTCGGAACCGATAATACCGGGCGTACACGGGTGGGCTTGGGTATTTCATTTTCAAATTTGACCGGCAACATGGATGAACTTTCTTCCCGTTTTCAAATCGGAACCGGAGCGGTTGCGGTGGGAGCTGATTACAGTATTCCCGTGCATTCTTCGGGAACACGGCTTGGCGTGGGCTACTCTTATTCCCACATCCATTTGGGCGGTGATTTTAAACAGCTTGCGATCACCGGAGACGCGCATACATATAGCGGATATATTCTTCAGCCCTTGGTTCGTCGCGACTGGATTGAATTGACCTTTAATACAGGGATGGATTTCAAGGAAATCGAAAATGATATTTTGGGAACTCCGGTCGGTAAAGATGCTTTGCGCATTTGGAATATCGGGATTAACTCCGAGTTTACAGACCGTTGGGGAAAAACTTTTTTCCCAAATTCGATCCACTTAGGTTTTTCATCTTTTTTAGGAGCATCCGATAAAGTGAGCAATGGCGCGACACGCGTTGGTACAGGCGGACAATTTTTTGCTTACCGTTCTTCGCTTATTCGTTTTCAACGTCTGCCTTTCGGTATGACTTACGTTTTTCGCGGTCAAATGCAGTTAACCAATGACCGCTTGGCTCCTTCCGAGCAAATTCGTTTGGGCGGCGCGTTTTCCGTGCGCGGTTACGCGGAAGGTGAATATCTTGCCGATTACGGCGCTTTCATGACGAATGAAATTTATATTCCGACTTATTTCTTTCCAAAAGATTGGAAACTTCCTTATTCCAAACAGCCTTTGCGTGAGCAGATTCAGGGTGTTGCGTTTTTTGACTTTGGCGGCGGTGAATTGCGTGCTCCGCGCACCGGTGAAAAAGAAGGCCGTACTTTAGCGGGAGCCGGTATCGGTCTCCGTATGCGTCTTTTTGACAAGGTTTTTGCACGGCTCCAGTGGGCAACCCCTACCGGTTCCGATGCCCGCAATGGCGATGATTCAGTGTTTTACTATGGAGTAACAACTGAGTTTATCTAACAATATATAGCAGGGGTTCTCGGCAGTCTTTTCTCGCCTTGTATTATCCAAATCATATGTTAAGTTTTCGGCATCTTTTCGCTTTTAAAAGTTTTTTAGTAACTGTTTTTTTGAGCGTGGCAAGCGCTTAACTAAATAAGGAGATCCCCAGATCATGAAGTCATCCAAAAAAATTCTCGCAGCATTTCTCGCTGTGATGCACGTTCTTACTTTTTCTGCGCCCGCGCAGCAGATCAACATTCAGGAAGGAACAACGGTGAGCGTTGATTCCATTCAGGTGAATCAAGGTGAACAGCTTTCAATTAACGTAGTCGATCAGTTAGGCCAAGTATGTCCTTCTTGCCGAGGCATTCTTGAGACCAATAATTTTCTGAACAATGGTGCCATTGATATCTGGGGAATCTTGGCAATCATTGCTCCGACAATTATTAATAATGGTTCCATCACCGTTCAGGGTGATTTGCTTCTTTCGAACCTCGGCATCAACCAAGAACAGTTTTTTGCTGGTATCGCCGAGCTTTCCAAAGACCCTGCACTTGCAAACGGCTACATTTTAAACACGGGTGATATCACAAACTTAACGCAGGGTTTACTCGCGCTTGTCGCGGCAAACGGCGGAGTGCATAACCTCGGTACGATTTCTTCAAACGGCGGAGCGGTGGTTCTTGCGGCCGGTGATCGTGCTTCTTTTCCTTTAACCCGCGATGGTGTTTTAAATATCGATCTTGACGGTATTACCGGTGTTAAGGGGCAGGTTTTTGATAAAGACGGAAACTTAATTGATACAAACGGACTTGTGACGAACGCGGGCGTTCTTCAGGCTAATGGAGGCGCAGTGGTTCTTCAGGCCGCGGGCGCGGAAGCAATCTATGACAGTATTATTAATCATACCGGCATCATCGAAGCTAAATCAGTTTCTCAGGAAAACGGCAAAATCATTCTTAAATCAGAAGCAGGCAATATTACTGTTAATAACGCAGTGATTGATGCTTCGGGTTATGACGCAGGCGAAAAGGGCGGTTCGATCGAACTTTTGACCCATGGCAATGTCATTGCGGAAGGTAGCTCGACTATTGATGCATCCGGTGATATTGGCGGTGGTACGATTTTGATTGGTAGTGATGTCAATGTAACCGGCCCGATTACGGCAGAGAATGTATTTGTCGGTTCTGATGTTGAAGTTAAAGCCGATGCGGTAACAAATGGTGACGGCGGAAAAATCATCGTCGGCGCACGCGAAGTGGCTTTGGCGTACGGAAACTTTTCGGCCAAGGGTGGAGCTCAAAGCGGTAACGGCGGTTTTATTGAAACATCCGGTAAAGAATATTTAGATATTGATGGTATTGGAATTGATGCGTCCGCCTCAAATGGTGTGGCTGGAACCTGGCTCTTAGATCCTGTAAATGTCAATGTTGTATCAAGCACATCAGGGAACACACAGGTTAACAATATCTCAAATGATGGGTTTACTACTACGTTTACATCATCGATTACGGGGGCTAACCATAGGACAGATGTCTTGGCTTCGACGATAGTCGGCCTTTTGGAAGCAGGAACAAATGTGAAGTTAGTTACAGGTTCTGGTGCGGGTGATGGGAATATTTCTATCCTAGCGGATATTTTAGTGAGTTCAGTCCCTGCTCTCGTCGCAACATTAACCTTGGAGGCAGCTGGGTCTATCACAGTTAGCGCAGCGATTGGTGCTTCAGCTGGGTTTCTTCTTAATGTAATTATGACAGCAGTTCAGGATATCAATATCAATAATGAAGTAAGAACCAATGGAGGAGATTTAACAGTAACTGCGGGAGATCGTCTTAATTCAAGTGGTGTTGTTGCTACAAGCGGTGGTGATATTAGCTTTACAGCAAATGGAGAAGATAGCAATATCGGAATTGAAATTGTGACTGAAGGATTAAGTGCGGGGACAGGGTCTGTTTCTCTCAATGCGACATCCGGTGACGTTAAGTTAAGCAGCTCGATTGTGACAGATGGCAGCGGGACTATAGCAGTTTCTTCATCGCGAGATATCGTGCTTGATAACTCGAGCTCAGATATTACTTCCGGAGGCGGGGACATTACTTTTACTGCGGATAGCGACGCAAATGGAACTGGTGTTTTTAACCAATCAAACTCTGGAAGCGTCATTACGACATTTAATGCTGCAGGCAGTGGGGATGTCACCATTAATGCAAGTGATATTACGGTGAATGGAATTATTAATGCGGATGACGGAACGGTTTTTTTAAAAAATTCGACTGTGGGAAGAACATTCGGTCTGGGTAGCGCCGCAGGGGATATTAGTATTTCGAGCTTTGAAGCATCCAGAGTTTGGGCTGACACATTAGAAATTGGCACGGCTACAGCAGGAAATATTCAGGCTGACGGATTTATCTCTGATCCGACTTATTTAGTTCTAAGAACGGGAAATGATGTTCTTGGAACCGGTGTTGGAACCGATGTTGATGCAGGTAATGTCGCTATCCATGCCGGCGGCGCGGTCAATCTGGATACCAATGTTGGGACTATCGCGGTTGATGCCGTTGGGCCTGTGGTGCTGAATGAATTGAGCTCTCTTGTTGTGGGTACGGTAAAAGGGCTTTCAGGTATTACAACCGTGGATAACAATATTGAAATTACAACTTCACTTGGCGGTTCTTTAGATTTGGAGCAAAGCTTAAATGCCGGAACGCGTGACATTACTCTTAACAGCGGATATGAAATTAATCAAACCGGCGGAACCATTACCGCGGATAGTTTATCTTTTACAGCGGAAGAGTTTGTCTCTTTGGCGCAGGCAGGAAATACTTGGAACATGATCACGGGCACGACGACTGCGGGCGCGATTAATATCGCTGATAGCGGAACCAATACCACGATTCAAAATCTTCAGACAGTTGGTGACAATATTACCTATAACCACACAGGCGCAGGCGATGTAACGGTTACCGGCACGGTTTCTTCCGGGGATGGTGTGACAAATGGCGGTCATATTGAAATTAATTCGAGTAACGCGCTTACGATTGCAAGTACAGCGACGTTAAGTTCTCAAACGGGTGTAGGAGGCGGTGACTTTACTGTGGGGGCTGCGACTTTGCAGGCTGGTTCAACCATTGATGTGGGAGCCGGAGATATTACACTTAATGGTGGCGCGTTAATTCTAGATACGATTATTAATACTACGATTACCGGCGCAGCTGCGATTTTGATTACCGCTTTGCGTGACGTCATTATCAGCAGTTCCGTAACAGGTCCTGATGCTACTAGTATGACTATCACGGCTGACTCTAACCTTGATGGAGACGGTGGTGTGTGGCTTAAAACCGGCGCGGATATTAACTCTGATGCGAATTTAACTATTACCGGTTCAAAGATTAGTGATATTGGTGCAAACGGCGAAAGCGTACGCATTGATGCGGGCGCAACCGTTGATGCTGTTGGCAATATTATCATCCAAAAATCTTCAGTCGCACCGAATACAGCGGATATCGTTGTGAATGGGGTTGTGACGACAACCGGTACAGGAACAACCATCACGGTTGATTCAGCGCGTGATTTGACGACTTCCGTTGATGGAACAGCAAATTTAGTCGGCGATAATATTGATTTAACCGCGGTTAACGATATCGATGTTGAAATTGATGCCGACAGCCTCTTTTTAGAGACGACGACCGGTGATATCTCAGTTGAAGATGTGCTGGGTGGATTTTCTCTTGAAGGTTTCAATAACCCTGGATCCGGCACGCTGACTTTGACTACGCATAGTCCGATGACGATTGCTGTGGATATTATTCAAGCAGCGGTAATTAACTTAACCGCACTTGAAAGCGGTGATGTGGACGATCACTTGATTATTGATGATAACGTTACTGTTCAATCAACCACAGGCGATGTCAATTTGAGCGCCGGAGATAATGTGAATGTGAACACAGGCGCACTTGTTAAATCAGATGCAGGTGCTGTCACGATTACAGCGGCTAATGGTGATGCGGATGATATTGGTGCGGTGAATTTGGTTGGGGATGTTCAGGCTGCAACAACACTTACTTTAAATGCTTTAACAACAAGCGGTTTAGTCGGATTAATTTCTCAAACAGCCGGGGCTTTAACAGCGGTTGAACTTATTGTGAATGCTGATGACTCTGCGACTTTGGCGCAGTCAGGTAATGATGTGGATACACTCGCGGCGACAGCTGGTGGTAATGTTTCCTTTCAGGATTCCGACACCTTGGATTTGAAAGCTTCTACTATTGGCGGTAATTTGAGTGTGACGACTGCCGGTGATTTAACTGATAGCGGTGATCTCTCTGTTACAGGAACAACAATTTTAGATGCCGGAACTGATGATGTTGTGTTGAATAATAACAATAATTTCGGTGGCGCAGTCAGCGTTATAAACGCGGACAATGTAACCTTAAATGATACGGGGGATTTGTCTGTTGATAATATCAACGCAACGACAGCGATTGTCTTGAACGCCGGTGGAGCGATTACGGATGCAAATGCTGCATTAAACAATGTAACCTCATCTTCGCTTGATGCGACAGCCGCAACCGGCATTGATTTAGATACGACCATCACAACGCTGACCAACGCAAATGTGACGGGAATCGGCGCGATTGATATTGATAATATGGGTGCTTTAGATGTGACCAGTGCGACAACAACAGACGGTGCAGTTACGATCAACGCTACAGGCGGTGATTTGAACGCGACAACAGTAACCGCGGGCGGCGCGGCGCGTAATGTGAACTTGAGCACAACGACCAGCGGCAATATCGGTCTTGGCGTAATTACAGCGCTTGATGATACGGTTACGGTGACTTCTGCTGGGGAAATTCAGGAGTTAGTGAACGATGATGCGGGTGTTCCAACCGCTGAAGTGGTTGCCGGAACAATCCAGCTCAACAGCAATGGTGATATCGGCGCTTCAGCAAGTTATTTAGATATTCAGCCTTCTGTTAAATGGGGCGCAAGCACAAACGGAAATAATCTTTTTATCAACTGTATCGGCGACTGTCCGATTGATCAGGTTGATCTTGGCACTTCCACTTTCCATTTCAGCACGTCAGGCGCTTTAACGGACGGCAATGATCCTGTTCCTGCAACGGGTGAATTTGCAACTCCAGATGCGGGTGTTTGGAATATCACAGCCGGCGGAATTAACATCAGAACCGGAACAGGTTTTGGTACTTCAACCAACGCAATTGAACTTCGTCTTTCTGATTTTGGCGGTGCAGCGAATACGGATGGACGCATGGCGGTTGATGGCGGAACCGGTGGAGTTTTCGCGACCAATGCAGCACAAACCGGAGCCGGTTTAACGATTGGCGGAATTGCGGGCAGTTTTGTTGACGGTATCGCGGCGCAGACCGGCATTTCCATTTATTCCGGAAGTCCTTTGACGGTTGCCGCGGATGTGATTGATAACGGCGGCGGCGATATTCTTTTGACCGCGCTTGGAAATGCAGCGGCAGATATTTTGACACTGAACGCAAATGTAACCGCAACAGGTGGTGATGGTAACGTTCAATTGGTTGCCGGCAGTAATGTTGTTTTTGGTGCAGGCGCAGTAGCCAGTGTAGTTGGCAACGGTGTTATGGATATTTATTCAGGCGAAGATTTTACTGATGCAACCATTAATCAAGATGGCTTTGCAGATGGTTCAATCAATATGGACGCAACATCTAGCGCTACGTCCACAGGCGGAACGATTACGCTTGATGCAGCGAAGGACATGGCATTAAGCGTCATAGACGCAGCCGCTGGCATTGTCAGCCTTTTGGCGAGAACCGGAGCAATTACCGATAATAACTTGGCTGCAAGCAATATTACCGCAACTTCGCTCACCGCGACTTCCGCAACCGGAATTGATCTTGATACAACGATCACCACTTTGACCAACGCAAATGTGACGGGAACAGGCGCGATTGATATGAGCAATGCCGGTGCAATGAATGTAGTTTCTGCAACCACGAATAATGGCAATATTAGTTTGAGCGCGGATAGCGGCAATCTTGATCTTGCATCCGTGGCAGCCGGTGCACCGGGAGCGGGCGATGGCGATGTGACTTTGACGACAACGACAAGCGGTAATGTGAATATCGGTGATGTTCAGGCTCGCGGAGATAACATAGCAGTTGTTTCAGCCGGACTGATCGAAGAGCTTGGTGCGGATAACGCAGCTGATCTTCGTTCTAATACGGTGAATTTGCAGGCGGTGTCCGGAATTGGAACTCTAGGAGCTATTGAGATTAACGCAACGACTCTGACCAACGCTTCTGTGAGTGCTGCGGGATCAATTGATTTGCTAGACGTTAACAATGGCCTTACGGTAACGAACGCTACGACTTTTAACGGGGATATTAATCTCACAGCGGATACTGGTGATCTTAACCTTGTGTCTGTGGTTGCCGGTGCACCGGGAGCGGGAGATGGCAATGTCACTTTAACGACAACAACAAGCGGTAACGTGAACGCCGGTGATGTCCAAGCGCGTGGAGATAACATGACGGTTGTTTCAGCTGGGTTGATTGAAGAGCTTGGTTCAGATAACGTAGCGGATCTTCGTTCTAACACGATGAATTTGCAGGCAGTATCCGGAATCGGAACTTTAGGAACGCTTGAGATTAACGCGACAACTTTGACCAACGCTTCGGTAAGTGCTGCTGGATCAATTAATTTGTTGGATGTGAATAACGGTCTTGTGGTGACAAATGCCACAACTTTCGACGGTGGAATTAATATCACCGCTGACAACGGTGATTTGACGGCGATGAATGTGGTAGCCGGTGGAACGGGTGATGTGGATTTGACCACAACTACAAGCGGCGATATTTTTCTTGAGACTGTAAGCGCGCTTGATAACGTTGCAACAATTACTTCCGCGGGAACTATCCAGGAATTTACGAATGATGATGCTGGTGTTCAGCATTCCGATGTAAACGCGGGAACCATCAATTTGACTACGGGCGGCGGCGATATCGGGGCTTTTGTGAGCTTCCTTGATATTACTCCAACCAATCTTTGGAATGCGGCTTCCAACGGCGGTGATATTTATATTAGCTGTATCGGTGTTTGTCCGATGGGGCAAATTGATGCCGGAACAGGGTTTTTCTATTACACCGGAAACATTATCGACGGTAATGACTTGGTGAATGGTGAAATTGCAGGCGGTATCTGGAATATTCGCGCGGGAGGCGTTCATCTGAATGCGGATGTGGATACGACCAATCCGGCGGACGGAATTAACGAGGGCGGTATTGGCGCCGTGGACAACTGGATTGAAATGCGTTTGGCTCGCGATGTAAATAGTGACACAGTGCTGGATGCGGACGGAATTTTTGTAGCAAAAGCGGCAACGGGCGGCATTCATGTTTCTAATGATGTTCCGAGCGATGCAACATTAGGTCTTCAAATCGGCAGTGTGGGAGTTTTCCCGCTTGCTGTCGGAATGAA
>ERZ761602.4538-NODE-4538-length-17648-cov-9.380720_pt1 | contig 17648 bp, 16 predicted proteins | sample MGYA00512165_ERZ761602 | MGnify/ENA primary metagenome ERZ761602 (study PRJEB28899, sample SAMN02445085) | bioreactor sludge metagenome | biome: EBPR sludge; isolation source: Thorneside wastewater treatment plant | place: Australia: Brisbane, Thorneside... | reverse complement strand
ATATATGTTCAAAAAGATCCTGATCGCAAATCGCGGAGAGATCGCTTGCCGGGTGATGCGGGCCTGCCGCGAGATGGGAATCGGCACGGTCGCCGTTTATTCCGAACCCGACCGCGACGCGCTCCACGTAAGGATGGCGGACGAGGCGTATCACATTGGCCCGGCCGCTTCCGCCGAGAGCTATCTTCGCGGCGATAAGATCATCGAAGCGGCCCGGCGTTCGGGAGCAGAGGCAATCCATCCCGGCTACGGTTTTCTTTCTGAAAATGCCGAGTTCGTTCGGCAGGTGACGGCCGCCGGACTGACCTTTATTGGGCCGCCGCCCGAGGCGATGGAAGCGATGGGCGGCAAGATATCCGCCCGGATCATCGCGACCGAGGCCGGCGTTCCGGTCGTGCCCGGGACGAACGAACCGGTCACCAGCCACGAGAAGGCGATGGAGATCGCCCGAGAGATCGGGTTTCCCGTAATGCTCAAGGCCTCGGCCGGCGGCGGCGGAAAGGGAATGCGGCTGGTCGCAGACGAGAGCGAGCTTCGCTCAGCGCTTGATGCCGCCCGGAGCGAGGCGATGGCGAGCTTTGGCGATGAGTCGGTCTTTGTCGAGAAGGCGGTCGTCCGGCCGCGGCACATTGAGATACAGGTCTTTTCGGACACGCACGGAAACCACATCTACCTCGGCGAACGCGAGTGCTCGATACAGCGGCGGCACCAGAAGGTGATCGAAGAGGCTCCGTCGCCGATAAATTCGGCCGAACTGCGGCAACAGATGGGCGAATGTGCCGTTATGGTCGCCCGGGCGGTGAACTACGTTGGGGCCGGGACGGTCGAGTTTCTTGTCTCGGACGTTGACCGCTCGTTCTATTTTCTCGAGATGAACACGCGGCTTCAGGTAGAACACCCCGTAACGGAGCTTGTAACGGGCGTGGACCTCGTCCGCGAGCAGATACGGGTTGCGGCAGGGTATCCGCTCTCGATCGAGCAGAAGGATGTCACGCTTCGCGGGCACGCCATCGAGTGCCGCATTTACGCCGAAGACCCGGAAACGAACTTTATGCCCTCGCCGGGCGTGATCAAGCGGCTGCGCGTGCCGAGCGGGCCGGGCATCCGCGATGACGGCGGAGTTTACGAGGGCGGCGAGGTCTCGATCCACTACGACCCGATGATCTCGAAGTTTTGTGCCTATGGCCGCGACCGCAATGAGGCCATCGACCGGATGCGACGTGCTCTGCAGGAATATGAGGTGGCCGGGATAAAGACGACGCTGCCTTTCTTTCGCGAGGTAATGGAGGACGAGGAGTTCACGAGCGGCCGGCTCGATACAGGATTCATCGGCCGGTTTAACGAACGCCGGAATCCGCCCGAACCCGACCAGGCCGAAACCGACATCGCCGCTCTCGCCGCAGCCTTGGCCTATGCCGGCTCAACGAAAGCCACTGCACAAGCGTCTCCAACCCAACCGGGGATCAGCCGCTGGAGACAAGCGATCGGACGCTGATCAATTCACCCAAAGACCGAAAAAAGGCGGTCGCAAAATCACGAGCCGCCTTTCTACTTCCCGAAATCGAAAAGTGAGGATCGTCCTTCGAGGTTGCTTACGGAGCGACGAAATCTACGCCCGCGAGGTCCTCGCTGATGGTGATCGTTCGCTGGTTATTGAGGAACGAGTGCCGCTTATGTGAGGCCGACACCATATAAGTTGATTCGGCGACCAGGCCCTCGATCGTGTAATAGCCAAAAGGATTAGTGATGGCCGAGTGCGATTCGCCTGAACCGAGGTCAACGACCGTGATCCGAGTCCCGGCGATCCCGGTTCCCTCAGCAGTCAGAGCTCGGCCGGATATCGCAACCGGAGCGGATGACGGTCCGGTGAACGGTTCAAAACAGATGTTCACCTGATCGATGACGCCGCCGCCCGGGGCAGTGAACGTTCCAGTGTCGCCCACGGACAAATTCGGGTACGAATAGACGTTCGTCAATCCCGAAGGATTCGAACGGATCGCGATCACCGAAACGAGCCTGTCAACGTTGGCCGGTGCTGTCCAGCTCAGGCTCCAGCCGGTAAATGAAGTACCGCCGGCACCGAAGAACGAAACGAAAAGATTCGGATTGTCGCCTAGGCTGTAGCCAAGGTGCTGCCGGTTCGGGTTCGTGGCCGTTATCAAAGATGCCGGGGCCGGATACGGCGGTATGGCATTGATGATCAGCTCCGCAGGGTTCGACACCTGCGGGAAACGAGGATCGGCCGCGTCGAAGATCTCCTTACAAACGGTGTAGCCGTACGTGATCTGGATCGGTGTCGGGGCGATCTGGGACTGCCCGGCCGGCGTACCTTCTTTCGCGGTTATGGTCGTCAACTGCCGCTTGCTTTCGCTCGAAGCGAATTGAGCAAACGCCCCATTCGACAAGATCGAGAAACACAACAAAATGGCGGCGAACCGAAAAATGCGACCGCTGCGGGCGTTATAAAACCTGGGGAAACTCATAATTCTCTTTACTCCTAGTTCGATGCGAACAAACTTCCAGCTGTTCTTTCCGGGCAGCCTCGGCCCCGCCGGAAAACGGAATAGTGTTAAACAATACGTCTTGTTTAACAGATAAATTCCGACATGTCAACAAATAAAGTCGCCTCAATTAAAGAGAAACTTCGTCCGAACGAAGCTTCGTTTTCATTTGTAAAGATCTTTGGAAGGCCGGGCACCGACCTCGGCCCTCCATTTTTCTCCATCGTCCGGTTGCTACGGGGCAACGAAATCCACCCCAACCAAGTCTTCACTCGGTGTGATCGTCCTTTGGTTGTTGATGAACGTGTACCGTTTGTGATTTGCCGTTACCATGTAGATCGCCTCGGCTTCTAGATTCCGGATCGCGTAGTAGCCGAACTGATTGGTCATCGCCACGGTCACATTGCCGCTCGAGAGATCTATTGCCTCGACCCGGGCATAAGCGATCCCGTTACCGTCATAGGTTAGGACACGGCCCGAAACCGTCACGGGAGCCGACGACGGCCCGCTAAATGCGTCAAAGCAGAACGAGATATGGCTAATACCGAATCGAGCACCTTGTGTGGTGAACGGCCCCGTATCACCGATCGATCCGGTAGGATATGAGTATCCATTTGCGCTCGGGCCGCCCTTTACGATCACGTAGGTGATCAAACGGTCGATCTGGTTGACCGGACTTAGCGACCATTGGCTCATTGTTGCTCCGGACGATGACACGTTCATAAATAGGTTCGGGTTCTGTGCCAAACCGGTCGATCCGGCAGAATACGTTCGACCCGAACCGGCCGTGAAGGGAAACGTGCCGTTCGGCGAGGAAAAATCGAGTTTGTATTCGCCCCATGCCGGATTGATCGAAGCACAGCTCGGATTGCCGTCCAGGGGAATCGGGGCCGGAGCAAGTTCGTTTCCCTCTATGCGTTGACCCTTAGAGATGCTTTCAGTCTGCTTAAATTGAGCTGTGATACCGACAGTCATTGAAAAAACCATCGCAAGAACAGCAAAGGCCGACGTAAATGCTGTCGGAAGATGTCTTTTTTTTGGGGTTGTTAACATTTTCTCTATTTACTCCAAAATCGAACACGGACAAACAAACGGGGATAGCCACGTGTTCGTTTAGTTGACGAAGTTTCCTTTCGCGTTTGCTGTTCGAATACGTCCAATGCCATTGAACTTCCAGAAAAATGTAAAAACAAAAAAAGGGCCGCCAAAGTTGGCAGCCCTTTGATCCATGGCCCGAAGTTAAAACTACTCTGATCGACTGGTCGCCGTGAAATTGATGTCGAGCAGATCCTCATTCGGTGTGATCTGAATTATCGATGGCGAGAACGTGTAGCGTTTCGAATCCGCCGCCATTATGAAATACGTTTCACCCGCCGAGAGTCCCTCGAATGTGTAGTATCCGAAGGAATTTACCGTTGTGATCTGGGTCTCGCCGGTAAAGGCATTTTGGGCGATCACTCTTTCGAGCCGAACTGCCATACCCTGCGTGTCGAGAATACGGCCGCTCACGGTCACCGGTGCGGATGTAGGTGCTATCTGGGTGCCGGTGAAGGTGCAGGTAACGTTCTCGCCCTCCTCGACGATCAACGTCGCAGTTTTTGAGGATACGTCCGTGGTCGAATTTTGTTGATTAGGCTGTCCGCCGCCTGCGGTCTCAGTACACTCGATGCCGGTCAGCATCCAGCCGAGTTTCGTATCTTCGGTAACCGTGATCACGCTCGAAACGTTCTGCACATAAATAGAGGGATTTACGTAGCGGTCGGCGGGCGGAGCGTCGTTATCGATAAGGGCAAACGAATCCGAGCCGATATTGCTCGCGGTATAGGTGAATTCCTCGCTCGAAGCTGTTCCGCCGTCTGCGGTAACGACCTGCTTGATGATCGTGACCGATCCGGGCGTCGGCGGTTGCGAGTCGCCGAGCCATGAGTAAAGCATCTTGTTCGGCGTAACGGTATCAAGTCCGCTAACGGTACCGGTTGTCGAATCGGCGAGAATGCGGTTCATTACCGTGTTCGGGCTTGCGGTCGGATTAGCCTGCAGGTAAAGGGCAGCGGCGCCAGCCACCATCGGCGAGGACATCGACGTTCCGCTCATAACGCGGGTCGCCGTGTCGCTCGAATGGCCGAGCGAAGTGATGCTCGAGCCCGGAGCAAAAAGATCGACACATGTTCCCCAGTTCGAATAGGAAGCCTTTGCGTCATCACTGCCCGTCGCGGCGACGACGAGTGCCGACGAAGCGCTCGAAGGCGAATAGTTGCATGCATCGAGGTTACGGTTGCCAGCGGCCACGACGTGCGTCACGCCCGAGGCGACCGAGCTGTTGATCGCACTGTCCAGGGTAGTCGAAACGGCGCTGACCCAGAGGCTCATATTGACGACCGCCGGGTTAACGCGATTGTTCTTTACCCAGTTAACGCCCGAAATGATGTTTGAAACGAGTCCTGAACCGCCGCAGGAAAGCACGCGAACACCATAAACATTGGCCTGCTTTGCGACGCCGTAGGTCGAGCTTGCGACCGTTCCGGCGACGTGCGTTCCGTGTCCGTGGCAGTCAATCCCGTTCTGGCCGTCGTTGACTGCGTCAAAAGCAACAGCGGCTCGCCCGCCAAAATCGACGTGGGTCGGGCGGATGCCGCTATCGATCACATATACATTCACGCCCTGTCCGGTTTCGGAATAGGTAAATGCTCCATTCAGCGGTAGTCCACGTTGGTCGATGCGGTCAAGCCCCCAGTCAGCAGAGCCCTGCACGTTGCCGGCATAGGCGATCATGTCTTCTTCGACCAGCTTGACGCGCGGGTCGCGGCTGAGGCGTTCGGCGTCCTTGGGCGACATTTCGGCCGAGAAGCCCTGAACGGCGCTTTCCCAAACCTTATCGACGGCAGCGTTGTATTCGGCCGCGATATTGTGTGAGATGGCGCTCATTTCCGCTTCGGTAGAAAAACCCTGGACCGAGTCCGGCTCAAAAACGACGATGTACCGCCCGGGGACGGAGTTTTCGTGCTTGATCAGCTTTTCAGACTTACCCGAGGTCTTTGGTGAGAGTGCCAGAAGCGCCGACATGGCGACGATGGCTACAATTAGGACAAGAGAGAGTCTTTTCATTTTGGTGTGATCGGCTCCTGAAATGAAATGGGGAATGAATGTCGATGGCTTTTCGAGAGGAACGGGAATGGCCCTGAGAATGCGAGCCAATAAACACCTTACAATAAGACTAAACAAAGCACAACACAAATTTTTCAGAATGATCGAGGGTATTTCGAAATGATCGAAAATCGGTCAAATTGAAAGAAGATCTGGAAGACACTTCGTCGGCTTTGGAGTTATTTCGGGTCGCAGAATAGAATAATCGCAACGTAGTGAATTTGTTTGAGGGAATTATGGAAGAACTATTAGCGGGCTCGGCAAGTAAGGTAGTCGATCTGGTGATCGCATCGGGCGTTACTCTTCGGGGTAAGGTCAGGTCGGTCAGCGGCGGCGTGGCAGTGATCGAGGACGAGGACGGGAGGACCTTTCACGTATCTGTCGCACATGTCGCGGCATTTGGCGAGGCGGCACATACGAACAGCCGGCCCGGCTTTATTGCCTAAACGTTCCCGCAAAATAAAAAGGCCGGAGGCTCAACGTCTCCGGCTTCTTTGCTGTCTAAAAAATCAGTTCTTACTTTGCTGCCGGCTGTGCGACCGGAAGATCAAGCCTGCGGAAGCCATCGATCCGCTTTTCCCAGTATCCCTTGAACGGTGAATACGTGATGCCCTTGCTCCGCGAGGCGTGGTAGAAACCATTCTCATCGGCAACGATGCCGATATGGCCGAGCTTGTTCAGAAAGACGAGAGTGCCAAAAACGAAGCGGTCATCGCCGGTCACCGGGGTTGACATCGCCCAAAGCGAACGGGCACTTGTGCGTTCAAATTCGATCCCGGAGTCACGGAAGACGGCCCAGACAAAGCCGGAGCAATCGTAGGTGTTCGGGCCTTCGGATCCGTAACGATATGGAATACCGAGACGGCTGTTGATGCCCTGAAGAATAAGATTCGAAGCGGCTCCGCCGTAAACGGTTCGGCGGGCGGCGGCCTTGTTCATCGCCGCGACGGGGCTCGATTCGCCGGTCTTTTTTACGAGCGGCTCTTCCCGGACGACGTTGATATCGTTGGTAAGTACTGGGCGTTGTGAGGCGGAGCGGGTTACGGCAGGTTGGGTTTGCGGCTGTGCGGGTGGTTGGTTGATGGGCCGGCTCGAGACCGGTTTAACAACCCTCGGGCGATCTTGGCCAACAACGGTGGCAGACGCACAAATAACCAAACACACTGCGGACAAAGCAAACCTAACCAATGAATTAAACTTCAAACCGTATATCTCCTAAATAGTATTTCTTGCAGAACGCTGTTGCAGTTGGCTTGTTGCCAGAATAGGGGTCGCACAAGGCGAAGGTGAAAACAGGGTCGCATTCGACCGAGTAACGCGTTCAATTTTTGTTTTAGTAGTTCTTTTGAAGGCCGGCTTGATAACAGGAAATGCGGGTCCTGTTCTGCCAGCCACTCATTACCCTAACATTTTGCCGACAGGGATTGCAAGAAGGCTTACTCCGGACAGATCGGCGGCCTCGAGCGGAAAAGCCGAAAAAGCAAAAAGCCCCGAGATCGTCCCGGGGCTTTCATTCACTTAAAGCTGAGTCTCTTAAGCCGAGAACGACGTTCCGCAGCCGCAGCCGCCGGTCGCGTTCGGGTTCTCAAAGGTGAAGCCGGAGCCCATCATGTTCGATGTGTAATCGACAACGACGCCGTTGAGGTACTGGGCAGAGAACATATCGACAAAGAGCTTGATGCCATGCTGGTCAAGCACGAAATCGCCCTGCCGCGATTCTTCCTCAATGTTGAGGCTGTACTGAAAACCCGAGCAACCGCCCGGCACAACGCGCACGCGTAGCCCGGCCGTTTCCGGAAGGTCTTCCTCGCCGGCCAGAAACTTTTTGATCTCGACCGAGGCGCTCTCGGTAACGTTCAAGTTTATTGAAGGTGCTGCAACTGCTGACATAAAGTGCGATCTCTCTCCTAAATTGTGTTGAAGGACCCCGTGAGCGAAATCCTTACAATAAAGTCAATATTACACATTCTGACGAAAAAAAACAAGCCTTCGCGGCCCTGCATCAGCGTTTACCGCAGCGGCCGAGCTGCCAAGACCAAGTGATGGTCGAATTGTCGGGCCCGGTGAGTGTTTTGGTCCCGCCCATCACCTCGCCAGTCTCATCAACATATCGCTCACCGTGCCGGCCAGATTCAAGTTGCGCCATTAGCGACAGCATCCCTTCGCCCAACTCCTGATTTGCGCTTTCGGTATCGAGCGGGCAGTTCGACTCGTCAACCTCGAAAAAGCGGCGCATATCTGTCTTGAACATCGGGGTTCGGAGGCCGAGCGAAATACTATAGTCACGCTGTCCGGCATTGACGTAAACATCGAAGCGGTCGGTCACGACCGAGGAGTATTTCTCTTCCTTGCCGTCACGAAATGAAACCGTATAACTGCCTTCGATCGGCCCGCAGCAAGGGTCGCCGTCGCGTTTGCCGCTGAAGATATCGCTACGAAGGCCGTTGACGTAGATCACGGCGGGCTTTGGAGCGACTCCCGCCGCAATTTCTTCATTCGTTCGCGGAGCGAGTTCAACATCGGCATTGTCGATCTCGATGATCTGCCGGAACCCGTCGCCGGTCGAGTTGCCGTTACCGGTTCGCGTCCCCTTGACGACGATAGTTTGCCGTCGCTCCCGCTTGTAAGTTATGGTCCCGCCCCAATCGGCGGTGCAGGGCTGCCAATCGCGAACCGGAACCGTCACCTGAGATGCCTTCAATGGGATCTTCGTTACGAAGTCGGCGACCCATTCTATGACCGAGAGCGGATCGATGGCCGTACCCAGGCCGAGCTTGACGATCTTGCCGATGTCTTTCTGGGCGTCGATCTTATCGAGAGCGAATTTAGCCCTAAGGTTGACCTTTTTCGGAAGCGGTACGACCGGGAGCCCGGTCAGGTCCGAAGGCTGCGGCTTGCCGGTCAGCTTGATAGTGTTCTTTCCCGCGGAGTCAGTTACTTGCCGGCTGATGTCCCCACGATCTGCCGCATCGACGAATGTCGGAAGAGATGTAAATTTGTCGTAATCGCGTCCCTGGATGATGGATGCCCAGAACCCTGTAGACCTAGATGCAAGTAGTACTTCCCATTCGACCTTGACGCCGGAAAGCGGCCCGCCTTTAGGGATGCTGAAGCCAACATCGGTTACCGCAGAAAGAGCAGTTCCCATGCAGTTAATCAGCTCGGATCTGTTGATATCCATTTCAACCTTGACGGTTACGTTTCGCACCTCGCCGGTCGAATTACCGGACTTTTTCGTCCGAATGAGCGGCATTGGCTGTTCGAGTTCGAACGTTGCTTTGGCATTTAGAAACGCCATTATCGTCTTCGCCCACGCCAAGGCGGCGTTGACGATGGAGGCTCCCTTTACGACCTGGCTGGCCTTTATCTTGTCGAGGGTGTTCAGGTCGCCTGCCAGTTCTTTGTAGGTCTTGATCGTCTTGACCACTTTCTCGCCGGTCTTTGCGTTCTTCTTGAATGCACCGAGGTCGGTGATGAACTCGCAACTGCGAACCGGCGGCTGAGGCGACCATGCAGCATTGACGAACATCGGCGAGCTATTCCCAATAGGAACCGGAAGCGGCCTAACGGCACCGGTCTCGCCGCTTAGTTCTTCAAATCGGGTCAACAGGTCGAGAAGGAGAAGCCGCTCGATGATCGACGCCTGGATCATGTTTAGCTTGATAGCTTCAGGCGGCAAAGCGGCAAGGTCGCCGTCTGTACCCGCGATCTTGCTCATCTCAAACAAAATACCGGCGTTGAATTGAATGTGCGGGTCTTTGGAGTCTCGCATCGCCCGGATGTCCGCCAGCATTCTTCGTGCGACCTCGGCTGCAGGCATATCGGTGCCATCGCCGGCGTATTTCGCAGCGAGCTTATTAAGCGATGTTCCGACGCCAAGGCCGACACCGCGGAGCATACCGGCAACCTCGAAATCAAAAAAGCTGATATCAAGCCCCGGACCGGAACGCGGCATATAGAGAACTTTGCTGCGTTCGTCCGTGATGTAAAAACCGCCTTTCTGGAGGGCGGCGATGAGGAGCGGGAGAGCATCGTCCTCGAATTTCAGTATCTCGCGGGCAGTTTCGGCTCCCGACTTGAACGACGGGTTGCTGCCGATGATCGCTGCCTCGGGAAGGCCGTCCTCCGGAAAGTTCGAAAGCGGATCGGAGTCGTCCCTGATCTCGGACTTTTCAGCTTTAAGGGCAGAGAGCGGAAATATCCTCGGTTGTGCAGATGCCACAAGCATTGCGGCGACGAGGATCGCCGCTGCCGCGAAAATGGTTACTAAGCGCATTTATGTCCCTCCCCGGCTGATCCCGGCCGAACTTTTGAGCTACTTGAGTTTGGCGATGATCGCCGGCAGTGCCTTTTCGATGGCGGCTTTGACCGCGTCGTTCGAGCTGCCCTTGACCTTTTCGGTTGCTGTTGCAGTGGCGACGACGGTCTTGCGATCCTGAGCATAAAGCGTAATGGAGATGGTCGCCTCGGAGTCGCCCGCTTTTGATGCTCCGCCGGTTCCGGTCACCTTGCCGAATAGCCCGCCGATCTTTGCACCGGTCGATTCCTTTGCTTTTTCGATGTCAACAGCGACGACATTGGCGAAATTGCCTGAGATCAGATCTGCCTGGGACGTGACAGCGTAGCCGGAAATGCCGGCAGCGGACAACCGCGACGAAATAAGGCTGCGGAGTTCGTTCTGGTCGATCTTCGACGTGCTTCCGGAGAAGAAATCGATCGCGACCGTTTTCATTCCATGAGAACCTCTGGCACCGGTTTCGTTCGCGACCGTAGTTATCGCGGTGGTATCGGCCGGCCCGCGTGAGGGACGTGTAAGTTCGGCATAGGAATCGACTTCGGTAAAACCTGCCGGCACCTCGAAAAGGCTCTGGTCGAGCGTCTGTTTCGAAAGCTCGATGATCTCAACACGCTGCGAACCTTGTTCCTTGCCGTTCTGGAAGATCTTGATCGTTCCATCAAGAAGAAAACCGGGATCCTGAGCGGATTTTACGATCATCCGCGGCCGGCAGCCGCCAAGATCGTCAAACTCGGCTCTCGGGATCGGGCAGGTCTCTGATTCAAGGGTTAAATTGACGAACCAGCCTTCGCTTTCCATCCGGACGCGGTTCGCTCCGTCGCAGGAATCGGCCGAGGTCTCTATCTCATTGACGTGCTTTAGCCAGCGAGCCGTTAGCCCGAACATTTGCTGCCGGCGGCCGGAATCGGAGACGGTTGATGAAACGGTTGCCGTGCCCTTGATGACCATTTTCTGTTTCGGCCGGCGGGCGAGCTTTTCGGGCGGAACCGAGCTCCAGTCGCGGTAATTGACAAAATAGGACTTGGTCTTGGGGTTGATCTGAACGTCCTGTTTCAGGTCGCACTGCGAGATCTCGATCATCGGCGGCATCATCTGCTCCATCATCGCCGCCATCTGCGCGTCGCCCGAGACGATCAGCTTAGACTCGCGCCGCTCACGCACGCCTTTTGCGTAGGTCGTGACCTCGGAAGCAAACTCGTCTCCAAGGACCGTTCTCTGGGTGATCTTGTAATCTGCCAAGACGGCAGGAGCCGCCAGCAATAGTGTCAGAAAAAAGCTTATCGTTCGCCGCATGATCTTCTCCTGTAACTTTTTAGAAAAATTGTGCTGTCTGAGCCGCGATAGGCCGGCCACGAAACTGTGGTACTTCAATACGCGTCGATTCGGGAGGAAAATACTAAGAAATTTTTGCGGGACTCGAAAAGCGGGAACATTGCCGATCTCATGCGGTTCAAAATGAATGCAAACGGGCAAAAAAACAGGCTGCGAAAGCAACCTGTTTACTCAAAAACGGCGAAATGACAAATCTTCAACGACAAATCTACAAACCTGAAATCGGTTGGGTTGTGAGCGAGCTTTACTGAGTGTATTTGAGCCATTCGCCGGTCATCCACAAATAAGACGCGATGAGGAGTATGGCGTTGATGCCTCCGATGGCGGCTGAGGCGACCCAGAGTTTCCAGGTGAGGAGGGAATCGACGCCATGCTCATATGTCGACATTACTCCGCCGTCGTCACTTGTTTTCGGAACTGGCGGGAACCACGTGCGGAGCAGCGAAAACGACGCAAGCATCGTAAATCCGAACGCAGGGGCGAGAAGGAGTACGGAACCTTTGGTTAAGATAAGTTCGAGGCCCATCACTACGGTCGAGACCACGTTGGGGATTAGAAAGATCGACAGCCAGGAAACGGCATTAACGCCGCCACAAAGCATCAACGTTCGCGATTTCGCCCGCGGATCTTGGAGGGTTTCCTCAAGCGAATCCGGCGGTTCGAGCCTATCCTCATCCAGAATCGCGGCGGAAATGCGCCCGGCTTTGGTCTTGCCGTATCGCGACCCTGCAATTACCTTTGCAGCTTTCTTTTCCAGAGCCTCGCGGATCATGCATTTGTTCGAGAGAAGATCTTGAGTTCGGGTTTCATTGCTTCGATCGAGACGTAGCGGGCGACCTCCTCGGCGACCTTGCGGATGGCCGCGGCCTGCGGCGACTCCGGTGCGGAGGCAACAACGGGCCGGCCAGTATCGCCGCCCTCGCGGACCTCAAGCCCGAGCGGGATCTGCCCAAGGAAGTTGAGTCCGTATTCGCCGGCGAGTTTTTCGCCGCCGCCCTTGCCAAAGATCTCGTATTTCTTGCCGGTATCGGGTGCGATGAAATACGACATATTTTCGATCACACCGAGAACTGGAACTGCGACCTGCTCAAACATCTTGACTGCCCGGCGGACATCAGAGAGCGAAACCTCCTGCGGCGTCGTGACGAGAACGGCACCTTGAACGGGAACGAGCTGGGCAAGCGAGAGCTGGACGTCGCCGGTTCCGGGCGGCATATCGACGATCAGGTAATCGAGCTCGCCCCAGTTCACATCGGTCAAAAACTGCCGAACAACGCCGTGGAGCATCGGGCCGCGGAGGATCATCGGCTTATCGGGCGGCACAAGCACCGCCATCGAGATCATCTTCACGCCGTATGCTTCGATTGGTTTCAATTGCCCGCCGACGACTTCGGGCTGATCATAGCCGGTGCCGAGCATTAGCGGCACGTTTGGCCCGTAAACATCTGCGTCCATAATGCCGACCTTGGCACCGTTCTGCGCGAGAGCGACCGCAAGATTGACCGCAACGGTCGATTTGCCGACGCCGCCCTTGCCGCTCGAAATGGCGATGATGTTTTTCACGCCCGGAATAGCGACGTTGTTGGCGATGCCGCGGCCCTGCGGCACCTCGGCATCCATCGTTACTTTAACCGATGTGACGCCTTCAAGAGCGGAAACGATGGTGTGTGCATCGGTTTCCATCTGTTCCTTTACAGGGCAAGCGGGCGTCGTCAATACGATGCGGAAAGAGACCTCGCCGCCGTCGATGACAACATCACGGACAAAGCCGAGCGTGACGATGTCCTTGCGTAGATCGGGGTCGATGATCTGCTTTAGCGAATCCAATACTTGCTGTTCGGTGATCTGACTCATTGTTTATTCGGTTTCTGTTACTTTTCTTAAAACGCTATTCTATCAAATTCGGATATGGGATTGTCTAAGCCAAAACTCTTTGCGGCGCTTTGCCGCGAGGCTCAGGCATGCCGCACCTGCCCGGAGCTTGCGGATAAGACGGCGGTGCTGAGCGAGCTAAACGGCACGATCGAGCCGCGGGTGATGTTCATTGCCGAGGCTCCCGGGCGGCAGGGAGCCGACCGAACTCGGCGGCCATTTTACGGCGACAAGTCGGGCGAGAACTTTCAGAAGCTGCTCGATTCGATCGGCCTGACGCGGGAGGAGATATTCATCACGAACGCCGTTATGTGCAGTCCGCGGACAGCAACCGACGCAAACCGAAAGCCGACCCGCGGAGAGATCAAGAACTGCTCGGCATTTCTCAGGCGGACGGTCGAGTTGATCGACCCGCCGGTGATCGCGACGCTCGGGAGTGTCGCTCTTGATGCGATCAAAACCTTGGAACCGCACGGCCTTAAACTCGCGGCCGATGCCGGGAGGCCGGTCGAATGGTTTGGCCGCGTGCTTGTTCCGCTTTATCACCCGAGCCCGCAGGTCATTGCCGCCCAACGCGGGCTTGCGGTGCAGCTTGAGCATTTCGGACGGCTCGGCGAACTTATATAATCGAATCAAATGGATATCGAGATCTACAACCACATCCGCACGGGCGGAACCGGGTATTACGAACACGATCGAGGGCTGATCGCCGTCTGGGGGAAAGAGGCGGTCCCGTTCCTTGACGGGATGATCACAAACGATATGAAGACGCTCGAGGACGGGCAGCAGATGCTTGCGGCGTTCCCGAACGCTCAGGGGCGGCTTCTGGCGGTCGTGCGAGTGCTGCGGCAGGGCGATCGTTTTCTGATCGAAACCGAAGCGGCGACGCGGGAGAAGGTTTACCAGAATCTGTTTCGGTTTACTTTTGCGGGCGATTTTTTTGTCGAGGACTTGTCGGCTCAGTTCCGCTATTTCGAGTTTTGTGGCTACCTGCCGCCGATCGAGCTTGGCGAAGGCGGCGTTCGATATGAAGGTGGAAGAAGCGTCGGATGTTTTGTCGGTAGCGATGTTGCAGAAGCATTTTTAGAGACACTAGCTCAACTTGAGATCATACCGATCTCGGCCGAGGTCGATGAAACGCTCCGAATTGAAAACGGCATTCCGCGTTATGGCGTTGATATGGACGAGACGACCATCGTTCCGGAACTCGGACTCGACGGCCTCATCTCGTACAACAAGGGCTGTTACATCGGGCAGGAGATAATTGCCCGAATCCACTTCCGCGGCCACGTAGCGAAACAACTGACCGGGCTGATCATGGCAGAACCCGGAGCTATCTCAACCGGGTCGGACCTGACATCACCAGACGGCAAAAATGCGGGGCGGATCACCTCGGCCACCTACTCGCCGCAACTCGAAAAACATATTGCACTCGCCTTCGTTCGATACGACTTTCTCGAGGAGGGAACTACTCTGACGTTCGAAGGCCGTGATGTTGAGATCAAAAGTCTTCCATTTATAGATGGTTCCGTGTAAGATGTGACAATTATGGTCGCCCGTCGTGCAAAAGGTAATTTGTTGATCCGGAGCGGAGCAACCGCGTTTGTTACGCTTTTGGCGATCCTTTTTGGCTCCGTAGGTTCGGTTCGTGCCCAAGTTAATGATTCCGCCGAGAAGCCCCAGGCACGCTTGGTCGATGAGTTCAGTTCAGCGGGCTCTTGCGAACTCGGGGCCCGAATAGATGCGTTCTTGATTGAAATACAGAACAACTCTGGCTCGAAGGGTTACGTGTTTTCTTACAATGGCATTAATGTCTTGCCGGCGTACTATGAATCGCCGCACTACGAGCGGGCAATAATGAATCACATTGTGCCGCGGAGATTCGATAAATCGAGGATCACATTTGTGCGAGGCGGTTTTTTGGATTCGCCCTTGACGCAATTCTGGCTTGTCCCAGAGGGTGCGACACCTCCGGAAACAAAGCGATCGTCCCTCGAGGCCCCGTCGATTCCACAGGACCGGGCATTTAAGTTTGACCAAAAGTACATCGGCGATTTCGACGGGGGCGACGACGGGCGTTTCGTTCTGGATTCAGTCCTGGAACGCGAACGAATTGAATTTGGAGAGGACCTTGACGAAGACGGAGAGGCATCTGAAACAATTGACGAATTGGTCGAGGAGATTCCGGAAATTGCGGAGGATCAGCTTGACCATTATTGGTTGAGTTCGGCGTTTGGCGGATTTCTTTCGCTGCGGCCGGAATGGAATGGAGTCGTTATTTTCTACGCTGACGATCAGCGGTATGACATTGCCAAGCTCACCAATCGTATTTACTCGGCGGTCAATCGATATGAGCAAGATGGCGACCGCATCGCTGGGCGGGTAAGAGTTGTGTACGGTGGGTATCGTGATTCGCTTGAGGCAGACTTTTTTGCGGTTCCCCCAGGTGCCGGTGATCCTAAGCCGACCCCCGCAGAAAGGAAAGCCGACGTTGAAGATTGGGACCAGTAATTTTTTCGAAAGAACGGAAAGGGTTCGCATCGTGGCGAACCTTTTCTCATTTCCGATACAATCAGACCAAATGAACGTAACACAAATAGACAAGAACGAGCTTGATATTGACATGCCGAATGCGAAGTTGGCTTATACGATCATTCAGTCGCTGCTGGAGGCGAATGAGGCTTTGAGCGATCTGTTGGTGGTTGCGGCGCACGCCTTGGACGAGGACGTGACGAAGGCATTGACGATGACCAACGAGTGGCAGAAGTACCTCGAGTCGAAGCGGAACATGGAAAACACAAAGGCACAGATAGAGAAATTTACCGAAGCGCTGCGCGCAATGGATAATGGATAATGGAAAGTGGACAATGAAAGACGATCCCGGTACAACGAACCCGCTTGCCGAAAAGACGTATTCATTTGCGCGTCGCTCGATCAAACTGTACCGGCATCTTGTGGCCGAACAAAGGGAATTTGTTCTTTCAAAGCAAGTCCTTAGGTGCGGCACTTCGATCGGGGCGAATGTCGCTGAGGCGAATCAGGCGCAATCAAGGCCGGATTTTATCAGCAAGCTTTCGATCGCTTTGAAAGAAGCAGTCGAGACAGAATATTGGTTGAGACTGCTGCGAGATGAGCAGTTCATCACTCCGGCATTGGCGGAGTCGCTGCTGGCTGACTGTCGGGAATTGATTCGAATCTTAACAGCTTCGATCAACACTGCTAAACGGAGGGCATCCTAATTGTCCACTGTCCAATATCCATTGTCCACTAACGGGGTCTTCGACCTCGTTATCATCGGTGCGGGGCCGGCGGGAATCTCGGCGGCGTTTGAGGCTAAGAAGGCGGGGCTCGATTACGTTGTGATCGAAAAGGGCCTGATCGGCAATACGATCTACAACTATCCGGTCGGGCTGACGGTATTTTCGACGGTGAATGAGCTTGAGTTTAATGACGGCGATCTGAAGCCGGCGAGGGAGAAGCCGACGCGTGAAGAACTGCTCTCGTATTACGTGCGGTTTGTGCTTGAGAATGAGTTGGACGTGCGGACAGAAGAGACAGTTCTGGAAGTACGACGCGAAGAGAACCACCCCGCCGACGAAGCGTCGGCACCCCTCCTTCGTAAGGAGGGGAGCTTTCGCGTGGTGACGGACAAGGGCGAGTACGCGGCGCGAAATGTACTTTTTGCGATCGGGGCGATGGATCATCCGCGGCGGTTGAACGTGCCGGGCGAGGAGCTGCCGAAGGTGCACAGTCATTTTCGGGAAACTTATCCGTGGGTAAAGAAGAAGGCCCTGGTCGTCGGCGGCGGGAATTCGGCCGGCGAGGCGGCACTTTTTCTTGCTCAGGAAGGTGCCGAAACGACGCTCGCCATTTTTCGCGAAGACTGGGAAAATACCGACCCGAAACAGGGCTGCATAAAATATTGGGTAAAACAGCCGCTTGAGGAAGAGTTGCAGGAGAACTGCTTGAAGCTCTTTTTCCTCGGCAAGGTAGTTGAGATCCGCGAAGATGCCGTCGTGCTCGAAAGCGAATCCGGCGAGAGCATCGAGCTGGAAAACGATGTAGTTTTCGTGCTTATCGGGTCGGACGCTGACCTGACGATGCTGCGATCGCTCGGCGTTGAGACCGATACGGGAAAATACGGCGAGGTGCCCGTTTATGACCCGAAGACCCACGAAACAAATGTCCCGGGTATCTACGTCGCCGGGCATTTCACGAACAAACGCCACATCAAAGCCGCGATCGAAGCACCGCGAAAGATAATACCGGCGATATCGGCATCCCTTCGGCAGGTCAAATCGGCCGCAGAATGAAAAAAGGCCGCGGTTGCCCACGGCCCTCAAGTATCTGAATTGAGTTCTAGTTTTTACCTTCCGGTTTTGCCATTCTGAGGATCATTTTTTGATCCTTGAAGCGTTCGGCGATGTTGGCCGGGTTTACGTCAAAGGAAGTGACGTCGAAGACCTCGGTCGTGCGTCCGCCGGTGGTCGTTGTCCAGCGAT
>ERZ761602.4536-NODE-4536-length-17656-cov-14.618544_pt1 | contig 17656 bp, 19 predicted proteins | sample MGYA00512165_ERZ761602 | MGnify/ENA primary metagenome ERZ761602 (study PRJEB28899, sample SAMN02445085) | bioreactor sludge metagenome | biome: EBPR sludge; isolation source: Thorneside wastewater treatment plant | place: Australia: Brisbane, Thorneside... | reverse complement strand
GGACTGGGAGGGTGAGAGAGAGTGAGAGGGAGGGACTGAGAGAGTGAGAGTGAGAGGGAGAGACTGAAAGGACTGAGAGAGTGAGTGGGAGGGACTGAAAAGGCTGAGAGAGAGGGAGAGGGAGAGGGAGAGGGAGAGGGTGGCGGTGAAGCGGACGGTGGCGTTGCGGTACGCGGGGAGTGATACGGCGCTCGAGGTGGCGGAGGACGGCGAGGTGGAGGACGTGAGGGAACGGTTCGCGGCGGCGCACCGGGTGCGGTTCGGGTACGTGCGCGAGGCGGAGATCGAGATCGCGGCGGGGCGGGTGGAGGTGGTCGTGGAGAGGGTGGCGCCGGTGTTGCCGGCGAGGGCGACGGGCGCGCTGCCGGCGCCGCGGCGGGTGCAGGCGATGTGGACGGGTGGCGCGCTGCGCGAGGGCGTGCCGGTGTGGGGGATGGAGGAGGTGCCGGCGGGGGCGGTGGTCGAGGGGCCCGCGCTGTTGCTGGATGCGCACGCGTCGGTGGTCGTGGACGTCGGGTGGCGGGCGGGCATGAGCGACGACGGCGTGCTCCGGGTCGAGCGAGTCGGCCCCGGATCGGGCACGGGCACGGGCACGGGCACGGGCACGGGGGAGAGGGAGGCGGATGCGGTCAGTGTGGCCGTGCACGCCAACCTCTACATGTCGATCGCCGGCCAGATGGGCACCGTGCTCGAGCGGACCGCGGTCTCCACCAACATCCGCGAGCGGCGCGACTTCTCCTGCGCGCTCTTCGACGCGCACGGCGGCCTCGTCGCCAACGCGCCGCACATCCCCGTCCATCTCGGCGCCATGGGCGAGACCATCCGCTCGCTCCTCGCCGCGCACCCCGCGCCGCCGCCCGGCACGGTCTACGCCACCAACCACCCCGCCGCCGGCGGCTCGCACCTCCCCGACGTCACCGTCATCACGCCGGTCCACGACGCCGCCGGCCGCCTCCTCTACATCCTCGCCAACCGCGGGCACCACGCCGACGTCGGCGGCCTGACGCCCGGCTCGATGCCGCCGACCTCGCGCACGCTCGCCGACGAGGGCGTCGCGCTCGAGCACCTGCCGATCGTCGTCGCCGGCCGCCTCCAGCGCGACGCCATCCTCGGTGCGTTCACCGCCGGGCCCCATCCGGCACGCCGCCCGCTCGACAACCTCGCCGATCTCGAGGCGCAGATCGCCGCCAATCACGCCGGCGCGCGCCTCGTCGCCGCCGCCATGGGGCGGACCTCGCCGGCGACGTTCCTCGCGCACATGGCGCACGTGCAGGCGCAGGCCGCCGCGCTCGTCGCCCGCGCCGTCGCCGCGCTCCCCGCCGGCACCCGCCGCTTCGCCGACGCCCTCGACGACGGCGCGCCGATCGTCGTCACCGTCACCGCCACCGGCGAGCGCCTGGCCATCGACTTCACCGGCAGCGCCCCCGCCCATGCCGGCAACCTCAACGCGCCGCGCGCCGTCACCATGGCCGCCGTCATCTACGTGGTGCGCGCGCTCGTCGGCGCGCCGATCCCGCTCAACGCCGGTTGCCTCGCCGCCGTCGACGTCGTGATCCCGCCGGGCTCGATCCTCGATCCGCCGCCGGGCGCTGCGGTCGTCGCCGGCAACGTCGAGACCTCGCAGCGCATCGTCGACGTCCTCCTCGGCGCGCTCGGGCTCGCCGCCGCCAGCCAGGGCACGATGAACAACCTCACCCTCGGCGGCGCCGACTGGGCCTACTACGAGACGATCGGCGGCGGCGCCGGCGCGACGCCACACGCGCCCGGCGCGAGCGCGGTCCACACCCACATGACCAACACGCGCATCACCGACGCCGAGGTGCTCGAGGCTCGCTTCCCGGTGCGCGTCGAGCGCTTCGCGATCCGCCGCGGCTCTGGCGGCGACGGCCGCCATCGCGGCGGCGACGGCGTCGTGCGCACGCTCCGGCTGCTCGCGCCCGCGGAGGTCGCGCTCGTCACCGAGCGCCGGACCCGTCCCCCCTTCGGTCTCGACGGCGGCGCGCCGGGCGCGCGTGGCCACGACCTCCTCGACGGCGCCCTGCTCCCGGGGCGCGCCCACGTGCGGGCCCCGGCCGGCGCCACGATCACGGTCGAGACCCCGGGCGGCGGCGGATGCGGCGCGCCCCCCCCGAAAAGCCAGGCCGCAAGGGACGCTGACTAACCATCGCGCCGGTGCCCGTCAACCCGTTGATCGTCGGGACGAGGTGCTTATGAGAGGGGGCAGGACATCAACCCCAGGAGCTTCATCATGGCCGTCGTTCGTCGAGACAACAACACCGCCACCCGCTACGCGCGTGATCCGTTCAGCCTTGCCCGTGACCTCTTCGGCTGGGAGCCGTTCTACGGCGGCGCGTCGCAAGCCTTCACGCCCACCTTCGAGGTCAAGGAGACCAGCGACCAGTTCGTCGTCCGCGCCGACGTGCCGGGCGTCGAGGAGAAGGACATCGACATCTCGCTGCACAACGGCGTCCTGTCGATCACCGGCTCGCGCGCCTCCGAGCAGCGCAGCGAGGGCGACGCGTACTACGTACACGAGCGCCAGTACGGCTCGTTCTCGCGCAGCTTCGCGCTCCCCGACACCGCCGACGGCGAGAAGATCGACGCGACGCTCACCAGCGGCGTGCTCACCGTGACCATCGGCAAGCGCGCCGAGGCCAAGCCGCGCAAGATCGCGTTCAGCAAGAAGGCCTGAGAAAGCCATCCCGGCTCACGGGCGTGGTACGCCGCGCTCGTGAGCCTCCGGATGACCGCCGAAGACATCGACCGCTTCCTCGCGGAGACCTTCCCGCAGGCCCGCGGGTGGACGCGGATCGCGGCGATCCGCGAGGACGAGCTCGACCTCGTCCTGCCGTTCGCGGAGGAGAACCTGCGGCCGGGAGGCACCGTGTCGGGGCCGGCGCTCATGGCGCTCGCCGACACGGCGATGTACTTCCTCATCCTCGCCCGGCTCGGACCGGTCGCGCTCGCGGTCACGACGAGCCTGCACATCAACTTCCTCCGGCGGCCGCCTGCCGCCGACCTGTTCGCGACAGCCCGCCTGCTCAAGCTCGGCGCCAAGCTCGCCGTCGGCGACGTGCTCGTCCGCACCGCGGAAGGCGGCGCGATCGTCGCACACGCGTCGGTCACGTACGCCTTGCCGCCCGCGACGTGAGCGCGCGGCGCGTGAGCTTCTCGTGAGCTCACCCGGAGGTCCTCGTGACCTGTCGCGATCGTCGACGGCGCGCTGACCGAGATCGCGACAGCGCCGTCGAGGAATCGCCACGCCAGGTCGCCTCGCGCGCGCGAACGCGCGGACGCCGCGCGCGTCCGGCAGGTCCAACCTTTGCTCCCCGCGAGGCCATGCGAATCGTCCCGTCTGTCCTCGTGTGCGCGACGCTGGCCGCCTGCGGCAGCGAGTACACCATCATCAATCGCAGCTCGGTGCGGCCGAGCGCGAGCTCGCAGATCGCCGCCCGCGGCCTCGTCGGCGAGACCCCCGCCGTCACCGAGCACCTCGCGCAGGCGTACGAGGTCTACACGGCGCAGCTCACGCTGCTCAAGCAGCGCCGCAACAAGGTCCGCGCCCGCGAGCGCGGCCTGCGCGGCGCGGTGATCGGCGCGCTCACCGCCGGATCGACCGCGGCGGTCGTGGTCGGTGCCACCGCCGACGGCAGCGAGCAAGACCGCATCCAGGGCGCGTCGTTCGTCGCGCTCGGGACGATCGGCGTCGCGCTCGGCCTCTCCCACATCCGCGGCGAGCAGGAGGACCCGATCATCCCCGACATGAAGGCGCGGCAGCTGCAGAAGGACTTCGAGCGTATGCTCGACCGGGTGAGGGAGCTCGAGAGCGAAGCCGAGGTCACGACCGGGGACGCCGAACGCGACGCCGCGCGCCGGAAGGAAGCGACGAGCGAGATCTCGACGACGATCGAGGCGTTCATCACCGAGGCCACCGCCATCAACATCAAGGGCTGACGTGCGCATCCTCATCATCGCGCTCACCGCCGTCGCGCTCGCGACCACCCCCGCCGTCGCCGACGAGCTCAAGCCGTCGCTCTACTTCGGCTCGCTCGACGAGCTCTCCCACGACGACTTCTCGTCGACCGCGTCGAGCGTCTCCGACGCGCTCTTCGTCGTCGGGCTCACCGCGCCGATCGTGCTCGAGCTCGGCCGCAACGACGACGACACCGGCCGCCGCCTCGCCGCGTACGCCGGCGGTGTCGCCGCGACCGGCGCGGCCGCCGGGCTCCTCAAGGAGCTGTGGCGCCGCCCGCGCCCGTACAACTTCCACACGAGCCCGGCGGTCCGCGCCTACGCGAAGCACGCGGGCAAGGACGCGACCGTGTCGTTCCCGTCGGGTCACACCGCGCTCACCTTCGCCGCCGCCGCGGCCGGCGGCTGGATCTACGCCGACGGCTCGACCGACACGACGGCGCGCGCCGGCGTGTGGTTCGCCGGCACCGCGGTCGCCGGCGCCACGGCCGTCCTCAGGATGCGCGCGGGCAAGCACTATCCCTCCGACGTGACCATGGGCATCGTCCTCGGCGCCGGCGCCGTCGCCGTCCCCGCGCTCGTCCTCGGCGACGTCGACCTCTCCGGCACCGAGGTCGCCGCCATGGTCGGCGGCACGCTCCTCGGCGCCGGCCTCATGTCCGTCCTCCCGTTCCCGAAGGACGTCTCGCTACCCCTCGACGTCTCGCCGCTCGCCCTGCGCGACGGCGGCGGCCTCGTCCTCACCGTCGTCCGCTGAGCGCGCCGGGCGCCGGTTCGTGTAGATTCCCGGGGTGAGGAAAACGCTGACCCTGTTCTGCGCATCCTTCGCGATCGCGGCCTGCAGGTTCGATGCGCTGCCGCCGATCGATGACGATGCTGCAGCGATCGACGCGCCGGGGGTGGACGCGCCACCGATGGATGGCTCGTCGACCATCGACGCCGCGATCGACGCGAGCATCGACGCCTCGCAAGGATGTGGCGATGGCACACGTAACGGCGGCGAGGTGTGCGACGGTTCGGATCTCGGGTCGCAGACCTGCCAGTCGATCGGGTTCTCTGGCGGCAGCCTCGCCTGCGCAGCGGGCTGCATGGCGTACGACCTCGGAGGCTGCGATGCGCCGCCGTCTCCGGTCCTGCGGAAGCCGCTCGCCAACGCGTACACCGGCGTTGCGTTCGTGACTGGATCGATGCGGCCGACCTTCGAGTGGTCCACGTCGACGTGGGCCGGCACGGGCACGATCTCGTACGAGCTGGACTACAGCACCGACGGCACCTTCGCGACCGGCGTGACGACCGTTCCGACCTCGAGCACCACGTACCGTCCCGCCGCCGACCTCGTGGTGTCGACGACGGTGCCCGTCGGCACGCGGTACTTCTGGCGCGTGCGGGCGTGTTTCATGGGTCGATGCTCGAGCAACACGACCGTACGCCGGCTCAACGTCGGACGGAGCAATCGCGACCTCAACGGAGACGGGTTCGCCGATCTCGCGGTCGGCGCGCCAGCCAGCGGTTCCGCGGGCCGCGCGTATGTCTACTTCGGAGGTGCCGGTGGCGGCGTGAACGCAGCGCCCGATGGGACGCTTACCGGCCAGGGCGTCGGCGACCTCTTCGGACAGGTCTCGATGCCCGGTGACCTGAACGGAGATGGCTACGCCGACCTCGCTGTCGGCGCCTATCGCCACGGCGCGACCGACGCCGGACGAATCCTCGTGTTCTTCGGCGGTATGGGTTCGACGTTCAACAACGTGCCCGATGCTACGATCACCGGCAACGGGGCGAACGCGCAGCTCTCCGCATCAGCCGGAGGCGACGTCAACAACGATGGATACAGCGATCTGATCGTCGGGGCCTTCGAGTACCCGACGGGGCCTGGCAGCGTGTACGTCTACCTCGGCGGGCCGGGAGCGTTCGACGCGACGTTCGACGCGCACTTCGTCGGTGCAGTCGTCGGCGACGAGCTCGGAGTCATGGTGTCCGCCGGAGACGTGAACGGAGATGGTTACGCGGATGTGATCGCCGGCGCTCCGACCTACGATGGGAGCAGCACGGACGTCGGCGCGGCGTACGTATACTTAGGGGGACCAAGTCCGATCGATACCATCGCGGACGTCACCCTCGTCGGGGGAAACGCGTCGGACTACTTCGGTCTTCACGTGGCGTGTGCAGGTGACGTGAACGGTGACGGCGCGGAGGATGTGATCGTGGGTGCTCACGAGCAGGACACCGATTTCGCGAGCGGCGGCCGAGCGTATGTCTACTACGGGGCGCTCGGCGCGGCGTTCGACACGGTCCCCGACGGAATCATCCTGGGCCCTGCAGCGGGCGCTTACCTGGGATCCGCCGTCGAGTCGGCCGGTGACGTGAACCAGGACGGCTTTGCCGATATCGTCGTGGCCGCGACGGGAGTCGCTTCCAACGCGGGTCGCGCGTACGTCTACCTCGGCGGCAACACGGCCACGTTCAACACGACCGCCGACGGCATACTGGGTACGTTCGCCGCCGGCAACGACCAGTTCGGGTACGCCGTGGCGCCCGCCGGGGATGTCAACGGCGATGGATTCGCAGATATCACGGTCGCTGCTCCGTTCGTCGACACGCCGCTCGGCGCCGATACCGGAACTGGCTACGTCTTCTTCGGTGCCGCGGGTGGCTCGTTCGATGCGACCGCCGACGGCACGTTGCCCGGTCAGGTTGCCGGCGAACAGTTCGGTTACTGGATCCAGTAGTCGCCCGCCGACGAGTGCACGCGGGCTGGTTCGTGCGGGCGCGAGCGCCTGGCGCGCGAGCTCTCATGGAGCGTCAACGTGCCTCGTCCGGCGCGAGGGCAGCCCGACATGACCACTGGCGGCGAACCCGGCTCGAGACCGACGCAGGTGTCGAGGACCGCCGTTCCTACGCCTGGTCGTGGCCGTTGTCGTTCTTGACCTCGGTGCCGGCGACCGCGGGCAGCCACGAGAGCAGGTCGCGCAGGGCGGCGAGATCGAGCGGCTTGAACAGGACGGCGTGCGCCGGGTGGGGCGCGTCGTGGACGTGCGCGGTCTGGCCGGTGACGAGGATGCGCACCATCCGCGGCCACTCGGTGCGCGCGGCCTCGAGCACGTCGTCTCCGCTGGTCTCGGTGGCGAGCCGCAGATCGCAGATGATCACGTCGTAGGGCTCCTGCGACAGCGCCCACACCGCCTCCGCGGGAGTCGCGACCGCCGCGACGTGGGTCGTCGCGCGCAAGGCGTCGACGAGCGAGATCCGGAAGTCCTCGTCGTCGTCCACGATCAACACCCGCAGCGTCCCCTCCTGTCCGGCCATCCCTCCATCGTAGGCCAACGCCGATCGGCGGAGAACCCTCAGCGCGATTCGCAGGCGCGGCGCGGCGCTCAGGTACGACGTGCACGGATCCAGTCCGACATCTCCGCCGGCGGAGGTCGCTCGAATCGCAGGGGTTCGCCGGTGACCGGGTGGGCGAAGCCGAGCGTCGCCGCGTGCAGCATGAGCCGCGGCGCCGGCAGGAAGACGCCGCCCGCCGCGTCGAAGTCGCGGATGTAGACGGTCTCGCCGACCAGTGGATGGCCGGCCTCGGCGAGGTGGATCCGGATCTGGTGGGTCTTGCCGGTCTCGAGCCGCACGTCGCACACCGTCGCGCCGCGCAGCCGCTCGCGCACCGCGACGTGGGTGACCGCGCGCTTGCCCTGGCCGGCGTGGCGCGACGACCCGCGCAGGCCGTCGCCGCGATCGACGACGAGGTGCGACTCGATCGTGCGCGGCGACAGCGCGCCGTGGGCGACGCACACGTACGCGCGCTCGCACGAGTGATCGCGGAGCTGCGCGCCCAGCCCCTGCTCGCCGCGCTTGCTCTTGGCGAACATGAGCAGGCCCGACGTCGCCTTGTCGATGCGGTGCACGACGAGCAGCGGCGTCACCGTCGCCTTCTTGCCCATGCGCCGCCACGCGCCGCGGATGAGATCCATCGCGGTGCCGGTCTCGCGATCGTCGTACGGCACCGAGGACACGCCCGCCGGCTTGTCGATCACGATCACGTGCGCGTCGTCGTACAGGATGTCGGCCTCGCGCGCCGGGTCGCGCGGGCGCGGCGCCGCGAGCTTCACCGCCACGCGCTCGCCGCCGCGCACGCGGTGATCGACCGCGGTGACCGTCGCGCCGTCGAGCGCGACCTTGCCGGTCTCGATCCACCGCTTGACCACCGACCACGGCTCGCCCGCGCGGTCGCGCACGACCGCGGCCAGCGTGGCGCCCGCCGCGTCGGCGGGGAGGGTCCAGGGATCGGCGGGGGCGGGCACGGCGCGCCTTCTTACCAGACGCCTGGGTCGCCGCGAACCCGCGGCGTGCGCCGGCGCGGGTCCCGCCGGACCCGACGTCACCCGGTTCCCCATGTGGTTTCGCGCAGGTGGAGCTGGCACCTCGGGTGCACAAGGTGCCGACCGTCCACCGCAACCGAAACCAAGAACCGACTCACGATCTGGAGATTGTCATGAAGCCCGTCAAGTTCGTCCTGCTCGCCCTCGGCGCCCTGTCCCTCATCGCCGTCTTCCTGCCGTTCGTCGAGGTGGGTCCGCTCAAGGCCTCGTTCTGGGAGCTGCGCGAGGCGAAGGCGGCGCCCACGTTCATCGCGCTCCTCGGATCGCTGGCGCTCGCCGGCGTCGCCGGCCTCGGCGTCGCCAAGGGCCGCTTCACCCGCGGCATGGCCGCCGGCACCGCGGTGCTCGGCCTGGTGATCGCGGCGATCACGATCCTGCAGTTCTCTCCCGAGGCGCCGTTCGCCAAGGTCGCGGGCACGGGCGCGAAGCTCCTCCTCGGCGCTGGCCTGGTCGGCTTCGTCGCGAGCATCGTCGCGCTCATCAAGCCCGACCGCGGCCTCGCGGCCTGAGCCGCCCGCGCGGCCTGACAGGCCGTGCAAGGCGCCCCGGCGGCGGTGCGTGGTAAACCGCCGTCGGAGGAGCCATGGACCGCACCATCTTCACGAAGGACCACGACGAGTTCCGCGCCGCCTTCCGCAAGTTCGTCGCCAAGGAGATCGCGCCCAACCAGAAGCGATGGGCCGAGGCCGGCATCGTCGATCGCGAGGCGTGGCGCAAGGCCGGCTCCGCCGGCTTCCTGTGCACCTGGCTCCCCGAGGAGCACGGCGGTCCCGGCGGCGACTTCCTCCACGCGACGATCGTCATGGAGGAGCTCGCGTACGCCTACGAGAGCGGCTTCGCGATGGCGCTCCACTCCGACGTCGTCGTCCCGTACCTGCACACGTTCGGCAACGACGAGCAGCGGAAGCGCTGGCTGCCGGGGTGCGCGTCGGGCGAGCTGGTCACCGCGATCGCGATGACCGAGCCCGGCACCGGCAGCGACCTCGCCGCCATCAAGACCACCGCGGTGAAGGACGGCGATCACTACGTCCTCAACGGCCAGAAGACGTTCATCTCGAACGGCCAGCTCTGCGACCTCGTCGTGGTCGCGGCCAAGACCGACCCCGACCCCAGGAACGCGCACAAGGGCATCTCGCTCATCGTCGTCGAGGCCGGCCGGCCCGGCTTCGTGAAGGGCAAGAAGCTCGAGAAGATGGGGATGGCGTCGCAGGACACGAGCGAGCTCTTCTTCGAGGACTGCCGCGTCCCGGCCGCCAACCTCCTCGGCGCCGAGGGCAGCGGCTTCATGCAGCTCATGCAGAAGCTCCAGCAGGAGCGCCTGTGCGTCGCGATCGGCGCGGTCGCCGGCGCGGAGCAGGTGGTGAAGGACACCGTCACCTACTGCAAGGAGCGGCAGGCGTTCGGCAAGCCGATCTCGAAGTTCCAGAACACGCAGTTCAAGCTCGTCGAGTGCGCGACCAAGGTGCAGATCGGCCGCGCCTTCCTCGACCAGGTGATCGCGCAGCACGTCGCCGGCAAGCACCTCGTCACCGAGTGCTCGATGGCGAAGTGGTGGACGACCGACATGGCGCAGGAGGTGATCGACGACTGCCTGCAGCTCTTCGGCGGCTACGGCTACATGCTCGAGTACCCGGTGACCCGCGCGTTCATGGACGCGCGCGTGCAGCGCATCTACGCCGGCACCAACGAGATCATGAAGGTGATCATCGCCAAGCAGATGGGGCTCTGAGACGCGGGCGGGCGCGCCGTCAGTACCAGCTGAAGCCGAGCTGCATCGAGCCGGCGCCCACGAAGCCGTCGCGGTAACGCGCGAGCGTGGTGAGCACCTCGAAGGAGATGGCGAGCGAGCGGCGGCGGAGCAGATCGAGGCCGCCGGCGCCGATGACGCCGACGCCCCAGAAGTTCGCGGTGGGCTCCTCGTTGCGGACGCGGCGCGTGAAGTTGGCGGCGCCGCCGCCGCCGCGCAGCCAGAAGGCTTCCTTGACGTAGAGCTGGGCGCCGAGGGTGAAGAGCGTGCTCGAGTTGATCTTGGTCTGGCCGGTCGTGTCCTCGAGCTGCTGGTAGTGCGTCGAGGCGAGCTCGAAGAGCCACACCCAGCGCGGTGATGCGACGGTGCCGAAGCGGAGCCCGAAGCCGCCGCCGGTCCCCGACGCGTTGCGCAGCCCCGAGCTGACCTGGACGTTGGGGCCCAGCGCGAAGCCGATGGCGAGGCCGGAGCGCGACGACTCGGGCTCGAGGTTGGCCTCGCGCGCCTCGGCGACGGCGCGCGGATCGGGCCGGATCGGCCGGTCCTCCGGGTCGTCGTCGACGGCGCCAGGCGCGGCGGTGTCAGCCACCGCGGGGGCGGTGTCAGCCACCGCGGGGGCGGCGGTGTCAGCCACCGCCAAGGCCGCCGGCGCGAGCGCGAGCGCGAGCGAGCAGGTCAGCGCGGCGCGTGTCATCCGGCCTTCTCGGGCAGCGGCTCGACGCGCGTGGTGCCGCGGAGGTGGGGCTGATCGGGCAGGAGCAGGCGCTCGACCAGCTCGCCCTTCACCAGGTGCCGCTCGACCAGCTCCGGGATGTCGGCCTCGGTCACGTGCCCGTACCAGACCTGCTCGGGGTAGACGACGACGGTGATGCCCTGCTCGCACTGATCGAGGCAGCCGGCGTTGTTGGCGCGGATGCGGTCGTCGAGACCGCGGGCCTTGAGCGCCTTCTTGAGCGCGTCCCGGACCTCGCCGCCGCCCTTCGCCTTGCAGCAGCCGCGCGGATGATCCGCGGCGCGCTCGTTGATGCAGACGAAGACGTGGCGGGCGAAGCTCGGCATCGACGTCGAAGCTAGCATGGCCGGGATCCGGACGCGTCGTGGCCGGTGGGCCGGACGCGGTGTCCGAGAACCGGACATGGGGTACGGAGGTTCGCGCGCTTGGGCGTGGCACGGCGCGTGCTCTCACGGCGGGCGTGGACCATGCGCGTGACGGTGATCAAGGTGTCGATGATGGTGATGGCGGTCGTGGTGGGTGGCGGCGGCGCGTGTGGTGCGTCCGACGGCGGCGAGGACTGTGGTGGGTGGTGGGCGAGCGGCGGGGCCGTGACGGCGGGGGCGCCGTCGGACGCGTGGCGTGGGGCGGTGGCGGCGTGCCTGCGCGCGCCGGCGTGCCCCGAGGCGGCGGCGTGTGATGATCCGCGGTGGTCGGTGCTGGCGGACTGGGCGCTCGACGAGATCGCCGCGTGCTTCGCCGGTCCGTGCGAGGAGCGCGCGGCGTGCATCGCCGCGGCGATGCCGCCGAGGGAGTGCTGGGGGAAGAACTGAGCACCGAGATCGGGCACGGGCACGGGCACGGGCACGGGTTCGGGTCAGAGGACGCGGAGCTCGAGGCCCGCGCGGGCGAGGTCGGCCGGCGAGATGGCGCGGGTGATGTCGGGATCGAGGCGATGGGCCAGGGCGTCGGCGCGGGCGGCGTGCTCGGTGGCGCCGGCGGCGTCGAGCGCGGCGGCGGCGTCGAGATAGAGGCGCGCCGCGATGCGCGCGGGCACGCCCGTGCACCGCTCGATCGACGAGGTGGCGATGCGCGCGGCGTCGGCCGGGCGATCGAGCGCGAGGAACGCCTGGGCCACGATCGTGCCGGCGAGCGCGGCCTCCGCGGTGCCCGGCGCGCTGCCCACGATCGCGGCCGCGAGCTCGATGGCCCGATCGGCGCGGTCGTCGTCCAGCGCGAAGGCGGCGGTGAAGCAGCGGAGGCGGGCGCGGGCGCGCGGCGACGTGTCGGCGAGCCACGGATCCATCCAGCGCGCCATCAGCTCGCCGGCCCCACCGTCGCCGCGGCGCAGCGCGCGCGCCGCGCGCAGCCACCAGACGGCGAGGTAGGTCGACGGATCCTGCGCGCGCCGGGCGAGCTGTTCGGCAGCGCACGAACGGCGGGCCGCCGCGGCGACGTCGCCCGCGGCGGCGGCGAGCTCGCTCTCGAACAGCGTGACCCAGGCGAGGAGGCCCGGATCGGCGAGCGGCGCCGCGAGGTCTCGCGCCGCGGCGAGCGCGCCCCCCGCGGCGACGAGATCGGCGTCGCCGAGCGCGCGCTTCACGTCGCGCAGCGCGACGCGCGTGCGTGCGCGGCGGCGTTCGATCCCGCGCTCGAGCGTTCGGCGGCGTGGGTCCTCGTCGTCGCGGTGCGCGGCGGCGGTGGCGGCGCCGGTGCTCGCGGGGTCCGAGATCGTCGCGGGCTCGGCGGGCTCGGCCGGCTCGCTCGGCGGCAGGTCGACGGCCGCGCGTTCGAGCGCGAGCATCGCCGCGCCCGGCAGGCGTGCGTGCCACGACCGCGCGAGGCGCGCCGGATCCACGCGGCGAGAGTATCAGCTACGCTGTCGGCGCATGGCGGAGGAGCACCCCGAGACGCCGTCGCGCGAGGCGACGCAGCGGACGTGGGCGGACGCCGCCGCCGCGCTCGCGGCCGGCGATCTCCCCGGCTTCGCGGCGCAGGCACGGGCGGCCGCGGTGGCGATGGCGGCCTCCGGCGACGCGGCCGCGGCGCGCGGGCTCGTCGCCCTGCGCGCCCAGCTCCTCGCGCGAGCGCCGGTCACCACCGCGCCGGCCGAGGCGCTGGCGAGCGTGATCGCCGAGCTGGCGACGTGTCCCGCCGAGGACGCCGATCTGCTGTGGCCGTTCGCGCTCGCGCTCGTCGCCGAGCTGCCCGAGCGTCACCCCCTGCGCGCGGCGGAGGCCGACCTCGGCTGGGACGGGCTCGCCTCGGTCGTGGTGCTCGCGGCGCTCGCCGCCGGCGAGGTCGCCGACGTCGCGCTGCTCGCCGAGCTCGCCGCCGCCGGACGCGACGTCGTCGCGGCGAGCGTGGCCGACCTCGTCGCGCAAGGCGCGCTGGTCGAGCGCGGCGCCGGGCTGGTCGCGCCGGCGCCGATCCTCGCGGCCGGGTGCGCGTGCCGCCCGTCGCCGTACGCGCTGCCGCCGGCGCCGTCGCGCTTCTCGCGCGAGACGTTCGCCGCCGCGACGTTCGATCGCGACGGCGTCTTCGTCGCCGAGGTGGCGAGCGCGACGACGGCGATCGCGACGCTGCGCGCGGCGCAGGTGCCGGCGATCGTCGTGCCGCGCGAGGCGCGCGTCGACGGCTACCGCCTGGCGTGGTTCGCGCGCGACGCCGACTGGCGCGGCGTGCCGTTGCTCCTCGAGCTCGACGCCGCGCCGACCGCGGACCAGCTCGCGATCCTGACGGTGATCCCGCGCGCCATCGTCATCCCGGTGGCGCCCGCGACCGCGGACGAGCTCGGGGCGGCGCTCGCCGCGCAGCGGAGCGACGTCGTCGCGTGGCGTCCGCTCGAGCTCGCGCCGGCCGAGGCCGCGGACCTCGTGGGCGGCGCGCTCGGCGTGCCCGCCGATCAGCTGCGCCTCGGAAGGCTGCACGCCGCCGAGGTCGACGAGCTCGTCGACACCATCACCGCGCTCGGCGTGCGCGGGGAGGCGGCGGGGTGGGCGCTGGCGGCGGAGCTCGGGCGCCGCGCCGTCGACGAGCTGGCGCCGTACGTCTTCGGCGCCGCGCCCGAGGTGCCCGCGGCCGTCGTCGACCGCGCGCGCGAGCTGCTCGCCGCGGACGCCGGCTGGAGCGGGCGCACGAGCGCGCTGGTGGCGCCGCTCTCCGTCGCGGCGTCGGTCGCGCTCGCGCTCGCGCGGGATCGCCACGTCGTCGCGGCGACGCTCGCGCTCGGCGCCGATGACGCGGAGGCGCGGCTCGAGCAGGCGACGGCGGCGGCGCGCCGGTGGGGCGCGGTCCTCTGCGTCGGGATCGATCGCGCGCGGCCGGCGGTGATGACCGCGTTCGCGCGCCGGCTCGCCGCCGGCGGTGTCGTCGCGGTGATCGCCGTCCGCCCCGGTACGCCGATCCCGCCGGTGCTTGCGCCGCTGGTCTCGACGCTGGCGGTGTAGCGCGGGTCAGCGGCCGTCCGCGCGTCGCGCGAGCGCGGTGCCGGCCCGGATGCGCTCGCCGAGCCGCGCGTCGCCGAGCCGCGTCGCGAGCGGCGCGGCCTCGTCGAGGTCGCGCCGCGCGTCGCTCCACGCGCCCCGTTCGAGCGCATGCTCGCCGCGGCGGACGAGCGCCTCCGCGAGCGCCCGCAGCTCGCCGGCCTCGCGCAGCGGGTCGAGCTCGTCAGGCATCGTCGCGGGCTGCTCGCTCGAGGGACTCGAGCTCGTCGTCGAGCTCGGCGGCGCGCGCGCGGGCTGCGGCCTCGGCCGCGGCGGGGAGCTCCGTCGCGCGGCGACGTGTCGCCCGATCGTGCGCGGCGCGCGCCGTGTCGGCGGCCGCCTGCTCGATCGCCGTCCGCCGCGCCTCCGCGGCGCGCGCGTCGGCGCGGCCGGCCTCGGCGTGGGCGTCGTCGGCCTCGCGCAGGGCCTGCGCGTGGGTCAGCTCGATCGCCTCGACCTGCGCGCGGTATCGCGCCTCGACGCCGTCGCGTTCGCGTCGCTCGTCGTGATCGACGCGGGCGAGCTCCCCGTCACGTGTCGCCCGCGCGCGGAGCTCGGCCGCGTCGGCGCGTGCGCGCGCCGACACCCGGTCGGCCTCGAGCCGGGCCAGCCCGCGCGCCGTGAGCTGCTGGCGGATCGCCGGCGCCTCGATCCGCTGGATCGACGCGAGCTCGCGCTCCCAGCGCGCCTGCAGCCGCTCGAGCTCCGCCGTCCGGTCGGCGGTCGCGGCCTCGTACGTCGCGTGCGCGCGCGCGCGTGTCTCCTGCGCGGCCTCGTGCAGCGCCGCGAGCGCGGCGAGGCGCGCTGCGTGGGCGGCGTCGATGGCGGTCGCGCGCGCCGCCGCCGCCGTCGCGATCGCCGCCTCGCGCGCGGCGCGCGCGGACGGGTCGTCGCGTGGCCGCTCGTGCGCCAGCCACCGATCGAGCGCGGCCAGCTCCCGCGTCCGCGCCGCGTCGACGCCGCGGATCGTCGTCGCCAGCTCGTCGTCGATCGCCGCGGCGAGCGCGCCCCGCGCCGTCTCGACCGCCGCCGCGATCGCCGCGTCTCGTCCCGCGCGTAGCTCGGCGGCGCGCGCGCCGGCGCGCCGGCGCGCCGTGATCGCCTCGCGGGCGCGGACGAACCCGCGGGTGAGCGTGCCCGGCGCGTTCACGTCGCGCACCGGCACGTTCGCGATCACGCCGAGCGTGGTGCTCGCGACCCGCGGATCGAGGCGCGCGGCCGTGGCGACGAACCACGCGAACGCGGCGTCCTCGCCCACCCGCGCGGCGACCTCGGTCGTCGCGGCGATGGCCTCCTCGAGCAACGCGGTCATCGGCAACGTCGCTGCGCGCGCCAGCCGCGCTTCGCCCGCCGGGTCTCGCACCGGCGCGACCTCGGCGGCGGCGCGCGTGCCGACGAGCTCGTGACCGCACGTGATCGCCGCCATCGCCAGCGCGTGGAGCGTCACCGGATCGGCGGCGTCCTCGCGTCGGGGCGCGCCGACGGCGGGGGCATCGCGCGCCGCCATCGCCAGCGCGAACAGCCCGGGGCCGAGCCGGTCCTCGTCGGTGCGCGACGCGCGGACGCGCCCCGCCTCGTCGGCGGTGAGCGCGCGCTCGAAACGCGTCGCCAGCCGCGGCGTCAACACGGTGTCGACGACGGACGCTTCGTGATCGACGGCGTTCGCCCCGTGGTCCACGCGTCTCGACTATACTCGCGTCCCGGGTTGGGTGCCCCACCATGTCCGCCGACTCCAACCTTCCGCTCTGCGTCTCCGTCATCGAGCTCGCGCGCATCGCCGCGGCGCGCCTCACCGTGCGCGACGCGACGCTCGGCTTCTCGCGCCTCGCGGCGCCGCAGCGCACCGCGCTCCAGACCCAGGCCGATCGCTGGGACGAGTTCGCCGGCGGCCTCCTCCAGCTCTGGCGCGCACAGCCGCGCGGCCCGGCGCGCCAGCTCGCCGCGATGGCGCGCACCGACGACGAGCTGATCCTGTTCGCGCTCGCCGCCGCGCCGCAGATCGATCGCACGCTCGGCCGCGCCTACAAGAGCCTCTCGGGAGTCACCGAGCTCACCGTCGGTGTCCTCCTCGACCTGGCGTCGCCGCAGCTCGACGAGCGCCTCCAGCTCGTGCGTCACCTCCACTCGGATCGGGCGCTGCGCGCGTCGGGCCTGCTCGAGCTCTCGCGGCGCGGTCCGGCGATGCTCGACGACGTCGTCAGCGTCGCGCCCAGCGCGGTCGCCGCGCTCCGCAACGAGCCGATCGCCGCGCCGGGTCCGGTCTCGGCAGAAGGCCACCAGCTTCCCGACGAGCTCATCGACGTGGTCGAGGCGGCGGTCCAGCTCCCGCGCTGGCGCCCCGGCAAGCTGTCGATCGTCGCCGGTCCGCCGGCCGAGCGCGAGGCGGTCGTCGCCGTTCGCGCAGCCCTCGATCGCCGCCCCGTCTGGCACGTCGCGGACCCGGTGGGTGACACCGCGTCGTGGTGCCGGGACGCCGCGCTCTCCGGAGCGCACCTGGTACTCCCGTGGCGCAGTGGCCTCGACGCGCTCCGCCACAGCGCCGCGTGGACCCAGGCAGCGGTCGTGATCGCGTGTGATAGCAGCACGTTACCCACCGAATCGGGCGCCGATTCGCCGCCGCTGCTCACCACCGCCATCCGCGGCGCCGCGACGCCCGGTCTGAGCCGGTCGCTGCCGCCCGGAAGTGTGCGAAGTGCCCTCGAAACTCTCGGGTTCTGAGGGGAAGGGGACTCCCCCCTCTCCCGTACTATGAAGGCCGACCCACACGGCAAGGGCCCGCATGTCCCAGCTCGATCTTGAGCAACTCGAACTCGAGGGCGAAGAGCACCTCGCCGACAACCAGCCCGCTCCGGGCAAGGCGACGCTCACGTCTCGCATCGGCCGTCCGCAACGCGCGGGCGCCGGTGACCTGATCGACGGCGAGGCCGCGGCGCAGCTCGCCGGCGGTCTGGGCGTGGAGCTCTCGCGCGGTGACGGCGGCAACGGTGGCGGTGGCGCGCCCGGCGCGAAGAGGGGTCTCGGGCTCGGGTTCCTGGGTGGCCGCGGCGCCGAGATGGGCGGCGACGTGGCCGGTGAGGAGATCGAGGCCAAGGCGGGCGGACGTGGGCTCGAGTATCTCGGCGGACAGTCGCTCGCGTCGCAGCAGCGCGAGGTCGTGGACTTCGACGCGGCGGTGGGTGACACGTTCTACGATCAGCGCGCGACGGTGGACCCGACGATCGCGCGGGCACCCGCCCCGCCGGCGCGCGGCGCGATGCCCGACGTCGCGGTGACGCCGACCCCGGCGGGTCCGGTGCCCGTCCCGTATCCCGGCGTCGGCCCGAGGCCGATGCTGCCGCAGCCGCCGCCGGCCGGCGATCTGCGCTCGCAG
>ERZ761602.4535-NODE-4535-length-17663-cov-185.074966_pt1 | contig 17663 bp, 7 predicted proteins | sample MGYA00512165_ERZ761602 | MGnify/ENA primary metagenome ERZ761602 (study PRJEB28899, sample SAMN02445085) | bioreactor sludge metagenome | biome: EBPR sludge; isolation source: Thorneside wastewater treatment plant | place: Australia: Brisbane, Thorneside... | reverse complement strand
GTATTATTTGCTGCATCGGTATAACTGTATGTGTAAACCCGTGTTCCCTCGCAGGTTATGGGGTTGGGCGTATCGGTAAAACCTACCGAAACGCCCGAAATAACGCCGGTATCGTAATTATCGGTGGCTGTTGGAATCGGATTAGGCGTTATTGCCAAAGCCAAACAAGAAACGGTAGTACTTCCATCGGGGATAGCCACCACAGGCGCTTCGGCATCGTTCACCGTTACCGTAAAACTGCACGAGGCAGCATTGCCGCCGGCATCGGTAACCGTAAAGGTATTGGTTGTAGCGCCAATGGTAAAGAAACTGCCGCTTGGCAAACCGGCGGTTTGGTTAATAGCGTAACTGCAATTGTCTTCGGCAGTAACCGAGTAAGTAACCACTGCTCCGCTCTCGCCAATGTCGTTAGTTACCACAATTGGGCTCGTCGGACAGGTTATTTCGGGCACAATATTGTCTTGCACCGTTACTTGTGTAGTGCACTGGCTTTGGTTAGCGTAAAAGTCAATTACTGTAAGCGTAACCGTAACGGGACTTGCGGCTATGTCATCGCAAGAAAACTCGGCTATATCTAACTGATAGTCTTCTATACCGCAGTTATCAGCGCTTCCGTTATCCAAGTCGGCTGCACCTATAGCCGCATACCCATTGCTATCTAATTGGACAGTAAGGTTGCTAACACACTGCGCATCGGGCGAAACACTGTCTTCCACATAAATGTAGGTTTCACAAATACTGGTATTTCCACCAAAATCTGTAACGCTAAGTATGGCAAAAATATCGTTTACTCCACCGGCATCGGCACAAGTAAAAGAAGTTGGTTCATCTAATACTATGGTGGCAATGCCGCAGTTGTCTGTACTACCATTGTTTACCATTGCCGGGGTAATAGTGGCATTGCCGGCAGCATCTAACTGTACTACAATAAAATCGTTACAAACTGCTGTTGGCGGCACGTTGTCTTGCAAAATTACATTTACATTGCAAGTAGCTGTATTACCCGATTGGTCGGTGGCAGTGAGCGTAACGGTATTGTTTCCTTGCACAAGTGGTGCGCCAGATGCTACCGACTGGGTAATGCTGCTCACGGTGCAATTATCGGAGGCGCTTAGGGTGGTGGTTATGCTGATTATGCCGGTAAGGTGGGTATCGTCGCAACCGGCATCAAATTTCGGGTCAATGGCAAGGTCTATTTTATCGCCGGCAGTTACATTTATCGGGATATTGAAGGTTTGCATAGAGCCGGGTATATTCAAGTATTGCCAAACTTCGGTATTGTTTCGGAACAGCCTTACGTGAGCGCCATCGCCACAAGAAGTATTGCGGTCGTAAAATTGCAGTTGTATGGTAACTGCACCGGTGTAGTTGCTCTCCCACCGGCGCACTGCCCAATTGAGGTTTTCAATTTGCGGGTGTCCGCCATTGGCATCTAACTGTGGGAAGTCTAAATTGGTGCCGGGTTTGTTCCACACAAAACCGGTAAAATTGGGCAATTGGGTAAAGCCGTTGGTATTAAATGCGGAGTACTCTCCGTAATACCAGTTTTTATTGCCCTGTATGCCCGAAAAATCGGCGCTGCTGTTTGCCAGCGTTATGCCCGATGTTTGGGTGAGATTGGGCATAACACCGCTACAACCGTACAAAGTAATGGGCGAGGTGGGGCAGGTAATAGTGGGTTGTATTAGGTCTTGTACGGTAACAGTTGCCGTACAAGAACCCTGATTGCCAACGCCATCGGTAACGGTGAGTGTAACGGTATTGTTGCCTATATGGGCGCAGGTAAAATTGGTTTGGCTGAGCGAATACCCGCCGATAACACAGTTATCGGTAGAGTTGTTGTTGATTTGTACGGGGGTGATGCTTGCCGTTCCGCCCGAATTGAGTTGAACGATTGCCCCTTGACATACGGCATTGGGCGGGATAAAATCGCCTACGGTAACTGTTATCCCTGCACAGGGCGTAGAGCAAGAACTACCGTTGTCGTAAGCCACATAATAAGTAGTAGTAGCAGAAGGCATAGGAATAACCAACGGGCTGCCTGTGCCAATGGGCGTACCGCAGAAAGGCGCATACCAACGGATAGTAGCGCCCGATGGCAGGTAGCCGCCCGATGCTGCTAAGGTAAGGTTGCCGGTGGTGCCGGGGCATACCGTAAGGGCTGTTTGCCCATTGGCGGTAACTGCTGTGGGCGGAGTGGGTTTTTCTAAAACACTAATTACCGCCTGGTTGGAGAGGGTAGCCGTACAAGCGCCGTTGAGGTTAGATACAGCCACTATATTAAAGGTATGCGGCGACCCTGCGTAGGTGAGTATGCCTACGGGTATGGTAATAGAGCCTGAGCCTACGGCGCTGCCGGCAACCAGTGTGTTATCGGAAGCCTTGCGCGCCTGATAAACAACCTGCGTTTGCGGTGAACTAATGGTAATGGTAGCCGCCTCACTATCACAAACCGGCGATGTTGCCAAAACACTGTTGGCAGTATTGAGTTGCGGTATCACCTGTACAAAGGCATTTTGTGGTATTCCCGGGCAGCCATTGGCTACGGGGGTAATTTGGAATACCACTGTACGGGTGGCAGTAGCCGGATTGGTAAGCGTAACGGATATGGGTACTGATACGCCGGTGGCGCTTGACGAAGAAGCAACTACCTCATTAACACTGGTGATAGTCCAGTTAAAAGTAGCGCCCGATACATTGGAACTCAGCCCGATATTGGTAGTTCCGCCGCTGCAAACGGTGCCAGTAAGGTTGTTGATGGTAACCGAAGGGGTAGGATTAACCACTACCGAAGTAGTAACCGGCGTGCCATTGCAGCCATCGGCAGTGGGGGTAACAGTAAACTCTACGGTTTGCGGAGCATTGGTATTGTTGGTAAGGGCAACTGAAATGGAGCTACCCGAACCGCTTGCTGTGCCGCTTACATCGCCGGTGTTGTTTCTTGACCAGCTATAAGTAGTGCCCGATACATTGGCGGGGGCTGCACTGATGCTGATATTGGTGGTATTGCCCGAGCAAATGGCAGGGGCGTTATTGGTGAGTGTGGCAGTAGGAAGGGGTTTAACGGTAACAGTGCCGGTAACGGGCGCACCGTTGCAAGTAGTAGCGCCCGATACGTTTTGGGGTGTAACCGTTACCGTATAAGTGCCGGCTGTAATGCCCTGTACGCTGATAGATGCTGTGGTGGAGGGTGATACAGCAGTTATACCCGACGGCAAACTCCACTGGTAAGCTTCAGCAGAGGCATTGCTCACGCTGTTAACAGTTAACAAAACCGACTGCCCGGCACAGAACGACTGCGCAGTGATAGAGCCGCCACTGGGGTTGGGTATTACCTGCACCGTAATAACCCCGGTGAGCTGCCGCGTACAACCATTGGCGGTATTGGTAGCCAGCACATTGTAGTTTATGGAGGTAGGCGTAGCAAAAGTGAGTGTGCCGGTAGAAAGGTTAATGGCGCCGCCGGTGCCCGATACCGGAGTGCCTACCGAGCTGTTGTCGGCATTGAGGCGGAGTTGGTAGCTCACGCCCGATTGGGAGGCGGGTATTTGTATGGTAGCTGCCGTGCCGCTGCATATAGGCGAAGCTAACAAAGCAGGCGTTTTATCATCGGGCTGACCATTTACGGTAACGGTGGCAGTACATGTGTTGGTATTGCCATTACCATCGTTTACCGTTAGCGTAACGGTATTGGCGCCGGTATTGCTGCAAGTAAAACTATTCGGTACAACCGATAATAATAAATTTGGCGTGGTAGTACAGTTATCGGAAGAGCCGTTGTTGATTTGGGTGGGTGTAATGTTCACCGTGCCTCCCGCCCCAACAGTAACCGCAATGTTTTGACAGTTTGCCGTAGGCGGCTGGTTATCGGTAACAGTTACAGTGAAACTGCATGTTGCCGTTTGCCCGTTAGCCGCCGTTACAGTATGGGTAATGGTGGTAACGCCTACCGAAAAAGTTGAGCCGCTTGCCGGTCCGGCGGTGCGGGTAGTAGTAGCGCCCGAACAGTTATCGGAGCCTACCGGAGCGGTATAGGTAACCACCGCATGGCACTGACCCGATGCCGTATTTACACCAATGTTGGTGGGGCAGGTAATGGTAGGCAACTGATTATCGGTAACGGTTACAGTAAAACTGCACTGTGCCGTATTGCCCGAGCCATCGGTAACCCGGAAAGTATTGGTAGTTGTGCCCACCGGAAAACTGCTGCCGCTTGCCAAACCTGCTATTTGTGTGGTAACCGGACCCGGGCAGTTATCGGTGCCCACCGGTGCTGTGTAGGTTACGGTTGCGGCACAAGTATTGGCGGCATTGTTTACATTGATATTGGAGGGACAAGTAATTGAAGGAAAGGTAGTATCGGTAACGGTTACAGTAATCACATTAGATGTTACACTGCCACAGGGGGAATTAGTTACTACTGCCCTGAAATATCGGGTAGCGGATAAATTGCCTACTTGCGCGCTTGTAAGAGTAGTAGAATTTGTACCCACATTGGTAACCCCCGATGTGAAATCAGATACCGGCGACATTTGCCATTGTATGGTTCCGGTAGCGCTGGCGATTGTCATGTTGGCAGGCTGTGTATTGGGGCAGATGGCTTGATTTGCCGAAACAGCGCCTACTGCGGACGGTGCAACTACTGTAAAATCAACAGCGGGGAATAGCGGACAACTACCTACATCCCAACAAAAGCCGCACTCGGTAAACCATCGGGCATGTATGCGGTAGGTGCCGGCGGCAGAAGGGGTAAAGGTGTATCCATTGCCTGCGGCATTGGAAGGCTGATTTTCAAATACGTTCCAACTGCCTCCGCCTGCGGGAGTTTGCGCCCAATAACGCACCGTGCCGGTTCCGCCCGAAGAAGTTACGCCTATGGGTTGCCCCAAACAAACGGTGGTGGCAGTACTGGGGCTGAGGGTGCCATCTACGGGGCTTTGTCCAATGCTGAACGTAGCCGAACCACCTGTACTAAATTCCGGGTCTGCCAAAATATAATACTGTACGCCACCGGTTAAAAAAAAGGAAGCAGATATAGGCCCACTAAGGTCATCAATACACGTCCATCCGGTGGAACTGCAACCGCCGGAAACCGCCTTGAAGAAGTAATCCACGAATCCCGATGAGGCAGTTTGATTTAAGGTGTAGGTACCGGTACTGGGTGCGGTGAATAAAAAGATTTTTTCTTCGCCGGGGGTACCAGCAAAATAACATGATGTTAAATTCCACCCTGCCCCACTACCCGCCGCAAAAGTAGCAGTTGTAGCTGTGCCACAAGTAAGTGTAGGAGTAGATGCACAAGGATTATACGATGCTACACAACTCACATTAGCCGCCCAGCCGCTAAAATTAATAATGCCATCAGAAGTAAATACAATAGTCAGCGCCCCCGCAGCATTATTTGCTGTAACTGTACCACCTAAGGGTAGAGCTGTGCCGCTACCGGAATACAGCAATGGTGCAGAAGTATTGATGCCATTGTAAATATACATAAAATCATACCCTGATTCTGTAGAAAAAGAAGTAAACGACAGCCGGACATTCTGACCCACAGTAGCAGGATAAATGGTAAGGGTGTAATTTTCACCATCAAAATAATTCCCTCCACTACCTCCTGTATCAAAGAATGTTGCAGAACAGGTTGTTACTGCTCCATTATTAAAAGGCGGCATGTTGATAACTGTACCGGGAGTAAAACTAAAAATGGAACAACCCGATGCAGCGCCACTGGCATTTTTAGGTATCACCTGCCAATAATTCACCTGCCCGGTAGCAAAACCGGTAACAGCGGCAGAAGTAGTTACATAATTACCTAATAATGTAGTAGGTGGTGAGGAAGTACCCAAGTACACATCGTAACTGGTAGCTCCCGAGGCGGCATTCCAGCTAAGGGTTATAGCGCCCGGGTTTAAGCCGGTAGCTCCGTTGGCTGGGGCTATGTAGGTAGTGCACGAGGGAGGCGGTACAGTAGTTGTATTTTGTAATGTAGTAGTCATACATGATGTAGCAGTACCACAAGAGGAGTTAATGTTGTAATGAATAAAATAAGTACCCGATGAAGGGGCAGTCCATGATAAAGGTGACGTACCTGCGGCAACTACTGTACCATTGAAAGTGCCTGACCGAACGGTAATATATGTACCGGCAGTACTTGAATTAGACACAAAAGTGTTGCCTCCAACTACACTATTCACCTGATTATATTCAGTATGGTAGTTGCAGGTTGAAATTGTTAAGGTAGTGCCGGCTGAGGGAGCTGTAACAGCACTTGACGGCCACATAGAAGTATTAGTACAAGCCTGCAAATTATTGGAGATGGAGGTGATCATGCTGGTTGAGGCGGTTCCACAGGAAGAATTGGTATTGTAATGGATAAAATAAGTGCCCGATGAGGGAGCAGTCCAATTTAAGGGGGTAGTGCCTTGGGCTACTAATGTGCCATTAAAAGTACCAGACCGAACGGTAATGTAAGTGCCGGCAATACCGGCAGTAGAGGTAAAATTATGCCCCGCAGTTACATTGTTCATTTGATTGTATTCAGATTGGTATTGGATAGTAGAAATTGTAGAACTTGACCCCTGTGCAGGCGCATTAAAAGCACTCGGGAATAGACTGGTATTGGTACACCCGCAATTTGCAATGGTGATAGCACCGGTTGTAAATACGGTATTACCCGGACCGCAAGAACCATTGTTGTTACCAAACCAGCAGTTGCCTTCCACTACTACATCAAAAGTCAGGTTATTTGTACCGGGCGATAAAAAGGTACTATAAACCGGACCTGCCGTAGCATTGCTGGCAGTTATGGTAAGATTATAAGTAGCGGTTTGACCGGATGCCAGGTTATTGGCATCGGTACGCACATGGTAGTCTGACCAGTTGGCACCGTTGGTGTTCCATTTCACCCCTATATTTACATCGGGGCTGGCGTTAGTCCATGTAGCAGTTCCTGTGTTTTGTATGGTAACGGATACAGTACGTGTTTCTCCTGCACACCAAGTAGATGAACCAAAATTTGCAGAAGTTATAGAGGCACGGTAAGCCGGAGTACTAGCCACACCAAACCTAATATTGGGTCGAGTAGTAGTGCTTGATGCTGATGTGGAAGTACTGGAACATACACCGGAAGCATCTGCACGGAAATATAGTGAATATGTGGCACCGGAAAGGTTTGTAGTCCATTGGGTGGAGGCATTATTCGTATAACCAGAATTATTAAAACATGTTTCAATAACCAAATTGGCTGTACCGTTCCAAGTAAACGGAGCGGTAAATGTGTGCATATTCCAACCCGTGGTAGGGGTATAATTAATCGCATTGGTTTGTGCCACCAAACCAGTAGTAAGATATGCTGTAGATATAGGGTTAGCAGAGGTAGTAGTATATACCCTCACTTGAAACCCGGTATGAGAACCGGTAGAATTAAGAGCAGTAACATTAAACCCAAGCTGAGAAATAGTACTATTTGCAGGAATACCTGCCGCCGTTAACTGCGCAGCAGTAACTAAAAACTGATGCCTTGCACCCCAGTAATATTGTCCGTAGGGGGCAGGATATACAGTATTAGTATTACTTGTTGTACCACTACCCACTATGTAAAAAGTTTGAGCCAATACCCCAACGGGCAATAAAAACGACCATGCAAAAAGCAAAACAAGAAGCCTGCTTATACCAAAGCCTGCAAAACAATTTTTTAGATTTACTTGCACCTTATTCATTTTCAACAATTTTACTTTTTAATGGATATTTGCTTAACAGTTCAAAGAGAGAAATTTTTCCGAATTTATGAGAAAAAAATAGCAATACTTTCATCAAATAAGCTCAAAAAATTCAAAGAAACAATTTGGAATATTCCAAATTTCCGATGCGTACACTATTCTTTCCGCCCAAAAATAACCACTTTTTCACAAAATTTGACCTTTATTTAACGCAAATTTGTGAACAAAACAAAAATTTGTGCAAGCACAATGCACTAAATAGCCCTAAAACGCTTTGTTTTAGGGCTATTTCAATATGTTTTAGCTTTTTATGGCATTTTTTGTTTTTTGAAAATTTTACAGAAATTTGACAGTATTTTAGCGAAAAACACAACATCTCCGCTATCAAAAAATGACATGCCATAGCCATACATGCAAAAATGCCGGGCTTTGCAGTTTTGTATTTTGGTAGTGGGTTCTAAAAACGTGATTTGCCGTACAACCACCATTCCCATTAAAAAAGTATAATTACTAAAAACCAACAGTAAGATGCCAAAGGGAGGGCATCTGCACTCCTCTCCTCCCTTTTCAACTTGGCAAAAGCCCAAAACCAAAACGGGGCAAGAAAAACCTATCGGCTTTCTGCCCCGTTGGGTGGTTTAGTGTAAAGTAAAATAGTGCAATCAGTTAGCAGGTGCAACAGGTGTCAATAAAATTGGGCTGTGTAGCGGGGAGGCATGTGTAGATTTACTACAAGTAGTAATGGACAGTATAACCACAAAAGCCATTACTAACGCAACAATTAAATCAGAGCGTTTGGGAGGGGGTTCGGGCTCTACATGAGTACGGCAGGGGTTGCATGGGCATGAACAGCCGGGGCAACAACAGCGGGTGGTGAAATCATACTTTTTCATGGCAATTTAGGTTTTGGGGTGTAAACAATTAAGGGAATGCATATGAAATGTTTTTAGGTTTAAAAAATTCCTTTTTCCAACACCACTACCAAAATTACTTGCCTATTTGCAAGACGAAACGAGTAAGAAAAGCAAATACAGTAAGTTTATAGCTTGACTACCTTTTTGGCTGTTTCCGGTATAAAGTTAACCCAATTTTGCCAAGGCGACAAGCAAAAAAGAACGTTTTTGTAAAGTTTTCGGTATATTTTTCAAAACGAATAAAACCGCATAAAACTTTATCATCGGCAGTAAGGTTATTGTAACAAAACCTGTTCGGTTACATTCGGCTAACATTCGGTTTAATATAAAAACCGGTGGTTTAGCCGTACAAAGTAGGAGGGGCAAGCGGTTTAGTGTTGTATTTACACAAAATTGTGGCGCACATTTGTGGTTGCTGCATACTTTAGGGCATAAAAAAGGTAAAATAAAAAAATATGCACATACACCCCTACTACCAGTATCTGATAGCAGAATTGTTCCGATGTTACGGTATAGAAAATAACCCCCACAACGAAGTTGTCAGGAAATTGATACTTCGGGCTACCGGACTTAACAACGATACTTACTATAAACTGATGAATACGGTTAGGACACTCGAAAATCTACAAGCCCAACCTAATAATTTCAGGACTACCACCCTAAATGCCATTGCCCGATTGGTTAAGGGTTGTTCAGATGCACATGCCTTTACCCGCAAATACCCCATACCAACCGATTTGGCATTAATTGATGCTACAAAATGTTTCTGGGAGTTATCGGGCGAACAAAAAGCCGACATAAGAAATTATATCAACGCGATGCTTCAAGAAAAGCCCTTTGAATGGGCAACTAAACATACACCCGAAGAGCCAAGTGAGAATTTATCTATTTTTGACGGAAACTACCTCTTGTTTTATTGCAACAAAGAGAGCTACAGTTTTAGGGTAGCGCCGCTAACCATTTCTAACGGCTATCATATAGAGCTGAGTCGTTACAATGACCTCCTCTTAACCGGAACTTTGAGGGTGCGGGGGGCAAGTGTGGCCGCTACGTTAGCAAGCGCCAAACCCACCAGCAAATACTTTGAGATATTATTTACAAAACCGCGTCCTAATACAGAAACCATTGATACGCTTACCGTTACCATTATGTATGCCCGAGCTCACAAACTCTCTGCCCGGCATGGCGTGGGTTTATGCCTGCCGATTTCGGTAGATAACTTGAAAAATTTTGTGTTCAGGGACAACTTTACAGAACAACAACTCCATACCCTGCCAATTCAATTAACGGCACAGCAAATAGGCTTACTTTATGCTTTTCCGGTTTTTACCTTTGATTTTGTAGAAAGCGACCAAACACTGAAAAAATTCAGCAAACACCACCACGATGGCTGTTTCAATTTATATTTCTGCCGAAACGAAAGCGAACAAAAAGTATTCAAATTGCCCATTTTAATTAAAAACGGTGTGGTACGCATGAAACACCCCCGAATTGAACAAAATTATATTGGCGAGTGGAAATTTAAAAACCCGGTATTGTGGATATATATGGAAACCATTGACGACGGCGAAAACTATGTAGATGAAGATTTTGTTATACAGCTCAAAATTGATGGGCTTACCCTTTCTGATGAAGCCATTGGCAGGCGATTTTATGGGGTTTACACCACTACCCGTTCCTATGGTTCTTTACCTATTGCAGGTAATTTGATTTTTGAACGGGCAGTGTTTGATTATGACCGGGCAACCGGCGAAGTGATAGACCTTGCCACTACTCCCGATGCCGAACTGCGCCGGTTAATGGTGTGGTGTCAAGGACAATAGGTGGGTGCTGTGGGTTTAAAGTAACGTGAGGTTGGAATTAAAATGAATGCCCGATAGGGGGTAAAATCTGCATAAGGTTTAGGTACACTCGTTAAAATGGGCAACACGTTACGGTGCGCTGCACCTGATAATAAACAAAATACGCATCTGTGCTACCAAGATTACGGGGCGCTGCCCCTTGTGTGTTACCAACATAAATTGGCGCACTTATTTTGCAAAGGTGCAGCGCACCGTAATATATCACCCCACCTGTTTAAAATCCTTTTGCGGCAAGTATTTGCGCAAGCTTACAACTCCAACCTCACGTTAAAGTAGTAGGCGCAAATCATTTCATCTGAGTAATATCGGGAAAATTGAGCCCACCTTACAGCAGTAACTTTATATTGGCATCTTACAATGCCCCCAAAAAACGCATCAGGTTTCTTTTGGCTACGGGCAGCAGCGTTTCGTGCATCGGGAAAGTGTAATTGCTATGCACCGCAAAAGTTGCCGGATTGGGTAACTCTCTGTTATTTTGTATCAAATCGTGTTTAATGCTCTCGTAGGTGGTGGTTATGCTGCGGGTATAAGTTTGCAAAAAGCAGGTTTTTATGGCGCGGTACTTTTCGGTAGCATCGGTAAAAACGGTAACTCTATAAAGGTACGCATCGGTATGTGTTACATTACCATTGCAAATAAGCAAATAACCCTCATCGGTTTGAAGCGGAATAATGCCAATGGGAGCAATGGCTATTTTTTGCGAAACATATTCATACATTTCGGCACCGGTATTGAGTTGCTCCTGAATTTTGGGTATAGCAAAATCTACAATTGCTTGTATTTCTTCCATATAGCGGTCATCGTGCATAATGCGCTCGTATGCTATGGTAAATTTTTCGAGGTCTATTTTTTCAATCCTTTTCGGAAAATGACCGCTAACTTGCTCCTTGTTTTGTTTGAGGGTAAGTAAACTGCGGTAATGGTAAACCAAATCGGATAGAAACGGATACAGTTTATGCTCTTCAAAATGTTGGTTTACCTCTTGCAAGTATGCCAGCAAGATGTATTTTTTGTACTCGGCATCAATGAGCCCTTCGGTTAGCCAGTTGGCAGATAGTTGTTTCATAGTAACTACTTAGGTACTGTCTGCAATTCAAATTTATGGTGTATTTGCAGACTAAATTGGTAAGATTTACGGCAGCAATTAGCACACGGATAACGCGGATGTGGTTGATTTGCACAGATTTTTGAAAATGGCAGGTTCATGGCGTATTAGTAGGCTAACTTTGTGGTTATCACAAGGAATTTAGTTAAGACCAGACACCGGGTAAGTAGATACGTTTCATAATCGGCAGGTTAAGGTGAAACAAAAAGGTGGTAAGGAGACCCGTTTTGTCGGGAAAAGTTTAACAAAAAAACAACATTCTGACAAAACTACCAAGTTTGTCCGAAAAAATTGCATAAAAATCGGAAAAAATGGCATAAAAAGCCGGTTGGCACAGAATGTGCAATGGCAAAAAGGTAATCAATTCACCATTAAACACTAAAAATCAATAAGTATCATGAGCGTTAACATTAAACCGTTAGCAGACCGAGTAGTTGTTAAACCTGCCGAAGCCGAAACTACTACTAAAGGCGGTATCATTATTCCCGATTCAGCTAAAGAAAAACCCCAACGCGGCACCGTAGTAGCCGTAGGCGGCGGTAAAAAAGACGAGCCTATGACCGTTAAAGTGGGCGACAGTGTACTGTACGGCAAATACTCAGGCACCGAACTCACTATTGAGGGTGAGGATTACCTCATTATGCGTGAATCAGACATTTTTGCGGTGGTATAACCACATTTTTTATTTTCCTTTCATTTTTCAAAACAAAAATCTAAATAAAGCTAAACATTATGGCTAAGTTAATTCAGTACGAAGCAGACGCAAGAGAAAAACTCAAAAAAGGCGTAGATGCCTTAGCAAATGCGGTAAAAGTAACGCTGGGTCCTAAGGGCAGAAACGTGGTTATTGAAAAGAAATTTGGCGCTCCTGCCATTACCAAAGACGGTGTTACGGTAGCTAAAGAAATTGAGCTGGAAGACCCTATGGAAAATCTTGGCGCACAAATGCTCAAAGAAGTAGCTTCTAAAACTTCCGATATTGCCGGCGATGGCACCACTACGGCTACCGTTTTGGCACAAGCTATTGTAACTGCCGGTTTAAAAAGCCTTGCCGCCGGCGCTAACCCCATGGATTTGAAACGCGGTATTGACAAAGCCGTTGCCAAAGTGGTAGAAACCCTCAAATCTATGTCGGTACAAGTAGGCGACGAAAACAAAAAAATTGAGCAAGTAGCTACCATTTCTGCCAACAACGATACCGAAATTGGTAAACTGATTGCCCAAGCAATGGAAAGAGTAAAAAAAGAAGGCGTAATTACCGTTGAAGAGTCAAAAGGCACCGATACCTATGTAGATGTGGTAGAAGGTATGCAGTTTGACCGCGGTTACCTGTCGCCCTACTTTGTTACCAATGCCGAAAAAATGGAAGCCGAGTTGGAAAATCCTTTTATCCTCATCTATGATAAAAAGATTTCTAACATGAAAGAATTGCTGCCTGTTTTAGAAAAAGTAGTACAAACCGGTCGCCCCTTGCTCATTATTTCCGAAGATGTGGATGGCGAAGCCTTAGCTACTTTGGTGGTAAACAAAATTAGGGGCACCCTCCGCGTAGCTGCGGTTAAAGCTCCCGGTTTTGGCGACCGCCGCAAAGCCATGTTAGAAGATATTGCCATTCTTACCGGTGGTACTGCCATTTCGGAAGAGCGTGGTTACAAGTTGGAAAACGCTACGTTAAACTATCTTGGTCGTGCCGAAAAAATAGTGATAGACAAAGACAATACCACTATTATTAACGGCGCCGGCGAAAGCGAAGATATTAAAGCCCGCGTTAACCAAATTAAAGCCCAAATTGAAACAACCACTTCTGATTATGACCGCGAAAAACTGCAAGAACGCCTTGCCAAACTTGCCGGCGGTGTGGCAGTATTATACGTAGGCGCTCCTACCGAAGTGGAAATGAAAGAAAAGAAAGACCGCGTTGACGATGCCCTGCACGCTACCCGCGCTGCCGTAGAAGAAGGCATTATTCCCGGCGGCGGTGTAGCTTATATCCGTTCTATTTCATCGCTTACCAACCTTAAAGGCAACAACGATGATGAAAGAACCGGCATTGAAATTGTTAAGCGCGCCCTTGAAGAACCCCTTCGCCAAATTGCCGCTAATGCCGGCTTAGAAGGCTCTATTATTGTACAGCGCATTAAAAGCAGCAAAGGCGCTCAAGGCTTTAACGCCCACACCGAAGAATACGGCGACCTAATGGAGCAAGGCGTAATAGACCCCACTAAGGTAAGCCGTGTAGCCCTTGAAAATGCCGCTTCTATTGCCAGTATGTTGCTTACTACTGAGTGCCTTATTGTTGACAAACCCCAAGAAGAATCGGCTGCTCCGCACCAACACGGCGGCGGCGGAATGGGCGGCATGATGTAATACCCCTACCGTTGGTAAAAGACTTTTTACCAATTTCGTCATAAAAAAAACCCCTCCCGGCTAAATGCTTGGAGGGGTTTTGTATTTTTGTTGAGTTTTTAATCAACCATTTTTCAACTGCCAAATTTAACCACATGCAAAGGTGTTTTTTACCTGTATATTTATTGCTTTTTACGATGCTTTGGGGCGGGTTTGTTTCCCATGTTTTTGCCCAAAACCTAAAACCCGTAGCCCGTCAAATATCGGAACTGAAAAGCCAAAATGCCCAATTTGAACCCACTTCACTCTTTACCGTTCAACAGGCGGTAAACCCCGATGACCCCATTTACCGCTTTGCTCCCGATGCCCAATTGCTTACCCTTAACCGTAGCCGGTTAGCCCAAGCCGTAGCAGCCAACTACCCCCACATACGGCTTGCTATACCTATTAGCCCAAACCAAACCATACAGGTAGAACTTACCCAAGCGCCCATTTTAACCGATGATTTTTTTGTTACCGAAGCCGGCAAAAACCAACAGCAAAACCACCTGCCCTACTGCGCCGGTTTATACTACAGGGGCATTATTCAAAACAATCCGCACTCCTTAGCCGCCGTAAGTTTGTTTAATGACGAAGTAATAGCGGTTATCTCAAACAACCAAGGCAATTTTGTGATAGGTAAACTAACCGGCAAAACAACCGATTATGTGGTTTACAACGATAACCTGGTTACCGTGCCAAACCCGTTTACCTGTGCCGTGCCCGATGATGTGCCCGACTTTAAACACCAAATGCCCCCACACCACCACCAACTCAATAAACTACTGCCCCAAACCCTGCCCGATGAAGGCTATGAAACCATGCAATCGGTTTGCCCAAAAGTGGTTAAAGTATATGTAGAGTGCGATTACGATATGTATCAGGATTTCAGCAGCAGCACGGTAAACGTAACTAACCACACCACCGGTTTATACAATGTGGTAGCCACCATTTATGCCAACGAAACCATTTCTACCCAACTATCGCAAATTTTTGTGTGGACAGTGCCCGATGCCTATCCCGACAACTCTTCATCGGCTGCATTAGACGCTTTTTCCTCACAGGTGGGCAACACTTTTAACGGCGATTTGGCACACCTTTTTTCTACCAACAACAACAATTTGGGCGGTATAGCTTGGTTAGATGTGCTGTGCAGCAACAGCCGCCACGCTTACAGCAATATCAGCACTACCTACCAAAATTTCCCTACCTACTCATGGTCAATAAATTGTGTAACGCATGAAATGGGGCACAACCTTGGCTCGCGCCATACACACTGGTGCGGCTGGAGTGGCGGCGCTCTTGATAATTGTTATGACGTAGAGGGAAGCTGCTCGCCCGGTCCTGCCCCTTCGGGTGGCGGCACTATCATGAGTTACTGCCATTTATCGGGCGCAGGCGTTAATTTTAACAACGGTTTTGGCACGCAACCGGGCAATAAAATACGCACTGAGGTAACCGGCGCTACCTGCCTTACTGCCGATTTTGCCGTTGCCACAACTACTGCAAGCACCAGCATTTGTTCGGGTAGTTCGGTGCAATTATCGGCTACACCTACCGGCGCCGGTTATACTTATCAGTGGAAACGAAACAGTACCAATATATCGGGAGCTACTTCAGCTACCTATAATGCCACTTTGTCAGGCGTATATACGGTAAACATTGTTAATCCGCAAAGTTGCTCCTCTCTATCAAACGCTATAACCGTAGAAGTAGTAAGCGGCACGCCTACAGCGGCATTTACCTACGGCTCAACAGGGGTAAACACCACCTTTAATAATACCTCTGCTAATGCCATAGCTTACAGTTGGAATTTTGGTGACCCCACATCGGGCAGCAGCAATACTTCTACGCTCAAAAACCCATCGCACACCTATACGGCCGCCGGCACTTACACCGTTACGCTTACAGCTATTAACAACTGTGTAACGCCCAACCTTCAGAACACCACTACCCAAAACATTACCGTGCAGGCATTTAGCCCATGCAGCGGCAGCACAACCCTTGATAACTGCAACGGAACCATAACCGATGGCAGCGCCGGGCAAAACTACAACAACAACCAATCGTGCAGTTGGCTCATTGCCCCGCCCGATGCCGAGAGTATTTTGCTTACCTTTACCGCTTTCAGCACCGAAGCCGGTTACGATTTTGTAAGGGTTTATGACGGCAGCAGTGCATCGGCAGCGCTGCTGGGCGAGTTTTCGGGCTCTAATTTACCGCCTCCCATAACCTCATCGGGCGGAACCTTGTTTGTTACCTTCACCTCTGACCAAGCGCTTACCTCAACAGGTTTTGATGCCTCCTTTAACTGCACCTTGCCCAGCCCCTGCACCGGTAGTGTAACGCTCAACAGTTGCAGCGGCGCTTTGAGTGATGGTAGCGGCTCTGGCAATTATGCCAATAATATGAATTGCAGTTGGCTTATTTTGCCCTTAGACGGATTGCCCGTACTGCTCACCTTTACCGAGTTTAACACCCAAGCCGGCGCTGATTTTGTGAGCATTTACAATGGGGTGAATGCTTTTGCGCCGCTATTGGGTACATTTTCGGGCAATACTTTACCCTCAGCATTGGCGGCTTCATCGGGCAGTATGTTTATTGTGTTTACCTCCGATGCCTCCGTTACTTCGGGCGGCTGGAAAGCAACGTATGCCTGTGTGCCGCAAGCCTGCACAGGCACCAATACCGTTACCGCTTGCAACGGCATCATCAGCGATGGCAGCGGCAGCCTTAGTTACAGCAATAACATGACTTGCAACTGGCTACTTAGCCCGCCCGGCGCAATTAATTTAACCCTCACTTTTACCACTTTTAACACCGAAGCCGGTTACGATTTTGTGAACGTTTATGATGGCAACAGCGCTGCTGCTACTCTGCTGGGCAGTTTTTCGGGTACTGCTATACCCACCCCTATTACATCAAGTGGCGGAGCTTTATACATTAGGTTTACTACCGACCAATCGGTAGTAGGCGGCGGTTTTAGCGCCAATTTTACCTGCACTACACCCGGTGCCGAAGTGTTTTTTAAACTCTTGTTGCAAGGACCCTATAACGATGCTAACGGAAATATGAATGCGTTACTGGCACAAAACAACCTTATTAGCCTAACGCAACCCTTTAACCGACCACCATGGAACTATAACGGCACCGAAGCAGTGGGTAGCATTGCAGCCAATATGGTGGACTGGCTACTGGTAGAAGCGCTTAATGCTAACTACACCGTAGCTGCCCGAAGAGCTGCCTTTTTGCGGCAAGACGGCGTACTGGTGGATTTAGACGGCAGCCAAGGCGTAATTTTTAACGGCTTGCCCAATGGCAGTTATTACATAACCGTGCGCTCCCGAAACCACCTGCCTATTGTAAGCGCCAACCTTATAGCCCTTCCCAACAGCGCTGCAAGTATTAACTTTTTTAACTCCGCCAATGCCTTGTATGGTACTCAAACCATGGCAGAGGTGGCAGCAGGTAAATATGCCCTTGCCGCCGCCGATTGTTTTGCAAACGGGGTTATCAGTTTCAGAGATTTTAACGCCTACTTTACCCAAGCCGGGCAAACCAGCGTTTACGCCGATGCCGATTGCAACCTTGATGGCAATGTGAACCTTACCGATTTTGACCTGTTCCGAACCAACGCCGGTAAAATGAGCCCTACACAGGTGAGGTACTAATGTGGTAG
>ERZ761602.4534-NODE-4534-length-17668-cov-10.412536_pt1 | contig 17668 bp, 23 predicted proteins | sample MGYA00512165_ERZ761602 | MGnify/ENA primary metagenome ERZ761602 (study PRJEB28899, sample SAMN02445085) | bioreactor sludge metagenome | biome: EBPR sludge; isolation source: Thorneside wastewater treatment plant | place: Australia: Brisbane, Thorneside... | reverse complement strand
TCACCTTCGGCCCGATCTCGTTTTCCCAATAGGGCACAACACGCTCGACGGTGTCTTTCAGGCACTCGGCCTTCGGAAAGTTTTCGATTCCTGCATAACGCGGATCATTACCGAGATATCGCTCGTCCGATTCATCGAGCTCCGGCGGCGGCACGTCGTAGCTCCGTCGCCAGATCAGCACCTGTTCATCGCCATATTTCGCCGCGGTCTCGGCCTTGTCGAGCCCCTGCAAGCCGCCGTAGTGCCGCTCATTGAGCAGCCACGACTTTGTCTCCGGGATCCACATCAGGTCCATCTCGCTGAGCACCAGCCAAAGCGTCCGGATCGCCCGTTTCAGCACCGATGTGTAAGCCTCATCAAAGACGTAGCCCTCGGCCTTAAGCAATTCACCCGCCGCCTTTGCCTCGGCAATTCCCTTCTCGGAAAGATCGACGTCCTTCCAACCCGTAAACCGGTTTTCCTTGTTCCATTGGCTCTCGCCGTGACGTATTAGAACTAGCTTATGCATATTTTCAATTGGAGATTCGGACCGAAGAAATAAAATCGGCGAACTCCTTCTCCGTCCAACCTTCATCGTCTTCGTCCGACATGCTTATCTGAATAAAATAGTCCGTTCTAGGAATGGCATAGGTTCTGGTCCGGATCGAGTAAACTCGGTCTTCTCTTCGAAGCTTGAACGTTGCGTTTAACAAGACCGATCTTACCCCTGAAATGTCGATCGCCGTTGCAGGTCCCGAAAAAGCGAAATCCTCAAATGCCTCGAAAGGTTTAGGATTTGAAACTGCGCCCTTGAATTGGTCGAAGCTCATTTTCGCACTTTTCGGTCGCAGGATCACCTGGATCGTCGGAATAATCCCTGGTGTTCTCTTTGGATCAACTTTATAAAAGATCGCGACGATCCCGCTGGATCTTTCATTCGCCAATAATTTGGCCATATCGTCCTTATCGAACGTAAATCTATTCAGATTAGCAGCCCGAACCGCGATGTCTCCTTCAAACCAATTTGTCGGCTTTTCAAACGAAAACCCTTCGGGAATTTCCGCAGGGCGCTGCGAAAATCCAATTGTGGAAGACGCGAGAAACATAAATACCAAAAAGATCCGGCGAAATTTAAGCATATCTTCTTTATTCTATCTCAAATCCGATTTCGCTCTAGCGATTTTTTGACTTCGCCCACAAGATAGAGCGAGCCTGTAACTAAAATTAGCTCTGTCGATCCCGCGGCAGCCAAGGCATCTTCAACCGAGTTCGTTGTAACTATCTTTTCCGCGTCAAAGCCCTCAGGCACGAACTCCAAAAGCTCCTCGGCCGTCATCGCCCGCGAATTTGCGGGCTGCGTCAGTATCAATCGTTCAGCCCGCGGCCATAGTATCTTCGCGATCTCGGCAACGTCTTTGCCCCGCATCGCCGCAAAGATCATTGTGATCGGCCGCGTTTCAACATAAGTGAGATAGTTTAGCAACGCTCTAGCTCCGGCGATGTTGTGGGCTCCGTCGAGCAAAACATTGTCGATGTATTCGAGCCGCCCGGGATGGATCGCAGAGTTGAGTCCTTTGCGAATATTTTCATCCGTGATCGGAAAATACTTGCGCAATATATCCGCCACAAGGATCGCGACTTCGGCATTCGCGACCTGGTGAGCACCGCGAAGGCTCAGGTTACTTGTAAGAGATCGCAGCGGCATCCCGAGTGCGCTTTCGTCAAAAACCACTGCTGTTTCGCGTACAAAAACACCTCTACTATGTGCCTCTCCGATCACGCCCTCGAGAACGTTCATCACCGCAGGCGATTGCCGGCCGATCACCACGGCTTTGGTCTGTTCGCGGATTATTGCGGCCTTTTCCGCCGCGATCTCTTCGATCGTGTCGCCGAGGTATTCCTGATGGTCGAGGTCGATCTGCGTGATGCCGGCGATCTCTGCGTCGGCGGCGGTCGTCGCATCGAGCCTGCCGCCAAGGCCGGTTTCAAGGATCGCAAGTTCGACCTTTGCTTCGGCAAACGCCGTCAAAGCAATCGCCGTTACCTGCTCAAAAAAGGTCGGCGTGTATTGAAGTTTGCCTTCGGCCAGAAGTCTTTCGGACGTCGTCCGAACAGTTGTCGCAAGCCTAGCAAATTCGTCCTCGCTGATATCCTCTCCGTCGATCTTGATGCGTTCGGTGATCGAGACAAGATGCGGTGAAGTGTAAAGCCCTCGCCGAATGTCCGCCTGGCCGCAGATAGAATCGAGAAATGCACAGACCGAGCCTTTGCCGTTCGTTCCCGCGACCTGCACCTTCAAATAATTGTCCTGCGGGTTCCCAAGCTCAGCCAGCAGCATCCGAATATTCTCCAGCCCGAGCTTCATCGCCTCGACCTCATTGCCGAGCGAATAGAGGTAACGCTGTGATTCGGCAAAGTTCACCTTTCGACTTCACCTGCCTGCCGATACGCCTCGGCTTCGACGGCGGCCGAAAACCGAAACCCCTTTTGTCTCACTGCTTCAACAATTGGTTTTATGCTGGGAACCGCTCCATTCAGCTTCGCTTTCACAACGACACCAAGGGTTCCTGTGATCTCCAAGCCGAGCCGGATCGCATAATTTCGTGCAGTTTTTTCGTCGACGATCAATATGCAATTTGGGGTCTCGAGCGCCAGTGCGATCGCACTTGCTTCACCGGGATCGATCGATGGCGGGAAATTCGGAACGGCAACCGGAGATCGAATGCTTACCCATTCAGGAAGCTCCATTCCAAACTCTTGAGCGACGGTCGGAGTCGTTACAACACGGCCATAAGCTTCGAACAAAAGATGAAGGGATCCGATCTCAGAGAGGATAATAAGGCAGCTCGCGTCTGATATAACGGCGCTAACCATTTCTCACTTCACGTGCCAATTCGTCAGGCGTGATAGTAAAGTAATTGACATCGAAATCACCCAAGATCCTAGCGAAATCCCACTTTTTCATCCCCGCCATCTTCGCGGCCTGGCCGAGCGAGAGCGTGCCGCGTTCATAGAGCTTCGCAGCTATCATGCGAATGACCTCCGAGCGCTCGGCGTCGCTTAGTTCGGGTACTTCCAAAGTCAACGTACTCATGCCAATAGAATAGACCAACCCTCTATTTTTGCCAATAGTTTTTCTTGAGTTAACCGAGCATCCTACGATGATAGTTGATCTGGCCGAGGTGGTAATTCAGGTGCGTTGCTAGGTGAACGAGGAAGAACTCGGTCGTCATCGGATGGCCGAAGACCTCGATCGGATAGTTCTTCTGAAGTTCCTCGTCGGTGATCTGTTCGAGCACGGCCTTCACCTCGCGAGCGGCCGCATCGACCTCCGCTAGAAGCGTTGCCCGCGGGACGAACTTAGAAGCAAACTCGGCATCGCGGTCGCGAACATATTCCGTCCCGCCGAGAACGGTTCCGAAAAAATGCCGCAGGTTTCCCGCAAGATGAAGGCAAAGATTACCCGCCGAGTTAGCGATCTCGCCCTCGACCCGCCAAAGATCGCCCTCGTTCGAATACATCCCGATCTCGTCCTTCAATTTGGCAAGGTCCCGCTCAAACAGTTTAGTCAGCACATCATTCAGCATATTCAGTTCGTGTCGTAATTCGGGGTCGGGTCGGTTTCAAGCTTGGGGATGATGAGCAGGTCGTGATTCTCGAACAATTCGATCACAACATCATCAATCTTGAATCTGCGATGATAGAAAACGGCCTCACGAAGGGGCCGCAGGTCGATAACGGTCCACCGGTCGCGTTCGGCCATTTGGGTAAGAGAACCGAAACGATAAAGAAAACCCGCCTTATCTTGTAAAGCGTCGATCTCTTGACCTCCATCCATATAGAAACGCGTACCGAAACTGATATGGAGCGAGGAACTGCCGTTGAACTCAGCTATTTCTGAGAGTGTGTTCCCGATCTCAAATAGGCTCAACGGGCTAAAACCGCGGCCCGTATGGACGCTGCCCATTTTTAGCAGCATTTTATCTTTCTTTGGGTCAAACCCGGTCTCGTTAAACCCGCGGCCGAGATTCTCTTTCATATACCCGACACGTCCACGATTGTTGTCGTAATATCGCCGTACAACGTTCAGCCTGTATAGTTCGGTCGTCCGTCGGATCGCTTCTGCGATCGGACGATTTTTCGAACTTTGCTTCGCGGCTTCATCGAGAAATCGATTTATTTCAGCCGATTTCTGGATCCTCGAATACATATCATTCCCGTTCGAACGATCGCGATCTTTCGCAAGGTCACTCGCATAAAGCTTATTGATCTGTTCGCGGACCGTCTTATGAAGCTCGCTAAGATCACGTTGCCGGCGGCGATCAAGATTGGAGAACATTCGGTCGATCAGCGGCAAATAGCCGAATGCAAATTCTTGATCGAGCCCGATAAGTTTCCATTTTCGATACGAAGCCGCAGCTAGGAATTCAGCGTCCTCGACGTTACCGAAGAACGGTATTGGCGTGAAGGTGCTGCGTTCGCCGCGGGCGAGATACTTAGTGTTGAAATCGCGCAGCTTCTTCGATGTCGTGTTATATGGGGTCCAGAGTTCTCGCAGCAGTTGAACCGAGATCGGGCCGACCTCAAGAGCAAGTGTCCGAAAGCCTGATTCGTGAAGCCGTGGAATCACGGCCTTGGTAAACTCCGAGATTCTCAGCGAGCCGTGATACTCGCCGATGATAACGAACTGGCTTTTCGCAAATTCGCTAGCGAGAAACTTAGCACCATCGCCAATTATGGCGTCCTTTTCGACGTCGAAATAGTAGGTGTGTTTTTCAAGATCTGCCCGAGTTATCTCATTAGCCGACTGTTGCCCAAAGGCCGCAATCGCAGCCGAGAAGACAAGCCCAATCACCCAAATTGCCGGAATTGTTTTCATCGAAATTCGAACCGCGACCTATTTCAGGCTCTGACCGCAGGATTCATCATGAACTCAATAACCCTGACGATCGTCTCTCGCATTTCGCGGCGATCGACGACCATATCGACCATGCCGTGTTCGAGCAGGAATTCGCTGCGTTGAAAGCCTTTCGGGAGTTTTTGGCGGATGGTCTGTTCGATGACCCGTGGCCCGGCAAAGCCGATGAGCGCTTTGGGTTCCGCGATTATCACGTCGCCGAGCATTGCAAAGCTTGCCGTAACGCCGCCGGTCGTCGGGTCCGTCAGCACCGAGATGAACGGCAGCCCTGCCTTGTCGAGCATTGAAAGCGCCGCCGAGATCTTGCCCATTTGCATTAGCGAAAGCGTGCCTTCCTGCATTCTCGCTCCGCCCGAGGCTGAAAAAATGACGACCGCACCTTTGTTCTCAAGTGCACGCTCGATCTGCCGCGTGATCTTTTCGCCGACCGCTGATCCCATCGAACCGCCTATGAACGACATGTCCATCGCACCGGCAAAAACAAGATGCCCGCCGACCTTTCCGCTTCCCGAAACTATTGCTTCCGGCAGGCCCGATGCCGCCTTTGCGGCCTCGATCCGGTCTTTGTACGGCTTTGTGTCAACGAACCCGAGCGGATCGCTCGAGGTCACCTCGTCATCAAGCCGCTCGTATCTCCCTTCATCAAAAAGCGTTTCAAGCCGCTCAATTGCCGAATACCGAAAGTGATGGCTGCAGTGCGTGCAGACCTGCTGCGATTCGATCAACTCGCGCTTATAAAGCGGGTTTTCACAATCCGGGCATTTGATGAAGATCCCTGAGGTGTTGACCGTCCGTTCCTCCTCGGGCTGAACGGCATCGATCTTCGGTTTGTCTCGCCTAAACCAGGCCATAAATTCTCGCGATCTCGTCAGACCGTTTCAACCACACTTCGGCGGCATCGGTCTTTCTCTATTTGGCAAAATAAGTTCTAAAGATTATCACAAAATGAGGCGATTCGTTCGAACGCATCATCTAAGCACGGCAAGCATCTCCGCGTGGATCGTACCATTGCTCGCGACGATGGGCGGCGTGTAGATGCTGAACGGCGACCCGTCATAGTTGCTGACCGTCCCGCCGGCCTCCTCTATCAGCAGCTTTCCGGCCGCTACGTCCCATGGGTTTAAGCCTTCTTCCCAGAACCCGTCGAACCTTCCGCATGCAACGTAAGCGAGATCGATCGCTGCTGAACCATCGCGGCGAACTCCGCGCGATGTCAGCAAAAACTCGGTCAGGTGCCGGGCAAACTTCTCGCGGTGCTTGATGTCGTACGGGAAGCCGGTAACAAGCAACGCATTTCCCAGCTCGTCGGTCCTCGAAACCCGGATCGGCTTCCCGTTGAGTGTCGCTCCGCGGCCCTTTTCGGCTGTGAAAAGCTCGTCGCGGGTCGGGTCGTAGGTCACCCCGAGCACGACCTCGCCTTCGTGCTCAAGGGCGATCGTCACACAAAAGCACGGATAGCCGTGGGCATAGTTCGTCGTCCCGTCGAGCGGATCGATGATCCACTTGTGCCCGCCGTCCTCACCTGTGACGACCGCGTTTCCTGCTTCTTCGGCAAGGATCGCGTGACGCGGAAAATGCGACTTGATCCGTTCGACGATCAAGGCCTCCGAGGCAAGATCGGCTTCGGTAACAAGATTGATGTCGCCCTTTTTCGTGACGCTCTCTATCCGTCCGAACTTCTCAAGCAAAACACGCCCGGCATCCCGGGCGGTTTCGATAGCAAAATTGAGCATAAAGATACTTTAGCGGAAATAAATGTCCACGTAGTCGGTCACGCCATCGCACGGGTTCTGCATTTCCTGCAAACGCCAATATTTCCTGGTTCCCGTGACCCGAAATGTGAACGTGCCCTCGCGGACGCACGGCTCGCCGTTGTTGATGTGGCTGACCTGAGTCGTGATGGTGCCGTTCATCGTGAATTCGCGGGCCTTTATCGTCTCGATCTCACCGATTATGGTCACAAAGTCTGTATTGCCGCGGCCCTTTTGTTCACCTTTGATCGAATAAAGGCCACGCCGAAGCGTTACATTCGCCGACCCAAAGTAGTCCCAGCTTATCCACTGGAGGGAGAACAAATGCCTGCCGAGCAGCCGCCGGGCTGCGGCCCGGTTTTGAACCTCCGTTCGCGGCTGGGCAAATGCCTCCACAGTTCCGAACAGCAGTAACACTAATGCAAAGATCGCTAGTTTCGTTTTCATATTTTTACTTTGTGGTCAAAAAACCTTCGGCCACGCGCAGAAACTCGCGGACCTGCTTATCCCAATAGGGCCAGTTGTGGGCACCCGGAAGCTGCCGATACTCGTGCGGAATCTTCTTCTCCGCAAGCAGGGCAACAAAATCGCGGTTGTTCTGGATCAGGAAATCCTCGTTGCCGCAATCCACGTAGAGAAAGGGCATCGCCTTGACCTTTTCCGGCGTGGCCTCGCGAACCATCTTGAATATATCGTTCGCCGCCCGCGTTTCGCTGTCCGCCGGCCCGAAGACCTCGGCGATCGACCGGATCGAGGCCGTGCTTCGGCCATCGGCACTTATCGAAGCGGCACCCAATGCCCCGCTGAAGCTTCCGGCAAGTGAGAACATCTCCGGATATTTCAACCCGAACTTAAGGGCTCCGTAGCCGCCCATTGAAAGCCCGGCGATGGCTCGTCCGCCCCGTGTCCCGATGGCTCGATATTTCTTCTCAACCTCAGGGATCAGTTCTTTAATTATGTAGCTTTCGTATTTCTCTTCCGGCTTCGTATGGCTGTCGGTGTACCAGCCATTGGCGCCTTCGGGCGTAACGATTATGAACTCGTGCCCCTCTGCATATGCCGGGAGCTTGGTCAGATCCGTCCAATTACGGAATCGTCCCGTCAGCCCGTGAAGAAGGTATATGACCGGATATTTTCTGTCCTTCTCGGCCGCGTAACTCTTCGGCAGCACGACACGATAAGGCATCGGCCGCGCCATCAATTTACTGTCGAGCTCATGCTCCGCTACGTTTACCGGAAGCGGTGCCGGGGCCGGCGACTGAGAAAAAATGCCAGCGTGCAGGCCGAGAATGCCTATGCACAAAAACAGCAGCCGGAATAGGGACTTGTTTGATCTTCGATTGTTCATTTCGTATTACGAGTCTGATCGGTGAATTGAACGCATCCGCTGCCGAGCCTTCTTTGACCGGCGAAGCGTGCCGCCGCGGCCGCGGAATGGCCCGCCGGCCCAGTCCGAGACCTGCTTAAGCGGGTGCCATTCAAAGTTCTCGAGCGGCAGCACTTCGGATGATGCGTCGCGGAGCCGAAGCGTGCTGAACGCGACAAAAAATATCGTGAAATTAAAGATCGCACCGATCGCGATCACAACCCAGCCCGGAGCAAGTCCGACCGTTGCCCGATTGAAAAAGAGGTCCCAAAATCGCTCGCGGTCGGCCGGCGACGTCGTCGGGATCGGCGACGGGTGCAGATAGACCTTCAACGCCCACGAAAGAGCGAGAAGGATGAAGATCCAAAGATAGTTTGCCCTTAGCCGCCGGCCCAGAGCTTCCCAGATGCTGATCGTAAAGTGCGGTGAAAGAAGGTCCGCGGAGATGTGATCCGCCCATTCCTTGTCCGGCGGTATGGTCCGTTGCGAGAGCATCGGTGCAAAATATCCCGTCTCAAGCACCCGCACACGGTTCGCCCAGACCTCGTAGTACCGATACCGCCTCGCCTCCATGAACAAAAAGATGGAAACAAGAATAGTGTTTATCGGTATCGCAAAATGCGGGTTGTCCGGCGAACTGAAAACGAATGAAAGCGTCGCACCCGCCGTGATGACCGCCCAGTTCGTCGTCGCATCGAGCCGGTTCCGCCAGATGTTTGAACGCGCCACTTCGCCGCGATAAAAGTGCACCATCGCGGTGTTGAATTCCGATAGGGACAGCTTTTGCGGGACCTGGACAGGTGAGGTCTGCTTTTTTAAGTTCCGCTTCCGAACCTCCTCGGCCAAAGCCTTGAATGATTCAGGAAGCGAACTCGTGTGAATATCTTCTTCGGTCCGAGCGGCACCGAACCGAATTTCTTCGTTCATACTTCGAGATCGAACCTCAAAATTAGCGGGCGGAGAGCGAATCCATTCTTAAGATTATTCTCAAACTACTTTGGATGCAAGGATTTCGGGCAGACCCGGCCACGTCTCGCCATTTTGGCGAGACCGCTTGCGGAGTTTAGAATCTCACTCGATGTCATTGGACGACGAACACTGGATGGGATTTGCCCTTGAGCAGGCTCGCGTTGCAGCGGCTATCGACGAAGTCCCGGTCGGGGCGTGTGTCGTCTCCGCCGAAGGCGAACTTCTCGCAGCCGCCTCGAACCGGACGATAACGGACAACGACCCAACCGCTCATGCCGAGGTCCTCGCAATTCGTGCCGCGGCCAAGCGGCTCGGCAACTATCGCCTGACCGGCACGACGCTCTACACGACCATCGAACCGTGTGCGATGTGTGCCGGAACCTTGGTCAATGCCCGCATTCGCCGGCTCGTTTTCGGTGCCCCGGATGAACGGTACGGAGCCGTGGTCACACACTTCGGGTTGTGTGACAGCCCGCTGCTCAATCATCGGCTTGAGATCACGGCCGGAGTGCTGCTCGAGGAATGCCGCTCGCTGATGAAGGAATTTTTCAGGAAAAAACGGCTTTCCACTTGATATTTTTTCGGCTTGCCACGTATTATTAGAAGTTCGCGGAGAGGTGCGAGAGTGGTTGAATCGGGCGGTCTCGAAAACCGTTGTACCCTAACGGGTACCGTGGGTTCGAATCCCACCCTCTCCGCCACAGTTCTTTTTCAGGGTTCTTAACGTTCGGATTTTCCTACACGGGTTCGTCCATGCCGGATCGCTGGTCAAGGATCTGGATTTTTGAAAACTTGCTTTACCGTTCGAACTCGGCCAGACATTATCACTTTCACTGACATTCAATTGGAGGAATTGGTATGCCTATTAGCAAGAGGTTGGCTGCTGAGTTCATCGGGACTCTTTGGCTCGTTCTTGGCGGATGCGGAAGTGCGGTCCTTGCGACCAACTACCCGAATCTCGGGATCGGCTTTGCCGGGGTTTCGCTCGCCTTTGGCCTTACGGTCTTGACCGGAGCTTATGCGCTCGGCCACATTTCCGGAGCACATTTCAACCCGGCCGTTTCGATCGGCCTCTGGGCCGGAAAGCGGTTCCCGGCGAATGAGCTTTTGCCATATATCGTCGCCCAAGTTCTTGGTGCTCTCGCGGGTGCCGGAATTCTTTTCCTGATCGCCACGGGCAAGGACGGCTTCTCGGCGGTGGCCGGCGGTTTTGCATCGAATGGTTACGGGGCAAATTCGCTCGGTTCGCCGGGCGGATACGCTGCCCACGCGGCGTTCGTCTCCGAAGTCGTGATGACGTTCTTTTTCGTCGTTGTGATCCTCGGGGTTACGAGCAAATGGGCACCGAAGGGCTTCGCCCCGCTCGCGATCGGGCTTTGCCTTACCTTGATCCACTTGATCTCGATCCCGGTCACGAACACCTCGGTCAACCCGGCACGAAGCACCGGCCCGGCGTTGATCGTCGCCTTTCAGGGCGGAAGCTGGGCGGTTTCACAGCTCTGGATGTTTTGGGTCGCACCGATCCTTGGTGCCGCGATCGCCGGATTCTTTTATCTCTGGCTCTCGGGTGAGGACGGAGGCCCGGCCGCCAAACATACAAGCGCAGATACCGACGGTGACGCCGGAACTCATCATTCAGATGGTGACAACGGCGATGCGGGCTCCGATGGCGGAGACGGCGGCGGTGGTGATGGCGGAGGAGATTAGGCATCCGCGATTTTGTTTCTTTGGTTTCTTTGACAATTTAGGTTAGTGCGGAAAGGTGCAGGAGTGGCTGAACTGGCAGCATTGGAAATGCTGTGAGCTCGAAAGGGTTCCGTGGGTTCGAATCCCACCCTTTCCGCCATAAGTAAAGGCGAAAGGCGAAAGGATAAAGGAGAAAGTAAACCTCATTATTCCACCTTTCGCCTCTTTTGTTTATGTATGGCTGAAAGTCTAAAGATCAGGACAAAGGATTTCGCAGTAAGAGTTATAAAACTCTACGGAAGTCTGCCCGCGACGGTCGAAGCGCAAGTGATCGGCAAACAGATCTTGCGCTCGGGAACGTCTGTCGGAGCTCATTACAGAGAAGCCCAACACGCAAAATCGGATGCCGATTTCATTAGCAAGATTGAAGGTGCTCTTCAGGAGCTCGAAGAAACGACATACTGGCTGGAGCTGCTCGAGGAAATAGAGGTCTTTGAAAGGGCGAAGATCGCTCCCCTGCAAGCGGAAACAAAGGAGCTAACCGCAATCTTCGTTTCAATAGCTAAGAAAGTTAAATCCAGAAGCTAATTTTCGAACGCCTCGCCTTTATCCTTTCGCCTTTATCCTTTATCCTTTTATTTGGCTCCAGGCTCCGCACAAGGGCTGTGGTGTGAACTCCGCTAGGCGAGGAATCGAGCAACGGTAGCATTTTCACCCTGTGTTGCGGTTAAGTCTGGGGCCATTCGTCTTTTTTAAGGGGCGGCCGTCTGCTCTCGCTCTTTCGCAACAAGCTCCTTTTGGGCGAGGGACACTTTATCCTTTCGCCTTTATCCTTTATCCTTTAGCTACCGATGTCTTATCAGGTTATCGCCCGAAAATGGAGGCCGCGAAACTTCGAGGAAGTGACCGGCCAGGAGCACATCACTCGTACGCTCAGCAATGCGATCGAGCACGACCGGCTCCACCATGCTTATTTGTTTTCGGGCGCACGCGGCGTTGGAAAGACCACATCGGCCCGCATCTTTGCCAAGGCATTGAACTGCCGCCGAACTGATGGCCCGACCGCGATGCCTTGCTCCGCGGAAACGGGCGATATCTGCGACTCCTGCCTTGAGATCTCCGAAAGCCGCTCGATCGACGTGCTTGAGATCGACGCCGCATCGCACACCGGCATCGACGATATCCGCGACACGATCCTTGAGAACATCAACGTAAACCCGGCACGCGACCGCTTTAAGATATTCATCATCGACGAGGTCCATCAGCTTTCGCGGTTCGCCTTCAATGCGCTTCTCAAAACGCTTGAGGAACCGCCGCCAAACGTCGTCTTCATAATGGCGACGACCGAGCACCACAAGGTGCCGGAGACGATAACTTCGCGGTGCCAGGAATTCATTTTCCGCACCATCCCGCAACAGAAGATCTTCGAGCGGCTTCGGCTGATCGCCGACGCGGAGAAGATCGATATCGCCGACGAGGCACTTCGCGAGATCGCTCGCTCGGGCGAGGGCTCGATGCGCGATGCCCAGTCGAATTTTGACCAGGTGATCAGCTTTTCCGGAGCAAAGATCGGCCGCGAGGACGTGGTCTCCGCACTCGGCATCGCCGGTTCCGATAACCTCTCGGCCGTCATCAGTGCCGTTGCCGACAATGACGCTGCCTCGATCCTTCGCGTGGTCGATGACCTCGTCTCCGGCGGCCACGACCTTCGCAACTTCTGCCGCGACCTGATGGGATTTGTCCGCGATCTTTCGGTTCTTAAGGTCTCCGGCTCGGAAGAGTTCATCGATGGCTCGGCCTTTCCCGCCGACCAGATGAAGCAGATGGCCGATAGATTCGAGGCTTCGGACCTGTTTCGCATTTTCCATTCGCTCGCCGATACCGAAGTGCGACTGAAGGACGCCCTTCAGAGCCGCTACGTGCTCGAACTCGGGCTCGTCCGCCTCGCCGAAATGAATCGCGTCGCCCCGGTCGAGCAAATACTCGCTCGGCTTGCCGATCTGGAATCCTCGCTCGGTTCCGTTGAACCGCGGGCCGCGATCGCTGCTCCATCTCGGCCTGAGCCGGCCGCCGCGGAAAAAAAAACTTTGAAAACCGAGCCGGTTAGCGTCTCCACACCGCCGCCGCCCGAGGAGCCGCCCTTTTATCCCGAAGAGCCGCCGTTTGAGCCGCTGCCGTACATCGACGATCTGCCGGCAGAACCGGTTCGGGCCCGAACGGAATTCGCCGTGCCCGATGATCTGCCGTCGAAGATCCCGCCGCGGAAGCCCGAGGAACTTGAGCACTTTGAAGTGCCGGCTCTCGATTCGGCGTTCGATGAGACGCTGCTCCGTTCGGGCGAAAGAGCCGTCTTCTTTCGAGTCAACACCGAATTGAAAACGCAGATCCTTCCTGCCGCCGCGGCCGCGGCCCAAGCCGTCGCGGCCGGATCGTACCGAAACTACGAACGCGACCGCGAGCGCTTGATTCCGGACTTTGCCCGCCCGCCCGAAGAGCCGGACGTAGACCTAACGATGCCGGAACCGCCGCCCGAAAATGCCACCACCGATGAACTGCTCGACTACGCCAAACGCCGGCCCGACGTCCGAAAGGTGATGCGGCTATTTCGTGCGGAGCTCGTCGATATCCGCCGCACAGGTGATTGAACCGCTATAAAAGGCTTTGCCGATCCGGCGTTTTCTGCGACAATCAGCGGAAAGGAATGACTCTTAAAAGCCACGTCCCGCTCGCCGCTTTTTTTCTGCTCATTTTCCACCTTGCGGTGGCTTTGCCGGCCGTTGCACAAGACGGCGAATTCTCGATCAATCGCTCGCCGCTTCCCGCTCCGACCGGATTTGTCAACGACTTCGCCGGCGTTATAAGCCCGGAAGACAAGAACAAGATAGAAACCCGTCTTCGCGAATTCCGCCAGGCAACCGGAGTTGAGATCGCCGTTGCGGTCGTCCGGACGACCGGCGAACGCGATATCTTCGATTACTCGCTGGCGGTTGCCCGCGGCTGGGGCATCGGGCTCGATCAGGACGACAATCCTGCTGCACTGCTTTTTATCGCGGTCGATGACCGTAAATACTTTACCCACGTAAGCAAAGACCTCGAGGACGAGCTCCCTGATGGTCTCGTCGGCGACATTCAGCGGCGATATCTGGTGCCCGAGTTTCGCAAGGGCAATTACGGAAAAGGCATCGCCGACACGGTCGAAATGTACATTCGCACCTATGAGGCCCGGGGCAGCGGCTCGGTGCTCGGCCCAACGCAGCCCACCCAAGAAAACGGCACGAACGTTCCGCTTTTCAGCATCTTTTGTTGCCTTGCCATCATGCTGTTCCTGATACTTGTAGCCTGGTCAAACAGGAACAGAGGCGGCAAATCAAAAGACGATAATGACCGCTGGGGCGGCGGCGGATTCGGTGGCGGCGGCGGTGCATTGCCGTGGATCATCCTCGGTGGTTCAGGCAGCGGCTCTTCAGATAGTTCGTCGTCCTGGGATTGGGGAAGCTCCGGCGGTTCGGATTGGGGCGGGTTCGGCGGCGGCGGCGATTTCGGCGGCGGCGGTGCAGGCGGCGATTGGTAACGGAAACATTTATGCAGAATCAATTTTCAGCATTTATTGACGACCTGAAGGCGACTCACGGAAGTAACCTCGCCTCGGTCATCCTTTACGGCTCGGCGGCCGCGGGCGATTTCATCCCGGCACGATCGGATTACAATATCCTCATAGCCCTGCACGAGATAACGCCGAAAGACCTCCGCAAGGCCCATGCCTGCGTCCGCGAATGGCACAAGCTCGGGCATCCCGTGCCGGTTTATTTCACGGTCTCCGAACTCAAGAACGCTGCAGACGTTTTCCCGGTCGAGTTTCACCAGATGGAGGTCGCCCACAAAGTGCTCTACGGAACCGATGTCCTTGCGGGGCTCGCGATCCGCGACGATTTTCTTCGCCATCAGATCGAATACGAGCTCCGCAGCAAACTTCTGCTACTGCGGCGGCAATATATTCCTGCGTCGGCCTCGCCCGAAGGCCTAAAGCGGCTGATGGGCGAAAGCCTGACCAGCTTTTCGGCGCTTTTCAGGGCGATTCTTTTGATGCTCGGCGAAAACCCGCCGAACAAAAAACGCGGCATCGTTGACCGGGCTGTTGCACGCCTCGGGCTTGACGCCGAGGTCTTTGAAATGTTGTTCAGAATAAGGGAAAATGACCGAACACTTGAGATGGATGACCGGGCAGCCGACGATCTCTTCGGTCGCTACCTTTTGCAGGTCGAAAAGACCATTAACTCGATAGATAGTATCGGAAAAAGCTAACGGCGATTGCCGGGGAAGGAGAACAAAATATGAAACGAGCGATCTTACTGACAATAGCGGTGTTTTCGGCAGCTTTCCTTAGCGGCTGCAGCTACAACGAACTGACGGCAAAACAGCAGAACGTCAAAGGCAAATGGGCGAATGTCGAGAGCTCGATGCAAAGGCGGGCCGACCTCATCCCAAACTTGGTCGAAACCGCTAAGATGGCGGGCGTTCAGGAACAAGAGGTCTTCGGCCAGATCGCTGAAGCGCGTTCGCGGCTTCTAAACGCTCAACAGCAGCCCGGCCAGGGCGTCGAGGGCGACAAGAGCCCCGAGCAGCGGCAGGCCGTCATCGAGGCCAACAACAGCTTTGGCGGGACGATCGGACGCCTCCTGATGCTTCAGGAGCAGTATCCGCAGCTTCGCTCGAGCGAGGCCTTTATGAAGGTACAGGATGAACTCGCTGGCACCGAGAACCGGATCAACACCGCGAGGCTCGATTTCAACCAGGCCGTGACGGATTACAACACGACCCGAAACTCATTCCCGGCCGTGATAACCGCAAGCCTTTTCGGGTTTAAAGAGGAACCGTTCTTCCAGGCTGATCCGGATGCGAGGCAAGCACCGACGGTAGGGGATGCGAATACGCTTCGGCGGCAGCAGGCACCGGCCGCAAACAACTAAGCCGTTTCAAAATCCTCGGGAACTGCACATCGAACAGTGATCGCAAGGCCTGTCGTTCGGCTCGAACTGGCAGGCCTTATTTTCACCGATTCCCTCGAATATCATGTCCGCGATCGCCTCCGCGATCGAAAATTGGTTAAGACTTGAATGCCCCGAGCGGATGTCCGAATCCGGGAATCGGGCCTTATCTTTCAGTTGTATGTCAGGATGCTTCATTCCGGATTCAGATCGACCCGATCGACCACGCCAACGATCGCTGAGTCAATAGCAGCTCCGGGTTTGCCGGTTGCGGCGGTCGAGGCTGACCAGCCTTCCTGGGCGATGATGACGATATCGCCTTCACCGGAATCGACCGAATCGAGAGCCAGGCAGGTGTAGTCCATATCTTCGCCTTCGGGTGTGATCTGCCGGCAAAGCATTATCCGCGAACCCTCGTACCGCTGGTTCTTGTGTGTTGCCACAACGTTGCCGATAACCCTTGCAAGCAGCATTTTCTTCCAATTGATCGATTGGCCAATTGACAATTGCCAATTGGAAAATCAACGGCTAGCTCCGATTCAAAACATGCGAGTCTGAATCGATAATTCCAACTATCGTGCAGTCGGTAGGGGTCTCATCGCGTTTGAATGGGAACGAAGCCTCTTTCCCGCGGCACCAGAAGACAAGCTCGCCGACCCCTGCTCCGACGGCGTCAAGAGCGATCATCGGCTTCCCTTTTTCCTTGAGGTCCGCGTCCAGAGTTTGGACAATGAGGAACTTCCGGCCCTCAAGAGCCTGGTTCTTGACGGTCGAAACAACTGTCCCTATTACGCGGGCGATCTGCATTATTTCTTGTAATTTGCGTATGCCACGGCCACTAGCGAAGCAATCAGCAAGAAGCTAAACTCCATTCCGTTTCGGCCGTGGCCGACGACGAACCACCCTTCCGAATAGTGGACCAAACCGATACCGATAGCGAGTTGTAGTGCAAAAACTAGGGCTATGATCCAAATGTAAAAACCGACGGCCAGAAGAACGCTCCCGATGACTTCAAATAGCGTTATCCCCCACGCAACAAAGAAGCCAAGGGGAATGCCTTGTGATCCGAGAAAATCGCCAAAACCGCCGACAGTCCCGTAACTGATCCTCGCTGCCCCGTGGGTAAACATCACAGCCGCAAGCGTGATGCGAATCGCGATCAAAGCCTTATGGTGTTTCTCGGTCTTGGTCATTGCCCTCGCTATTGGTTCGAAGGTCTGCCCGAAAAAACTTCACCATCCAAATCCAACTCGTTATCAAGCTTTTCTTTGCGTTCTTTCAACTCGATATCCATTACTTCCTTTATGATCTTCATCAAAGCTGGAAGCAACTCACCCGCGAATGCGTTCATTGTCTCAGACTGGATCAGCGGCGACACCGCGACGACCTTCTTTCCGATCGGAGTTTGATAGAACGAAATAAGTTCCTTTAGCTCCTGCTCGGTATAGTGTTTGTCGTAGATATTGTAAAGCGACTTTTCTGCAAATCCTTTGAAGTCGATCTCTTTCTCGATACGGTCGATCATCAGATCGAACATTCTGTTCCTATCAGCAGTCGCCTTTTCTCGCCGCTCTTGCCGTTCCGCTTCAGTCAAATCATCCGAAGCGAACAAATCATCGGGTAGAGCACTGTCCATCACACGCTTCTGCTCTTCGATCCCCTTCCTGAAATCGCTTTCGATGTTGGTCAATGCGCCCGTAACTTCGATCAACTCGGCGATCAACTTTCGTTTCGTATCCGGAGTTTGGGGAAGTCCGATGACCGGCAGCAAGATTAGAACGCTAGCGATCGTGGTGAAAATCAAACTTTTCCGCATAGCTAACCTCCAACTAAGAAGAAGTGAAATCGATTGTATCGATAACGCCGATGATCGCCGAATCGACCGGGCAGTCCTTGTTCCCTTCGGCCATGCGGGCGGAGGAACCGCCGACGACGATGACCTTTTCGTGAAACCCTGCCCCGACCGTATCGACAGCAACAACATAGCCGCTCTGGTCAGTCCCGTCGAGATTGA
>ERZ761602.4532-NODE-4532-length-17674-cov-6.387025_pt1 | contig 17674 bp, 17 predicted proteins | sample MGYA00512165_ERZ761602 | MGnify/ENA primary metagenome ERZ761602 (study PRJEB28899, sample SAMN02445085) | bioreactor sludge metagenome | biome: EBPR sludge; isolation source: Thorneside wastewater treatment plant | place: Australia: Brisbane, Thorneside... | reverse complement strand
GGTATGGGGTTTGGGCTGCGATGCAACTGATGACGAAGCCGTCGCCAAAATTTACAACATCAAAAAAAGAAGCGACAGTAAAGCCCTGATTGTTTTAGCCGCTACCGAGCGCGATGTAATGCAATATACGGCTGCCGTGGATTTGAGCCTTTTTGATTTTTTAGGTGAAACGGAGAAACCGACAACCGTGATATACGAACATGGCATCGGCTTTGCTGATAATTTGCTGGCTGACGATGGCAGTATCGCTATCAGGATTGCAAAGGATGAATTCTGTCGTGCATTGATAAAAAGATTTGGGAAGCCAATCGTGTCAACATCTGCAAATTTATCGGGCGAGCCAACGCCGGCTAACTTTTCGCAGATTTCCGACGGACTGAAATCTTCAGTTGACTATATTGTCAATTACAAGCAGGATGATGAAACTCCCGCCACGCCAAGTTCAATCATTAAATGGAGCGATGGAGAGGTGTTTTACATTCGGAAGTAAATTTTTTAAAGTAAAAAGAGGTTACTGCGCCAACATGGTGTATTTGTTGTGTGTGCCGTTTTCTTTGTACGGTTGCGACAAACCATTTGTATCTTTGCCAGTTTGATGGACATTCAATTAAGCGATAAAGAGAGAGCGATCATTAATAAAATAGCACAGACCGCGCAGCAACTTGGTCTTGAGAGCTATTTGATTGGGGGATTTGTGCGCGATAAAATTTTAAACCGCCGAACAAAAGACGCAGATATTGTTTGCGTGGGCGATGGTATCGAACTGGCAAAAGCCGTTGCTCAAACATTCAAGCCCGTGCCGGAGGTGAGTTATTTTAAAAACTTTGGCACAGCACATATTCATACCTCAGATTTTGAGATTGAGTTTGTTGGCGCCCGCAAAGAAAGTTATAAGCAACACAGCCGTAAACCTGAAGTTGAGCCCGGTACATTGGCTGATGACCAAAACCGCAGGGACTTTACTATCAATGCGCTTGCTATTAGTTTAAATAAAAGAGATTTTGGGAAATTGTTAGACCCCTTTGCCGGTATAAAACATCTCGAAGAAAAAATCATCATTACTCCGCTGGAACCGGATCAGACTTTCAGCGATGATCCTTTACGGATGATGCGTGCCATTCGTTTTGCCACACAATTGAATTTTACAATTGCCGAAGAAACCTTTGAGTCTGTGAAAAGAAATGCTGAGCGAATAAAGATTATTTCGCAGGAAAGAATCACTGACGAACTGAATAAAATAATTTTGGCTAACAAGCCATCAGTCGGATTCGACCTGTTGTATAAGTCGGGTCTGCTCAAATTTATTTTCCCTAAAATGGTTGATTTGGCTGGCGCTGAATTCGTTGAAGGGAAAGGTCATAAGGACAATTTTTATCATACACTTCAGGTGCTTGATAATATTTCGGAGCACACAGATGATCTCTGGCTTCGCTGGGCAGCCATCCTGCATGATATTGCAAAGCCTGCCACCAAAAAGTTCGAAGATGGACATGGGTGGACATTTCACGGGCACGAAGTAGTTGGTAGCCGGATGGTGCCGAAAATTTTCGCCCAACTAAAATTGCCGTTAAATGAAAAGATGAAGCAGGTGAAAAAGTTAGTGGAGTTACACCTGCGCCCCATCAGCCTGACCAAAGAAAATATTTCCGATTCTGCAATTCGCAGATTGTTGTTTGATGCAGGAGATGAGTTTGAAGCGCTGATGATGCTTTGCGAAGCAGATATAACGAGTAAGAATAAATACAAGGTTCGGCGGTATTTGGAAAATTTTCAACTTGTTCGCGAGCGTTGCCGGGAAGTGGAAGAAAAGGACCAGATTCGTAATTGGCAACCTCCTATTGACGGGAACCAGATAATGCATTTATTTAATCTAAAACCTTCGCGGGAAGTAGGATTATTGAAAGATGCTTTGAAAGATGCGATCCTTGACGGCGAAGTGGCAAACAACTATGAAGCCGCGCATAATTTTATAATGCAAAAAGCCAAAGAATTGAAGATCGTGAAATAGTTTCACGGCTTTAGCTTTTCAATTTGTTTGTGATATTGCAAATACGTTTCAAGTGCGGCCGAACCATACCAATCATAAATTTCGGGTTTCAAAAGCCCTGCATTAATAGCCGGATCGGTTTGTAAAAGTTTTTGTGTTTCGGCTTTACTTTCGGTTTTGAAAATATATAGCCCTCGGTATCGCTTATCGTTTTTGCCAAAAGGGCCAGCAATAATCAATTTATCTTCATCGACAAGTCTTGCAATGTTTGCGAGGTGTCCGCGAAACAAAGCATTTACTGAATCTTTGTTTTCGATTTTTGCATTGCCGGTTTCCAAAATTACAAACTGGTACATACGCATGCCGTACTCATCTGCCCCGAGTTTGTCGGCGAGCTGCTTATTGTATCCGCTATCAACTGTTTTTTTGGCGTTGCTGCACGAAAAAAGGATCACGAGAATGATGATCATTGAAAAAGTACTTCTCATATACAACAAGGGGGTTAGATGTTGAGAACGTCAATACAGGTGTGTAAATAAACTGAACTGAGCTGTTGCATGGAAAGGAATATTCCTGCTGCAATTGCCCATTCTATTACACTCCAAATTGAGTGAGATGATGATCGAGGTGCTTTGCAAACATGTTGTTCCATTCGGTTTTATTGAGTACACCAAATGAGTGAGATTCTTTGCCATCAAAATGTTCGGCGCCCAATTCCTGTGTTCTTTTAATGTAATTGATCAGCCTTTCCCTTTCCTCTTCAATATTCTTGTCGCTGGTCATGAGGAAATGAGGTGCGGTACGCATATTCTTTTTATAGGGTTCTTCGCTTACTACCATCTTCTTCACAAATGATTTGAGTACCCATCTCATGAAAGGATTTTTGGGACTGGGATGTTTGTCAGTATAGATCAGTTCGTAAGTAACATTACAATGTGCCAGCATTTGACTCGCATTCATTTCGCCCCACAGTGGTTTCGAGTCCGGCGTCAGGGCATTGATTCTGTCAATTACATGCTGCGTTCCTTCAGGAGTAAAAATTTGAATCATGAAAAACTTTTTTTTTGAAAGTGTTGTAAAAATAAAATTTCTACTGAAAATTTCTAGTATTTTTCTTTTCCAATACACAAATATTTAATCAGTGCAATTGTTTGTTCCATCGCATGATAGGTGATGATTTGATGAAACGTCAATTTATCCAACTTCTTCCAAACTTTCTTTTACAGCTTTTGCGGTTGCATCCAAATCTTCGGTTGTCAGAGCATTATTTAAGAACCAACTTTCAAACGCCGATGGCGGTAAATAGATGCCACGTTTTAGCATTGCGTGGAAGAATTTTTTAAACTGCTCAATATTTGACGAGGCTGCACCTGCAAAATCGGTGACTGGTTTGTGGTTAAAGAAAATACTGAGCATGCTTCCGAAATGATTGAGCTGATACGGTTGTCCCCAATGCCTCAAAACATTATCCAGCGCGTCTTTCAGGTATCCGGTCTTAGCATCCAGTTCTGTTAAGAGCGATGGATTATATTTCAATTCCGATAGTAGGGTGTAGCCGGCAATCATCGCGATTGGGTTACCGCTTAATGTTCCGGCCTGGTACACGCCACCGAGAGGTGCAACAACACTCATGATTTCTTTTTTACCTCCAAAAGCGCCAACAGGCATGCCCGCACCGATTACTTTACCATAAGTCACAAGGTCAGCATCAACGTCAAATTTTTCCTGTGCGCCACCGAGTGCTAACCTAAAGCCCGTCATCACTTCGTCAAATATCAGTACTATATTTTCTTCATTACAAATCTTACGCAACCCTTGCAAGAAGCCGTCCTCTGGCAATACGCAACCCATGTTTCCAGCAACAGGTTCTACAATGATCGCGGCAACTTCTCCTTTATTTTCTTCAACGAGCTGTTGAACGGCTTCCAAATCGTTGTAAGCACAGGTAAGCGTATCGTTTGCAGCGCCTGTAGTTACGCCAGGTACCGTTTGAATATTGAAGGTAGCCACGCCACTTCCGGCTTTCACCAAAAAAGGGTCAGCGTGGCCGTGATAACAACCTTCAAATTTGATGAATTTATTTCTGCCGGTATAGCCGCGTGCCACGCGCAGGGCGCTCATGCAGGCTTCGGTGCCACTGTTTACCATGCGAATCAAATCTACATTGGGGCATATAGATTTGATGAGTTCAGCCATTTCAATTTCAAGTTCAGTGGGCGCCCCAAATGACGTGGAATCTGCAACTTTTTCCCTTATTGCATTGATTACAGGTTCATAGGCGTGGCCCAAAATCATTGGCCCCCATGAGGCAATATAGTCTATATACCGCTGCCCGTCTGCATCGTAGAGGTAGGCTCCTTTTGCTTTTTTAATAAACAACGGGGTGCCGCCGATGCTTTTAAATGCTCTTACCGGGGAATTGACACCTCCCGGAATACTTTGTTGCGCTCGTTCGAACAATGATTTGCTGGATTGGTATGTGTACATCTCTTATATATTGTTTTTCACTCTTATTTCATGTATGCTCTTTTAGTTTCCGAAGCAATGCTTCAAAACTTATTTTCAATCCTTTGGGTGAAATATTTATTGGAGTTTCATACAAGCTATTATTCATGTTCATGATTCTTATCTTCAGTGGATTTTTTTCACGTTGCATATATACGTTTGGATCTTTCACTTTTAACATTATGAAACGTTGATCCAGCGCCTCTTTTATAAAAATCTCTGTGATATCTTTCCACTTCACTTTGCCTGTGTTCACTCCGGAGGTGTTGTCAATAAACCCTTCGTTATCGAGAATCATTCCGGGTTGTTTATCAAAAACCTTTTGTGAAAACATTAATGTAAATGCACCGAACAAGATTATAAATATGTAACCGACAATTTTTATTACGCCTGGGTTGTTTGACCTGATAAACCATTCGGGAGTGGTGATAAACAGAAGCCCAAGTATGCACAGTAAGAGTGAAACAATAAAATACTTTATTGGCTTTGTTTTATTTTTTGGGATGATTAGTTCGTTTGCCATTTACATTTCTTGCTAAACAGTCATTGAGAAGATTCTTGTTTGCGGCTGTTTTCGAATCATTCTTAAATCGAAAGCCATCGCGATATTACGCACAAAAGTTCGTCCTTTTTCTGAAACTTGCAGGTTACTGTCTTTTATTTCAATAAGACCGTCACTCTCCATTTCTTTCAGGCGGGCAGTAATTTCAGACATTTCAGGCAAATGCATTTTGGGGTCTTCCCAACTTGTACCCAGATGGCACATGATATGTAGAATATGCCTACGTACAATTAAATCTTCTTCATTCAAAATATGGCCGCGAAAAACAGGGAGTTCGCCCTTGTTCACCCTTTCCGTATAGCCTTCTACAGATTTATCGTTTTGGGCAAATGCATACCAGCTATCGCTGATGGCTGACATGCCAAGTCCTATCATCAATTGAGTGGATGACGATGAATATCCCATGAAGTTGCGGTGAATTGTTTTTGCTTCCATGGATTTGTAAAGATTATCTGTTGGTAGCGAAAAATGATCCATACCGATTTCAACGTAACCTAATTTTTCCAACAGGGTTTTTCCTTTCTCGTATATCTCTCGTTTAATTTCTGCCGAAGGCAAATGGCTTTCGTCAAAGCCGCGCTGGCCAACACCTTTGATCCAGGGGACGTGGGCGTAAGAATAAAAAGCAATACGATCCGGCTTTAGTGATTTGGTCTTTTCAATCGTATGGCTCATGCTTTCCCAGGATTGATGTGGCAGACCAAAGATTAAGTCATGACTCACACTTTTGTAACCCATCTCCCTGGCCTGGCTGGTAACAAGTTCAACGTTCTTAAAAGGTTGAACTCGATTGATAGCTTTCTGAACTTTTAAATCGTAATCCTGTACGCCAAAGCTGCATCGCCTGAAACCTAAATCATACAAGGTTTGCAGGTGTTCTTTCGTAGTGTTGTTGGGATGACCTTCGAAGCTAAGCTCAGGTTGGGCATCAAGTTCGGCTAAACTAAAAATGCCGGTCAGTAATTGACTTAAATTATCGGGCGTGAAGAACGTGGGTGTGCCTCCACCTAAATGCAATTCTTTTATTTTTGGCTTCTGGCCAAGAATCTTTACATATATTCCCCATTCTTTTAAAAGCGTTTTAATGTAGGGATCTTCTACATCGTGACGCTTTGTAATGTGTTTATGGCAAGCGCAAAAAGTGCAAAGGCTTTCGCAGTAGGGTAAATGGATATAAATACTAATACCTTCCGAATGATTGCTTTCGGCAAAACTTTTTTTGAAAGTTTCGATCCATTTTTGGGTGGTAAAAGAGCTGTCATCCCAATACGGAACCGTTGGATAACTCGTGTATCGCGGCCCGGGGATGTTATATTTGTTTATCAGGTTCATTTAAGACTAATTGAATTGCTATATGCGAGGTTGCAATGTGTCAAAGCCTATGAGTGTAGCAGGAACTTACCAGTTTACGCTTGTAGCAAACGTACCGCATCTTTGGCGAAATAGGTAGCAATTAAATTTGCACCGGCTCGCTTGATGGATGTTAGACTTTCGATGACGGCTTTATTTTCATCAAGCCATCCGCGCTCTGCTGCTGATTTTATCATTGCATACTCGCCGCTAACATGATACGCTGAAACCGGCACTGTGACTGCGTTTTTGACCTCCCGAATAATATCAAGATAAGCCATTGCAGGTTTTACCATAACAATATCGGCGCCTTCGGAAACATCCTGCAACACTTCGTCAATTGCTTCAATTCGGTTTGCAGGATTCATTTGATAAGTTTTTTTGTCGCCAAATCCGGGAGCGCTGTCAAGTGCATCGCGAAAGGGGCCATAAAAGCAACTTGCATATTTTGCGGAGTAGCTCATGATACCCACATCGGTGTAGCCATTTTCTTCCAAAGCCATACGAAATGTGCCAATGCGACCGTCCATCATATCACTTGGCGCAATGAAATCAGCACCGGCAGCCGCGTGGCTTAAACTCATTTTTGTTAACACCTCAACTGTTTCATCGTTCAATATTGTTCCTTTTTCAGGATTTACAATACCGTCATGACCATACTGTGAATAGGGATCGAGCGCCACATCTGTCATCACAATCATTTCAGGTACGGCATCTTTGATTGTTTTTATTGACCGCTGCATCAGGCCGTCAGGGTTCCAGCTTTCCTTGCCGGTATTGTCTTTCGTATCATCATCAGCCTTCACAAAAAGTAAAACACTTTTGATGCCCATGCTCCACATTTCTTTTACATCTTTCACGGTTTCGTCCAACGAGCGACGATAATAATTTTTCATGGAAGCAATCTCTTCCACTACGGCTGATCCTTCAGTAATAAAAATGGGGGCAATAAAATCATTTGCTGTTAAAGCTGTTTCGGCTACCATACTTCTGATGGCAGCTGTTCTTCTTGTAATTCTGTTTCTACGTTGTAAATACATAATAAGTTATTTAAGCTTTTTAAACTACGGATGTTCGGAAAAATGATATGCGCCGATTGTTTTGTTAACGATTTCGCTTCAAAATTCTTTCACCGTATTTACAAAGGCCTTTGCGTGATCCACCGGAACATTCGGTAAAATGCCATGTCCCAGATTAGCGATATGAGCGCCTTTACCAAAATTCTTCAGCATTTCTTTAACCTCTTTTTCTATAACAGGGATTGGCGAAAGTAGTTTGGCGGGGTCGAAATTGCCTTGCAAGGCTACCGTGCGTCCCTCAGTAGCGGGAGCCGAATCTGCCAATCTTCTTGCGGTTTCAGGTTCAATACACCAATCTATACCTAGCCCATGTGCACCGGTTGCAGCCATTTCGGGCAGCGAACTCCATGCTCCCTTCGCAAAGATGATGGTTGGTATTCCCTTTTTTAATGCCGCAACAATTTGCCTGATGTATTGCAACGAAAACTCTTCGAAATCTTTTTTACCCAATAGCCCGCCCCAACTGTCGAATATTTGCACAAGATCAGCACCGGCCGCCACCTGGCCCTTTAAATAAGCGATGCTGGTGTCTGTAATCATTTGGAGTAGTTGGTGCGCTAACTCCGGTTGCTGGTAACAAAAAGCTTTGGCTTCATCAAAGGTTTTACTGCCTTTGCCTTGTACCATGTAGCACAACAATGTCCATGGGGCACCTGCAAATCCAATTAACGGCACTCGTCCGTTTAGTTCCTGCTTAATAAGCCTAATGGCATCGAAAACATAATGCAATGCGTCGTTTACGTCGGGTACTCGAATTCGTTGAATATCCATTTGGGTTTTAATGGGCTGTGGCAATAGTGGGCCAAATTTTTCAACCAACTGCACTTCCATTCCCATTGCTTGCGGCACCACTAAAATATCCGAAAATAAAATGGCAGCGTCTACGCCGATGATCTCAATAGGCTGTAGGGTTATTTCGCAGGCCAGTTCCGGGTTCTGGCATCTTTCAAAAAAAGAATATTTTTCGCGTAGCTTTATATATTCAGGTAAGTATCTTCCTGCCTGACGCATCATCCACACGGGAGTGCGTTCCGTTGCTTCACCCAAAAGGGTTTTAATAATCAAGTCGTTTTTTAAATTCGAATCACGTTTCATAATTAAGTTTACGCAAAAGGCGTAAAGAATTTTGCAAAGCGGTTAAAGATTATTGGCTCTCTCTTACAGAACCGAAAATTCAGCCAAAACTGTTGTGTGCGCAAATGTAACAATGCCATCTGTTTTGTGTGAATAAACTTTGACAGATTGGCCATATTGTAGTTGCTGAATAAATATACATTGACGATACTCCATTTAATTAGGGATAAAAGTAATTTTTTACAGTATCAAACATTCCTTGTTCGGAAGAAGTTTTACTGATGATAATTGTGTCAGAGATATCTTTCAATTTTGTATGGGTAGCTCCGGCAAAGGAAAAGACAGGGAGTGTTTTTTTGAGTCTGTTCTTCGCCAGAAAACTTTCAACTGCACTGGGACTGAAGAACATCACTCCGTCATGTTTCTTTTCAATCCTTTGGGGCGTTAAAATCGTTTCGTAAACTATGATTTCTTCTATACGAATGCTGTTTACAAGAAGCGCCTGGGGAACGGTGTCTAATCTTCTATCGCCACAAAAAAAAACTGCTGAATCTATATTTTCATTTAAAATTTTTTGTACCAGTTCGGCGCCGTAAGAGGCATCCCCTACGATGGTACTTTCTGGAAAATTTAGTTCTACCGCTTTTCTGGTTTTACCCGAAATACAAAAAATTTTGAGTTGAAGATCTTGTACTTTTTGCTTTACAACCGCATCAACGGCGTTGGCGCTTGTGAAAATTGCATAGGGATTCTGTTCTACCGCTTTTTCTATCTTTTCTTTCAAACCAGGCGTTTCTATCGGCTTGATTTGTATAAAGGCCGCGCAATCAATAACTATATTTTCAGATGCTGCCTGGTTGATAATCGCTTCATCTAAAACTTTAGTGCTAAGTATGTGAATCGAATTGGTTATCATAACGTCTCGTATCCATCTTCGCGCCATCGGAGAACTAAAAAGATTTTCTCATTTCATCCAAAATATCCTTTCCTCCATTTCGCAATAGCTCTTCGGCAGCAAGTTTTCCTGCCTCATTTATTTGGTTCATTGTAAATATTATTTCTGTTTCAGCTTTTTTGCTTCCATCGGGCAATGCAATATTTCCTTTAAACTCAATATTCATATCAGTCACAACCGCCAGCGCACTAATTGGCATTGAGCAACCACCCATCAGGGCGCTTAAAAAGTCACGTTCAATTTTTACGGCTGTTGCAGTAGCGCTGTGATTTGAAACAGAACACGCATCTATGATTTCTTTATCTTCTTCTCTCGCAACAACCATGATTGCACCCTGTGCGGGTGCCGGAACCATCCAATCCAAATCATAACTATGTTTGGGGCGCACGGCAATTCTTTCTAAACCTGCAGCGGCAAAAATCGCTCCTGCCCAATCGCCTTCTACTACTTTGCGTAAGCGTGTGTTTACATTACCACGAAGATTTTCGATTTGTGTGCCAGGATATTTATTCAGCCATTGCGCTTTTCGGCGGATGCTACTCGTTGCCACGGCCCCGTTAGGATTTGAGCCAACAACAAAAATATCTTTATGTGAGGCCCTTTCTAAAACGGCTGCCTGTATGATTCCTTTTGGCAACTGCACGGGTACATCCTTCATGCTGTGAACGGCAACATCAATTTTGTGATTAAGCAAAGCAGTATCCAGGCTACGTGTAAACACTCCCTGTACGCCCATTGCGTAGAGTGGTGTTTGCAGATCAATGTCGCCTTCGCTGGTAATGAATACTAATTCTGCATGATGCCCGTTTTTTTGCAATATGCTTTTTACAAACTGCGCCTGCCATTTGGCTAACTGGCTTTCGCGTGTGCCGATCCGTATCTTTAATTGCTGCATTATTAGCGCATTTGCAGGTAATCGTTGATGATGCTAATAAACTGGCAACCTTTATCATCCCTGATTTTAAGGTTTACAGCAAGTTGTTTCACTGCTTTTTGAGCGCGGGCAACTTTTTCGGTTTCATCAATCAATTCTTTATTATTGTAAAATTCGCAGACTTGCGTATGAAGGGTATCAATTTCGTTCAGCTTTTCTTTCCAGGTTTTAAGATGCAAAGCATAGTGATACTCGCGCAACCATGTTCTGAATTCGCCTTTATAAAAATCAATAATGGCCTGAGCTTTTGGAACTTCGGCTTCTCTTTTGGCTAAAGTTTTGTGTAAGATAAATTTCGATATTTCGTCAACATCGGTAACTGTTATGCCCGAGATACGTTTTACATCCGGGTGAACATTCACCGGCACAGAAAGATCTAATACCAGCTTTTCATTAATCTTAGTAAAATGACAGGGAAGAACAGTTGGCTCTGTTGCATTCGTACAAACAATTATAACACTTGCATTGTCTATTTCTTTTGAGATTTCGGTATATGGTGCAAACGAAATATTGTTGGCTTCGGCCAATGTCCGGGCTGTTTCATCAGTGCGGTTCATTGTCGTTACTGACGTGTTGGGTAAATAAGTTCTTATGTTTTTACAAACGTTGGAACCAAATTTACCCGCGCCAATCACCAACACTTTTTTATTCTCAATACCCGGTGTTTGCTGCAGCAGCTCGATGGCCGCAAAAGATACCGATACGGTTCCGTTGCTTAAATCAGTTGTTGTTTTTATTTTTTTGGATGCCTGATACACGAAATTTAATATCCTGTCCATCACGGGGCCGATGAGTTGAAATTTCTTTGAAAGATCAACAGCTCTTTTCAACTGGCCTAATATTTCGTAGTCGCCTAATATTTGCGAGTCGAGCCCGGCGGCTACTTTATAAATGTGATCCAGGGCATGTTCGCCATTTTTGAAATATCCAAATTCAAAAAATGAATTTTTATCACCTTTAGTTCGGGAAACAAGTAGTTCTGCCAGTTGAAATACAGAATCGGAAATCCCGTAAATCTCTGTGCGGTTGCAGGTACTCACTACAAATACGCTTTCGATTCCAGTAGCCTTTGCCGCTGCTGCAATTTCGGTAAAACTCTCCGGTGTAACAGAAAATGTACCGCGTGTTGCAGCATCGGCTTTATGATAGTTAATTCCTGCAACGCAGAACTTATCTAAAACCTGTTTTGATATATGGAACTCCTCAGCAGGCATAATAAGCGGCAAAAGTAAAATTGTTAAGCCGTAGTTAAGTCATTTTTTTGTCACGAAGTGTATTATTTGATTACTACGTTGTTCACAAATTATTTTAACTTGAACTCATAAACAAAATTTAAATTGATTCAATATGCTTCACCCATCCACATTAAAATTTCTTGTAGGCCTGAAAAAAAATAATAACAAAGCCTGGTTCGATGAACATCGGAAAGAATATGACGCCGCACGCGAAGATTTTAACGCTTTTATTCAAAAAGTGATTGATGCATTTTCAAAAAGGGAGCGTTCCTTGGCACACGTCAAAGCAAAAGATTGCATGTTTCGTATTAACCGCGATGTAAGATTTTCGAAAGATAAGCGCCCCTACAAAACAAATTTTGGCACTTACATTAATGCCGAAGGGAAAAAATCCCTGACGGCTGGCTATTATTTTCATTTTGAGCCCGGCAATAGTTTTATGGGCGGCGGTATGTGGATGCCTGAACCGGCTGAGTTGGCAAAGGTGCGGCAGGAAATTGACTATAACCTGCCGGAATTTAAAAAGATTGTCACGTCAAAAAAATTCAAGAACGTTTACGGCGGTTTATCTTCAGAGAAAGACTATATGTTGTTGCGGGTTCCCAAAGGGTTTGAAGCCGACAATCCTGCCGCAGAATATCTAAAATGCAAGAGTTTTGTTGCCACAGCGGTAATAAGTGACCCGGAGCTTACGGATAAATGCATTATTACAAAAACGGTACAAGCTTATGAAACGCTGCAGCCCCTTGTAGCTTTTCTTAATGAAGCCATTGTATGATTTGCAAGTATTATTTACATCAACCTTGTTCATTCATATAAAAAGGTTATTTTGATGCCCGTTAGTTAATCGGCATTACAGAAAAACATGTCAGAACGCAGCAATTTTTTTATAGGAGTATACAGGTTTTTGCGAATGCGTGGCAAACGTATGTTCGACAGGTTTGTGAACGACAGACTTAAACACGGCGTGCTCACAGCAATTCCATTTTGGGCCGGCTCATTTATAGTTGCCGTAATTGCGGTAATCTACGCCTCGCTTTTTCATCACGCAGAACTCGCTATGTTTTGGTTGCTGGGGTTTAAAAAATGGCTGGTGTTTTTAATATTGCCGACCGCTTTTATCCTTTCCTGGTGGGTTGTAAAAAGATTTGCACCGTACGCTAAAGGAAGCGGTATCCCACAAGTGATTGCAGCCGTGGAACTGGCGGCACCGGAAACTGATAAAAAAATCTCAAAGCTGCTAAGCCTCCGCGTTATGGTCGTCAAGGTAATTTCGAGCCTTGTGCTGGTTTTAGGTGGCGGCAACATTGGACGCGAAGGCCCCACGGTTCAAATCTCAGGGTCTGTTTTCAATTTCATCAACAGTATTATTCCAAAATGGTGGCCCAAAGTGTCGCACAAGAACATGATTCTTACAGGGGCAGCAGCAGGGCTTTCCGCCGCTTTCAATACACCGCTCGGTGGAATTGTTTTTGCGGTGGAAGATCTCACCAAAATTCATTTCAGTTATTTTAAAACCGCCGTTTTTACCGCCGTCATCATTGCGGGTTTAACTGCCCAACAACTGGCCGGTTCGTACTTATATCTCGGATATCCTGCTGTTGCCCAACTTGGTTTTAAGGAATATGCGGTTGTGATTTTAGTGGCCGCAATTGCCGGGCTTTCTGCTGCCGTCACAAGCAAAATAATTCTGGCTATTCTGAGGCTCAGAAAAACTCTCAAAACCAATAAAGACCAGGTTGTTTTTCTTTTTAGCTCGGCCATGGTTGTTGCAAGTTTTGCCTATTTTGTTCATGATAGTATTTTGAGTTCTGGGAAAGACCTGATGGAACACTACCTGTTCACCAGCGACAAACACGCTGCAGGATTTATTCCACTGTCGCGAATTCTTGGGAACACGCTGTCATTTACTACCGGCGGTGCGGGAGGCATTTTTGCGCCGGCACTGAGTAGCGGTGCCTCAATCGGAAGCGCAGTTTCAGGTTGGTTTGAACTCAGTGCCCCGCAAACAAATGTAATGATGCTCGCAGGTATGGTAGGCTTTTTAACCGGCATCACACGCTCGCCATTCACCTCAGCTATTCTCGTATTGGAGATGACCGATCGCCACAGCATTATTTTACACCTGATGACCGCTGCTTTGGTTGCCAGTATTTTTGCCAGAATTATTGCGCGCAGGTCATTGTATGATAGCCTGAAGATTTCTTACATGAAAGAACTTGACGCTGCACCAGGAACCCAAGCTTCCAAAGCCTACACATAACATTCATAATTATTTGCAGCCGGTTTTTTTTATTAACATAGGTCAATGGTCTGGCTCTTACCTGTGCAATATTTTTGCAGTATTAAAAAACAAATAAAAAATTAAAAAATTATGGCAATCTGGACGATAGACCCCATGCACTCCGAAATTGGTTTTAAAGTAAAACATCTGGTTATTTCAACGGTTTCGGGAAAATTTGGAGCATTTGAAGGAACGGTTGAAACAGAGGGTGATAGTTTCAACAATGCGAAAGTAAATTTTAACGCGGATATTAACAGTATTGACACGGGTGTGGCCGACAGGGATGTGCACCTGAAGTCTCCCGACTTCTTTGATGCGGTGAATAACCCAAAGCTCACTTTCGAGTCAACAAGTTTTACAAACAAAGGTGGCGACGATTACGAATTGCAGGGTAATATCACTATCAAAGGTGTAACTAAAGCCATTACTTTGCATGTTGAATACGGCGGTACAGGCCCCAACGCTTACGGGCAAACCATTGCAGGCTTTGAGCTAACCGGGAAAATCAACCGTAAAGATTTTGGGTTGAACTGGAGTGCCGTTACTGAAGCCGGAGGCATTGTGGTAAGCGATGATGTGAAACTGGCGATGAACATAGAGGTTGTGAAAGGATAAAGTTTAATAATAGGATTGAAAAATTAACCGCCCCGAATTGTGGCGGTTTTTTTTGGCAGTATAATTTATTTTCGAAAATAGAAAATCATCAATCTTAAATCATCAATTTAAAATTACATTTGCTTCCATGCAATTTTCGGAGGTCATTGGGCAAACTGGTTTAAAAAAAGAATTATCGCAACTGATGCAGGAAAACCGGCTGGCGCACGCCCTACTTTTTTTGGGGAAAGAAGGCAGCGGAGCACTACCACTTGCGATTGCATTTGCGCAGCATATAGTTGCATCATCGCCTGATTCGCACCCCGAAGAGAAGGGGGAATCAGTTGCATCGTTATTCGGAGAAATTCCGGAACCTTCGCAACACACCCGGCCTGGCACCGAGCGGGAAGTGCTTCTTCATCCCGATGTACATTTTAGTTATCCTGTGGTTACAAAGAAGTCGGGAACGCCAACCATAAGCACGGATTATGTTAGTGAATGGAGAGAATTTATAAAAAGCTACCCTTACGGGAATGTGTACGACTGGCTGCAATTTATTGATGCGGAAAATAAGCAGGGGAACATTACTGCCGCCGAGTGTAACGACATCATTCGTAAATTAAGCCTGAAAAGTTTTGAAGGAGGGTACAAAGTTTTGATCATGTGGATGCCCGAGTATTTGGGCACAGAAGGCAACAAATTACTCAAACTGATTGAAGAGCCGCCGGAAAAAACCGTTTTTCTATTGGTGGCTGAAAACGAACCGCAAATATTGCCCACCATTTTAAGCCGCTGCCAAATCATTAAGGTTCCGGCGCTGGAAAATGCCGAAATTCGGCAGGCACTAGTGCAGAGAAATAGTACTGACCCCGTGAGTGCAGAAAGGATTGCCTCGGTGAGCGAAGGAAACTATCGCGAAGCCCTGCAAATGGCGCAACATGCGGATGAGGACTGGCAAAGCCTACTAAGGGATTGGCTGAACGCGATTATGAAAACCGGATCAATGGCGCAAGTGAAATGGGTGGACGAAATTGGAAAGCCTGGCCGTGAAAAGCAAAAACAGTTTTTAAGGTATTTTAATCATCTTCTGCAGCTTGCCGTCAGAATAGCTGTGATTCCTCAAGCCGCTGAACAGTATCCTGAGAAAGATGTGGATTTTGCAAACCGGTTGAACAGGATTACAGGTATAGAACAGCAGCAGGCGTTGGTTGAAGAACTGGACAAAGCGGCATACTATATTGAACGAAACGCCAACGGAAAAATATTATTCATGGCGCTTACCATTAAAATTTATCATATCATTCATCACAAAACTGTATTTTTGAATGAATGAAGCAGAGCGAATTAGTGAGGCTGATTATTTTTTAACGGAGGGAAGCATGTGTGCGAAAGGAGCGAAAGCAAACTCGGGTGTATAAATAATAAATTGATTTTCAGTTTATAGAATATTTGAAAACTACGTTTAGCCATTTGGCGGTAGTTATTTTATACCCGCTATTTGCCCAAGGCTTTTGTACAAATCTTTCTCTACATTTTTTTAAATTCGCGAACCGGTCTGTTATTCGTCATTTCGAGTGTAACGAATGTGGAGCGGGAAATCTCAGAAAATAGTGAGATTCACCCGTTTCGCTTTGCGCCGATAGAAATGACGGGGGTAGGTGAGAGGCTATAGGATGCTATTCGTACAATTGCCGAAGTGTGCGACGCAAGGGTGTGGCCACATATTTTGTAGCCGGTTCAATAAAATATATTTGTAATGGGTTGTGCAAGTTGTGGTACTGCAAATGGATTGAAGCCGAACGGTTGCCAGAGCAACGGTGGGTGCAGTACGGGCGGCTGCAACAGAATGAACGCTTACGATTGGCTGCATAACCTGCCTATGACGAGCGATTTTTGCAATGTGGTGGAAGTGAGCTTTAATAAGGGTGCGCGCAAGGATTTTTTTCGCAATCCTACGTTACATTATTTTGAAAAAGGTGACCTGGTGACTGTTGAGGGCGTGAGCGGTGTTGATGTGGGTGAAATTTCGTTGACAGGGGAAATTGTTCGTTTGCAAATGAAGAAATACGGAGCGAAAGAACACAACCCCGATATGAAAAAGGTACTACGCGTGGCTACTGAGCGTGATTTGGAGCAACGGCGCACGAATAAGCTGAGAGAACCGGAAGCGGTGATTCGCAGCCGGGCAATTGCGAAGCAACTAAACCTGAACATGAAAATCAGCCAGGTAGAAATGCAGGCTGACGGAAGAAAGGCCACGTTTTTTTATATCGCCGATGGCCGCGTAGATTTTAGGGAATTGATAAAAGTGTATGCGTCTGAGTTTAGGGTAAAGGTGGAGATGCGCCAGATTGGGGCACGGCAGGAAGCCGGGAAAGTGGGCGGCATAGGCAGTTGCGGCCGCGAGCTTTGTTGCTCAACATGGCTGACGGATTTTAAGTCGGTGAATACTACCGTTGCGCGTTACCAGAATCTTTCCATTAATCAAACCAAACTGAGTGGCCAGTGCGGCAGGTTAAAATGCTGCCTGAACTATGAACTGGACACCTACCTGGATGCTTTACAGGGATTTCCGAACGATTGCGAACAATTGCAAGTGCAGAAAGGAACGGCTCATCTCATTAAAAAGGATATTTTCAAAAACCTGATGTGGTATGTATTACCCGACAGTAATAAACATTACCCTGTGGCCATTGAGCGTGTGCGAAAAATTAAATCACTGAACCGGCAAAATGTAATTCCCGAAGAATTGGAAGCGGTGGAAATTGTTTCTACAAAAGTGAGGGAAGCGGAACCCGAGTTTGTGGATGTAGTAGGGCAAATTTCGTTACGGACACTTGAAAAAGCGGATAGAAAGAAACGGAACAGCCATAAACAAAGAAGCCATAACCGAAGCCAGGCGAATGGGGAAAACGGCATTAAGCAGCAGGCGGATACTCAAAATAACGGGCAACAGGGTAAACCTAAGAATCCTCAACAACAACAGCAGGGAAATAAAAAACACAGGTTCAACAAGCCTAAAAACTAACGAGCTGATAATTATTTTACAACTCCCGGAAAAGTGGGAGTTTTTTTGGACGTTTCATAAATATTGTCATTTTATTTAATATTAAAT
>ERZ761602.4531-NODE-4531-length-17677-cov-6.853422_pt1 | contig 17677 bp, 13 predicted proteins | sample MGYA00512165_ERZ761602 | MGnify/ENA primary metagenome ERZ761602 (study PRJEB28899, sample SAMN02445085) | bioreactor sludge metagenome | biome: EBPR sludge; isolation source: Thorneside wastewater treatment plant | place: Australia: Brisbane, Thorneside... | reverse complement strand
AGATACGTGTAATGGACAGCGTATTGATGGGTTTCGCTGCGCTCTACCCATCCTACAACTTACGGAACCGTTCGGTCTCCTCCGATCCGACGATGCACAAAACTTTCTTTGCGCAATAAAAATTTTGCGCTATGATTTCTTAGCGCAAACTTGGAGGGGGATTCATGGATAACATCGCGGGGCCGCCGGTCGAAGGCGACAATTTTTTTGGCCGCGAGGCCGACATCAACGCCTTGCGAGCACTGCTCGAACATCACGACCTGCTGCTGCTCGGGCCGCGACGCATCGGCAAGACTTCAATCGCCCGCGCCCTGATGCGCGTCATGCGCGAGGCTGGGTGGCGGGTCGTCGAGATCAACGTCGCCACCTGCGACGACGAACGCGCCTTTGTCGAGAAGCTGGAAACCGCCTTGCGCCAAGAGACCGCCTCTCTCGGCGACAAGCTTTGGGACTCGGTCGGCGCCTCACTCAATGCGATCCGCGCGCGAATCCAGGCGATCCGAATCCCGGTTCCCGGCGCCGGTTCGCTCGGCGTCGAACTGCGCGCCGCGCCGACCAAAGACTGGACGACCGTCGCCAGCGAACTGGTCGCGCTGATCGCGGGGCTCGATCAGCGCTGGCTGATCTACGTCGATGAACTGCCGATCATGCTCCTGACCCGCATCATCCGCAGCGACCCGACGACCGGCGTGGAGCGCGTGCGCCGCTTCCTCGACTGGTTTCGCAACGACGTGCGGGGGCTGCCGGGCGCGGGGCGGGTGCGCTGGCTCGTTTCGGGTTCGATCGGTCTGGACACGCTGGTTCAGCAGCACGCCATGGCCGACACCATCAACACGCTCCGCCAGGTCACGTTGCCGCCCTTCAGCGAGCCGGAGGTGATCGCGATGCTCGATCGGCTGGGCGCGCGCTACGGGCTGGCGCTGGCCGCCGCCGACGCCGCGAAGCTCCTCGCCGGGATTCAGTGGCTGCAACCCTACTACGTCCAACTCGCGTTCAGCGAGCTGCGCGGTCTGCTCGCCGGGCAACCCGGAGCCGCGCCGGGCACGCTGATCGACGCCACCATCGAGCAAGTCGCGCGATCGGCGGCCGACAACGATTTCCACCATTGGGAACAGCGCCTGGCCGTACAGCTTGCGCCGGCGACAGCGGGACATGCCCGCGCCCTGCTCAGCCAAGCGGCGATGACCCGCGAGGGGGCCAGGGTCGAGTTACTGCTGGCGACGCTAGCCGAGCGCCTGCCGAACGCCACCGCCGAGGAAGTGCAGCGACTCTTTATCGATCTGCGCGACATCCTGCGGCGCGACGGCTACTGGGGCGCCAACGAGGGCGCCGAAGGACGGCGCTACCGCTTCCTGCTCGAACCGTTGCGGCGCTGGTGGCTGCGCCGGAACACGCCATGAACACGTCGACCACGGGTCCGCGCCATTACAACCCCGACTGGCTCGACGACGACGCCTTGGTCGCCGGTTTCGTCGCCCGGCAAAGCGAATTCGCTTTCCTGCGCGACGAACTGGCCCGCGCGCCGCGCGTCGGCAGCGTCCAGCACCATCTGCTGGTCGGGCCGCGCGGCAGCGGTAAGACCACTTTGCTGAAGCGCCTCGCGGTCGCTATCCGGCGCGACGAGGATTTGCGCGATCATCTGGTCGCGCTGTCGTTTCCCGAGGAGTTGTATCAGGTCAAGCACCTCGCCGATTTCTGGTGGGCCGCTGGCGAAGCCCTGGCCGACGAACTCGACCGGCTCGGGCAGCAGGCCGCGGCGGAGCGACTTTACGCGGCGGTCGACGACTATCGCGCCGGAGCCGCCGCCGACGCCCGTTCCGATGGAATTTCCGACGCCGGCCTGGCGCGGCTGCAAGCCGCTTGCGGCGAACTGGGCCGGCGACCGGTGCTGCTGGTCGACAATCTCGACCTGGTCTTCCAGCGCATCGACAAATCCGGCCGCAGGCTCAAGGACCCGCACGCGGCCGCCTACTGGGCCCTGCGCGAAGCCCTGTCCACTACCACCGCGCCCATCGTCATCGGTGGCTCGATCCGCCTTTCGGAGCCGTTCACCGATTACGACAAGGCCTTCTATGACTTCTTCCTGCCCAAGCGACTCGGCAAGCTGCCGCGCGCCGAGGTGTTTCGCGTCCTCGAAACGCTCGCCGAGCAGCAGGGCGTGCCGCAGGTCAAGGAACGACTACTAACTCGCCCGAGCCGAATCGACGCCCTTTACGAGCTGACGGGCGGCAACCCGCGCGCGCTCGGCCTGATTTTCGAGTTGCTGCGCGAAGGACCCACCAGCCGCGCGGTGGAAGACTTCGAGCGCCTGATGGACCTCACCACGCCCTACTACAAGGCGCGCTTCGAGGATCTCGCGGAGCAGGCGCAAGTGGTGATGCACGCCCTGGCCGTGCGCCGGCCTAGCGGCGACGGCCTGCGCTTCGGCCACACCGCCGCCGAAATCGGTGCGCACGCTGGTTTGGCGACCAATACCGTCTCGGCGCAGCTCGACGTGCTCGAACGCGAGGGCCTGGTCGAAAAAAACGCCGCGCACGGCCGCACCCAGTACCGCATCGCCGAGCAACTGTTTCGCCTCTGGTTGCAGATGCGCGCCACCCGCCGCATCCGCCAGAGCGTCACCGGGCTGAGCGAATTTCTTGAGGCGATGTTCGATCTGGATGAACTGAAAGCCTGCCTGAGCCGGGAATCGGGAGCCGGACCGCTCGCCGCGGCGTGGTTGAGTTTCGCCGTCGCCAGCGGCGGCCACGCGGCATCCTTGCGGCGGGGGCTTGAAGCGCGCGGCGCCGACTACGTCCTGGAACAGGTCCACGCGGACGGCTCCCAGTTCGACGACTACCTGCCGGCGGGCGATCTGTCAGCCGAACTCGACGCCATCGTCCGCCTGCGCCAACGCCTGAGCGATTGCCGGGGCGGCGGCCTGACTTCCGCTGAGCAGGACGCACTCATCGGTTCGCTGGACCTCACGCTGGCCGCCAAGCAGGCCAGCGTCGAGGCGCTTTGCGATCCGGCGCGCGCGCCCGAGGAAGTTGCGCGCCTGCGCGGGCTCTTGGCCGCCGAACGCCGGCGCCTGCGTAGTCGCGGCCTGGGGGACGACGACCTCGCGCGGCTGTTCCGCCTGCGCGCCAAGGGCTATCTGCCCTTGCCCTGGCTGACCGTCGGCGACGCGGAGGCAGCGTTGCTGGAACCTGACCGCGCCACCATCGCCGCCCTGATCTGGCGACTGCTCGGCGCGCGGGAGTGGGCGAAGTTCGCCGACGACGCCGAGGCGCGGAACTGGCTGGAGTGGGGCAAGCGGGAGGCGCACGCCGCCACTTCGACCGAGTGGGCCAACATCGCCGGCGCGATGCGCCGCAGCGGACGGCCGGCTCCGGCGGCCGAGGCGCTCGATCAGGCCTTCCAGATGGGTGAGAGCGCGCGCGCCTGGTACGAACGGGGCGCCTTGTTGGATGCCGGCAAGGGCGATGCGGCCGAAGCCGAGGCGGCCTACCGCCGGGCGATCGAACTCGATCCGGCGGATGCCTGGCCATGGAACAGCCTGGGCTTCCTGCTCAAAAACAAGCTCCAGCGCTTCAACGAAGCCGAGGCGGCCTACCGCCGGGCGATCGAACTCGACCCAGCGTTTGCCTGGGCGTGGAACAATCTGGGCTTCCTGCTCGCCGACCAACTCAAGCGCTTCGACGAAGCCGAGGCGGCCTACCGCCGGACGATCGAACTTGATCCGGCGTTTGCCTGGCCGTGGAATAACCTGGGCCTCCTGCTCGCCGACCAACTCAAGCGCTTCGACGAGGCCGAGGCGGCCTACCGTCGGGCGATCGAACTCGATCCGGCGGATGCCTGGCCGTGGAACAACCTGGGTGTCCTGCTCGCCGACCCGCTCAATCGCTTCGACGAAGCCGAGGTGGCCTTCCGCCGGGCGATCGATCTCGATCCGGCCACGGAAGTCGCGGATTGGGCTCGCATGAACCTCGGCCAATTGCTGGAACAACAGAACCGACCCGACGAAGCGATCGAGGTCTATGCTCGGGCCAGCGAGCGGAACACCCGGTTTCGATCCTCTTTTCAACAGCGGGCGGCGCGCTTGAAGGACCGTGCGCTCGTGGAATCGGCCCGGCGTGCTTGGCGTGCCAACGACCCGACGGCCTTGCGCGAGGCGTTGCGGCGTCTGCGCGCCGAGTCCGCCGACCTGGCGGGAACGTTGGTCGACGAGGCTTTCGTCGAGGGCGTGCTGGCGCCGGCCTTGACCTGCGGGACAGCGGCCCGCGACTTGCTCAAACTGCTGCGCGAACTGGGTTTCGAGCCATCGGCCCGCCCGCTGCTGCTGGCTTTCGAGGCGGCGATCACGAACCGCCCACAAAGCCTGGACGAACTCGAACCCGAAGTTCAGGGCGCGGCCAAGCGCATGTTCCAGCGGCTCACGGGCGACGGGAAACCACCGGCGGAGCTTGGTATTGGCTAATATACCCAGGACGGCGGCTTGCCACCGGCCGCGCCGAATCCAACAGGAGCGATCCATGACCCCACCCCTGGCGACCCCGATTCCGGATACGACAACCGAAGCCTGGCGCGACAACCTGCGCGGCAAACTGGACGCGGAACTTACCGGACCCCGTCCCGCCGGGTGGTGGACGGGCCGACCGCCGCAAGACTGCCCCGGCTTGCAACCGGACGGTACGTTGACCTCGCTGCCGCTGCCGAATCTGGCGACCTGTACTCGCCAACAGGTGTCGGATTATTTCGACAATACCTGGACGCTGACCGAGACGCTGTTTTCGGGACTGAAAAGCGAGGAAGCGTTTTTCCGCCCGCCCTACCATCACTTGCGCCATCCGATGATCTTCTATTTCGGTCATCCTCCGGCGTTGTACATCAACAAGCTGCGGGTGGCCGGCTTGATCGAACAGCCCCTGAATCCGTACTTCGAGCGGCTGTTCGAAACCGGCGTGGACGAGATGCGCTGGGACGACCTGTCCAAGAACGAGATGCGCTGGCCCCGCATCCAGGAGGTTCACGCCTACCGCCAGCAGGTGTATCGCACCGTGCGGCGGGTGATCGAAACCCATCCCGACCTGGCGCCCGGTCACGCGCCCATCACCCAAGACCATCCGCTGTGGGCGCTGTTCATGGGTTTCGAACACGAGCGGATTCACCTGGAAACCTCCTCGGTGCTGATCCACGAATTGCCGTTGGCGCTGGTCCAACGACCCGCCGAATGGCCGACGCTGCATCCGACGGCCGGTCGGTCGGCGGGGAGCTTTCCGCCCCGCGTCGGGTGGGATTGTCCAACCAACGATCCGATCGGCGTGCCGGGCCAGCCGGTGACGCTCGGCAAGCCGTTCGACTGGCCTTCCTACGGCTGGGACAATGAATACGGCCGGCGCGAGACCGCCGTCCAGCCGTTCCAGGCCAGCCGCTACCTGGTCAGCAATGGCGAATTCCACGCCTTCGTGACCGCCGGCGGTTATCGCGAGCCACGCTACTGGTCGGAAACCGGCTGGGCGTGGCGCTCGTTCCGCAACCTCAAATGGCCGACATTCTGGGTTCTGGACGGTCCCGCCGGCCTGCATCGCTATCGGCTGCGCACACTGTTCGAGGTGATCGACATGCCCTGGGATTGGCCGGTCGAGGTCAACCACCACGAGGCCAAGGCGTATTGCGCGTGGCGTACCGAACGGGAAAACGCGCCCTACCGGCTGCCCAGCGAGGCCGAGCATCAAGCGCTGCGCGACACCCGGCAACGCGCGGCGGCATCGGTCGGCGCCGAATCCGATCCGGTGATGCAATTCGACGGCGCGACCCTGGCGCGGGAATGCGGCTGGAATCTCAACCTCGCCCACGGCTCATCCAGGCCGGTCGATGCCGGCCAGCCGACCGAAGCCGGTTTCCACGACGTGTTCGGCAACGTCTGGCAGTGGTTGGAGGATCATTTCAACCCGCTGCCCGGCGCCAAGGTGCATCCTTATTACGACGACTTCAGCACGCCCTGCTACGACGGCCAGCACCAAATGATTTTGGGCGGCTCCTGGGTCTCCACCGGCGATGAGGCGAGCCTCTGGTCGCGTTTTCACTTCCGCCCGCACTTTTTTCAGCACGCCGGATTCCGGCTGGTGCGGAGCGAGGGCGACGGCGGCGCGGTGCGGCTGGATCGGGCCGGTTCGGCGGGCCAAGTGTACGAAGACCCGCAAATTCTCAACGAATACCTGCTCTTGCACTATGGTCCGGCCGAAGAGCAGATGCCCCACGCCTTCGGGCCGCGCGACGCGGTCGAGTTTCCGGTTCGTTGCGCCCGCTGGTTGCTCGACGCCGCCGGAGAATATGGCGTGCCGGCCGCCACGGCGCTGGATATCGGTTGCGCGGTGGGCCGGGCCAGCTTCGAGTTGGCGCGCGTTTACCCAAGCGTGCTGGGCGTGGACCTCAGCCGGGCGTTCATCGACGCGGCGGAAACCCTGCGCCGCGATGGCGAGTTGCGCTATTTCCGCAAGGACGAAGGCACGCTGGGCGCTACCCTGAACGCCATGGTCGATCCCGCCATCGACCGGAGCCGGGTCCGTTTCCGCCAGGCCGACGCCTGCTCGCTGCCGGCCGAACTGGTGGATTTCGACGCCGTGTTGCTGGCCAACCTGCTGTGCCGGTTGCCCAGCCCCAAGTCGCTGCTGGGGCGACTGGGCGGGCCGCGCGGGCTGGTCAAGGTCGGCGGTCTGCTGGCGATCTTCTCGCCCTACAGTTGGCTGGAACAATTCACGCCGCCGGAAGCGTGGCTGGGTGGTTACGAGCGGGAGGGCGATCCAGTAACAAGCACGGCGGCGCTGGCCGAGTTTCTGCGGGCCGAAAACTTCGAACTGTTGCGCGAGGCCGACGTACCGTTGGTCATTCGCGAACATGTCCGCAAATATCAATACATCGTGACGCACGCCATGTTGTGGCGGCGGATCAAGTGATGGTCTGGAAATCCGGCTTCGGCGGGCTGGTCGCCGCCCTGTTGCTGGCGGGAACGGCGGTCGCCGCCGAGTTGCCGGCCTGCCTGACCCGCGCGGCGGACGAAACGACGCGCGCCGCCGTGATGAAGGCCGCGCCGGCCGATGAGGAGCTGCTGGCCCGGCTGGCCTACGCCGAAGGTCGCTCCACCGGCTTCCCCGACGATCCCCGCGTTTATCGAGGCATCGCCTGGGGGGTGATGAACCGGGCGCGGTTGAGCGAGATTTCCGCCGTCGCGCGCCGCCAGTACGGTGATGGAGTGGCCGGAGTGATCTTTCAACCGAAGCAGTTCAACCCGGCGGTCTCGCTCCGTTCGCCGTTCTCGAACGATTTCCTTTGCCCGCAAGACTCCGCCCGCTGGCGGCTGGCGGTGGACGCCGCCAGCGCGGCCTTGCGTGGCCGGGACAATCCGTTCATCCAAACGCCATGGGAACAGCGAAGCGGTCGGTCGTTGGTGGTCAATTTCTACTACCCCCAATCTTCCCAGGCGCTGGGTCCGCTGGCTCCCTGGGAAGATAGCCGCGCCCTGCGTTTCATCGGCGACCCGGCCCCCGACAGCAAGCTTCCACCGGCGGAGCGCATTCGTTTCTACCGGCTCGCTCAACCGCCGGGCGACTTGCGCGACTCGGCGCCCCCAAAGTAGAACCCGCTCCCGCTGACTCGCCCCCGCATCGCTCGAAGGCGATGGGTTTCGCTACGCTCAACCCATCCTACAACCCTCATTGTTTTTCGTAGGATGGGTTGAGCGTAGCGAAACCCATCGATACGGGGCGAAACCACCACGTGGGTCCGAACGGTTACGTTTTCGAGCCTTCCCGGCCCCTTTTCCGCGCCGCCCGCAATCCGCATGATTTAATGAGTACACTGTATGCGGGACTAACGGCGAGTTTTGTCATGCACCCTAAAATCCATCCCCTTTCGGGAGGCGCAAGTTGGCGTCGGGCGGAAAAACCCGCAATGTCGGACCCAACCCTGGTCGAAACTCCGACATGGTTGAACGCTTACTTCTGGGGAACGGCCTTTCTGTGGACGTTGCTCGTGCTAGCGTTGGCGGCATGGCATCATCTTAGCGACCTGGCGGTGGCGTGGTTCACCAGCGACACGCCAGACCCGGCGGTCGTGACCGTGGCCGGTTATGGCGCATCCTGGGGACTGGGACTCCTGGGATTGGCGGCAATGCGTTGGCGGCTGCGCGGACGCCTAATTGGACAGCGGCGGAGCGAACAGCGCGCGGCGCTGCTCGGTCTCGCGCTCGATCAAGCGGGCCAGGCGGCTTTGCTGCTCGACCAGCAGGGCCGTTTTCAATACGCCAACGAAGCATCCTGTCGGATATTGGAATACAGCCGCGACGAGTTGCTGAACCTGAGCATGATCGACGTGGACGTCGCCACCGCCAGCGGCTGGTCCGACCGCTGGAGCGAACTCGAAACCCGTCGCTCGCTGCTCTTCACAAGCCATCATCGGACCAGGACGGGGCGGGTCTTTCCGGTGGAAATCCATGCCAGCTACCTCGATGACGACGGGCGAGGCTACGTCCTGGCGTTGACGCGCGACATCACCGAGCGCGAGCAGCGCGCCAGGGAGGCTGCTACCCATCGAAAGATTTTGGACGCCCTGTTTCAATGTACCCCGGGGTTCGTTTTTGTCCTGGCCGAAGACGGGCAGTTCCTGCGCTGGAATCAGCGCTATCAGAAGCTGCTGGGCTGGTCGGACGAGGACATGGCGCGACTGCGCGCCCTGGATACCGTCAGCCACCGGGATCAAACGCGAGTGGCCGCCAGGCTTCGAGACGTGTTGGCCCGGGGCGACAGTTTCGCGGAACTGACCCCGGTGGATCGGGACGGGCGAGAGCGAGGGCGGTATTACGCGACGGGCGTGCGCGCCGAAATCGAGGGCAAGCTCCATGTGGTCGGGGTGGCCATCGACATCTCGGAACAGATGGCCGCGAGAGCGGCCTTGCACGAGAGCGAGCAAACCTACCGCGAGATTTTCAACGCCACCAGCGATGCGCTGCTGATCCACGACGAAACCGGCCGCGTGCTGGACGCCAACGACCAGGCGTACACTCTGTTCGGATATGACTGGAAAACGACGCTTCGACCCTCCATCGGCAACCTGGACCTGGGCGAAAATCCCTATTCCCAAACCAAGGCCGAAGAGTGGGTGCGTCGAGCGATTCAAAAAGGTCCGCAAGTTTTCGAGTGGCGCTCCAAGCGCCTGAACGGGGAGCTGCTCTGGACCGAGGTCGCTCTTCGGGCATCCCGCATCGGCGGTCATCTGCGCGTGATCGCGGCGGTGCGCGACATCACCGCGCGCAAGCAGGCGGACGAGGCCCTGCGCGAGTATCAACAGACGATCAACGCCATCGTGGAAACGTCCCAGGATTTGGTTTGGGCCATCGACCTCTCCGGCCATCACACGTACCTGAACCCGGCGGTGGAAAAGATTCTGGGATACTCCCCCACCGAGGTTCGGTGGATCGGAATGGAGAAATTGATCCATCCGGAAGATCGCTGGATCGTCGATTCCCAATGGCCTGGCTGGATCGAAACCCGGCAAGGCTGGAACAATCAGGTGCTTCGCTGGCGCTGCAAGGACGATAGTTACCGCTATCTGGAAAGCACCGCGGTTCCGGTCCTTGGGCCGGACGGAGAATTGCTGGGCTTTCGTGGCGTGGATCGCGACATCACCGAGCGCGTCCAGGTGGAGCGCGCGCTGCGCGCGAGCGAGGCCCGGCTGAACGAGGCCCAGCGACTGGCCCACGTCGGCACCTGGGAATGGGACCCGGTCTCCGATTCCCTGTTGTGTTCCGAGGAATTGCTCCGCATTCTCGAGATCGATCCCCAACGGTATGCCCTGCGCTACCAGGACGTCCTCGACCGCGTGCATCCCGATGATGTGGAGCGGGTGCGCCGTAGTCACGGAGAACCCATGGATTCCCAAGCCCCTTACCAGATCGAGCATCGCCTGTGCTTCGCCGACGGGCGCGTCAAATACGTCTACCAGCAGGGCCAAACCATCCAGGACGCCGAAGGCCAGCCCATCCGCTCCATCGGCACCGTGCAGGACATTACCCAACGCAAGCAGGCCGAAATCAGCCTGAAGGAATCGACCCAGCGGCTTCAGGCGCTTTCCCGTCGCCTGCTTTCGGTGCAGGAAGAGGAACGCCGGATGTTGGCTCGCGAACTGCACGACGATTTCGGCCAACAATTGGCCGCTTTCAAGCTCAATCTCGGTCTGTTGAGCCGAGGCATGCATGGCGAGGCGGAGCAGCGCCGCATCACCGATTGCCTGGACATCGCCAATGATCTGCTTGAACGCTTGCGCGACATCGCGCGCGATCTGCGCCCCTCGGTGCTCGACGATCTGGGACTGGCGGCGGCGTTGCACTGGTACGCCCGCCGCCAGACGGAACGATCGGGTTGCGAAATCACGGTGCTGGACCGCTTCTCGCCCTTGCCCCCGGAAATCGAAACCGCCATGTTCCGCATCACCCAGGAAGCGGTCAACAACGCGATTCGACACGGCGGGGCGCGGCATATCACCGTGACCGCCGAAGCCACCGCCCAAGGTCTGGCGCTCGCGATCCAGGACGACGGCGGCGGTTTCGACCCGACGGCGGCTTCCAGCAAGCCCGACGCCGGCCTGGGCCTGAACAGCATGCGCGAGCGCGCCGAATTGCTCGACGGCTGGTTCACCCTGACCAGTCAGGTGGGAACCGGAACCCGGATCGAAGTTTTCATCCCGTTGGTGGAGAAGGACGCATGAGCGAGATCAACGTGTTGCTGGCCGACGATCACACCCTGGTGCGGGCGGGATTGCGCACCCTGGTCGAGGGTTTCGCGGGGTTCCGTGTCGTCGCCGAGGCGGGCGACGGTCGCGAGGCGGTGCGCCTGGCACGGCGCTGGAAACCCCAGATCGCCCTGATCGACATCAGCATGCCGGAGCTGAACGGACTGGACGCCACGGCCCTGATCACGAAGGAGACGCCCGAAACCCAAGTGATCATCCTGTCCATGCACATCGCCGAGAACTACGTGCTGGCGGCGTTGCGCGCCGGCGCGGTCGGCTACGTGGTCAAGGACGCCGCTGTCACCGAACTGGAAAGCGCGCTGCGGGCGGTGCTGAAGGGCGAACGCTGGCTCAGCCCGGCGGTATCGCGTCACCTGCTCGATGAGTATCTGCGACTCGTTCGCCATCCGGCAGAGGAAGCTCAGGTTCCAAGTGGGCTTGAATCGCTGACACGGCGCCAGCGCGAAATTCTGCAACTGATCGCGGAAGGCTGCGCGACCCGCGAGATCGCCGAACGGTTGTCCCTCAGCATCAAGACCGTGGAGACCCACCGCTCGCAACTGATGGAGCGGCTGAATATCCATGATGTGGCCGGGCTTACCCGCTTCGCCATCCGCGTTGGCCTGATCCACTCCGAAATCTGAACGGCGCGCCGCCGGGGAACGTGCGGCATCGCGGGTTCAAGATGGCTCGACCACGACGCCCTTCCCAGTCCCAAGAACGAATTTTCCGACCCGAAAATCAGGTTTTTTCACCCCACGGAATCAGGGTTTGCCCGATACCGGCGCGTTCCGCGGTCGCGTAGGCTGTCCTTTATCACCATCCGCGCAGGACATCGCCTCGATGAACCCATCAACCCGTTCTCGTCGCAATTTTCGTCTGCTGACCATCGCGTTGCAGGCCTGTCAGCCACCGGTGGACTGGGCTCGGCTCGCGGCCCAACCGGGGCTGGACTGGGTCGGCCACGCCACCGACTGCGACGATGGCCTGCGGCAAGCCCTGATGACCTACCCGGACGCCATCGTCCTGCCATGGACAGGATTGACGAAGAAGTTGTTCCGCGCTTTTGCCGGCTTGCGCGATGAATGCTTCGCGCCGCTGATCGTGGCGATCATGCCCGAGACGCCTTGCGAGGATTTCGCGCCTTGCGATGGCGCCGTCGTTCTGAAGGTGGAGCAGCTCCATCAGGACGGGTTAGCCACGCTTTTGCGATCGTTGCTGGCGGCCTGCCAACCGAACAAGAACGGCCGCGCCGACTTGGCGCCACCACCGGCTCCAGACCTTGCGCGCGCGGTCGCCAGCACGGCAAGGTGAAATCGCAAGACACATCGTCGGTGAACGGACCGGTCGGTGAACGGACCGGTCGGTGAACGGACCGGTCGGTGAACGGACCGGATGGTGCCGCGCCGGCTTCCATGAAATCGATCACCCAAACCGCGCCGGCACGCCCAGCCATCGACCGAGTCCATCGGCGCCCCAGCGCATGATGGCGTCGTGGTTCCAGCAGAATACGGGGCGGGCCAGCGGCGCCAGCGCGTTCATCCAGGGTTGCGTGGTCCGCACCGCCCAGCGGTAATCGATCCAGGTCCCGGCGCGGTCGGGCCGCAGCCGCCAGATCCCGATACCCTGCAACTGGCCATGGGCACGGCTTTCGATGAGAAGGGGGCGCTCGATTTGGGTGGTTTCCGTCTCGAACGTCAGGGTATAGGGCAACCGGCCACGCCAGGTGGTGCGGTAGCGGCGGCCCAGCCCGCTGGAATCGCCCTTTTCGAGGCGTTCGACCGCCAGCACCCCGGGCCACCACGCCGGCCAGTCCTCAACAAGGGTCAGCACCGACCAAACCGCTTCCGGCTCCGCCGCCACCCGCCACACGGTGTCCAGCACGTAATCCGCCATGACCCGGTTCCCGCCGTGTTCCTTTGCCGATTGAAAAACACCCTCACCTCTGCCCCTCTCCCGCAAGCGGGCGAGGGGTTTCCAGGCAACCTGTTACCCGATCAGGGCGTAGGCGCGGATGTCGGGCGGCGACGCCAGCAGGTTGGCCGCCTCGGTCAGGGCCGCCTGTATATGCGGCGAGGCGAGATGGGCATCCAGCGCCGCCTGATCGGCCCACTCTTCCACGAAGGTGAAATCGGTGGGATCGGCGTGGTTGTGCAACAAGGTATAGCGCAGGCAACCCAGCTCGCGGCGGGTGGGTTCAAGCAGGTTTTGCAGGAGTGTCCGGGTTTGCGCGACAGTATCCGGCCGCGCGGTGATGCGCGCGACGACGTGCAGGGGAAAAGTCATGGGTACCTCTCGGATCACGGTAACGGTGTTGAGGGTTATGCGGTAAAGGCCACCGCCATGGCCTGGGTGTCCTCGTGGGCCCGAAACGCGGTCACCCGGCCGTCCTTGATCGTCCACGCCATGACCCAGTCGCTCGCGTACTCGCGTCCGGTGGCCTTGACCCGACCCGTCCAGCGACCGAACGCGGCGACGCGATCGCCCTGGGCAATGTACTCGCGCGGCTCGAAGGTCCGAACCTCGACGCTGGCGCCGAGCGTCGCGAAAAACTCTTCCACCTGCGCCGAGCCGTGGCGTGTGCCCGCATACGCTATGGGATTCGATCCCGCGTTGCTCCATTCGACCTCGGGGTCGAGGGCCGCCAGGATGGGCGGAATATCGCCGCGTCCGAAGTGGGCGTACAACCATTGAACCATTTCGACGTTGGCTGACTCGTTCATCGTCTTGCTCCTCGGTGGCTGGGGACAGGGTATCCGTCATGAACAACGACATTCCTTCCCTTGTGCGCCGACGCGCGCCGTTTGGATGCGGGGGAGGGTAAAAATTCGCCGGGCGGCGCGGATCGATTTCACCGTTCCAAGCCAAGGCGCTATTTTTCGACGAAAGCTCGCTCGATCACGTAATGGCCGGGTTCGCCGATGTGCGGCGAGATATGAAATCCCCGCGCGTTCAGGAGCGCGCAGGCGTCCTTGAGCAGCGCCGGACTGCCGCAGATCATCACCCGGTCCTGAGCGGGGTCGAGTGGCGGCAGGCCGATGTCGGCGCACAGCTTGCCCGACTCGACCAACTGGGTCAGCCGTCCCTGATTGCGAAAGGGTTCGCGCGTCACGGTCGGGTAGTAAATCAGCTTCTCGCGGATCATGTCGCCCAGAAATTCGTGCGTCGGCAACTCGTGGGCGATGACATCGGCATAGGCCAGTTCGCTGGTATGACGAACGCCGTGCGCCAGCACGACCCGGTCGAAGCGGTCGTAGGTGTTCGGGTCCTTGATGATGCTCAGGAACGGCGCCAGCCCGGTTCCCGAACCGAGCAGGTACAGACGCTGGCCGGGGAGCAGATCGTCGATCACCAGGGTACCCACCGGCTTGCGGCTGATCAGCACGGGATCGCCTTTCTTGAGGTGCTGCAACCGCGAGGTGAGCGGACCACTGCGCACCTTGATGCTGAAGAATTCCAGATGCTCCTCGTAGTTGGCGCTGGCGATGCTGTAGGCTCGCATCAACGGACGGCCGTCCACCTCCAGGCCCAGCATGACGAAATGGCCATTTTGGAACCGAAGTCCTGGATCGCGGGTGGTTTTAAAGCTGAACAGCGTATCGTTCCAGTGATGAACGCTGAGGACGCGCTCGATGTTGAAAGCTTTCATAAGTCGACGATTGGGGTGGTTCTTGGGCGGCGATGGGCGAAGCGGGCGGTCATTGCGCCCGGTTCGAGACTTCGGCTATTTTCCGCCAAGCGGCGCCGTCGGCGCCAGTTCGGCGCCATCCTCTTTTCAGCCGCTTGACCTTCGGCCAGGGTTTCATCATGTCGATCCAATTCGTCATCGCCGTCACCCATCTGGTCAGCCGCAAGCGGCCCACCCTGGTCTCGCTGGTCGGCATCGCCCTGGGCGTGGCGTTCTTCCTGGCGGTGTCGTCGCTGATGCGCGGCTCCGAGCGGGATTTCATCAAGCGCCTGGTGGACAACAGCCCGCACCTCACCGTGTACGACGAGTATCGTAATCCCCAGCCGCAACCAGCGACCCTACGCTGGCCCGACGGCGCGGTTGAACTGCGCCGGGTCAAACCGCTGCGCGAGGTACGCGGAATTCGCGGCCATGCCCAAAAGCTGGCGTTTATCGAATCCCTGCCCGGCCTGCGCGCGGCCCCGGTGCTGGTGGGATCGGTGGTGCTGACCTTCGCCGGGCGCAGCGAGGGCGTCACCCTCAACGGCATCGTTCCAGCGAAAATGAAGGGAGTCTCGACCATCGAGGACAAGATGACGCAAGGCTCGCTGGAGGCGCTCGCCGCCCACCCCAACGGCCTGATCATCGGCGAGGGCCTGGCCAGGAAATTCGGCCTGAGTCTGGGCGGCGTGGTCAACGCCGTTTCGCCGGCGGGCGAATCGCGCGCCCTCAAGGTGGTCGGCATCTTTCGCACCGGCAACGCCGGCTACGACGAAACCCAGACCTTCGCCCTGCTGAAACGGGCGCAGGGGCTGTTGGACCGACCCGACCGGGTCAACCGCTTCATCCTCCAGTTCGACGATCCCTACGTCGCCCGCGACGTCGCCAGCCTGATCGAGGCGCGGATCGGCTACAAGGCGGTGTCCTGGCTGGAAGCCTCGGAAGACCTGATGAGCGTGCTGCTGGTGCGCAACCTGATCATGTACAGCGTGGTGTCGGCGATTCTGGTGGTGGCCGCCTTCGGCATCTACAACACCCTCTCGACCATCGTGATGGAGAAAGTTCACGACATCGCCATTCTCAAATCGATGGGCTTTCACGCCCGCGACGTCCGGCGCATTTTTTTGGCGGAAGGGGTGCTGTTGGGATTGGTGGGCAGTCTGCTCGGGCTGGGACTGGGGCTGGGGCTGATGGCGTTGCTGGTTCAGGTCGAGATCAAGCCGCCCGGCGCCACCGACATCGTCCATTTGCCGATCTACTGGGGCTACGATCAATACCTGCTGGCGCTGGGATTCGCGATGGTCTCGGCGGTGGGCGCGGCGGTGCTGCCGGCGCGCAAGGCGGCGCGGGTTCAACCGGTCACGATCCTGCGGGGGATGGGTTGAATCGCGGCCCCCTCACCCCCAACCCCTCTCCCACAAGGGACGAGGGGAGCCAGTGGTCAGGCCCGATCCTGGCGGCCGAGAATCTGGGGCGTGTTCTGCCCGGCGAGGTGCCGGTCACCCTGGTGCAGGATGTCACGCTGGACATCGAGCGCGGTGAATTCGTGGCCATCATGGGCCCCTCCGGTTCCGGTAAATCCTCGCTGCTGTACCTGCTGGGTCTGCTCGACACGCCGACTTCGGGCCGGGTCTGGCTGGACGGCCGGGACACTTCCCGCTTCGGCGAGGACGAACTGGCGGCAACTCGGCTGGAGAACCTCGGTTTCGTGTTCCAGTTTCATTTCCTGCTGGCCGAATTCACCGTGCTCGACAACGTGCTGTTGCCGATGCGTCGGCTCGGCGCGCGACCGGAAGAGAAAGCCCGACAACGAGCGGCGGACTTGCTCCAGCAGTTCGGCCTGGGCGATCAGGGCCACAAGCGCCCGCATCAACTGTCCGGCGGCCAGCGCCAGCGCGTGGCCATCGCCCGCGCCCTGGCCAACGATCCGCCGGTGGTGCTGGCCGACGAGCCGACCGGCAACCTGGACAGCCGCGCCTCGGCCAACGTCCGGCAAATCCTGCACGATCTGACCCGCGAACTGGGAAAAACCGTGGTCGCCGTCACCCACGACCTGACCTTCGCCAGCGCCGCCGACCGGCGCATCGGCATCGTGGATGGCCTGATCGCCCCCGACTGGCGGGCGTAGCGCTTCACCCGACCTGAGAGACTGTCGAAAAAATTCTCATTGATTTTCCTCAAAAAATTTCTACAGGGCTGGTCAAACGACGGTTTGATCGGCTAAAAGCCGGCTGAAAGCTAACCCTATAGCTTTATAGGTCAAATAGTTATTTTTTATCCAGGCTCCCATCGCGCCTTATGCCTTATCTCGATAAGCAATCCAGTTTTTCTTAATTCCGATCATAAGGAATCAGATTGTATAGTTCATCGGGTTATTAATCCTTGGAGAACACTCGATGAAAATCCCTCGCCTTTCCCACACCCTGCTCGCTCTCGCCCTGACGGTGGGCGCCAGTTCGGCCGCTTTTGCCCAAACCATCACCCTGCTGAACGTCTCCTACGACCCGACCCGCGAACTTTATCAGGACTTCAACGCCGCCTTCGCCAAGCACTGGAAAAGCCAGACCGGCGAAACCGTGACCGTCCAGCAGTCGCACGGTGGCTCCGGCAAGCAGGCCCGCGCGGTGATCGACGGGCTGGAAGCCGATGTGGTCACGCTGGCTTTGGCCTACGACATCGACGCCCTGGCCGAGAAGGGCAAGCTGATCCCGAAGGATTGGCAACAGCGGTTGCCGAACAACAGCGCACCTTATACCTCGACCATCGTGTTTCTAGTGCGCAAAGGCAATCCCAAGGGGATCAAGGACTGGGATGACCTAGTGAAGCCGGGCGTCTCGGTCGTCACGCCCAACCCGAAAACCTCCGGCGGCGCGCGCTGGAATTACCTCGCCGCCTGGGGTTATACGCTGAAGAAGCACGGCGGTGACGAGGCCAAGGCGCGCGAGTTCGTGACCAAGCTGTACAAGAACGTCCCGGTACTGGATTCCGGCGCGCGCGGTTCCCTGACCACCTTCACCGAACGCGAAATCGGCGACGTCTTCCTGTCCTGGGAGAACGAGGCGTTTCTCGCCACCAGGGAACTCGGGCCGGACCAGTTTGAGGTCATCACGCCTTCGCTGTCGATCCTGGCCGAGCCGCCGGTGACGGTGGTGGACAAGGTGGTGGACAAGAAAGGCACGCGCAAGGTTGCCGAGGCGTACCTGGATTATCTCTACAGCTCCCTGGGGCAGAACATCGCCGGCA
>ERZ761602.4527-NODE-4527-length-17691-cov-8.064981_pt1 | contig 17691 bp, 22 predicted proteins | sample MGYA00512165_ERZ761602 | MGnify/ENA primary metagenome ERZ761602 (study PRJEB28899, sample SAMN02445085) | bioreactor sludge metagenome | biome: EBPR sludge; isolation source: Thorneside wastewater treatment plant | place: Australia: Brisbane, Thorneside... | reverse complement strand
TCGAACCCTCGAATGCCGGAATCAAAATCCGGTGCCTTAACCAACTTGGCGACTCCCCTACCGTCCGACGGGCCGCGAAGCCCTCCGGTTACTGCGCTTGCGGCCGCGCGAGGGGGTGCTGCCCCAGGCCCCGCGCGACGAAACCCTGCATGCCGGGCGGAAGCTGCGCGAGCAGGCCTTCCGCGGGGCCCCGGTCGTCGAACCGGGCGAAAACGCAGGCGCCGGACCCGGTGAGCCGCCCCCCGCCCCGCTCGCGAAGCCACGCGAGGTGCGCGCGGACGGACGGGTATCGGGCTGCCACCACCGGCTCGAGATCGTTGCGGAAAACCGCAGACCCCGGGTGCGCCGAAAAGTCTTCCATTTTAAGGGGTTCCGTGTTTCGGGTCAATTCCGGCGCCCCGAACGCGGCAGCGGTGGGCACCGATTCCGGCGGCACCAGCACCAGGTACCACGCCGGGGGCAGCGCCAGAGGTGAAAGCCGCTCGCCGATGCCCTCCACCCAGGCGTCGCGGCCGAAGAGGAAGAAGGGCACGTCCGCCCCCAGCTTCGCCCCGAGGGCCGAGAGGGCGGGCCCCTCGAGGCCCGTGCCCCACAGGCGATCGAGGGCGAGCAGGGCGGTGGCCGCGTCGGAACTGCCTCCCCCCACCCCGCCGCCCATCGGCAGGTGTTTTTCCACCTCGATGTCGGCCCCCAACCGGCAGCCGGTGGCCTGCTGCAGCAGCCCGGCCGCCCGCACGACGAGATCCGATTCGGGCGGCACGCCGGGCAGGTCGTTCACCCGGCGGATGTCGCCGTCGTCCCGCACGCGAAAGCGCAGGCGATCGGCCCGGTCGATGAGGACGAAGGCGCTCTGCAGCAGGTGGTAGCCGTCGGGACGGCGCCCCACGACGTGCAGGAACAGGTTGAGCTTCGCGGGAGCGGGGTAGTCGGGACCGGGAAGGATCACGGGCTCACTCCGGCGGGCTGCGGTAGCGGTCCACGACGAGCTTCACCACCACGTCGCCGCGGCGGGCCTCCACGCGCCGGGCGACCGTGCGCCCCGACGCGGACTGGGTTTCCGGCAGGGCCACGGACCAGCCGCCGGGACCGGATTCGCCCCCGCCCCGGCCATGGAGCCAGGCGACGAGCTGCGTCCGGTCGAGACGGGCGGAAAGGAGATCCTCCGAAAGCGCCGGCAACCCGTCGTAGGCGAGCGGTGCCGTGCCGGGCCGCTCGAGGCTCCAGCCCAGGTGGGAGCCTTCGATCCGCGCAAGGTCGCCGCCGACGGGCGTCGCGAGGAGGATTTCGTCCCGGCCTTCCTTCGCGACCCAGCGGATGCGCACGATCTCACCGGCTCCGCCCCGGGCGACGGACAGGCGCCCGGCCATCTCGAAGGCGGTCGGCAGGCCTTCCAGCCCGGGGTCCGGCGCCGGCGCGAGACCCGCGCAGCCCGCCGCCAGCGCGAGCGCCGCGGCCGCGGCCACCCGCCGGAAAAAGCGCGCCATGGGGAAATCAGTTCCTGAACTTCTGGATGACGGCCGTGAGCGTCTCGTGCCCGGGGTTGTCCTTGAGGGCGGCCTGCCAGACGCCGCGGGCTTCCTCGTGCCGGCCGAGCTTCCAGAGCACTTCGCCCAGGTGCGCGGCGATCTCCGGATCGGGCCGGGCCTTGTGGGCCTTGGTCAGCGTCTCGAGCGCCTCGTCGAGCCGCCCCTGCCGGTACCGCACCCAGCCCAGGCTGTCGAGGATGAACGGATCGTCGGGCGAGAGCGAAACCGCTTTCTCCACGAGCTTCGCCGCTTCGTCGATGCGGTCCGTGCGGTCGGCGAGCGTGTAGCCGAGCGCGTTGTAGGCATGGGCGTAGTCGGGCTTCAACTCGATCACTCGGCGCAGGTCCTTTTCCAGCACGTCCAGCTTGTCCACGCGCTCGGCGGCCATCGCCCGGTCGTAGAGCAGCTCGAAGGATTCGGGAAACTTCTCGACCGCCTGCGTGAGGATGTCGTAGGTGTCCTTCCAGGCCTTGGCGTCCCGTAGCAATTGCGCCTCCACCTGCACCATCTGGATGCGGTCTTCCTGCGTGCGAGGCTCGACGCCCTTGAGGTACTCGCGGCCCTTCGCGAGGCCGTCCCGCTTGGCGAGGAGCGTCGCGATGCGCATCTGCGCGCGGCTCCACTCGGTGGAATCCACGCGCCGGTACCAGTCGATCGCCTCGTCGACGCGCTTCTGGCCCTCGGCCACCTGGCCCAGCGCAAGGTGAACCGCGCCAGGATCGGGGTGCCCCAGGCCGAGGGCGCGGCGGAAGGACGCTTCCGCATCGGCCCAGTCTTCCATCTGAAGCGACACCAGGCCCACCGCGTAGGGCATCAGCGCATCGCCGGGCGAGAGCTTCGCGGCGGCGCGGAAGGCCTCCCTCGCCTCCGGCAGCTTGCGGGCCGTGGCGTATTCGCGGGCGAGCTGCGTCCAGGCGTCCTTCGCGTCGGGGTGGGCCGCGAGGAATTCCCGGTAGAAGGGGATCACGCGGTCGGGCGAATCCTTGCGCAGCACCTGCGCGTGGAGGATCGCGGCCTGGGCCCAATCGGGCCGCGCGGCGAGGGCCGCGAGGCTGTGGGCCTTCGCCTCGGCCGTCTTGCCCGCCACGTGGGCGGACACGCCCAGCGCGTAGTGGGATTCGGCGAGCTTGTCGTGGGGCGCGACGAGATCCTTCACCGCGTCGTAGACCGCGGCGCGATCGGAAAAGCGCGCGAAGAAATGGGGCAACTGCGAAATGAGCAGGGGCTTGTCGCCGCTCGCGTCGATCAGCAGGCGGATCGACTCGCGGGCGTCGGCGAGATCGCGATTGCCCACGAGCGAGGCGATGAGATCGCGGCCCAGGCTCGTGTCGGGCTCGAGCTCCACCAGCAGTCCGCCCAGCTCGAGGGCGGGACCCACGGCGCGGGCGCGGATCGCGAGCTCCACGGCGCGGCGGGCGATCTGCGGATCGCGCAGCTCCCGCGCGAGGCGCGAGAGCGTGGCGACCGCGGCGCCCGCTTCGCCACGCTGCGCGGCGATCTCGGCGGCGAGGAACTCGAAGAGCGCCGCCTCCCGCCGGAGGTCCGTGCCCCGCGCGCCCTGGGCCCACGCCGGCCCGCCCGCCAGGGCCACCGCCGCCAGGACCGCCCAACCCATCCGTCTTGCCTTCATCGCGTTCGCTCCGACCGGCGGCCCCCGGGGCCGTCGCAGGGGCCATCATAGAACTTTTCCCGCCGTGGCCCGAAGTGCCGGCCGGTTCCGTTCGACACGGGAACGGCCCCGGCGTTTCGCCCCGGGACCTATAATCGGCCGCACAAGAGCGCCCCACGCCCCCAGCCCATCCCATGCCGGAACTCCCGGAAGTCGAGACCACCCGACGCGGCCTGCTGCCGCACGTCGTGGGGCGCCGCATCCGCGACGTGGTGGTGCGCGAGCCGCGCCTGCGCTGGCCCGTTCCCGCGGACCTCCCGCGGCGCCTTCGCGGGCAGCGGGTCACGGGCATCGAGCGCCGCGGCAAGTACCTGCTCTTCGCGGTGGGCGAGGGGCACGTGCTCGTGCACCTGGGCATGTCGGGCACGCTGGGCCTCGTGGACGAACGCACGCCCCTGAAGGCCCACGACCACGTGGATCTCGCCCTCGAGGACGGGCGGGTCGTCCGCCTCAACGACCCGCGCCGCTTCGGCGCCGTGCTGTGGGCCCCGCTCGCCGAGCGCCACGCCCTCATCGCCTCGCTGGGGCCCGAGCCGTTCGACGAGCGCTTCGGCGGCGAGTACCTGCATCGCCTCTCGCGCGGTCGCCGCACGCCGGTCAAGGCGCTCGTGATGGATTCGCACGTCGTGACGGGCGTGGGCAACATCTATGCGAGCGAGGCGCTTTTCGGCGCCGGCATCCACCCGGCAAGGGCCGCGGGACGCATCTCGCGGGCCCGCTACGACCGGCTCGCCGGATGCGTGCGCACGACGCTCGAGCGCGCCATCGCCGCCGGCGGCACGACGCTGCGCGACTACCGCGGCGCGGGCGGCGAACCCGGCGCGTTCCAGCTCGCGTGCGCCGTGTACGGCCGCGCGGGCGAGCCCTGCCCGTCCTGCGGCACGCCCGTGGCCACGATGCGCCAGTCGGGCCGCGCCACCTACTACTGCCCCCGGTGCCAGCGATGAATCCCCACGCCTTCGCCCCGGCCCTGGCCGGCCTCAAGTCCTGGCGCGACGAGACCGCGGCGGCCCTCGCGGACCTGCGCCGCTGGGCCCTCGTGAACCAGCTCACGGACGACCAGACCGCCCGCCGGATCGCCCACCTGGAGCGTCGGCTCGCCGTCGAGAAGCTCACCATCGCCTTCGTGGCGGAGGTCTCCCGGGGCAAGAGCGAGCTCATCAACGCGCTCTTCTTCGCGGACCTGGGCGCGCGGCTCCTGCCGGCCGGCGCGGGACGCACGACGCTGTGTCCGGCGGAGATCTTCCACGACCCCGCCCGGCCGCCCGGAATCCGCCTGCTGCCCATCGAGACGCGCGAAAGCCCGAAGGCCCTGCGGGAATTCATCGCCGAATCCGCCACGTGGAAGGAGATCGCCCTCGACCCGGCGGATCCCGCGTCCCTCGCCGGCGCCTTCGACGTGCTCTCCGAAAGCCAGACGGTCTCGGCGAACGAGGCGATCAACCTGGGCCTTCCGGCCGAGCCGGGCACCCGCGTGGAGATCCCGCGCTGGCGCTACGCGCTCGTGAATTTCCCCCATCCGCTGCTCGCGATGGGCCTCACCATCCTCGACACGCCCGGCCTCAACGCGATCGGCACGGAGCCCGAGCTCACGCTGCACCGCCTGCCCGAGGCCGACGCGGTGGTCTTCATGCTGTCGGTGGATACGGGCGCCACGCGCAGCGACCTCGAGCTGTGGCAAGCCCACGTGGCGCCCCTCGGCGAGGCGGGCACCGCCCTCTTCGTCGCGCTCAACAAGATCGACGGCCTGCGCGACGGGCTCAAGCCCGAGTCCCAGGTGCTCACGGAGATCGACCGGCAGCTGCGCGGCACCGCCGAGGCCCTCGGGATCGCGCCCACGCAGGTGCACGCCCTGTCGGCCAAGCAGGGCCTGGTGGCCCGCATCCAGGGCGACGGCGACGGGCTCGCCAAGAGCCGCGTCTACCGCCTCGAGCAGGCCCTCGCGGCGCGCCTGGTGCACGAGCGCCGCCTCGACCACGCGCAGGCCGTGGGGGCGGAGGCGAGATCGCTCCTGTCCGAGACGCGCACGCTCATCGAAAGCCGCAGCGCCTTCGTCGCCGAGCAGGTGGCGGACCTCGCGCAGCTCCAGGGCAAGAACCAGAAGCTCGTCGAGAACCTGGGGCGCAAGGCCGCCGACGAGCGCGCCCGCATCGAGGAGGCGCGCACCGCCCTCATCGGCCTTCGCGCCGTGCACAGCCGCCACGCCGACGAGCTCGCGACCCTGCTCAACCCGAACCGCGCCCGCGAGCTCGGTCTCTCGGCCCGCGTCTCGGTGCTCGACAGCACCTTCAGCGCCGGTATCGGCGAGGCGGTGGAAAGCTACTTCCGCACCATCCGCGAGCGGCTCGAGCGCGCGATCGCCGTGATCCACGAGGTCAAGGTGATGATGGCCACCGTGAACCGGCGCTTCGCGCAGGACTACGGCATCTCGCCGGTGGAGGTCGCCGACTTCACGACGGACCGCTTCCTGCTGGAGGTGGCGCGCCTCGAGGAGGCCTGCGCCCGGGATTTCCGCAGCGCCTCCAGCCTGCTCACGCGCGGCCGGAAGAGCCTCGCGGCGCTCTTCTTCGACACCGTCGCGCTCAAGGCCATCCACGTCTTCGAGATCGCCGACCGCGAGGTGCGCGTGTGGATGAACGCCTTCATCCGCCCGCTGGAAGCGCAGGTGAACGCGTTCCAGGAGCAGGCCAACTACCGTATCGAGGGCATGGCGCGCATCCGCAACGCCGAGACGGACCTGGATGCGCGCGTGGCGGAACTCAACGGCTTCCTGGAAACGAGCGAGCGCCTCACGCAGGAGTGGCGTGCCCACGACGAGCGCCTGGCGCGGTTCCTCGACGTTCCCCGCGAGGCCTCCCTCGCGGAAGGCGGCTGAGTCAGCCCTTGGCGCGGGTCTCGCCCGCCGCGAGGAGCCGCTCGAACTTCGCCTGCAGCTCGTCGCGCGTCTCCTCGTGGTCCGGATCGAGGGGAATGCAGTCCACGGGACAGACCTCGCGGCACTGCGGCACGTCGAAGTGGCCCACGCACTCCGTGCACTTGCGCGGGTCGATCACGTAGATTTCCGGTCCCATGGAGATGGCCCCGTTGGGGCACTCCGGCTCGCAGACGTCGCAGTTGATGCAGTGATCGGTGATCTTGAGCGCCACGGCGCCTCCCGCCCTAGTCGGCGTCCGGCTCCCGGCCGATCTTCTCGCGCATGCGCGCGTTGGTGACGGGGTGCACGAAGGCCGAGACGTCCCCGCCCAGCACGGCGATCTCCCGCACGATGGTGGCCGAGAGGAACAGGTACTTGTCCGAGGGCGTGAGGAAGAGCGTCTCCACGCCCGGGGCGAGCGTGCGGTTCATGCCCGCGAGCTGGAACTCGTACTCGAAGTCCGACACGGCGCGAAGGCCCCGCAGGATCACGCCCGCCTTCTGCTCGGCGACGAAGTCCGACAGCAGGCCCGCGAAGCCCACGACCGTCACGTTGGCGTGGCCGGAGAGCACTTCGCGCGCGATGCCCACCCGCTCCTCCAGCGAGAAGAAGGGCCGCTTGGCCTGGCTGCGGGCCACGGCCACCACCACCTCGTCGAAGAGGCGCGAGGCGCGGGCCACCAGGTCCTCGTGGCCGCGGGTGATGGGATCGAAGGTCCCGGGATAGACGGCGCGCTTGATGGTCATGGCGTGACTTTCGGTGGGGATGCCGGGGTGTCGCCCCCCGGTCGGAACTCCAGCAACGCGAACTTTACCGCGCCCGCGGCTCCTTCGCGCAGGACCGACCATGTCGGCCCGGGCGGAGCGAATCCTCCCGGGGTCTCCACATAGACCCGGGCTCCCGGATTCAGGCGGGGGGCGAGCGCCGCGAGCGCGGGGCCCGCGAGGCCGCTGGCGTAGGGGGGATCGACGAACGCGACGTCGAAGCGGTCCGCGCCGCGCCCGAGGAAGGCGAGCGCGTCGGCGTTCACGATCTCCAGGCCCTCGGGACCCAGTTCTTCCGCCGCGCGGCGAAGGGCGTCGCAAACGCGCCGGTCCCGCTCGACCATCACGACCCGCGATGCGCCCCGGGAACGCGCCTCGAGCCCCAGGGCGCCGCTGCCGGCGAAGAGGTCGAGGCAGGAAAGGCCGCCGAGGCGCTGGCCGAGCCAGTTGAACAGGGTTTCGCGCACCCGGTCAGGCGTGGGGCGCAGTCCTTCGGCATCGGGGAAGCGCACCACGCGGCTGCGCCAGAGGCCGCCGATGATGCGAAGGCGATTGCGGCCGGGGCCGGGCTGGGGGCCACGCGGCGGGGCGGCGCGGCGGGGCGGGGCGGTCATCGCGGCCGATCATACCGTAGAATGTGCGCGGCCCCTTTTCCCTCCCGGCCGACCGGCCGGCATCCATGTTCTCCCGCAGACCGGACAGCCCCGACGGCGCAGCATCCGACTGGAAATCGCGCCTGAAGCGCGGGCTTTCCCTCACCGGCGACCGGCTCAAGCGCGTCGCCGACGTCTTCCGCGCCCACCCGAAGATCGACGAGGCCCTCTACGAGGCGCTCGAATCGCGCCTGCTCGAGGCCGACGTGGGCGTGCGCGCCACGGAGCACCTCGTCGCCACGCTCCGAAAGGCCGCGCGCGACAAGCGCCTGGAGGACGCCGGGCAGCTCGAGGCCGAGCTCAAGGCAGGGCTCGCCGCCCTCGTCGCGCCCCTCGAAAAGCCCCTGCCCGACGAGCGGCCCCGCCCCTTCGTGATCCTGATGGCGGGCGTGAACGGCGCGGGCAAGACCACGACGATCGGCAAGCTCACGCGCCTGTTCCAATCCCAGGGCAAGACGGTGCTCCTCGCCGCCGGCGACACCTTCCGCGCCGCCGCGCGCGAGCAGCTCGTGGCCTGGGGCGAGCGCCACGGCGTCACGGTGGTGGCCCAGGACAAGGGCGATTCGGCCGCCGTCATCTTCGACGCCATCCAGTCGGCCCGCGCCAAGGGCATCGATGTTGTGCTCGCCGACACCGCCGGGCGCCTGCCGACCCAGCTGCACCTGATGGAGGAGATCCGGAAGGTGAAGCGCGTGGTGGCGAAGGCCGATCCGACCGCGCCCCACGAGACCTGGCTCGTGCTCGACGCGAACACCGGCCAGAACGCGGTCGCGCAGGTGAAGGCCTTCGACGGGGCCCTCGGGCTCACGGGGCTCATCGTGACCAAGCTCGACGGCACGGCCAAGGGCGGCGCGGTCGCCGCCATCGCGCGCGAGCACCCGGTGCCCATCCGCTTCATCGGCATCGGCGAGAAGCCCGACGACCTGCGGCCCTTCGTCGCCGCGGACTTCGTGGAAGCCCTCTTCGCGTGATCCAGTTCTCCGCCGTCGCCAAGCGCTACCCCGGCGGGCACGAGGCCCTGAAGGACGTTTCCTTCACGCTCGCGACGGGCGGTCTCGCGGTGGTGACCGGCCCCTCGGGCGCCGGCAAGAGCACGCTGCTCAAGCTCGCCGCCGGCATCGAGCGCGCGACCCGCGGCAGCGTGGTGGTGAACGGCCAGAACCTCTCGAGCCTCGGCGAGACGCCGCTCGCCGTCCTCCGGCGCCACGTGGGCTTCGTCTTCCAGGACCACAAGCTGCTCTTCGACCGCAGCGCCGGCGAGAACGTGGCGCTGCCCCTTCGCATCGCGGGGGCCGGCGAGGCCGAGACCTGGCGGCGCGTTCGCGCGGCGCTCGACAAGGTGGGCCTGCTCGCCAAGGAGCGCGCGATGCCCATCACGCTCTCCGGCGGCGAGCAGCAGCGCCTGTGCATCGCGCGGGCCATCGTGAACCGGCCCTCGCTGCTGGTGGCCGACGAGCCCACGGGCAATCTCGATGCCGAGTCGGGCCGGGCGATCCTCGAGCTGTTCCTGTCCTTCCGGGCCGTGGGCGTCACGGTCCTGCTCTCGACCCACGACGAGGCCAACGTCGCGCGACTGGGCGGCCAGCGCCTCGCGATCCGCGACGGGCGCGTCGAAACCGGGGAGGCCCTCGCGTGAGGGCCACCCTGCGCCGCCACCGCCTCGCCTTCGCCGACGCCGCGCGCCGGCTCGGGGCCCAGCCCGTGGCGAGCCTGCTCGCCGTGCTCGTGATCGCCATCGCCGTGGCGCTGCCGCTGCTCGGGGCAGGCCTCGTCTCCAGCGCGGCGGCGGCCGCGGGCGGGCTCGATACCGATCCGCACGTGAACGTCTTCCTCGCGATGGACGCGAAGGACGACGACGTGAAGCGCATCGAGGCCGCCCTCCGGGGCCATCCCCTCGCCGCGTCGGTTCGCTTCGTTCCCCGGGCCAAGGCGCTGGAGGAACTCAAGGCCACCTCCCACCTGGGCGAGCTCCTCGCCACCCTCGAGCGCAACCCCCTGCCCCACGCGTTCACCGTGCGCCTGAAGGCGGGCGACGGCGCGAAGCTCGCCGAAACCCGGGCCGCGTGGCAGAAGCTCCCGGCCGTCGAGCAGGTCTCGGCGGATTTCGAGTGGGCCGAGAAGCTCTCGCGGCTCACGGGCTTCGCGGGGCGGGTTCTCGCGGGAGGGGTCGCTCTGCTCGCCGCCGCCATCCTGTTCATCGTCGGGCACCTGGTGGGCCTGCAGGTGGTCACCCGCCGGGACGAGATCGAGGTGAGCCAACTCATCGGCGCCACGGCGGCGGATGTGCGGCGGCCTTTTCTCTACCACGGCGCGATCCAGGGCCTGCTGGCGGGATTGGCGGCCGGGGCCATCGCCGCGGGCATCACCTACTGGCTGAACGGGGAGCTGTCAGCGCTTACTAGCTCCTATGCCTATGAATTCAAGATCAGTTTTCCGGACCCCGCGCTGCTGGCCCTGACTGCGGCGGGCCTTGCGGCCCTGGGCCTCGCGGGCGCCTGGCTCGCCGTGGCCCGGGAGCTCCGGCGCTTCGGCGGCCCCGGCTGAGGGAACCTTCGGCGGCCTTAGCACTCAAAGCTGGAGAGTGCTAACATGCCGGTCCAGGAGGCCGACTGTAATGAACACCGCGACGCTGCCCATCCCGTCCCCCATCTCCAGCCTGGAGTCCTACCTCCAGGCCGTGAACGCCATCCCGATGCTCTCCCCGGAGCGCGAGGTGGAGCTGGGTCGCCGGCTGCGCCAGGACAACGACCTGACCGCCGCCCGCGACCTCGTCCTGTCCCACCTGCGCCTCGTGGCCGCCGTGGCCCGCAACTACATGGGCTACGGGCTGCCCCAGGCCGACCTGGTGCAGGAAGGCAACGTGGGCCTCATGAAGGCCGTGCGCCGCTTCGATCCCGAGCGCGGCGTGCGCCTCGCCTCGTTCGCCATCCACTGGATCAAGGCCGAGATCCACGAGTACATCCTGCGCAACTGGCGCCTGGTGAAGGTCGCCACCACCAAGGCGCAGAGGAAGCTCTTCTTCAACCTGCGCAGCCTCAAGGCCTCCCGCGCCACGCTCTCGCCGGGCGAGGTGACCGAGGTGGCCCGCGTGCTCAACGTGAAGGAAAGCGACGTGGTGGAGATGGAACAGCGTCTCCAGGGCCACGACATCACGCTCGATCCCGCGCCGGAAGACGGCGAGGAGCGCGTGGGCCCCATCGCCTTCCTGGCCGATACGGCCGAGGGCCCGGCGGAGATCGTCGAGCGCGCCCAGACCGAAAGGCTCGAGTCCGAAGGCCTCGCCGCCGCCCTCGCCTCGCTGGATGCGCGCAGCCGCCGCATCGTCGAGGCCCGCTGGCTCTCCGAATCGGAGCCCCGCACGCTGCACGAGCTCGCCGACGAGTTCGGCGTCTCGGCCGAGCGCATCCGCCAGATCGAGGCCAAGGCCCTCGCGAAGATGAAGGGTGCGCTCGCCGCCGCCCGCTGATCGCGACGCCGCCGACGTGAAAAGGGCCGCCTCCGGGCGGCCCTTTCGTTTCCCGCGCCGGCCGAAGCCTCAGCCGTTCGCGAGCAGCAGCTTGAAGTCCGCCGCGAGCTTGTCGGCCGGCGTCGCGTAGGCGTGCACCAGCCGCAGCTTGCCCTGGGTGTCGAAGACGAGCGTCTGGGCCGAGTGGTCGACGGTGTAGGACTCCGGCGTGCTGCCCTTCCTCACCTCCGCGTAGATGCGGAAATCCTTCTTCACCTGGGCCGTCTGCTCGTCGTCGCCCCGCAGGCCGAGGAAGGTCGGGTGGAAGGCCGGCACGTACTGGCGCAGCAGCTCGGCGGTGTCGCGCTTCGGATCGACCGACACGAAGAGGACCTGCACCCGACCGGCATCGGCGCCGAGCAGGCGCATCGCGGCCGCGTGGTCGGAGAGCGTGGTCGGGCACACGTCCGGGCACTGGGTGTAGCCGAAGAAGAGCGCGACCACCTTGCCGCGGAAATCCGCGAGGGTGCGCACCTTGCCGTCGGGATCCTGCAGCCGGAAATCCGGGCCAAGGTCCGACCCGGTCACGTCCACGCCGTGGAAGACGGGCTTCGCGGCGGGCAGGAACTTGTCGCACCCGGCGGCGAGGACGAGCAGGGGGGTGGCGGCGAGGAAGGCGCGGCGGCTGTTCATCGGAAGGCGAGGGGCAGGTAGTGATCCACCATCAGCGCCGCGAAGATCGCCGCAAGGTAGAAGATCGAGTAGGCGAAGGTGCGCTTGGCCACGGTGTCGGTGTAGGCCACGTAGATCACGACGGCGTAGAAGAGGAAGACCGCGTCGAGCACCAGCGCCGAGCCCAGGTAGAACAGGCCCGCCATGCCCGTGGCGAAGGGCAAGAGCGTCACGGCGAAGAGGATCAGCGTGTAGAGCAGCAGGTGCAGGCGCGTGAAGGCCTCGCCGTGCGTGACGGGCAGCATGGGAATGCCGGCCCGGGCGTACTCCTTGCGGCGGTAGAGCGCGAGGGCCCAGAAGTGCGGCGGCGTCCACGCGAAGATGATGAGGAAGAGCAGCAGCGGCTGGTAGGGCACGTCGCCCGTCATCGCGGCCCAGCCGAGCACCGGGGGCATCGCGCCCGAGGCCCCGCCGATCACGATGTTCTGGGGCGTCGCGGGCTTCAGGACCAGCGTGTAGACGACTGCGTACCCCACGAAGGTGGCGAGCGTGAGCCACATCGTGAGGGGATTCACCGCGTGCCAGAGGATCGCGAGACCGAGGCCCCCGACGCCCCCGGAGAGCAGCAGGATCTGCGTGGTCGTGATGCTGCCGATCACGGTGGGGCGGCCCCGCGTGCGGGCCATCATCGCGTCGAGCTTTTCCTCCACGAGGCAGTTGAAGGCCGCCGCGGCCCCCGCCACGAGGAAGATGCCCGCCGTGGCCCAGGCCATGAGGTCGAGCGGCGGCAGCACCGGCACCGCGAGCAGCATGCCGATCACCGCCGTGAAGACGATGAGCGAGACGACGCGGGGCTTCATGAGCCGCCAGAACTGGCCCAGCACGTCCGCGCCGCGGGGAATCGCCTGCTCGCTCATCGAAGGGTCGCCGCCGTGTTCACCCGGTAGTTGATCGTCACGAGCCACGCCACCAGAAGCGCCGCGCCCGCGTTGTGCGCCACCGCGACCGCGAGCGGCAAGCTCGCGAGCACGTTGGCGATGCCCAGCACCACCTGCAGCGCGAGGAGCGTGGCGAGGCCCCGTCCGAGCGTCCGGCCCCCGGGGGCCTTCGCGAGGGCGTGCGCGAGCCAACCCAGCGCCACCGTCGCCACCACCGCGCCCACCCGATGCATCCAGTGGATGCCCACCAGCGCCTCCATCGGCAGGAGCGCGCCCTCGGCGGACATGCCCAGCTCGCGGATCACGTGGAAGGCGTCCCGGAGGTTCATCTCCGGCACCCAGGCGCCGCGGCACAGCGGGAAGTCCGTGCAGGCGAGCGCCGCGTAATTGGTGCTCGTCCAGCCCCCCAGCGTCACCTGCGCGAGGAGGATTGCGAAGGCCGCGGCCGAAAGGCGCCGCAGTCCCGCGCCCGGAATTATACCGTCGCCCGGCCCGCCGCCCTGCTTGAGCCGCAGCCACGCGAGGAGCCCGAGGACCGCGAGGCCCCCGAGCAGGTGCGAGGTGACGATGGCGGGCTTGAGCAGCATCGTCACGGTCCACGCGCCCAGCAGCGCCTGGAAGATCACGAGCGCGGCGAGGCCCGTCGCGAGACCCGCGCCCGCTTCCGGCTCCCGGTGCCGGCGCCAGGCCGCCACGAGGATGCCGGCCACGAGCGAGCCCACGACCATCGCGAGGTAGCGATGGACCATTTCCTTCCAGGCCTTCGCCATGCTCACCGGTCCCGAGGGCATCGCCGCCTCGGCGGCCCGGATCTGGTCGGCCGCGTGGTGGGGCGACAGGTCGCCGTAGCAGCCCGGCCAGTCGGGGCAGCCGAGCCCGGCGTCCGACAGGCGCACGTAGGCCCCCAGCACCACGAGCACGAACGTGAGTGCGAGGGTGGCGGTGACGAGCGCGCGGAAGCGCTCGCGCGAGCGGCCCACCCACAGGGCCGACGCGACGATGAGGGCGAGGCTCGCGGCGCCGATCGCGCCGCGTTCGAGGCTGGAGAGCACCATGGACTATCCGATCTGCGAGGCCTTGAGCAGGCGCTTCAGGTCCTGGAGCACCTTCTTCGCCTCGATCCCGGCGGGCCATCGCATCATCACGTTGCCGTTCGGGTCCGCGAGGTAGAAGTGGGCGCGGTCGTTGAGGGGGACCGGGGGCAGCGCGAGCCCCAGGGGTGGGGACACGAAGCGCGTGCCCTCGAAGGGCGCGGCCGTCTCGGCCGCGACGGGGCGCGAATCGTCCGAGACGAAGACCCGCGTGACCCGGCCCGCCTCGCGCCCCAATGCGAGGCGCACCTGGCGCATCAGCGTGAGCTTGGCGATGCAGGTCTCCGGGCACGCGCCGGCATCGGACGCGACGAGGACCCAGCCGCCCTTGAGCTCGGTGAAGCGGAAGGCGCCGCCATCGGCGCGGCGCATCACCGCATCCGGAAACGCCGGGGGCGGAGCGATCAGCTCGCCGTGGTTCGTCGCGCGCTCGGGGCGGAAGAAATGGTAGGCGAGCGTCGAGGCGACGATGGGCAGCGCGAAGAGCGCCATGATGCCGACGAGCTTCGCACGGGGGCTAGCCACGGGGCGCGCGCCTCAGGTTGAGCCCGATCCACAGCGCCACGCAGGTGGCGGCGAGCGAGAACCAGGTGAGGGAATACTCGCGGTGCTTGTCCACGCCCGCGTCCGGCTTGTCCAGGACGGCGGCGAGGCCCGGGGCGGCGGGCGAGGCGTTGAGCACGACCGGCAGCACCGGCACCCCGGCCTTCGCCGCGAAGCGTTCGACGGAGAGGTTCTGCCACACGTTGCCCGCGATGGCCTCGCCCGCGCCCAGCTCGAGCACCCGCGCGGGGGGAAGGATCGCCACGCCTTCGACGATGCGCTCGCCCTCGGGTACGGCGATGGCCGGGGCCGCGGGGTAGGCGGCCGTACGGGGCGTCCAGCCGCGCAGCACCAGCACGAGGGCGTCAGTGCCCGAAAGCCGCAATGGCGTGACGACGTGGAAGCCCGCCCTTCCGCCGTGTTGCCGGTTGTCGACGAAGAGCTGGGCCTCCGCCACGAAGGCGCCCGTCGCCCGCACGCGGCGATAGACGAGGTCCGCCGCCGAGCCGGCCCCCGGGCGCAGGTCGACGGCGGCCGCGGCCGCCCGGGATTCGAGCAGCGCCTGGCGCTCGAGCTTCTCGCCCGCGCGCCGGTCCTGCCAGCGGCCCAGCGAGACCGTGAGCGCGACGAAGGCGATCGCGGCCACGGTCGGCACCGCGCGGGGCGCGAAATCCCAGCCGCCGATCCTCACGGCGCGGGCCTCCCGGCGGCGTCGTAGAATGCGCCTTTGCCGCCGCGCCCGAAGGCCGTCCCGTCCATGAAGATCGTCGTCGTCCTGTTGCTTCTCGCCGTCATCGGCAGCCTTTTCTCGGGCCTGTTCTTCGTCTACAAGGACAAGGGCGGCAGCAAGCGCGCGGTCACGGCGCTCACCATCCGCATCGGCCTGTCGGTGATGGTCTTCCTGATCCTGCTGGGATCCTACTGGTTCGGGCTGGTTCCGGGAGGACGCCTCTAGTCCCATCCCGGGCCGCCACGAAGAAAAAGCCGCACCGAGGTGCGGCTTTTCGCTTCCGGGCGGGCCCCGCGGGGCCGCCGCGCTAGACCCAGTAGACGAACACGAAGAGCAGCAGCCAGACCACGTCCACGAAGTGCCAGTACCAGGCCACCGCCTCGAAGGCGAAGTGGTTCTCGGCCGTGAAGTGGCCGGCCACGGCCCGGAAGAGGATCACGGTGAGCATCACCGCGCCGAGGGTCACGTGGAAGCCGTGGAAGCCCGTGAGCATGAAGAACGTCGAGCCGAAGATGCCCGACGTGAGCTTGAGGTTCAGGTCCTGGTAGGCGTGCACGTATTCGTAGATCTGGAAGCCCAGGAACGTGAAGCCCAGGACGACCGTCGCGAGCAGGCCCAGGATGAGCTGCTGGCGGTTGCCGGCCTTGAGCGCCCAGTGGGCCCAGGTGACCGTGATGCCCGACGAGAGCAGCAGGAAGGTGTTGAGCGCGGGAATGCCCCAGGCGCCCATCGCCGAGAACTGCGGCGGCATGTACGGGCCGGCCGAGGGCCAGGTGGACTTGTAGTCGGGCCAGAGCAGGCGGTTGTCGAGGTCGCCCAGCCAGGGCACCGAATAGACCCGGGCGTAGTACAGGGCGCCGAAGAAGGCCGCGAAGAACATCACTTCCGAGAAGATGAACCAGCTCATGCTCCAGCGGAAGGAGGAGTCCACCTGCTTGTTGTACAGCCCCCCCTGGCTCTCGCGGATCACCGTGCCGAACCAGCCGAAGAGCATGTAGACGAGGATCGCCGCCCCCACGCCGAAGACGAGGCCGCCGCCGCCCACGGAATTCATGAGCATCACGCCGCCGAAGGCCATGAGCAGCAGCGCCGCCGAGCCGACGAGGGGCCAGTGCGAGGGGGGTGCGAAGTAGTAACCGCCAGGTTGTGCGTTGCCCACGTTGTCGACTCCCTTGTGTATCCGTTTGTCCTTGCCGCGCCCCCGCCGGGGTGCGCCTACCGCGTCACCAGCTTGACCAGCCCGTAGAGCGCCAGCACGAAGACGAGCGCGCTCACGAGCCCTGCGCCGATCACCGCCTGCGGCGTGAGCTTCTTCGCGTCGTCCTCGTAGTTGTCCTTGCGGCGAACGCCGAAGAAGCTCCAGAAGACCGCCTTGAACGCCCCGATCACGAGCGGCTCCCCGGGGCCTCGAAGAAGGTGTACGAGAGCGAGATCGTCGAGAGGTCCTTCGGCGCCTCGGGGCTCACGCGGAAGACGACGGGCATCACCCGCTCCTCGCCCGCGGCGAGCGTCTGGTCGGAGAAGCAGAAGCACGCCTGCTTCTCGATGTACTTGCCCGCATTGGCCGGCGCCGCGTTCATGACGGCGTGGGCCCGCACCTCGCGCCCCATCGTGTTGGCCACGCGGTAGTTCACCTGCACCAGTTCGCCCGGGTGCAGGCGCACCTCCCGCTCGACCGCCTCGAACTTCCAGGGCAGTCCCGCCGAGGAGGCGACGAGCTCCACGGTCACCTGCCGCGTGCGGTCCACCTGCGTGTTGGCCGCGCCGACCGCCCGCGTCTGCGTGATGCCCAGGGCCTCGCAGATCTGCCGGTACATCGGCACCATCGCGAAGCCGAAGCCCGCCATCAGCACGACGATGACGAGCAGCTTGCCCATGAGCTGGCGATTGCGGGTGTCGAGGGCGGCGTCCATCAGCGCAGGAACAGCTTGGCCATCACGGTGAGGTAGATGAGCACGACCGTCGCGGCGAGCAGCAGCGCGGAGCCGAGCGCCGCCCGCCGCTTGCCGCCGTCCGTGGGGCCCGCGTTCGCCATGGGCCTACTTCACCACCGGGGCGGTCTCGAAGCTGTGGTACGGCGCCGGCGAGGGCAGGTGCGTCCACTCGAGCGAGTCGGCGCCCTCCCAGGGATTGTCGGCGGCCTTGCGGTCGGAGCGGATGCACTCGATCACGGCGTACAGGAACACGAGCTGCGAGAAGCCGAAGATGAAGGCGCCCACGGAGGACCACATGTTCCATTCCGCGAACTGCAGCGCGTAGTCCGGGATGCGCCGCGGCATGCCCGCGAGCCCCAGGAAGTGCTGCGGGAAGAAGGCGATGTTGAAGCCGATGACCGAGAGCCAGAAGTGCAGCTTGCCCAGGGTCTCGCTGTACATCTTGCCCGTCCACTTGGGCAGCCAGAAGTACACGCCCGCGAAGATCGAGAAGAGCGCGCCCGACACGAGCACGTAGTGGAAGTGCGCCACCACGTAGTAGGTGTTGTGCAGCGTGATATCCACCGGCGTGATGGCGAGCACCAGGCCCGAGAAGCCGCCGATCGTGAACAGGCAGATGAAGCCGATCGAGAAGAGCATCGGGGTCTCGAAGGTCATCGAGCCCTTCCACATCGTCGCGATCCAGTTGAAGACCTTCACGCCCGTGGGCACGGCGATCAGCATCGTCGCGTACATGAAGAACAGGTTGCCGGCGGCCGGCATGCCCACCGTGAACATGTGGTGGCCCCACACGATGAACGACAGGATCGCGA